>Ga0064014_10011_pt1 | contig 120463 bp, 101 predicted proteins | sample CrowatWCoCulture_2_FD_61584 | JGI IMG/M metagenome (GOLD analysis project Ga0064014, IMG submission 61584) | Marine cyanobacteria communities from the University of California, Santa Cruz, USA, analyzing cyanobacterial DNA methylation -... | ecosystem: Host-associated > Microbial > Bacteria >...
AACGTTGTAGTCCTCCCGTTATAGCATCTAAGTCATAAAAACCGCTTTCGATACCAGGTAGTGTGGTTTGTTCCTGGAGTTTTTCTAACTCATTAAATGTTTTAATAATAGTATCAGAAAGAGGAATTAATCCCTCTTGAGGACGTTTTTGAGTTAAAGCAAAAATCTTCTTTTCAGATTCATCTAAAACAATTTCTAATTGTTGACTTGTTTCAAAACCTAAATCAACGATCTCATGTCCCGCAGAGATCAATTGACGACGTAAATATTTATCCATTACTAAGGCTGCATAGCGGTCAATATTTACAGCAGAAACTGTTCGATCCAACAACTGGGTTAACTTATTTAATCCCCCAACCTGTTCCAATAAATTATAATCTTCCAAGGTACTTTTAACCGTTAAAAAATCCGTCGGTTCTCCTTGTCCATATAACCTTAAAGCTGCTTGATAAATCTCTTTGTGAGACTGGACATAAAACGCTTCTGGAGAGATGAGATCCACCACCCGTCCCATAGCTTCGGGATCGAGTAATATTCCACCTAAAATGGATTCTTCAGCTTCAATGTTTTGGGGAGGAAGGGCTTGACTAATAACCATAAGCAGCTTAAAAAGACAACATCTCAATTTTACTGCAATTCTGGTTTTTTAGGTAACTGTGTACTAAATTGAATTGCCACTACCTGATCAGTTATGCTAAGAAATATAACAATAATTATTTAAACGATGAAAATCGCAATTACTGGCGCAACTGGATTTGTAGGAACTAGATTAGTCAATAGTTTAAGAGATGAAGATCATCAATTCATAATCTTCACCAGAAATATTAATCGCGCCCAAACAATTTTTCCTGCTTCTACTTTTCCCAATCTAGAGATTGTTCCTTATATTGCCACAGAGTCAGGGGAGTGGCAAGAAAAAATTTCAGGGTGTGATGCTGTGGTTAATTTAGCAGGGGAACCCATCGCCGAAAGATGGAGTCCTGAACATAAAAAAGCGATCCTAGAAAGTCGTCAGTTAGGAACAAGAAAAATTATAGAAGCGATTAGTAAAGCAAAAGATAAACCATCTGTCCTAATAAACCCTTCTGCCATTGGTTATTATGGTACTAGCGAAACCAAAACCTTTGATGAAAATAGCCCCCCCGGTGATGATTTTCTAGCAGAAGTTTGTCAAGCTTGGGAAAGCGAAGCACAAGAAGTTAGAAAAGCAAATGTTCGTTTAGTTATTCTGCGAGTCGGTATTGTTTTGGGGAAAGGTGGTGCTTTAGCTAAGATGATTCCTCCCTTTAAATTATTTGCTGGGGGACCTATTGGCAGTGGTCGTCAGTGGTTTTCTTGGATTCATATCGATGATTTAGTAGAGTTAATTAAAGAGTCTTTAAAACGGTCAGGTATCGTGGGAACTTTTAACGCAACAGCACCCAATCCTGTGCGGATGAAAGAGTTGTGTGAAGCCCTGGGAGAAACTATGAATAGACCTTCCTGGTTACCAGTCCCAGATTTTGCCTTAGAAGTGCTTTTAGGAGAGGGCTCAAAAGTTGTTTTAGAAGGTCAACAAGTTCTACCTAAAGAAACACTAGAATTAGGCTTTCAATACCAATATTCTACCATTAAATCTGCTTTAACAAATATTGTTCCTAATGTTTAGATAATTAAAGGGCTAAAACCCTATTGAATTCGTTGCCATTTAGGTCAAAATAGGGTTTTCAACGTCAGGTGCAAGATGTGAGTAGAGAGAAATCAGTGTCCAATCACAATTCCTTCTAAGTTCATGAAATAAGAAATATAGCCTTCTGTGTGCTTTTCTAGAATGATCTTGATATGCTGTATTTACGATCATATTGATAATTTATGGCTAAAGACTTATTTCACCAAACAGTTAAACAAGCATTAATCAAAGAAGGATGGACAATTACCCAAGATCCCTTAACCATTCGTATTGATCGTGTTAGGCTAGAGATTGATTTAGGATCTGAAAAAGTGTTTGCTGCTGAGAAAGACGGACAAAAAATAGCAGTCGAAATCAAAAGTTTTATTAATCCTTCTAATGTCAACGATTTTCACAATGCTTTAGGTCAATTTCTTAGTTATCGTCTCGCCTTACAAATGACTGAACCTCAAAGGGTCCTTTATTTAGCTGTACCTATTGACATTTTTAATACCTTTTTTCAAGAACGTTTTACTAAAGCTGCTATCCGAAAATATGCCCTTAATATCATTGCTTGTAATCCTAATCAGGAGGAAATTGTTCAATGAAAAAACTAAAAAAATATCGCCAAATTATCCAAGGTTTATTAACATCCCACGCAACCAACAATGATCCTAATATCGAATGTCAACTTCTCTTTGATAAGGAACAGGATCATTATCAACTTCTTGATCTAGGATGGCAAGGATTAACCCGTGTTTATGCGGTTTATATTCATATTGATATCAAAGGCGAAAAAATCTGGATTCAACATAATATGACTGAATATGATATCGGTAAAGAGTTAGTGGAAAAAGGTGTTCCTGCGGATGATATTATCTTAGGGTTACATCCTCCTTATAAACGTCCTTATACCAATTATGGTGTGGCTTAATCAGTGATCATTTATCTTTAGCTAGTAGAGAATTAATGCAATTAAGCCCCTACTAACTAAAGACTAATTTTGAGGATTTCTGGCTTTTTTAACCATACTAATTAGGGTATGGTGGGCATCTTCTGAGTCTTTTAAAACGTGATCAAATTTGACACGAATGGGTCTATTTTCTCCCTTAACCTTTACGGATAAATTCATTCCTTCGGGGTCAATAGATTCCATGATGGCTGTTTCTGTTTCAGGAACATTTCCGAATACTTGAGCATATAAAACAATGGCATTACTATGATCGTCATTCATGTGTTTACAAATGCGATCGCTAACGTCGGGAGTAATAGTATCAGACATAATTTACTATTTAAAACATTGATAACAAAATTCAATGATATCAGATAATTGCTCTGTTTGTTGTGGATAGTTTAGTAAAGGCCGCTTAATTATGATTAAAGGGATGCCTAATGCTTGAGCAACTTGTACTTTAATATTTTCACCTCCTTGTTTTCCAGATGCTTTAGTGACTACTAAATTAATCCCCCATTGTTGCCATAGTGTCCTTTCTAACTGTAAACTAATGGGAGGGCGTAAAGCAATGATTTGACTGGCTGGGAATCCTGCTTTTAAAGCCATCTCTAAAGAGTCTAACTTAGGAAGAATACGAGTATATAAAGTTGCTTGTTGATGCCATAGTTGGAAGCGACATAAATTTTGGCATCCTATAGTTAATAAAACTCGTTTATTTTGTAAATAATTGCCTGTTATTAAATCCTCAAAACTATCTAGATATATAGGATAGGAATTATTAGTTAATAATGGTCTTTCATAACGTAGATAAGGAATCCCTTCCTGTCTAGCAACCTGCATCGCTTGTCGAGAAATATTGACCGCAAAAGGGTGAGACGCATCAATAATTCCTTTAACGGTTTCTCGATTGCATAACTTTTGGATTCCTGCTGTATCTAATTTATCTGTTTGAATACTACTTAGTAAGTTAGTTGGATAAAGATTAGTTGCAGTGGAGGTGGTTACAGTGATCAGACAAGGAAAAGAATGATCCCGAATAGTTTGCACGATAGTAACACTGTCTCCTGTTCCACCTATTAACCAAAGTTTGCCAACTTTTTTCATGGGATGGTTATTCTCTTCTTCCTTTTAAAGCTTTGGTAAAGTTTTGGCGATAAGCACCATTAACAATTAGCAAAACCGGCCAAAGTAAGGATAGCATTAATTTCGTCGGCAACTGACGGTTAAAATTTGTGCAATTGTACCCTGAAATAAATTTTTAGATCCCTACTAGATAAATTCCCAAGACAAGGACAGCAATAATGTTACTCATGTTAACCTTTTTGATCTTTGTTCTTATGGTTCTTATTCAATTCTAACTCATTCTAACTTATAATCTGTGACTTGAGGACTTTCTTAAGGTAACCATTGAGGTTTAAAGCCAAAAATTAGTTCTCGTGGTTGAATTTTTAAGGATTTATTTTCTTCTTTTAAGTCAGGTAATGGTAGTAACCAAACCTGTCCATCGGCGATCGCTTGTTTTTCAGTTGTTAGTAAGTCTGTAGAAGACTGGGGAGAAGTGGTCACAACTTGATCAAATAACAAAGCAACCCCATCAGGGGACATACTTAACATAACATTTTCGGAGTTGGGTAAGGCTAACAAAGGGAAATCTGTTCCTTCCTTAAGATTGATGACAGATAAAAAAGGTTCTGGCCGATATTGTCCATTTTCCCCTTGAATCACATCGGTTTTTAAACAGTAAATAACTTGCTCATCCCTCGGTTCAAATTCACACCCAAGAATAGGATAGGGACTACGAAATACTTCTTTATTTTCCCCATTTTTATCAACAACAACTAAAGAACGAGTGTAGTCAACATTATCTTTAACTAGCAAAAGTTTTTCTGAAAATGGAGAAAAACTAAGGGGTTTTTCATAATTGGCAAAAATACGAGAGTTATTCCCATCACCTCCCAGAGAAATCATCCTTATTCCTCCTTGTTGGCTAACAGCTAAGCTTTTTCCATCGGGAGCAATCACAAATTCAGAACCAGGAATACCCAAAGATATGATTTTATTATTATCTTTAATTAACCATAAACTCTCATCATTTTTATTTCTGTGGTTAACTCTTTGGACAACAATAACTTCCCCATTTTGTGAGAGAGCAAAATTTATATTTTGATACTCTTGAGCATCGAGAATACGTTTCAGTTTTCCTGCTCGCTGAGATGGTGTTTTCGAGGGATCAACATTAAATCCGGTGGTTACTGTATAAAGTTCTTGTGTCGCTAACTCATTGCTACGAAGATTGGGTTCAAAAGCACTAAAAATAATCTTTTCACTATTAGGATAAATCTTGAAGTTAGTAACAATTAAATCTGGGGGCGTGAGAATAGTTTTTTGGGGTTGACTAAGATTAGTAATATTGTATAGGATTAAACGACCTTTTTCTTCTCCTTCGATACCAATATAGGCTAAAACTCGGTCACGGGTACTAAATAAACTAACAAAAGATTTAATTTCTTCATCCTGATAGCTTAGTTGAACATTTTCTAACTTTATTTGATAATTGGTTCCATAAATAGGGGGATCATCCAACGTATAAATTAAAGTCCTTCCTTGCCACGAAATTCTACCAGGAAGAGGGGGTTCAATAATTAGATTTTTTTCAACACTACTAGTATTAACAGGGCGATTAAAACTTAGGGTAAATGTTTTATTTTTAACCCCTACTTTTTTGCCTTCCCAACTAAAATATTGGACTTGAAAGGGAACTTGATCCCCCATAGTTAATAGGGTTAATATGGGTAACATCAGAAATAGAATGCAACCTATAACTATCCAGTCAAATTGTCGGTAACTTTTTAGCCAATCTTTAAGCTTTAGCGTTTTTTTAAGGATATTAACCATAGTTTTTCCCATTAGTCTTCTAGTAGCTCAATAATGCCTTGTTGTCCATCAATTTTTACCCGTTGGCCTTCTTGAAAGATTTCTGTGGCATGATTGATATTCATAACGGCTGGGATTCCATATTCTCGTGCAATAATTGCCCCGTGAGATAAAGCTCCCCCCACTTCCGCTATGATACCACCTGCATTAGCAATTAAAGGCCCCCAACCTGAGTCAGTATAAGGAATAACTAAAATGGTATTGTTGTTAATCTCGGCTATTTGTTGAAGGTTATGGCAAATTTTGATATATCCCTCTACCTCTCCACAACTTGCTCCAATTCCTTGTATTTTTCCAGATTGTTTGGCTAATGATTTCCTACTATTTTCTGGTATTTTGGTAATATTTCCATAAAGAACATAAGGAATATTTTTTAGACTCTTATTGATAGTAAATTCTTCTTTTCTTTCCTTGACTTTTTGCTGTATTTGTGATAAGTTTTGTTGATATTTTCTTTGCACTATTGCGTCGATTTCAGAGTATGTTAGCTGGAATATATCTTGAGGTTGATCAAGTATTTTTTTGTTAACCAACTCTTCAGCTATTGCTAGGAAGTTCCAGCGTAACATAGCTAATAACTGAGAGTAAACCTCTGTTACTTTTCCTTTCAGATTTAGTCTTTTTTGAACCTGTTTTACTTGCCAGGTTTTCTTATTTTTTGTGACTTTATGCTTACTATTATTACTATTAATAATTAACTGAGTAAATAAGTTTTTGACCATGGTAGTATCATCTTGCCAGCAAGGGACAGAAATATCAGTTGCCACATCGCTTAAATAACCATATTTTTCGATAATTAGGTTAAACTTTTGAATTATTTCTTTCCCTTCATTACTACTCTTTAGTAGGGAGAATAAATCATCAATATTATCTGCTTTAATAAACAAAGTCGTTTCGTCTGCTAACTTTTCTAATGCTCGTAAAGCAGCAATTTCGGGAGTTACACTATTATCCAGTTGTTCGGGGGACACCTTGAGTAAAGCTTGTCTTATGGCTAAACTCAAAGGGGCTAAAATACTATAGTAAGTTGCGGACTTCAATGAGGATAAAATAGCTGATATATTATCCAGTAATTCTTGGGCAGAAAGTTCCTGTATTTGTTGATCGGCTAACTTTTTTAAGAGAGGTTGGAAAGACTTTTGATAATCTTTAGAAAAGTCATCCTCTAAAGTCCATTCTCTTTTCACTAAGCGCAACAAACCAGGTATATTACTGATGGTGGAAACCAGAGAAGGTTTAGTCATTTTACTTCCTCTAGTTAGAAATTCTAAACTTTCTGGAGGAAGTCCCATCCGTTGGAAAATCTGACCCAATAATGTTGCATTAAAATAAGCTTGTTGGAAGTGTAGTCTAGCAGTTTCATCGAAGTTTAAATCTTTGGCTTTATCTTTTAAAACGAGGGAAAAAATATCACCCCACACACCACAAGTTAAGGGTTTATTGATAGACCAAGTTAAGGGAGATATCACCCCAGGAATCACTTCTGCTGCGATTTTTCTTGTCCAAATAGGTTGTAAATTGGTAATTGTTCTCGTTTGTAATATCCACAAAGTTTCTCCATCATAACTCCATTCTATATCTTGAGGAATGCCATGATAAATGGTTTCAATATACCTCGCTAATATGGCAACCTTTTCTATGATAAAATCTGGAACATTTCTAGACTCAGTTTGTTCTAGACTACGAATTTTAATAGCATCATTCTCTAAATTTTCATAGACTTCAACCTGATACTGTTCCGGGGTAGTTTTACCCGAAACAATTTGATTAGCGTCCCCTGGCAACGTCTCAATAATAACACAGTTATTCATAGGATTAACGGGATCTCGACTAAAGGCAACCCCTGAGAAAGTCCCTCGAACTTGCTTTTGAATCAATAAAGCAATACCTTGCTCATCTTGTTCTTTATCTTGACGATATTTAACAGCGTGGGGATGATTATAAGCAGCAATACAATCCAGTATAGCTCCTGACAATGCTTGTTGATTGGTAATATTTAAAAGAGTCAAATATTGCCCTGCGGCCGAAGCTGTTTCTGTATCTTCTCCCAAGGCAGAAGAACGAACAACAAAAGGATTTTCTACACTGGGGACTAGATAATCTAAAATAATTTGTGGATCATCTCCTGGTAGTAAAATCCAACCATTGGGAACACCATAACCTAAGCTTCTTAAATAAGCCAAATTAGCTGCTTTATTACCGACTTTATTACTATCTAGCTTATCATTTAAAGATGACAGAGATTTTTCCCCTCGAAAAAATTTAAACATAGTTTTAGAAGAAGATTTAACACCACTTTCTGGTAAAGACAGATCGTCAGGAACTTGCTTAAAGATCCAAGCCATTAACCCTGATAAACTCCAAGCTAAGACCACATAAGTTAGATTGTGGGGATGTCTAACCGTTAAAATAAAAGCTAGTAAAAATAAAGCTAATAAACGCCCTGTTACCCGATCCCGAAAAAGAGTAAAACTACTCAAACTAATAAGTGTAGTTAAGAAAGTTGCCCCCAAATCATGAACCATGATACCCCAAAATAAATTAGTGGTTCCTGCCCCTTTTCCCATCCAATACCTACCGATAATTAAGGCTATTAATGCCATCAGTTCCCACCAAGGTTCAACGGGGAAAAAATAACGGGCTAATAAAACCGCCAAAACACCTTTTCCAGCTTCTGATAAAACAGCTAAGATACCAACAAAAGTACCCCCATGATAAAAAGCTGCTGAAACGGAGACATTGCCAGTTCCCATCTGAGATAGTTTCTGTCCTTTAAAAATATAATTTAACCAATCAATTAAAGGAAGTCCTCCTAGTAACGGACAAAAACAAAAAATAATTAAAGAACCAATAATAGTTGTCATAAGTAAAATAGATCAGGGCAAAAAGCAGATACAGCAATCAGTAATTATTCATGAAACCCTCAAGATACCCCAATACTGACTGGGTTTTGCTGGAAAAGTTCATGATATAGGGAGGATGAGAAGTCTGATTGCTATATGTTCAGTTCTTTGATCATAATCATTATTTTCTTAACCTAAAAGCAATTTATCTTATCTTAAGACTCCAGTGGGTTTTGAGGGTTATAAAAAACGAAATTGAGACTCAAAATTACCTTGAGTCCCCCAAGAATTAAGAATTAATAAAATTCTACATTCTTAATTCTTAATTCTTAATTTTAACAAATCGGTCCTAAATACTTGCGTAAATAGGGAGAAAAGACCTCATAAATTAAAGTTAAAGGTTTGCGATCGTGCCAGAATAGGTAATGTCTTCCCCAAAAAGGTCCCTTCTCTTGAAATGCTTGTTCTAATACTGGAGAATGACCATAATATATACCTTGGATGTCACGATATAATTCTGTGTGTAACCGTGATAAACTATCCCAAATGGGCAGAGAACGATTTTGTAGATACTCATCTACATGGTTGGCACCCCACCAAGAAGTAGCATAAGCTAATCTTTGCCCCGATCCTGTCCGTAACCAAACCTGTCTTCTTAAACGGGGTTCCGGTACAATTTCGACTTGGGGTGGGGCCCCGTCGTCTTCGCTACCAATGGGAGACATATCAATGAGATCCACTTCCGTTTTTTCCGTGGTCAACAGTTGTAAATGACGGGTAGGGGAACCATCTCCCAACAGCAACATCTGCCACGCAGGGGATAAGGTATCATGGGGGAGTCCACGCTTCACTACGTCTTGATCTCCTTCCCAAACAATGTCTAAGGCGTGCCACTGATGGGCTAAAGTGCTTTTATGATAAGGTTTCAATTTGGCTGTCAAGGTTCTTAATAAAACTTTACTATTCTTTAATTTTTATGATAGCAAAACCTTCGTCAGTTATCAGTGAACAGTTATTAATGGACAATGGATAATTGTCATTCCCAGAAAACCCTCTAAAAACTGCTATATGCTTGGATTTATCCCTTTAAATAAACCATCAGGGTTTACGTCTCATGATTGTGTTGCCAAGGTTAGACGACTCTTAAACATCAAAAAGGTAGGACACGGAGGAACCCTAGATCCAGCAGCAACAGGGGTTTTACCCATAGCAGTTGGTAAAGCAACTCGTCTCTTACCTTTTTTACCAGAAAATAAGGCTTATCGGGCGACTATTCGCTTCGGGATGCAAACCACAACCGATGATCTCCAAGGAGAGGTTATTCAACGTCAATCTGCCTCTCATTTGACTATAGAAGAGATTAAACCCTTATTCAACGATTTTTTAGGTGAAATTGAGCAAATACCCCCTATATATAGTGCTATTCAAAGAGATGGTAAACGATTGTATGAGTTAGCAAGGAAAGGAGAAATCGTGGATATTCCTGTGAGAAGAGTTAAGGTTGACAAAATAGAAGTTTTAGACTGGTATGTAGAAGAATTTTGTGAATTGGTGGTTAATATTGAATGTGGTCCAGGGACTTATATTCGGGCGATCGCCAGGGATATAGGGGACAAGCTAGGGGTTGGGGGAACCTTAGCAGCATTAACCAGAACTAAAAGTTGTGGCATGATTCTATCAGAAAGCATTAGTTTAGAAGAGTTAGAAAAACAAATTGAAGAAGGAACATTTTCTTTAAATGAACCAGGATTACTTCTAAAACATTTACCCAATATTACTCTTTCTTTAGAAGAAGGTAAACGTTGGTGTCAAGGACAAAAAATAGCAATTTCTTCTATTAATTTTGTTACTGCTGATGACATTATTCAGGTAAATAATGAAGCAGGGGAGTTTTTAGGAATCAGTCAAATTATCTCTAAAGATACTCATCAAATTCTCAAGCCAAAAGTTGTTATTAAATAGAGGTAAGTTCGTAGTAAGTCCTAACAGACGAGAAAGTTAGTTATCATCAAGGCTGAAGCCTTGACTACGAACTACACTTCCCTTTTTTTCCACTTGATTGAGGAACTTTATTTTTAATTATGGGACTGACATCCTATGGAACTCTGTCCTATGATGAAATCAAGTTGGGTTAAATTCTAACTTCTGACTTCTAAATTTGAGGGTGTATTATGTTGAACTTAAACTACGGTAAATCAGGAATAGCTGGTGCGATCGCCTTATTAATGGGAATCACAGCAATATCACCATTTCATAACTTAAAACCAGCAAACGCCCAATTATTACCAAGGCCCTCTCAAAACTATTCTCCTGTCAATACCAGCGTTACTATTCCTGCCGGAACCCGTATCCCTATGGATTTTCAAAACGGCGAAAGAATTTTGGTCAGTCCAGAAGAAACCTTACCTATAACCCTGAGAACCGCAGCAACCATCCGTGATAGTAATCGCAACGTATTAATTCCGGCTGGCAGTGAGGTTAATGGAGAAATTAGACCTGTTCGTGGTGGCTCTCAGTTTATTGCCCGTGAAATTATTATTAATGGTCAACCATATCCTTTTAGTGCTACTTCTAGAGTGGTGAGTCGAACCGAAACCATTAGAGAAGGGGCGAGTGTGGGAGAAATTTTAGGGGGTACGGTAGCTGGGGCCGGGACCGCCGCCATTATTGCAGGGGTTACAGGCGATCGCCGTATTGATGCTTTAGAAGTATTAGCAGGGGCCGCAGTAGGAACCTTAGCTGGATGGGGTTTACCAGAAGCTGGAATTATTGGGGGTGGGGAAGCAACGGTGATTGCTATTGAACCAGCACAAGATTTTGTTCTTACCTTACAGTCTAATTTATCTCTAGCTTCTAACCGCAACTATCAAAATAGTGGCTACCGCTTAGGTTTCTTCTAAAAGTCCATAGCAAAAAATCAGAAAAAGCACCTTATGTGATAACATTTTGTGTTGTCACATAGGGTTTTCCTGTTATGTATGTAATAATTGAGACATAGAAAAAAATAGCTCAGCGATTAGTCAAGATGGATGAAGAAGTTAATGTTAGTCAAGTTTAAGAACCCATTACCACGGCCTCCCCAGAAATTTATCAGATTATTGAACGAATTTTGGCTTTAGAAAAAAGTAAATTATCTCAGAGAGCGCCACGGAATATTAATGATGATATCGTTCAAATTATTAAAGAAGTTATTCAATGAAACTTTTATCGATTAAATTATGTAACTTTAGACAATTTTATGGCACGACTCCAGAAATATTCCTTGCTTCTGATGGGAAAAATACCACCATGATTCATGGTAATAATGGCTCAGGAAAAACCACCTTATTAAACGCTTTTACCTGGGTTTTATACGAGAAGTTTACGGCTGCTTTTATTGCTCCTCAATTATTAATTAATAAACGGGCAATTATGCAAGTAGATATAGGAACTTCTGTAAATTGTTGGGTAGAAATTCATTTTGAACACGAACATAAACGTTATAAAGTTAAACGGCAATGTTACGCTTGTCTAGATCAGGATGGGAAGATTCAATATAGCCAAAATAAACTATTTATGTCAATAATAGACGAAGATGGTCGCTATTATCCTACCCTACAACAACCTAATGACATTATTAACCGTATTTTACCCGAAAGTTTACACCAATACTTTTTCTTTGATGGGGAACATATAGATCATATTTTTCGCAGTAATGATAAAAGTCGCATTGCTGAAGATACAAAAGAACTTTTAGGGGTAAAAGTATTAGATCGTTCTATTGATCATCTCAAAAAAGTCGAAAAAATCCTAGAAGGTGAACTCAAAATAATCGGTGATATTAATATTAAGAAAAAGCTCAAAGAAAAAACAAAATTAGAACAAGAACAAAATAGCTTACAAGAAAAACAACAAAATATTATAGAAACCATAAAATCTCAGGATATAGAGCAACAAGAAATATCCAAAGATTGATAAATTTAAGTAAAAATGAAGAGACTAAAAACTTAAAAATAAAACTAGAGAAACAAGAATCTAATTTGAAAAATGAGATTAGAGATGCAAAAAAACAAATAAAAAGCCGTATTTCTAGTCAAGGTTATCTTATATTTTTAAGCGATGTTATTCCCAAATTTAGCAAAATAATTACAGATTTACGTCAACGAGGAGAATTACCCAGTGGCATTAAGAAACAATTTGTAGAACAATTATTGAAGAGTCAAACCTGTATTTGTGGTCAAGAATTAATCGAAGGAAATATTCATTATGAAAAGGTAAAACAATGGATGGGTAAAGCAGGTATCGCTGCCATTGAAGAATCAGCTATTCGCCTAGAATCTCAAGTTAATGAGATGGAAAATAAAGTAATTAATTTTTGGGACAATATCGATGAAAAACAAGGGAAGCTTGAAAAATCTAGGGTAGAATTATCTAACGTTGAAAGAGAATTAGACGATATTAATCAAAAGTTTCGTCATTATCCTGATATTGAAATCAGACAATTACAAAAAAGTTTAGATAAGATTAAACAAACAATTCGAGAATTACGATTAGAGCAAGGGGGAATTCAACAACAATTAAGCACTGTGGAAAAACAAATAGAAACCCTTGATAAAGAGGTTAATAAACAAAAACTAAAAGAAGAAAAACAAATTTTAGCCAAAAGAAGAATTGAAGCAGCTAGAGAAGCAAGGAAAAGATTAATTGAAGTTAGAAGTCGTCTAGAAAAACAGTTTCGTCTCTCTTTAGAAAAACGAGTGCAATCTATTTTTAGTTCTATTTCTTTTACTCCTTATCTTCCCAGACTCAGTCAAGATTATGAATTAAACTTAATCGAAAATACATCGGGAAAAGCAGTTAATGTTGCAGCCTCAACAGGAGAAAATCAAATTTTAAGCCTTTCCTTTATCGGGGGAATTATTGATAGTGTGAGAAACTTGAGTCAGAAAAATACCTTAATGGGTCCCGATAGTGGTACATTCCCCGTAGTTATGGACTCACCTTTTGGTAGTTTAGATGAAATTTATCGTAGACAAGTAGCAAAATCAATTCCCAAGTTAGCCAATCAATTAATTATTTTAGTAACCAAAACTCAATGGCGTGGCGAAGTCCAAGAAGAAACCAATAATTATATTGGAAAAGAGTATGTTTTAGTCTATTATTCCCCTAAACCTAACTGCGAAAAAGATACTATTTGTCTTAATGGTGTTGATTATCCCTTAGTTGAACAAAGTCCTAATGAATTTGAATATACAGAAATAATAGAAGTTCATCATTTAAACCCTGTCGTTAACGACGAGGTCTCCAACTCGGGGTAAAAATCTTAAAACTTAATTAATTTTCGATGGTATTTGGGGAATCAATAGGCAATCTGATAATTGTCACTCTCATCAACTCAAAATTGAGCAGCTTTGTCATAATACCTATTAAGTGGAACTCCATTCCCTTGAAATCTGTCTACAGAAAGCGATGAATGGGATTGTCTTTCGCTATTATTCTAGAAACCCTAGAACATCACCTTATAGTTTAAAACATGAAAATATCTAGATTACCCCTAAAATTAGCTACTTTAGCCACTGTTACCCTGAGTAGTTTAATACCTGTCAATCTTCCCGTTAAAGCTTCTACTTTTAGCGAGACTGCTTTAGATCAAAGTAAAGTGATTGCCGTTGCTAGACCCTACGGAGAGGGAAAATATGACCTTTTAGTTATCGAACAAATTCCTGAGAAAAGAGACTGTTGGGCAGAAAATGGCTCAAACCCCACCTTAATAGACCCTTTATTACTCAATTTTGATTTTACCGGCATTTGTCGTCGTTCTACGGATAGTAACGGTTATTCCATTCGTCTCGACGGTAATGATCTCGGTTTAGATTATTTATTGCGTGTGGTTCCCCGTGGTGGAGAATTAGTCTTAGTGGGAACCCCCAGAAGTGCTGGTTACAGTGAAATTGTCCTTGGTAGTACCAAGGGAATGGCCCAAGGCTTCATGAAAATTAACCTTTATCCAGGTTGGCAATTCACCAAACGCACCTATCAAGAGAAAGTGTTAGGCCACTTTTATTTTAGCGGTTCTCAAGCTGCGATCGCTGCAGGTGGTGACATCCCTGATACCCCACCTGCCACCAGTGCATCCCCTAGCCAAAGTACTTCTCAAGCTAATTTTAGCGATATTAGCAGCAACATTTACCAAGGCCAAATTGCCAAGGGGGTTGAAATGGGTTTAGTTTCTGGGTTTGATGATAATACATTTCGCCCTGATCAACCTGTGACCCGTGAACAGTTGATTTCTATGGCCGTTGATGCCATTGGAACCGTTTATAAAGTCGATTTAGATGCTACCCCAGAAAGGGATGTTGTTCCCTTTAAAGATGTGGAGAGTTCCCGTTGGAGTGCCAAGAAAATTAAATGGGCCCAGTGGAATTTCCTGAATATTGGTAATCCTAATAACACTTTACAACCTAGTGAACCCATTAGTCGGGCTGAGTTAATGGATACCATGCGTCGTATGGCCATCCATCTCAAAAATCGTTTAGACTTACCACGGGAACTACAACAAACCCAAGAAGCGATGGCCTTTTCTGATACTTCTGGTAGTTGGGCGAAAACAGTCATCACTCAAATGTCTGGTTATTGTGGTGTAGCTACTCCCATGAATGAAAGGGGAACTGCCTTTCGTCCCGACGAAAAAGCAACCCGTGACTATACTGTGGCCGCTATGGTACGAGTTTTAGAATGTGTTGAAGCTGAAGCACAACAGGCTAATAAAAATTAGCGATCGCCTCTGCCCCCCTGAATAGGGGGGGTACTGAAAAGGGACTGTTTCTCAGCATATTCTTCAGGAATTAATAATTAGGGTTTGCTGAAAAAGTTTCTCCAAAATTTATGCCACTTTTGACCAAGAATTTTCTGACAAATCAATAAGTTTTAGTACATAAAAATTGTTTAAAGTATAATCAAAATTAATGAAAGGCGGTTTGATGAGTTCCCCTGTTCTATTATTAGTAAATAAGGACAAAAAAAGCGACAAAAACTGCCTCAGAAGTTTAGAAAGATTGACAACTAAAAATGTAATAGCAATAGATGTAATGGAGGTTTCAGGGAGTTTTGTCATCACGAGATTTAGGCTAAATCTTCGTTTAGCTTGTCCAAACTTTCCCTCAATAGCATTACGGAAGCATTCATCGGAGTGGGCTTGTTTCTTTTCTTCTTCACTGACATTTTTAGGAGGTCTTCCTAACTTCGGACCACTGATTCTTATCCCTCTTTCCTTACACCAACTTCTTTTTTCCCTAGTTCGATAAATTTTATCTACATGGACGGATTCGGGATAATAGCCAAACGTTTCTTTATACTTTTCTACTTGTTCTTTTAAATGACAAGATTCATTGAAGTTTTCCCAACTTATTTTGTGTAGAAACACATAGTTATCTACACAGCTTACTGAGAGTTTAGCTCCAAACTCTATTGGTTTTCCTGCTTTTCCCCTCACTATTGGACGAATATGCGGTTGAGTTAAACTTACAATTCTTTGAGGAACACTCTGGGTCTTATTCTCCCACATTGACTGTTGTTGTTCATAAACTTTTTTGATAGTCTCTAGACAATTTTTCTGTCTTTTACTCAGATTTTCCAGGGAAGCCCCAGCTTGAATTAAGTCTTCTATATTTCCTAAATTTTTCTTAAGGTATTTTAATTGTTTCCCGATAGCTTTTCTTCTTTCTTGATAAGATACTTTTCGTTTTTTAGCTACTTTTAAGTATTCCTTTCTAGCAATTTTTCTAGAAGTTCTCGGCTTTTTTCTCAATTTTACTCTTAATGGTTTATAAAGATTATCTATTATTCTTTCTGTCTCAATTCTGGCTTGATTTAATATGCCTAAATCCGTTGGGTATTTGATGTCTGCTGGCGCACAAGTCGCATCTAAAATTAGTTTACCTTTATTTTTTATTTTTTCTCCTTTTTCTTGGAGACAATCCTTTTTTTTTACTTCTTTATCACTCTTGTCTATTTCTCTTTTTACTATTTTTTTATTGATTTTGTTTATCAATTCTCCATCAATTCTTTTCCTAAAATGAACTAGCATTGAAGATTCCAGTGGTGGCTCTTGTTGATAACAATTTAAACCTATAAAGTATTGTAGATAGGGATTTTCTCTAATCTGTTCTATAGTTTCTCTATCACTTGTTCCTAATTTTTCCTTAATAATTAATGTCCCTAATGCCATTCTAAATAGTTTGGCTGGCGCACCTTTTTCTGCTGAAAAAAGTTTAGCATATTCTTCCTCAAAATCATCCCAAGGTATCAACTCTGCCATGATTACCCAACGATTATTGGGGGACAATTTGCCCTCGAAAGGTAATTCAAATTTTTCTGGGGGCGGTAAAGGTTGCTCCTCTTTTCGATACATTTGTTCTTGACCAACAACTGGGAGGTGTTTCTACCAATTATAGCGGTTTGTAGCCGACAAAGCTGATCTTTTTTGCGATCGCGAATATGGGTGTAACCTTTTAAAGAATAGGGTTTTGCTTTTATTCAGCAAACCCTAATTAATTATTCTGTTGTTATCGCCAAAATTATAGCACTCTACATTTTAGTCATACAGCCTAGTTCTAATGGAGCTTGCCAATCCTCATTGACAAAAACATCCACATCAAAATAAGTTTCTAACCAAACTCTAGCCCCACCTTTATCATCCCTTGGTTCATGGGAGTAAAACATTCTACATGGTCCGTGAATATCAATAGCATGACCCTGATTGACTCGTTGATTACCTCCCTTAACACTAATAACTGTCTTATTCGTTTTGTTGCTGACATTACCATCAATATTCCGTCGTACTACTTTGACAACAGCTAAATCTTTTTTACGGGGCTTTTTTACTTTTTTACCCCAACGAGCTTTAGTCCCCCGTTTCCCCTCCCTAATAATCGGTTTTCCATCTGATAAAGGAATCACCCATTGATTTCCTAGCTTAAATGCTCCTTCAATGCGGTTATTAGTCAGGGTTGAGTCGAGTGGAGGTATTATCCTCCGACCCTCTCATTTAGAGCCGTACGTGCGTATTTCTACGCATACGGCTCCCGACAAATTAGACTTTTTCAGTCTTGCCCATGTGGATATACTGGTGACAGCTATGGTGAACTGCCATTAAGTTTTTAGGTTTCCAGTTATCGTGGTTTCCGTCTATGTGATGGAGGAGAACCCTCTCATCCTCCATAAATTTCAATCCACAATGTCCGCATGAATGGTTTTGCTTTTTCAAGCATCCAGAGGTTGCTCCGTCATAGAGTTTGCTATTACGCTTACTCCAGTAAACCATGTTCCCATCATAGGGAGATTTGTTACATTTGACATTGATGTGGCGGTTTTCACTGTATGATACTGCTGGAAAAGCCTTCTTGATAAGTTCTGTTGCCGTGTAACGGTTCAGTTTCTTCTCTTTATTGAAGACTTTGAAGGCTCGGTGAATCATTCTCCATAGGGTGAAGCGAGAGCCGTCCATTTTGCAGTATCTGTGGTAGTTTCGCCATCCTCTGACTAGGGGGGCTAATTTCATAGCTTTAACCCTGGCCCCATAATTCGAGCAGTTGACGATGTTTTTGACTTTCTGACGGAATGTTTTGTAGTTGTCCTCTGATGGGACGCATCTGAACTTTCCGTTAGTTTGCACCTTGAAGTGCCATCCTAGAAAATCAAAGCCATCTGTCGCTTTGACAAGTTTTGTTTTCTTTTCGCTCACCTTTAGTCCTCGGACTGTCAGGAACTCTTGTATCTCCTTGAGTATCTTGTCAGCATCGTCTTTAGGTTTTAAGATAACAACCATATCATCTGCTTAGCGCACTGATTTGTGGATGTCCTCTATACCGTCCAATGCGATGTTAGCTAATAGTGGACTTACCACCCCCCCTTGGGGGGTTCCTTGTTCTGGAAATTCTGGGTTGACCCCTGCTTTCAGGCATCTCCATATACCTGTTTTTATCGTTTGTGGGGCAATTACCCTTTCCATAATGGAAGTGTGGCTTATCCTGTCGAAACACTTTTCTATGTCTAGCTCAAGTATCCTTTTCTCTATCCCATTATGGTTAGATTGTAGGTTGGTATAAATTACCTTTTGAGCGTCGTGCGTTGAGCGTCCGGGTCTGAACCCGTAGCTTCTGGCGTGAAAGAGTGCTTCGTGTGCTGGTTCTAGGGCATATTTAACGAGGCATTGCCATGCTCTGTCTGCCATAGTTGGAACCTTTAGCATTCTGGTTGTGCCATCCTTTTTGGGGATAGGTATTTCTCTGAGCTTGGAATGTTTCCAGTCGTGTGCCTTGAGTAAGGTGATTTCTGATAAAGGAGATCCCTTACGATCCCCCCTAACCCCCCTTAAAAAGGGGGGAATAATTGGAAAAGCAGGTATATTCAAGTGTGGAAATCACCTAACCTTTCTGCTAAGGCGAACCGTTGTTTGAAATTGAGGGATTTAACTCCATCAATTCCTGCGGTTTTCTTACCAGTGTTTAGCTGTGATACTTGTCGGACTGCGAGTAACCTAGCAGCAAAGGATTTCAAAATAAGCTTTTGTATATTCCTAGCTCGTCTAGTGTCTTCTGCTTGAATGGCTTTAAACAATCTTCTTTGGAGACGGAAAAGGTTTCTGCGAAATTTCTTCCACGGTGTGCTTTTCCAAAGTTCACTAAAATCTTTGATTTTGTGTCTAACCATGTTCACCTCGGTTAATCGTTTTCTATTTGCCTCAAGGCAATTACGCCTTGTCCTACCCGAAACTAGAGGATTCCGCATCTCGTCTTGCCTACTCAGGTTTCGACTATTTCCTGAGACTCTAGGTTCGTTTTTATTCGTTCCGTCCGATGATTGATTGTCCCTTTAGATGGAACCACTTTGACTATCGGAAACCCAAGGTTATGTCAATCACCACTCAAAATGTTGACGGGTTACATTACTCCGATGGGGTCAGGGGATACTACTCCTTCTGCTTTGCCTGCCCGTGCATAAGTCACTTTTCTAGGTTCTTTTTCATCGTGGGGACTCCTGTAACGCCAGTGCCACCAGCAGTCGGTGTCTGATTGCGTCCTATTCCCTGCTTCAGCCTCCAGAATTCCGAGTCTGGTCACTGAGGGTAGATTTTGAGTCACGTCTAGCCTGAACGGGAGGGACTTTCACCCTCATCAATCGGACAGTTACTCAGATTTTGGTGTTTTGCACCTCATTCAAACCCCTTGTGGGGTATCTGAGCGAGCCATACGTTGCGTCTTTTGTCTTTTGAATTAGATGCTAACTTTTGGCTCATCGAATCGCACTAAATGATGCACTCTTCGTCGAGACACCCCTAATATTTCTGCTGTGTCTTTTGCTGTTGCAAACATAAGTACAAATAACTATTCAATACCTTTAACTTTTATTTTAACAGCAATTATGGTTAGTCAACAAACAGACTTAAGAGTTGCTTAACCCACTATTAAAGTGAAATAATCATGATAAAATTATGATAAGATTATGAGAGACGCTCATTAATTTTGATAATATATATGTTCTATTCACGGAGCATTGTCCTCACGCTTAGTTTAATGCTAGGTATAGGGTTAATCGCTTGTACTTCAGGTGAAGTCGCCGATCCTTCTAACCAAACAAACAACAGCCAAACCACAGAGTTAGCCGCCGATAATCAAGGAAAAAAGAAAGTATTAACCACTTTCACGGTTCTAGCAGACATCGCTCAAAACGTAGCAGGGGATAAGTTAGACGTACGATCAATTACTCGTATTGGTGCAGAAATTCACGGTTATGAGCCAACCCCTAGCGATATTACCAAAGCCCAAGACGCTGACCTCATCTTATATAATGGCATGAATTTGGAGCGTTGGTTTGAGCAGTTTTTGGGCAATGTAAAAGAGGTCCCTTCCGTGTTGTTAACAGAAGGTATTGAACCCATTCCCATTGCAGAAGGTCCCTACACAGACAAACCCAACCCCCATGCTTGGATGTCTCCCAAAAATGCTTTAGTTTATGTAGAGAATATTCGTCAAGCATTTGTAGAACTAGATCCCGATAATGCAGAGACTTACAACGCCAATGCTGCGGCATATAGTGAAAAGCTTAAAGCCATTGACGAAGAATTACAAAGTGATCTGCAACAAGTTCCCAAAAATCAGCGATATTTAGTCAGTTGCGAGGGTGCATTCTCCTATTTAGCCCGTGACTATAATTTAAAAGAAATTTATATGTGGCCCATCAATGCCGAACAACAGTTCACCCCTAAACAGGTAAAAACCGTTATTGATAAGGTAAAAACCAATCAAGTTCCTACTATTTTTTGTGAAAGTACCGTCAGCGACGAAGGACAAAAACAAGTAGCCAAAACCACTGGTGCAAGGTTTGGGGGCAACCTTTACGTAGACTCCCTTTCCACCGAAGAGGGTCCCGTTCCCACTTTCTTAGACTTACTAGAATACGATGCGCGGGTTATCTCCAACGGGTTACTCGCTGGTAGTAAAGCGCAATAACTTGAGTTAGGAGTTAGGAGTTAGGAGTTAGGAGTTGTTTTAAATAAGATAATCAACCTTTGAGACTCCTAACTTTAACAAGTTATTAATAAATTTCCTTAGATCGACCTCAAATCAATAGTTTTTCATCTTCTTTCTTGCCAACCATTTGAATACACCATCATGTTAGCAACCACCCAATCTCTAAATATTACGGTAGATAACCTCACTGTTACCTACAACAACGCTAAACTCGCTTTGTATAACGCCAGTTGCACCGTAGAAGCTGGTTCTATTACTGCTTTAGTTGGTCCCAATGGTTGCGGTAAGTCCACCCTGTTTAAATCAATTATGGGATTTTTAGCCCCCAGTCAAGGACGGGTTTTGGTGGGGGGTTCTCCCGTCAAAAAAGCCCAGAAACGGCAATGGATGGCTTATGTACCCCAAGCAGACGAGGTGGACTGGGATTTTCCTGTTAGTGTGTTTGATGTGGTTATGATGGGGCGTTATGGTTATATGAACCTGTTACGTATTCCCAGTGCAAAAGATAAAAGACTGGTGATGGAAAGCTTAGAAAGAGTGGGGATGAGTGAGTTTCGTCATCGTCAGATCGGGGAACTATCAGGAGGGCAGAAAAAACGGGCATTTTTAGCTAGAGCTTTGGCGCAACAAGGTAAAGTTATTTTATTGGATGAACCTTTTACCGGGGTGGATGTGAAGACAGAAAAACGTATTATCGATCTCATGATCCAGCTAAGAGAAGAAGGTCATACTATTTTAGTTTCCACCCATGATCTAATGTCCATTTCTACCTTCTGCGATCGCACTATTCTGCTCAACCAAACCATTTTAGCTTCTGGGACAACAGAAGAAACCTTTACAGAAGAAAACTTAGAAATGACCTTTGGTGGGTTGCCTGTAGCTAACTTCAGTAAGCAAAAATAAACGCCCATAGTAAGCCCTTTAGGGCTTTAAACCCTAGTTGTATGAGGGCTAAAGCCCCCACTACGGGACTTTAATTTTTCACCTTCAATTATGAATTATTTAATAGTAACTAATATTTTGAACTGGTTCACTGAACCTTTACGATATGGGTTTTTGGTGCAAGCTATCTGGGTAAGTGCCTTTGTTGGTTTAGTTTGTGCCGTACTTTCTTGTTATATTACCCTCAAAGGTTGGTCTTTGATGGGCGATGCTATTTCTCATGCAGTAGTACCTGGGGTGGTAATAGCTTATGCTATTAATATACCTTTTGCGATCGGTGCTTTTATCTTTGGTTTTGGGGCAACTATTGCTATTGGTTATATTAAGTCTAATACTCGACTAAAAGAAGATGCCGTGATCGGCATTGTCTTTACAGGTTTTTTTGCTTTTGGTTTAGTTATTATTACAAAAATCCCTAGTAATATTGATTTATTTCATATTCTTTTTGGTAATGTATTGGGTATTTCTAAATCAGATATTATTCAAACTTTAATCTCAGGAATTATTACTTTAGTTATTATTCTTTTACGACGGAAAGATTTACTACTATTTTGTTTTGATCCTAACCATGCCAAAGCCATTGGTTTGAATACTCAAATGATGTATTATACCTTGCTTTCTGTGTTAGCTTTAACTATTGTAGCTGCCTTACAAACTGCCGGCATTATATTAGTTATTTCTATGTTAGTCACTCCTGGTTCCATTGGCTATTTATTAAGCGATCGCTTCGATTATATGTTAATTATTTCTGTTATCAGCAGTGTTTTTTCCTGTGTCTTTGGAACTTATGTAAGTTATCATCTAGATGTTTCTACAGGTGGCAGCATCGTAGTTTTATTAACCTTATTATTTGTCCTTGCTATGATCTTTGCTCCGAAATATGGTATCTTGGTTCAACAGTTGAGAAAACACACCAATCAAGAGTTGGATGAGTTAGTTAAACATTAAACTTTATAGTTAACTATCAATATTAAATGGGTTAGATCGATGAAACTAAATCAGATTAGAAAATGGCATAGTGCCTTAGCTCCTATTGTAATGCTTCCCTTGATAATGACTGTATGTACAGGAGTTATTTATCGTCTGTCTAAAGATTGGTTTGGACTATCAAGGGATCAAGTACATTTTTTGATGAGTATTCATGAAGGAGAATATTTAGGACATACTTTAGAACCTTTTTATGTATTGTTCAATGGTTTAGGTGTTATTTGGATGCTAGTAACAGGAGGAGTTATGGTGTTTCAAAATTTGAAAAGAAGTTTTAAAAGTTAGTATTTTTCGATAGACTTCGATGATAGCCTATGTTTTATCTCTAGATTTCCACTTAATTTTTGAATCCTCAATTCCCGTACGATGTTTTAATTCTTCTAAAATATCATCTATTGGACTTTGGACAAAAAACAATTGTTAGCGTAAATTTTACGCTAAACATATCTCCAGAGCTAAAATAGAGAATTAAGGTGATTTTAAAAACTCTCTTTCCATCTTTTTAGGGGATTTTAAATATTAAATAGCTTCATTCAGTTTCGGTTCCAATATAGATATCTAAGTAGCTTTCAGTTAGAGATTGAATGACTCGTTCTAATTCATCAATGAGATTTCTTCTAGTGAGTTTTTCTACAGCATCAATATGAGCAGAACTTCCGGCTCGTCCTAAATATTTATATTTGGTTTTTTTCTCATTATTAGTGGCCATAGGAAAAATTGATTCAGCAGCCTGCAGTTTATAATACCAGTAGATTGTTCCCTTTCCATTAACCTGATAACGAATAATATGACAATTAGCTGGTGCTACTTCCCCTTCCCGTTCAATTTTCTTTATTTTCTGTTTAAGAGAGCGAATTAGACTCTTAATTTGTTTGGCTCTCAGGTGGACATCTTGACTGGTCTTAAGTTCGGAATGTGATGACATTAGCCTTAACTGTAACAAACAACCTCTTTTGAGGTTAGCGTATATATTCCGCTAATTTATAAGGTAATAAATTTTAAAAATGACCAAAAATTAAACGGCTACGTCTGTCGAGGAATTCCTGGTGTGGAGGTCTAACCTCTTCCAAGGACTAAAAGCTAGAAAAGAAACTATTATAGAATTACTCGATGCCCTCTCCAGTAACCAACAAGCTCACTCAGTCGTTGAATTGTCTCTCAATCCTTTATTTAGAAGAGATTATAACAGTTTATATAGAGGAATTCAAGAGTTTTTACCCACTCAAACTGACCCTAATTATGAACAGAGAATTGAGACTTTATTTTCAGCGGTATCGAGAACAATTCCTCCCACTTCAAAACATTATAACTTATTTGGTATTGACACAACTCCCTGTCCACGACGGTTTGCCGAAACGTTAGCAGATAATACCTTTATTCATTACCCCAATCCAATTAAGGGAAATAAACCCATTAATATTGGACATTGTTATTCCGTTGTCTGCGCTTTACCTGACCAAATAGACACAGAAAAAGTCCCTTGGGCTGTCCCCTTATCAGGAGAGCGAGTCCCCTCTAAACATAAAGGAGTAAATCAAGGCAATCAACAACTAAAAAAAATCTGGCAAAGTTCTTTATTTTCTGATAAATTATCTGTCTTAGTGGCTGATAGTGACTACAGCCAAAAGGATTTTATTGGGGAACAAGTTAAGCATGAAGACGTAGTTACTATTACAAGAGTTAGAAGTGACCGAGTTTTTTATCGTCAATTTATTCGGGACCCAAATCAAGCCAAAACTTCGGGACATCCCCGTTGGTATGGGGATAAATTTGACCTTAAAGATGACCAAACTTGGACTGAACCTGATGAAGTTCATCATGTTCCCTTTACAACGAAAAAAGGTCGTCAATTAACAGTGACTATTTCGGGATGGAAACAGATGTTAATGAGAGGAACTAAAAACTATAAAATGAACAATCACCCCTTTACTTTACTCCAGATTGTTGTCAGAGATCAAGAAAGAAATAGTATTTGGAAACCTATGTGGCTTATTGTTATTGGTTCTCGGCGCGATGAGTTAAGTTTAGTTGATTGTTATCAGTGTTATCGACAACGTTATGACATGGAACATCTTTTTCGATTTGGTAAACAAAGATTATTGATGACATCTTATTTAACTCCCGATGTACATCATGAAGAAAATTGGTTTAAACTAACACTTCTTTCTTATGTAAATTTGTGGGCTGCCAGAAAATTAGCTGTGGTTTTACCCCGTGATTGGGAACAGTATTTGAAGACTAATAAATCCATCAAAATCACCCCTAGTCTAGTTCAAAGAGACTTTTCAAGAATAATTACGACCTTGGGGACTTTCGCCAAATTTCCCAAACGTCGAGTTTTTTCTTCCGGACGTATTAAAGGTTACAAAAAAGCCCCACGAACTCGTCATGATGTTATCAAGAAAGGGAGCAAAAAATCAACTGGAAACTTAAAAGCTCCTTAGTTTTCCTCAGAATCTATAGATTAGCCCTATTTGTCAGCCAATTTTATTGACTGATACAGAGCCGATATTTTGGGATTTTAGTTTAGCGTAAAATATACGCTAACAAACTTTTTTTGTCCAAAGTCCAAAACTCCGCGCCTCACGTAACTATTTCCCAGTCTTCGTATAATAACCCTTCAATACGTCCAAATTCCCGAATATTATGAGTCACAAGGGTTAAATTATTGGCGATCGCAATGGCAGCGATTTGTAAATCATAACCACCGATGGGAGTTCCTTTTCGTTCTAAGTCTGCTCGAATAACCCCATAAATTTCTGCTGACTTATCATCAAAAAGAAGAGAAACAAAACGGCTAAAAAATTGACGTTGTTTATTCAGGTTTTCCTCTCGTTTCCGACTTTTCATTGCACCATAAAATAACTCAGATTTAACCACGGAACAAACTGCAATATCATTAGCTGATAAACTATCTAAACGAGTTCTTACCCTAGAATCAGCAAACTTTAAATAGACAATACAAGTGTTACTATCAAGTAAATAAATCATTCTAATTCCTCTCTAATAGGATAGTCTCCTTGAGGATGTCTAACAAATGTATCATCATCGATAGAACCTGCTGTTTTATCAATAAATTCATGCCATTCTAACTGACTAGCATTATCCTCCAAATTTTCCTTAATTAACTCCCTTCTCAAAATAACCTTAATTTCATCGGTTAAACTACGACCATGAGAAGTGGCTTGAGTTTCTAACTTTTCTAAAATTTCAGGGTCAAGATTATCAAGAATAATAATCATAACGTTAATACTCCCTCAAAAAAATATCATTAATATTGTTAATTTTCAGCGCAATCTAATGGACTATTTTTGTTTAATTTATGTTATAATAGCGTAGGAGATCCTGATATACATTTTCAGGAACCAAATGAGAGATAGAGCCACCAAACTGAGCAATTTCTTTAACGGTGCTACTACTCAAAAAACTATACTCTTTACTGGTAGCCAAGAAAACAGTTTGCACCTCTTGAGCTAGAGTTTTATTAGTATGAGCCATTTGTAACTCTTTCTCAAAATCAGACAATACCCGTAAACCCCGTAACAATACCTGAGCATTGCGTAACTTGGCATAATCTACAGTTAAACCCGTATAACTATCCACCTCAACCGTGGGTAAATGTTGCGTACATTCAGTAATCTGTTCAATCCTTTTTTCCACAGAAAACAAAGGTTTTTTACTGGGATTATACATGATCGTCACAATCACTTTTTCAAACAATATAACCCCTCGCTCAATAATATCAAGATGACCAAGGGTAATGGGATCAAAACTTCCTGGATAAATAGCAATCATTTTCAGGACTCGATTTATTATTAGACTTAGTGGGGGCGGAGAGACTTGAACTCTCACGATCTCGCGATCAACGGATTTTCATTCTCTTGCAGCTTTCGCTACTGCATCATCTGAGCTTTGAGAATTGGACTCTCCCTTTACCCTCAGCTTAATCTGTTAGGGTAGCTCCCGTCGAGTCTCTGCACCTTCTAAACCCTTCCAGATTTAGCTTGGCTCAGGATTGCCTTATCTATTAGAATAGACGTAGGTTTCCCTGAATTTGAGAGCTTACACTTGTAAGATTTCTCTAACAAGGCTCAATTTTACTTAAGTCCGTAGCGTCTACCATTCCGCCACGCCCCCGTCAGGTCAGAAACTAAATTAGTTTTTTTCACCGACAATTATCCATTGTAGCACAAGATTCTCTTTTGGTGAAGAATTTTTGAATTTTTTTTTTTAGGCTGAGAATTTTTGCTGGCTAATACCCTGTTATATCGGTTCTTTTAGCATTTTCTTAAGAAAAAATTTAATCAGATACCCGAACTCTGATAGACTTTTGACTAAGGTTTAAATTTCAGACCACGCCTGAGAACTTAAGATAAGCAGATAGGGAGGACATACCTTGGAAAGCACACTAGGTTTAGAAATTATTGAAGTTGTCGAACAAGCGGCGATCGCTTCAGCCAAATGGATGGGTAAAGGCGAGAAAAATACTGCTGACGAAGTAGCAGTAGAAGCCATGCGCGAAAGAATGAACAAAATTCATATGCGTGGCCGGATCGTCATTGGAGAAGGAGAACGGGATGATGCTCCCATGCTCTATATCGGTGAAGAAGTTGGCATTTGTACCCAGGAAGATGCCAAAAATGTCTGTAACCCAGAAGAATTGATTGAAATTGACATCGCTGTTGACCCCTGTGAAGGAACCAACCTGGTTGCTTACGGACAAAACGGTTCTATGGCTGTATTGGCTATTTCTGAAAAAGGCGGTTTATTTGCTGCCCCTGACTTCTACATGAAGAAGTTAGCCGCTCCTCCTGCAGCGAAAGGTCACGTTGACATCAATAAATCAGCTACCGAAAATCTCCAAATCTTAGGAGACTGCTTAGAACGTAGCGTTGAGGAATTAGTAGTTGTGGTGATGGATCGTCCTCGTCACAAAGAATTAATTCAAGAAATTCGTGCGGCTGGCGCAAGAGTTCGTCTCATCAGCGATGGTGACGTTTCTGCTGCTATTTCCTGTGGGTTCGCTGGAACCAATATTCACGCCTTAATGGGTATTGGTGCTGCTCCTGAAGGGGTAATTTCAGCCGCTGCCATGCGTTGTTTAGGCGGTCACTTCCAAGGACAATTAATTTATGATCCTGAAGTGGTCAAAACCGGATTAATTGGAGAAAGCCGTGACGGAAACTTGGCTCGTCTCAAAGAGATGGGTATCGAAGACCCTGACAGGGTTTACACCGATAGTGAATTAGCCAGTGGTGAAACTGTCTTATTTGCTGCTTGTGGTATTACTCCAGGAACCTTAATGGAAGGTGTTCGCTTCTTCCACGGTGGTGCCAGAACCCAAAGTTTGGTTATCTCCAGTCAGTCTCAGACAGCGCGCTTTGTAGATACCATCCATATCCAAGAACAGCCTAAGTATATCGAACTCAAATAAGAGCCTTTTCAAGATAGGAAATCAAATCCTATCTTGATACTTTGAACCCCCCAGTTCCAATTAGTCATTGACTAAGGGAGCTAGGGGGTTAAATTCTTTTTGGCGGGTCTCTGGTTGAAACCTAACTGCCGGAAGGAACTCCAGCCTAAGTTAGATCCAAGGGGACTTAACTTCTAGAGTACGGCCCCGGCACACAGCCGGCTAACTTCAACCAAGAGACCCACGATTTTACTACTACTATCTGACATGGGCATCACCTCCTGTTTACCTGAACTGTTTTTACTTTATGTTTAACTGTGCTTAGTCTAGCGCAAGGTCTCTAGAAAAATCAAGGGTAGAACGAAAAAATTTTTCAGCTATTTGGGGACAACCCCCAAAATGTAGATGTAGATAGGAAGCGTGAAGATGATAACAGTGCCATCCTTCCCCATAAATCAGGCTATTTTTCTGCCAACTGGATAGATTATATAAAGGTTGTTCGGGGAGAATAGTTAACTCAGAGCGATGAAACTCATGACCCCAAATGGTTTCCCCTTGATTTAACAGAAAATTAGAACCAGTAGCGATCGCCTGTCTATATCCCAGTGTTAATTTCTTGACCATTTTAGCGGTGGTGGGCAAAATACCCACCATTGGCCAAGACTTGCCCTCAAAATCAACAATTTCCTCACACAAATACATTAACCCCCCACATTCGGCATAGGTGGGCATTCCTTTGATAATCCCTTGTTTAACTGAGTGTAAGGCTTTTGTATTACTAGATAAAGCCTCCGTAAACATTTCAGGAAACCCACCCCCAAAATATAAACCAGCAGTATCTTTGGGTAAGTTCTCATCTTCTAGAGGACTCCAGTAACATAGTTTAGCCCCTAACTGTTGCAAAATCTCTAGATTATCAGGGTAATAAAAATTAAAGGCTTTATCTTTGGCGATCGCTATTTTAGGTGACTGGGGGACGGGGGGACGGGGGGACGGGGGACTGGGAGACTGGGAGACTGGGTGAGGTAAGGGAGAAGTTGTTCCCAGTTAAAACAAGTTTGCGCTAAATGGGCTAATCTATCAAACAAACGATCTAATTCTGGGAGTTCCTGGGTAGGTACTAACCCCAAATGGCGATCGGGGATAGTTAAGGTTTCTTGACGATAAATGACTCCGAAAATAGGAATATTAAGAGGTTTTAAAGCGGTTTCGAGTAAAGTTAAATGGCGATCGCTCCCCACTCGATTTAAAATTACTCCCACAACGTTAATATTGGGGTCAAGATAACTGTATCCATGAGCGATCGCAGCTACCGATCCCGATAAACGACTACAATCAATGACTAACACCACAGGAATACCTAAAATCCTAGCAATATGCGCCGTACTGCCATAATCTTGATATAAACCTCCTGTTGCGCCTCCTGCCTCCTGCCCTTCGGTTCCTCCTGCCTTCTCCAAGGGAACCCCATCAAATAAGCCCATAACCCCTTCAATAACGCCATAATCAACCCCTTGACAGTGTTTAGCAAAACAGGATTTAACGTAACTAACAGAGGTAAGAATGGGGTCTAAATTTCTACAGGGACGACCTGTGATATAACTGTGAAACATGGAGTCAATATAATCAGGCCCCACTTTGAAAGATTGCACATGAGCCGATTTTTTCCTCAAAAAAGCGAGTAATGCTAAGGTAATGGTGGTTTTTCCTGTACCACTGCGATCGCCAGCAATGATTGTTGTCACGATTTATTAAACAGATAACTGGGCAAATTGTCCTTAATTTTAGCTAATTGAGTAATAATAAGCAAAAATAACCGTAAATATTCACCCTTACTAATCACAATTTCAATGTTAACCTAGATAGCAAGGTGTATCAAAAAAAATTCTCACCATGACAGTTATTATCAGCAAAACAAGCTATAATGTACTAGCATAATTTTGTACTACTATTGTTGTTTAAGAATTAGATAGAGGAATTAAATGGCTGCAATTACAAACAATCCAGATAAAGAAAAGGCATTAGGCTTAGTTCTCAACCAAATAGAGCGAAATTTCGGTAAAGGTTCCATCATGCGTCTTGGAGATGCAGCCAGGATGAAGGTGGAAACCATTTCCACTGGGGCTTTAACCCTAGATTTAGCTTTGGGGGGTGGGCTACCTATGGGAAGAATTGTGGAAATTTACGGGCCAGAAAGTTCAGGTAAAACCACCTTAGCCCTCCATGCGATCGCCGAGGTGCAAAAAGCGGGGGGTGTGGCTGCCTTTGTGGATGCGGAACACGCTTTAGATCCCACCTATTCTGGGGCTTTAGGGGTAGATATTGATAACTTATTGGTGGCGCAACCGGATACCGGAGAATCTGCTTTAGAAATTGTGGATCAGTTAGTGCGATCGGCTGCGGTGGATGTGGTTGTGGTTGACTCAGTAGCTGCTTTAGTTCCCCGTGCAGAAATTGAAGGGGAAATGGGGGATACTCAAGTAGGTTTACAAGCTCGTTTAATGAGTAAAGCCCTGCGTAAAATTGCGGGGAATATCGGTAAATCTGGCTGTGTGGTCATTTTCCTCAACCAGTTACGGCAAAAAATTGGGGTAACTTATGGTAGTCCTGAAGTTACCACTGGGGGGACGGCACTGAAATTTTATGCTTCGGTGCGTTTAGATATTCGTCGTATTCAAACCCTGAAAAAAGGCAGTGAAGGAGAATATGGAATCCGTGCCAAGGTAAAAGTTGCTAAAAATAAAGTTGCGCCTCCGTTCCGTATTTCTGAATTTGATATCATTTTTGGTAGCGGAATCTCTCAGATGGGCTGTATGTTAGATTTAGCAGAACAATGTGATGTGGTTGTTCGTAAAGGTGCTTGGTATAGTTACAACGGGGACAATATTTCTCAGGGGAGAGATAATGCGGTCAAATATTTAGAAGAGAATCCCAAAATTGCTGAAACTATTGAGCAACAAGTGCGTGAAAAATTAGAGTTGGGATCTTTGAGTTTTGCGATTTCCCAAGGAGATGAAAACGAAGAGAAAAAACCAGAAAAAGCAGAAAAACAGAAATAGAGAGAATGTAGAATTTAGAGTTTTTATGTTTCTAAATTCTACATCTTTCCCTATAAAGATCGTAGGGTGGGCAAGTTCAAAAACTTTTTTAACTGATAAAACAAATAAAATCCTTGCCCACCGCACAAAATTACTACGAAGTATTGTAGGGTGCGTTGGGCAAAAGATGGTCTTTTGGATAATTGCTATAATTTTTTTATGCCGTAACGCACCAAATTAACGAAGAATGATTTTCGATCAGTTTTCGGTGTATTACGCTGCGCTAATACACCCTACAATTTTAATCAGGCTCCATAACCCTATTTAATTCTTGAATTAGTTCTCCAAATCCAGCCATCTGTTCATCAAAAGTGTCACCATTTTTAACATATAAATTATTACTTATTTCTTGTTCAAGTGCTGATTTAGCAGCTATAACGTCGCTCACATTGATATGATATTTTTCTGCTAGTCGAACAGCATTTTCAAGAAAGTTATCAATATCTGATATTTCAACTTTAGGTGATTTCTGATAAAGGAGATCCCTTACGATCCCCCCTAACCCCCCTTAAAAAGGGGGGAATAATTGGAAAAGCAGGTATATTCAAGTGTGGAAATCACCTTACAATACGCTCTTGGACTTTGATTAAATAACGTACCCATAATTAGGGTTTGCTGAAAAAGTTTCTCCAAAATTTATGCCACTTTTGACCAAGAATTTTCTGACAAATCAATAAGTTTTAGTACATAAAAATTGTTTAAAGTATAATCAAAATTAATGAAAGGCGGTTTGATGAGTTCCCCTGTTCTATTATTAGTAAATAAGGACAAAAAAAGCGACAAAAACTGCCTCAGAAGTTTAGAAAGATTGACAACTAAAAATGTAATAGCAATAGATGTAATGGAGGTTTCAGGGAGTTTTGTCATCACGAGATTTAGGCTAAATCTTCGTTTAGCTTGTCCAAACTTTCCCTCAATAGCATTACGGAAGCATTCATCGGAGTGGGCTTGTTTCTTTTCTTCTTCACTGACATTTTTCGGAGGTCTTCCTAACTTCGGACCACTGATTCTTATCCCTCTTTCCTTACACCAATTTCTGTTTTCCCTAGTTCGATAAATTTTATCTACATGGACGGATTCGGGATAATAGCCAAACGTTTCTTTATACTTTTCTACTTGTTCTTTTAAATGACAAGATTCATTGAAGTTTTCCCAACTTATTTTGTCTAGAAACACATAGTTATCTACACAGCTTACTGAGAGTTTAGCTCCAAACTCTATTGGTTTTCCTGCTTTTCCCCTCACTATTGGACGAATATGCGGTTGAGTTAAACTTACAATTCTTTGAGGAACACTCTGGGTCTTATTCTCCCACATTGACTGTTGTTGTTCATAAACTTTTTTGATAGTCTCTAGACAATTTCTCTGTCTTTTACTCAGATTTTCCAGGGAAGCCCCAGCTTGAATTAAGTCTTCTATATTTCCTAAATTTTTCTTAAGGTATTTTAACTGTTTCCCGATAGCTTTTCTTCTTTCTTGATAAGATACTTTTCGTTTTTTAGCTACTTTTAAGTATTCCTTTCTAGCAATTTTTCTAGAAGTTCTCGGCTTTTTTCTCAATTTTACTCTTAATGGTTTATAAAGATTATCTATTATTCTTTCTGTCTCAATTCTGGCTTGATTTAATATGCCTAAATCCGTTGGGTATTTGATGTCTGCTGGCGCACAAGTCGCATCTAAAATTAGTTTACCTTTATTTTTTATTTTTTCTCCTTTTTCTTGGAGACAATCCTTTTTTTTTTACTTCTTTATCACTCTTGTCTATTTCTCTTTTTACTATTTTTTTATTGATTTTGTTTATCAATTCTCCATCAATTCTTTTCCTAAAATGAACTAGCATTGAAGATTCCAGTGGTGGCTCTTGTTGATAACAATTTAAACCTATAAAGTATTGTAGATAGGGATTTTCTCTAATCTGTTCTATAGTTTCTCTATCACTTGTTCCTAATTTTTCCTTAATAATTAATGTCCCTAATGCCATTCTAAATAGTTTGGCTGGCGCACCTTTTTCTGCTGAAAAAAGTTTAGCATATTCTTCCTCAAAATCATCCCAAGGTATCAACTCTGCCATGATTACCCAACGATTATTGGGGGACAATTTGCCCTCGAAAGGTAATTCAAATTTTTCTGGGGGCGGTAAAGGTTGCTCCTCTTTTCGATACATTTGTTCTTGACCAACAACTGGGAGGTGTTTCTACCAATTATAGCGGTTTGTAGCCGACAAAGCTGATCTTTTTTGCGATCGCGAATATGGGTGTAACCTTTTAAAGAATAGGGTTTTGCTTTTATTCAGCAAACCCTAATTAATTCTCATTAAACTTATAATTTTTATACTATCATGATCTTTGATTAATTGAACGTTTAGATAGTATTCTATCTTATATTATCCGTGACTCCTAATAATTTCTAGGAAACTTGATGAATAAAGCGGGCAAAGTTTAAGAGTTCTTGCTGTTGGTTTTCAGATAAGTTATTAATAACAGCATTTAATCTTTCTGAAACTGGTATCCAACTTTTGGTTTTGGCTTGCCAAACCACTATAAACTGCTTCTCTGAAAGAGTATATAAAGCAGTAGTTTCTCCCTCGTTATTACTAAATTCCACCTCATATTTTCCATCTTCAAAGCACTCAACAATACTTCCTTGACTGCCAATAAATTGTTTAGCTTCGGGTAAATTTATTAATAATTCAATAATATCAAAAAAATCGGGTTTTATCATGACCTTTTTTTTATATATAGGGTAACTAATCTAGCTATATTGGTGTTTAGTTCTCTTATCCATCCCGCTCGCACAATTTCTTTTTGATAGGGTTGTATTCCTTTTATTTCTAAGTCAATTTGATAACGCTCCCCATGTTCATCTTTAAATTAAAAGGTGGCTTCTGCATCTAAAACTTGAGCATAGATTTGATTCAGTAAAAGTTGATAATTATCTTTATTATAGCCTAAGTGCCGTTGAAACATCAAAGCTTTATTTGCTCCTTTCGGGTTTTCTGGATCAAGGGCATATTCTGTTAGTTTGCGAGGGTTAATTTCTATGTGGTTAAACAGTTCTTTTAGTTTCACTTACCTCTTTTCTAATTATAATGTTTGTAACACCCTGTAGGGGTCAACGGCCGTTGACCCCTACAATATTAATAAGAACCCCGATAAATCCGTTGTGCCTGTTCCGGGCTAAACTGTTCATATCCTGGTAAAGAAGACCTATTACTGCCATTTTTACCGTTACCATTACTGCTTGCTCTAGTAGTTGCAGGACGTTTAAAGGGTGTAGATCCAGGAGCATGATTTCTAGGATGGAAACTATATTCCGGTTCGGTGTCTGTAATTGAACTTTGAGGGGCGATGAAATCATGGGACGCTCGATCGTATTCTAGAACTTCTCCTGTTTCAATGCGATAAATCCAACCATGTAGGGTTAATTTTTTTTGATGCAGACGAGAATGAATAACGGGATAAGTTTGTAAGTTTTCCAGTTGGGTTAAAACATTTTCTGCAACTGTAACTTCTAATAATTCTTCCCCTTCCAAATGACTATAATTATCCTTAACCAGTCTGCGAGTAGCTTCTGCGTGTTTTAACCAATCATAAACCAAAGGCATTTTTTCTTGTAAACTATTCAATTTTAACAGCCCTTTCATGGCACCACAATGGGAATGGCCACAAACAATAACTTGCTGAATATCTAATGCAGAAATAGCATATTCTATGGCTGCACCTTCTCCACCATTGGCTGCACCAAAAGGAGGAATAATATTCCCTGCATTACGAATAACAAAAAGGTCCCCAACTTCTGCTTGTGTGATTAAATTAGGATCAACACGGGAGTCCGAACAAGTAATAAAAAGAATACGAGGGTGTTGTCCTTGGGATAATTCTTCAAATAATTCACGGTGAGAACGAAAATAACCACTTTGGAATTTTTGTAGTCCTTCAATTAGTTTTTTCATGGAGAAAAATAGCTATTTCTACTTAGTTTTAATTTTCATCTCTCCTTAATTATCTCTTAAATTGGATATGTTGTATACCGTTTTTTATTTGATTTCTATAACCAATTCATAAGTTTTTATTAACAATTGCATAAAGTTTATTTGTAGGTGGGCAGTGCATCACCCTACATTTCTAGTTATTAACAATAAGAATTTGTGAAGTTTTAAATCTATCCATCCACCCTTCTAAATAAGCCCTATTTTTTTTTTGTTCTTCAATATTTGTTGTGTCTAAAGGATAAGGTGCTAACCCTTTAATAGCAGCAGTTGTTACACAAAACATGGACTTTTGAAACGTTTGACAAATTTGTACTAATAAGTCATCTTCTTGACGAAAACTGTGGCGGTAAACTTCGTGTAAATATTCGGGTAAATGATGCCTCATATCCTGCATTAATAAAGTAGGAGGAATTCCTGCACCTCCTACAGGCAAAGGATCAGCGTATAACGCACCATAGGTAAAGATAGCTTGTTCTGAGGGTATTTGGTAGGATTGAGCGTTATAAGAAATGGTACCAGGAAAGGGGGTTCCTCTAAAAAATATTGCTTCTACATAAGGTACAGCAGTGTCCATCAAAAAGGTTAACTCTGCTTTTTTGGGTAGCACTTCATAGACTTCTTCTTTGATTTTTACTTGATAAGTAATTGGTTTTGCAGCATCTTTAACTAAACCATCTAATATGTGTTGAACGACATCAGCAATGGATTTAATTTCACCGTTATCATAGAGATCAGAAAGGTCTAAAAATATATCTGCCATCACTCGCCAAAATTGTCCCAAACCACTATAATAAGACATCATTCTCATGTGTTCAGGAAGGAATTCTGGGAAGATTTTATGCAGGGTTAACATTAAAAAGTTATGCTTAAATTTAGCTTGAATAACCTTTTCTACATTATTTCTAAATTCAGGGGTATCTAAATAAGCATCTAACTCACCTCCTCCATGCCACATCATTGCTTTCATGCAGTATTCTGCGTATTCAAAATTGGTTCTATTATGGTTCCAATGACTAAGTAATTTATCAATAGAAAACTCTCCATTGAAATATTTAAAGAAGGGAAATAGAATAAAAAATTGATGCTCAGAAATATAAATTAAGTTCCGAGAATATTGATCTAAAATAACACCATAACTTTTGAGAATACCCACCACTTCTATGACATTTTGGGGTGAGTCTTTGAGTAATGCTTGTCCATTTTCTAAGCGATGTATATATTCTGCTAAGGAATGACGAGAAGGTTGTATCTTTGTGTTAACCATATTTTATTTATGTCTTACTCTGCGGTTTCTTCTATTGTATCTATTATTTCATGATTATCGACTTTAGTCAATCTATAATATTAAATCTTTGGTTGATTCTTATATTTCATGAAAAATAATAATTATTCATCATTTCTTATTTAGCTTCCATCCAATTTTTACCCGTATTAATTTCTACTACTAAAGGAACAGTTAATGTAACAGCATTTTCCATTGTTTCTTTTATTTTATCTTCTAATTCTTCCCATTCTTGGTGTGGTATTTCAAATACTAATTCATCATGAACTTGTAGCAACAAGTTAGCTTGATAGTTGTCTAAAATTTCTTGTATTTTTACCATAGCAATTTTAATAATATCGGCACTTGATCCCTGAATGGGTGCATTAGCAGCAGCCCTTAATAACTGAGAATCATTATAATTTATATTTATTTTGTTGAGATCAATATTTTGAGGATCATGACCATGAAAACGATATAAATTATCATCAAAAAAGTTAAAATAACGTCTTCTTCCTAAAATTGTGGTTACATATCCATTAGCGATCGCTTCTTTTTTCATACTCTCTAAATAGTCAAATACTTTGGCATAGCGTTGACGATATTTATTGATAAATTCTTTTCCTTCTACTGCACTAACTCCTGCTTCTCTAGCAAACCTCTGAGAACCCATTCCATAAATAACACCAAAGTTAATGGTTTTACCTAAAGTTCTTTCTTGGGGTGTGATTTCTTCTTTATCAAATAATAGTCTTGCTGTAACACTATGAACATCATCAGCATTTTTGTAAGCGTTTAATAGAACTTGTTCTTGACTTAAATGGGCTAATATTCTTAGTTCAATTTGGGAATAATCAGCAGAAACCAATAACCAATCTTGTTGTGGGATAAATGCTTGTCTTATTTGACGAGAAAATTCTGTTCTGATGGGAATATTTTGTAAGTTAGGGTTAGACGATGACAGTCTTCCCGTGGCAGTTACAGACTGATTGAAATTGGTATGTATTCGCTGATCTATTTTGTCAACTAATTCCGGTAGTGCATCAATATAAGTAGATTTTAGCTTAGATAAGGTACGGTATTCTAAAATATAATCTATGATAGGGTGATCCCCTTTTAATTTTTCGAGGGTTGCGTGATCGGTAGAATAACCTGTTTTGGTTTTCCTTGATTTTTTACGGTTTAGTTCTAATTTCTCAAATAAAATATGTCCTAATTGTTTGGGTGAGCCTAAGTTAAATTTTTCTCCTGCTGCTTGATAAGCGTTCTCTTCTAAACTCAATAAATGTTGTTCTAGTTCCTTGGACAGTTTACCTAAATATTCGCTATCAATAATAATTCCTGTATCTTCCATGATAGCTAAGACAGGTTCTAAGGGTTGTTCCACTTCTAATAATAGTTTGTCTAGGGTAGAAAGGGGTTTCAATTCATTTTTTAAAGGTTCCACTAATAAAAAGGTTGCATAAGCATCCATTCCACAATATTCTGCTACTGTTTCAATATCTAAATCTGCGATAGTTTGTTTTTTTCCGATACCTAAATCTTTATAATCAAGGGAAGTAATACCCTCTAAATATTGTTCACATAATTCACTTAGTTTATGACTCTTCTCTGGATGTAATACATAACTCGCTAACATAGTATCTAAAACCACACCATCTAGGTTAATTCCCTGATGTTTGAAGATGAGGCGATCAAATTTAGTATTCTGGAAAACTTTGGGATAGTTATTACTTTCCAAAATAGATTGTAATCTATCCAAAACCTGTTCTTTTCTCAGTTGTTTTCCTTGTTTATGTGCAATGGGAATATAAGCGATATCAGTGGGTTTATTTCCCCAACAACAACCAATACCAACTAACTCAGCTTCTCTCGGGTTTAAAGCTGTTGTTTCTGTGTCCCAAGCAACAGGAATATTCCCATTAGTATAGGTTACAAGTTTATTTACTAATTCTTCTAATTGTTCTATTTCCGTGATGATTTGAGGTTTAATTAAAGATTCTTTCTTCTCTTCTTCAATCTTATTAACCGTCTCTACTTGAGTCGATGAACTATCAAACAGTGAAAGTTGATGGGTTTCACTGTTTGATAGTTCATCATGAAATTCTAAAGTAATATTACCTCCAAAATGTTCTTGTAATTGATTAATCTCTTTGACAAACTTTTTCAGTTCTAAGTTTTCTAATATAGGTTTAACCGCATCAAAATTAAATCCTTTTAGTTCACAATTTTCTATCTCGAAATCTAACGGTGCATCGGTAACAATTTTTGCTAAAAACTGTGAATGTTCCGCCTCTTTCTTCCCTTCCTTTAACTTTTTCTTATTTGCTCCTTTAATAGCTTCAATATTATTATATACTTCTTCTAAAGTTTCGTATTCATTTAATAGTTTAACTGCTGTTTTATCTCCTATTCCCCTAATACCGGGAATATTATCAGACTTATCACCACATAAAGCTTTATAATCAATTACTTGTGTGGGTTTAATACCCATTTTTTCTGTAACATCATCGAATTTAAACTCTGTATAACCCTCTCCTGAGGAACGTCTTACTGCATTTCTTTCTAAATATAAAACACTGAGATTATTCTGATCATTAACCAATTGAAAAAGATCGCGATCGCCAGTAACAATTTTTACTCGATAACCATTTTCTGTGCCTCGATTTGCCACCGTTCCCAAAATATCATCCGCTTCATATCCGGGTGCAGTTATAATAGTAATATTTAAAGCTTCTAATAGTCGTTGTAAGTTCTGAATATCCGGTATAAAATCCTCTGGAGTTTCTTTTCTATCTGCCTTATAGTTAACATCTGCTTCGTGACGAAAAGTCGGCTCACTACTATCAAAAGCAATAGCAATATATTCAGGCTTTTCTAACTTAATCACCTGAATTAAAGAATTAAGAAAACCAAAACAAATACTGGTAGGAATACCAGTAGAAGTTCTTAATGGCCCCCTTCTCGCTTTGGCAAAAGCATAATAAGCACGAAAGGCCAAAGAATGACCATCAATAAGCAGTAAAAGCGGTAAATTGCAAGGATTGGGCATAAGTAAAAGCAATTAAATATTTATGTACTGTAATTGTCGATTTGATTAAAGTTGATGCACTTTACTAAGATATAGGTAGCAGATTTAACCAACAGAACTATCTTTATGTTATCTCCCATCCTCGACTCATCGGTTTCCCAGACACCCACCATTGTTAATCTAACCAACGGCTTAACCATTATAGCTGAACAAATGCCCGTAGATGCAGTTAACCTCAATGTCTGGCTGAAAGTAGGATCTGCACTAGAGTCCAATGAGATCAACGGAATGGCCCATTTCCTGGAGCATATGGTCTTTAAAGGTACTCCAAACCTAAAAAATGGAGAATTTGAACAACGCATCGAACAAAGGGGTGCTGTGACTAATGCAGCTACTTCTCAAGAATACACTCATTTTTATATTACCAGTGCGCCCAATGATTTTGCGGATTTAGTACCGTTACAGTTGGATGTAATTTTTAATCCTATCATTGAAGATGGTGCGTTTGGACGGGAAAAATTGGTGGTTTTAGAAGAGATTCGTCGTTCTTATGATAATCCGAGTCGTCGCACCTTTTATAGAGCGATGGAAACCTGTTTTGATACTTTACCCTATCGTCGTCCCGTGTTGGGCCCAGCAGACGTGATCGAAGGGTTAACTCCTCAACAAATGCGGGAGTTTCATGGTAGTTGTTATCATCCCAACTCAGTCACAGCAGTTGCAGTGGGAAACCTTCCTGTTGAGCAATTAATTGATATCGTTGCTGATAGTTTTGAGAAAACTTATTATCAGACAGAAACGTTTTCTGATTCTTTGCAGTCATTAAGCTTTCCTGTGTCTCCAGAGTCACCTTTTGAGGAGATTATTCGCCAAGAATATGAAGATGAGCAACTACAACAAGCACGATTAATTATGATGTGGAAAGTACCTGGTTTGTTAGATTTAGAGGAAACTTATGGGTTAGATGTCTTAGCTTCTATTTTGGGAAAAGGTAAAACCTCTCGTTTATTTCAAGACTTACGAGAAGATAAAAACTTAGTCTCTCATATCAGTGTTAGTAATATGACCCAAAAAGTTCAGGGAATGTTTTATATTGCGGCAAAACTGGAAAAAGAGAATGTTCCAGAAGTCGAAAAAATAATCACTCAACATCTGCAAAGTATTCAGAAAGAGTCTATCAAGGAAGAAGAATTGAATCGGATCAAAAGACAAGCGGTTAATAGGTTTATTTTTAATAACGAAAGACCAAGCGATCGCACCAACCTTTATGGGTATTATTACTCTCAAATGCAATCGTTAAACCCTGCTTTATCTTACCCCCAAGTTATTCAATCCTTAACCACAGATGATATTCAAAATGCAGCACGGAAATATCTTGATCCTAATGCTTATGGAGTGACAATTGTTACCAACTAATAATAAACTATAAATGGGTCAGGAGTATCCCCAATTTGCCAATTGTCTTTGATGGATAATAGTTTTATTATTGTCAAACTCCAAAGATAATTTTCTGCAAATATGGAACGCTTTTAGTGGGTTAATTATTAAGGTCAAAAATAATGTGGACACAAATTTCTCAACATATTAGTGAAACAACAGGAAAACCCTTTACTGTCGAAAGGCAAAAATCTGTAAGTGGTGGCTGTATCAATCAAGGTTATTGTCTCATTGGCTCAGATATCAAATACTTTGTGAAGATTAACCATGCCTCTAAAGTTGAAATGTTTGCAGCAGAAGCATTGGGACTCAAAGAAATGGCACAAACCCAAACGATTCGAGTACCTAAACCGATATGTTGGGGTATGACAGAACGCTCTAGTTATATTGTTTTAGAGTGGTTAGAATTTGGTAGTTCTCATAATAGTGCTTGGGAAGAAATGGGGATAAAATTGGCTAAAATGCACAATTATCAAGGAGAAAATAAGTTTGGCTGGAGTGAAAATAATACCATTGGCTCCACGCCACAAGTAAATAATTGGACAGATACATGGTCTGATTTTTTTGCAAATCATCGCATTGGATTTCAATTAAAATTAGCCAATAGGAAGGGAGGAAATTTCGGCAATTATAATCAAATCGTAGATAAAGTAAGACAAATTTTAGCAAGTATTGAACCCCAACCTTCCCTAGTTCATGGTGACTTATGGTCAGGAAATGTCGCAGTTACAGACGCAGGAGAACCTGTGATCTTAGACCCAGCAACCTATTATGGTGATCGGGAGGTTGATCTTGCTATGACAGAACTTTTCGGAGGGTTTCCTGCTGCTTTTTATCGGGGATATAACGAGGTATTTCCCTTAGATAAAGGATATAAGAAACGCAAAACTTTGTATAATCTTTATCACATTTTAAACCATTTTAATCTGTTCGGTGGTGGTTATGGTTCCCAGGCTAATTTTATGATTCAAGAAGTATTAAAGAATTAATATAGGGTTTCTCGGACTCATGGGGTACACCTAATATATATCTAACGTAACGGGAGCATCCCATTTTTGCAAAAAACGAGATGAATGGAGTTTGACGAGAAGATGGTGAGACGGGGGGAAATTCATCATATCAACTATTATCAATAAAGGAGAATTTGCAACTTTGGGATGCTCCCAACGAAACAAAAAACCCTCAAAAAGAGGGAAAATTTCCAAATCAATAACTAATTAAAGGAATCCATTCGTAACCATCTACAATACCTTGAAAATAATCGTTAATAGCTTCTCTAGAATAAGGTGTAACTCCCGTTTCTTCTCCAAACCATTTTTCATACATTTCTACTTGTTGCGGTTGATCACTAATAATACCTTCCATAAACTTAACTAAACTGTAATTTACCATACCTCGCCAAGCTGATTCATCTTCGGGAATCATACAAGCATAAGCTTCATAAACGTAAGGAAATTCTGGAACCACCTCAAAGCGATCGCCATTATTATTTTCTAATTGTAATGCCTGTAAAACAATCCCATCACCAGCAATAGCTTCAATTTCACCTTTTTTAAGCTTTTCTAACCCTTCAATTCTATTTTTAATAGGAACAATAATTGCAGCAGGTTGTTGAATTTTAATCGCTTGTTCATTAGTTGTATTCGGAATAACACCAATTCTCCTACCTGCTAAGGAGTCAATAGTACCTAAACTACTGCCTTTTTTCCTCATAATTTTTGTCCCACTAGCAAAATAACTAACAGAAAAATCAATAATCTTATCCCGTTCCCAGGTAAAAGTAGAAGAGGCACATTCTATATCAATCTCTTTATTTTTAACTTTATTAAAACGATTTTGTGGCGTAACTTCTACCAATTTTAAGCGAATAGTTTTCCCTAGTTCTTTTTCCACATTTTGACGAATAATCTCTAAAATATCAATAGAATAACCCACCCATTCTCCCTTTTCATTGATGTAGGCAAAAGGAGTTGCATCTTTACGAGTTCCTGCGGTAATAACCCCTGTTTGTCTAATTCTTTCGAGAATTTCTCCAGCCCAAACTGCATTTTGAGAAGTCGCAGTTAACAATAAAGTTAAAGCAAATAAAACAAATTTTTTTTTCATCATTTTTTTCCTCATACCATCCTAACCTCCTAGACTGGGAAAGGGTCAATTAAGTTTCAATTACAAATTGAGCAAAAATAAAATTATTTTTGTTGAAAAAAGTCGTAATGTGGGCAATATCTAAAATACTTTGTTTCGACCTTTTATTAATATTGCCCACCTCACGTTTATCTATAAACAGCTACTTATTGCCTATTTCCCTTTACCTCAGTTCTTGGCGACTGCTATCTATTCTACTGACAATATCAAACAGATTTGTTATGGTAAACATCTAAAGATATCTAGGATTAATGCCACTGTGAGTTCTAATAATCTACCCAAAACCACCGCTTATGTCCGTATTACTCAACAGTCTTGGCAGCAAGGACAAATGGAAGGAGAAGTAAGGGCCGCAGAATATCAATGGCGGTTTAAATGGCATTTTCGTCACGGACAGCTATTAGTACAACCGTCCCTAGGCCGTGCTTTAATTTATGAACCCTTGGGACGGTTTTTGGAACGATCTGACTATCAACTAGAACCTGGGGGAGATTATGAGTTTACCCTGCGATCGCAGCTTTAATTATTATGTTTGTGTTCACCCCTTTTCATCATCATCAAATTCCGGCCACAACAACCGTAAAGCCATTACAGCAAACCCTATAGCTGCCATCGCTTTTAACAGTTTAGTGGGCAGAAATTGAGCAATAGTTCCCCCAGCAATCACCCCCAAAAAACTCGCTAGAATTAAAGCAGTAATTGAGCCAAAAAATACCGCACGGGGAGACTTAGAACTACCTCCCAAAGCGATAGCTGCCAGTTGACTTTTATCCCCGACTTCTGCCAGAAAAACTGTAATAAAACTTAATCCAAATAATTGCCAATCCATGCTTAAATCACCTTAACTACTTAATATATCTCCTACCAATAACCCTGTAATTATTAGTAACAATAAAGCTACCGCTATATCTAAAGTTTTCGGAGATAAACGACGGGCTAACCAATAACCAATTAACACCCCTAATAAACTGGTCGCAATTAAAGCGATCGCTGACCCAGCAAATACTATCCAAGGGGATTGAGATTCTGCACTGATTAATAGGGTTGCCAGTTGGGTTTTATCACCCATCTCTGCTAAAAATATTGTCAAGAAAGTTGAACTAAAAACAGTCCAAAAACTCCACGTTCTTTGTTCTTTTGAACTCTCCTCAGAGAGAGAATTTTGCTGATTTTCAGTTTCAGTTGTTTGAGAAGCATTCATGATATAATAGGTAAGTAATCAATTATTTTGTATCTTGATAAGCCATGCCATTAGCTTCTGCGTAACGTTCCATAAAACGCATAAAACGATCCCAATGCTCATCTTTTTCAAGATCAAATCCGCATCTAACCTCTTTTAATTCATCCCCTTCATCCCCTCCCCAAATAATTTTTAAAGAAGAGGGAGTGACGCTAATTTCTCCTTCCGAGTCAATTAAACGTAAATCACCGTAGGTTTGATTTGTATAACTTCTGAACCTTTCTAAAGATTTTAAATTCTCAAAAATCATTAAGACATTACGAATTCCTGTTTGCTTACTCCGTCGTAAACTTACATTACTTAATTCCTCCGAAATGCCCACAAAGAACTCGATGGAAGGGGTGACATTACTCATACTTAATCCTTTTGATATTTTCTTAAAAACAGGGATTAAAACCAAGGAAGAAATTGAAAAAAGAACTCAATCTCTTCCCGATGTTTATAGCGTTTCTCGGACTCATGAGGTACACCTAATATCGAGCCTCCGAACTCCGAACTCCGAACTCCGAACTCCTAAAACTAGAAAACTCTGTACCTCACAAGTATGAGAAGTGCTATATATCTTATTCAGCTTCCCCTCCTTGAATTTTAAGAATGAGAAAGCCCCAAGCTAAGCCAAAAAGAACTAAAACCATTAAAACAACGGCACCATTAAACATCATACTTTCAGCAGTCATTTTTATTCTCCTAATTGAATGGATAAGTATTAATAATTGCGGGACAGTTTTAGCTTATCATTGAAGTTACCATTAAGGTAAAAGTTACTCAATTTTAGCCAAAGTTCACCCATGGTTATATATGTATTGTAAAGCACCAAGGTAAAATCACAAGATGCAATTCTCAGACTCCCCACAACGTCAACGTCCCCATTTAGCCTTAACCATGGGAGATCCTGCCAGTATTGGTCCCGAAATTATCCTCAAAGCCTTGGCTGATCCCACCATCAGCGAAACTTGTGATCTCACCGTCATCGGAACGCGATCGCTACTCGAAAAAACCTACCAGGAATTACACCTACAGGGACAGCCCTTAGTCCATCCCGACAACTTGTCAATAATTGATATTCCCCTCGATCCCAACACCATTGAGCAAATTATGCCAGGCTCCGGTAATGGGGCCAGTGGCAAAGCGAGTTTTCTTTACTTAGAGACAGCCATCGCCCATACCCTGGAAGGTAAGTTTCAGGGTATTGTCACCGCCCCCATTGCCAAGTCTTGTTGGAAAGCAGCCGGGTATAGTTATCCAGGACAAACAGAAGTATTAGCCCAAAAAGCCAAAATTGAGCGATTTGGGATGTTATTTGTGGGGCGATCGCCTTATACTGGTTGGACGTTACGAACCTTACTGGCCACCACCCATATTCCTCTCAACCACGTTTCTCAGACGTTAACCCCTCAATTAATGTCCCTGAAATTAGACCTATTGATTAACTGTTTGCAGCAAGATTTTGCTATTGAAAACCCGAAAATTGTCATCTCAGGATTAAACCCTCATAGTGGAGAAAATGGACAATTAGGAACAGAAGAAAAAGATTGGTTATTTCCCTGGTTAGAAAAAGCACAACAACAATATTCCCATGCAGAAATAGTGGGTTTAGTTCCCCCTGATACTTTATGGGTTAACCCGGCCAAAGCTTGGTATGGAGATACCTTAAAAATAACTCAAACAGGAGATACTGCCAGAGATCGACCGACATTAACTCTGAATAATGTCGGTGATGCTTATTTGGCACTGTATCACGATCAAGGACTAATTCCGGTAAAATTAATGGCCTTTGATCAGGCTATCAACACCACCATTGGTTTACCTTTTATCCGTACTTCCCCGATCATGGAACCGCCTTTGATATTGCGGGAAAAGGTATTGCCAGGGAAACCAGCCTTAAAGCAGCCATCGAGTTAGCCGTTGAGTTAACTAAACAGCGATTAAGATAGATTTACCTATTCAAGTGATCAAGATCACATGATCAGTGGGGTTTAGATCAGTGGAAATTACAGATTTATAATTCATAATTGAGGCTGACTTATTGGAGTTATCTAAGTAGTCGGACATAAATAAACAGCACTGTATTAACTTATGTTAATAAGGCTATAACCCTTCCCTATTGCCTGTTCCCCGTTCCCTGTTTCCTTCCTTCACAGATAGCTTTAAATTTGTCCAACCACTTATATAATTCAACCGTTTATCCGCTATTTTTGAATCTTGTTATGCTTTATTTAACAGAAAAGAAGCAAAATATACAACATATCTTAGTTTTTAGTTTAACCAGTGGTCAACGAGTATTTTATCTGGAAGAACCCCAATATTCCATTGGCCGGTATTCCACAAATGCTACTGTCATCAATGCTGAAGGAATTTCTAGACAACACGCCACTCTCATTAAAACATCTAAAAATGATGAGCATTTTTCTTATGTTTTGATTGATGGCACTATTGAGGGGGATAGAAGTACCAATGGAGTCGTAGTAAATCGGGAAAAAATTGAGAAAACCGAACTAAAACATGGAGATAATATTTATTTTACTGGAGATGTAAAAGCCCATTATTATATTATTGATAACAGGAATCAAGAATGTGTGGATAAATTCAAGCCAAACCTTTTTATAAATTCTACTTCTCCTGATATAAATGGTTTTGCAAATCATACACAATTAAAAGAAAATAACATAGATATACCTAGCTTATCATAAATAAAAAATCTAGCCTCTGTTGTAGAATTGAGTCCTATTCCTATTGTTGAAATTAACTATGAAGGAACCATTACTTACCTGAATCCATCTACTAATTTAAAATTTCCTGATTTACAAAAAAGACAAATTAAACATCCTTTGCTACAAGGATTGCTCGAAAAACAAGATTATAATAATGGGAGTTTAGTGATTCGAGAAGTTGATATAGAAAACCAAAGTTTTGAACAGCATATTCATTACTTAGCACAAGAACAACTAATCAGAAGCTATATATTCGATATCACCCAACGTAAACAAGCAGAAAATGAATTAAAACACCATGCTTTTCACGATGGTTTAACAGGATTGCCCAACCGTAATTTTTTTGATCAACATATTTCTTTAATATCCAAAAATAGCCAAAGATATAATAAATTATTTGCTGTTTTATTTATTGACATCGATAATTTTAAAAATATTAATGACACATTAGGACATAATATTGGCGATCAGATTTTACAATATTTTGCTAAGCGTTTAAACTCTCATATACGAAAAAGTGATTTCGTTTGTCGCTGGGGAGGAGACGAATTTGTAGTCCTTCTTGGAGAAATTCAAAATCCTGACCAAGCAGCTAAATTTTCTCAGAGATTGCTTCAAACCTTTGAACATCCCTTACAGATAGAAGGACATGAAATATATCTTAAATGTAGTGTGGGAATTGCCATTTATCCCGAAGATGGACAAGAAACAGAAATACTGCTCAAAAATGCTGATGCTGCTTTGTATCGTACCAAAGAATCTGGACGAAATCATTATCAATTTTATAACCCACAAATGGGTGTAGAAATTGCTGAGAATTTCACTCTAGAAAACCAACTTCATCAAGCTGTAAAAAATGGGGAAATGATTCTACATTATCAACCCCAAATTAATATCAAAACTGGTCAAGTTTATGGTTTAGAGGCATTAATTCGCTGGAAAAGTCCTCAACTGGGGTTAATTAAACCAGGTAAATTTATCCCTCTAGCAGAAAAAACAGGTTTAATCTTACCCATGGGGGAATGGGTACTAAAAACCGCTTGTCAACAAAATAAGAAATGGCAACAAATGGGATTACCCCCCGTGAGAATTTCGGTTAATTTATCAGCACAACAATTACAACAACCTAATCTAATTGAAACTGTAGAAAATACCTTGGAATCTGTTGGATTAGATCCCAAATGGTTAGAATTAGAAGTAACTGAATCTATGCTGATGAAAAATATAACTATAGCCAAGAAAACCCTACAAGAATTAAGGGAGATGGGAGTTTATATTTCTATGGATGACTTTGGTACAGGATATTCTTCTCTAGGTTACTTAAAAAAATTCCCCTTTGATACCCTGAAAATTGATCAAAGTTTTGTGAAAGAACTTAATCAAAGTTCTCAAGACTTACATATTATTTCTGCTATTATGACCCTAAGTCGTGGCTTTAATCTGAGAGTTATTGCGGAGGGAGTTGAAAATCAAGAACAGTTAAAACTTCTGAAAGAATTGAATTGTGAAGAAATGCAAGGATATTTATTTAGTCGTCCTTTAAGTTCAGAAGATGTATTAAAGTATTTAATAGGTTTTCAGAAACAAAAAAATCAATTTCTTCTCTCAACTAACAATTGACAAAATATTTACCAAGCTTTTTCTAAAAAAAACCATCCATAACATTATGAACACTCATATAAATCATTCTCAAAAAAGCCGCCAAATTCTAGTAGTCGAAGATCAAAAATATCGTCAAACCATTTCTTTAGAAAAAGAAACCTATTCTATTGGCAGACATACTAAAAATTCTATTGTCATTCATTCACAACAAGCTTCCCGTCGTCATGGTACATTAATGAGACGAAAACATCGTGATAATAATACCTATTCTTACTGGATTATTGATGGGGATCTAGATGGGAATAAAAGTCGTAATGGAATTTATGTTAATGGAGAAAAATGCTTAATCAAAGAGTTAAAGAATGGAGACTTAATTAACTTTGGTTGTGAAGTAAATGCGACTTATTATGCTAGTAATGAATGGTCTAATACTATCGTCGATATTATCAAAAGTAAACCGCAACAAGTCCATAGTGATTCCCCAGAATTGGATAGTCAATACACCATAGGAGCAGATCATGTATATTTTGGACTTCCCTCCCAAGCTCTCAATTCTAAAGATACACTTAAAGCTAAAGAATATCAAGATCCTTTAACCAAATTACCCAACAGGGTTTTATTCAAAGAATACTTTTTAAATTCTCTCAGCAATGCAAAGCAACATCATAAATCAATAGCGGTAATGTTATTACCCAGATTCCGCACTTCAAAAAGTAGTATTAAATACTACAAGCCTGGGGTTAATAATTAAGTATAATTGCTTAAGCTCTTGAAGACAAAAAAGTAGGATAATTGCTTAAGTTGTTTCCTCTGTAAAAAAAGAGCGAAAAATGTCTTATTTAGAAGAAATACAAGTTAAAAATTTAGACCATTTAGGGATAGTAGCTGGTTTAATTGATGAAATAGGAATAGTCAAAATAATTAATAATAAATTAGGAATAGATGTTAGAGAAAAAATCTCAGCAGGTACAGTAGTTAAGTCTATTTTAATCAATGGACTAGGATTTGTTTCAAGACCTCTATATTTATTCAGTCAGTTTTTTCAAGATAAAGCCATTGAGAAATTGTTAGGAGAAAGAATTAAACTTGATTACCTTAATGATGATAAAATTGGGAGAGTAATGGATGAATTATATAAATATGGACTAAATGATATTTTTATTGAAGTAGTTTTAGAAGTAATTAAAAAATTTAAAATAGACCTTAAATACTCCCATTTAGATTCCACATCATTTCATTTAGATGGAGAATATAAAAGGGAAGAAGATAAAGAGAAACAGGAAGAAGAAAAAATTATTAAAGAAAGACCAATTTTTATTAAGAAAGGATATTCTCGGGATCATAGACCAGACTTAAAACAATGTGTCTTGGATTTAATAACAAGCCAAGATGGAGATATTCCATTATTTGTGAGAGTAGGAGATGGAAATGAATCTGATAAAGCTGTATTTGGAAAAGTTTTAGTAGAATTCAAAAAGCAAATAAAGTTTGATAGTATCATGGTTTGTGATAGTGCTTTATATGGTCAAGAAAATCTCCAACTAATCCAACATTTAAAATGGATAACGAGAGTTCCAATGACCATAAAAAAAGCAAAAGAATTAGTGCAAAATATAGAGGTGGAAGAAGTAAAAGATGAAGATAAAGAAAAAAGAAGTGACCTAAATTTAGAAAGTTATACCTGGAAAGAAGAAATTGTTACTTATGGTGGAATCAAGCAAACTTGGTTAATAGTCTTGAGTGAAAAAAGACAGAAAAGTGATTTGGAAAAACTAGAAAAACAACTTTCCCAAGAAGAGAAGAAATCCCAAAAATTTCTTAAAGAAATACAATCTGAAGAATTTGAACATCCTCAAGCTGCTCGATATAAATTAAAAGCTATTAATAAAAAATTGAGATTGTTGGAAATAAAAGAAGTTGAACTAATTGAAAATTACTCGAAAAAAAAGGAAAAGATTTATAAAATGATTAGTCTGATCATCAAAAAAGATGAAGAGATAAGTAGAAAGACTAAAGAAGCAGGAAAATTTATTTTAGCAACTAACTTAGTAGAGGAAAATAAATTAGAAGCTAGTGAAATTCTGATAACTTATAAAAACCAGCAATCTACGGAAAGAGGATTTCGATTTTTGAAAGATCCCTTATTTTTTACTGATAGTTTCTTCGTTGAAAAACCAGAAAGAATAGAAACAATGTTATTTTTAATGTCTTTGTGTTTGTTGATTTATAACTTGGGGCAAAGAGAATTAAGAAATTGTTTAAAAAGAGTCAAAAAAGGAATAAATAATCAAGTAGGGAAAGTAACATTGCGTCCGACTTTGAGGTGGATATTTCAATGTTTTCAAGGTATTCATTATGTGATTTTAAACGGAGTTAAACAAATTGTCAATTTAACAGAAGAAAGGCGTTTTATATTGAGTTTATTACCTGCATCTTGTCAAAGATATTATCTATAAATTGAATTGGATAAAGCAAAAATAATAAAAGAATAAGAGTCTAATGATATCAAATGAGAAGAGGAAACTCTCCTTCGTTTGTGCTGAGTCTTGCTAAGTCTTCAATGAGTATAAATCTTCTTAATTTGATTATTTTTCCTAAAAATTTAATGAAAAGAGAAATATTCTTGCCCAGGTATGATTTTCGGACTTTTTAAAACTATGTATTTTTTTATACTACATTTTGAAGTGCGGAATCTGGGTTATTAGATATTAATCACTTCCAAGGGATTAATAAAAATTTGGGCTATCCTGTGGGGGATAAAATTTTACTTGAAGTAGCTGAACGGATTAAAGCTAGTTTGAGAGGGAGTGATATTGTTTGTCGTTGGGGAGACGATAAATTTATGATTTTATTCCCTAAAATTAGTCATGGAGATGACCTTGAAAAAATCACTCAGAGACTTTTAAATAATATTGGCGAATCCTTACAGTTATCGGAAAAAGTTTTATATTTAGAGTATAGTATGGGTTGTGCTATTTATCCTCAAGACGGTCACGATAGTAAAACCCTTCTACGACAGGCAGAAAGTAGATTAACTAATCATAAAAAAGAAATGAGAGCAAAGAATAAAAGATATAATCTAACTATTGATCCCAAAGCATCTAAACTGTTAAAGGCAAAAACTGCTTTAGAAGAAGCATTAAAGCACCAAGAGTTAGAACTTTATTGTCAACCCCAAATCAAAATAAGGACAGGAGAAATTTCTGGAGTTGAAGCATTAATTCGTTGGAACCATCCAGAATTAGGTCAAATTAAGCCACAAAAATTTATACCTGTCGCTGAGCAAACTGATTCAATTATCTCCATAGGTGAATGGGTTTTAAGACAAGCCTGCCTTCAAAACCGTACTTGGCAGGATATGGGTTTACCTAATTTGATAATGTCGGTTAATTTGTCCCCATTACAATTAAAAGATACAAATTTTATTAATCTAGTTGAAAGCATATTAGGGGAAACAAAACTTGCTCCTCAATGGTTAGAATTGGAAATAACAGAAAAGGCAATACTTGCCAATACAGAAATAGCTCATCAAGTTTTGCAAAATTTAAGGCAATTAGGAATTCATTTATCTATGGATGATTTTGGAACCGGTTATTCTTGTCTTAACCATCTTCCTAAATTCCCCTTTGGCACCTTAAAAATCGCTCAGTCTTGTGTACAAGAAATAACAGAAAAACCAGAAAATATTGCTATTATTTCAGCAGCTATCGCTTTGGGAAACAGTTTGGACTTACGGGTTATTGCCGAAGGGGTTGAAACCAACAAACAACTCAAGTTATTAGAAAATTTAGATTGTCGAGAAGCCCAAGGGTATTTATTAAGTCAACCCTTAAATTATCAGGAAGCGACTAGATTTTTGGAGGTTTATCAACACCAAAAAGTTTCTTGTTAATTTTGCTAGAATGGGAGCATGGCCTTCTAGACTGTGACAAGCAGTCTTCTTGTGCTATAGTATTCACGACTCAAATGTAAACCATGTCTGAAGCAAGCGATCATAATTCTTGGAACTTTCCAGACTTAGACGAAGCGTTAGTGAGTTTTGATGAAATTCAAGAACAATTAAACTATCAACAAGCACAAGATAGTCTCAGAAATTTAGTTAACCATTTAGATTTAACCCATCGGGAACAAATTGGCTTAGAAAGTGAATTAAATAGCCTCACAGAAATGCTAGAGAAACTGGAGTATTCTTTAGTACAAATTGCTGCTTTTGGTATGGTGGGAAGAGGAAAATCTTCGGTTTTAAATGCCTTGATAGGAGAAAATATTTTTAAAACAGGTCCTTTACACGGAGTGACTCAAAGCATTGATACAGCAGACTGGAAATTACAACAAGATGAGCAGATAAAAGGGTTGCAAACAGTAGCCTTATCGGGGTGGGGAAAGTCTCAAATACAGTTAATTGACACCCCTGGTATTGATGAAGTAGATGGAGAAACTAGGGAAATGTTAGCCCATGATATGGCTAAGCAAGTGGATTTAATTCTCTTCGTTATTTCAGGGGATATGACTAAGGTTGAATTCGAGGCTTTATCCCGATTAAGATTAGCAGGAAAACCGATTATTTTGATCTTTAACAAAATTGATCAATATCCAGAAACGGATCGCTTAGCCATTTATGAAAAAATACGGGACGACAGGGTTAAAGAGTTGCTGTCTCCTGATGAAATTGTTATGATTGCGGCCTCTCCTTTAATAACAGAAATGAGTCAAGATGAACAAGGTAATTTAAAACAAAAAAGAAGCAGAGGAAAGCCAGAGATCGAGACCTTAAAGTTAAAAATATTAGAAATTTTACATCGAGAAGGTAAGTCTTTGGTTGCCCTTAATACAATGTTATACGCCGATGAAGTTAACGAGCAAATCATCGCCCGTAAATTAGAAATTAGAGAAAAAGCAGCTAACCAACTAATTCACAAAGCAGTGATGATTAAAGCCATGGCTATTGCTTTAAACCCCGTGACAGTGGTTGATTTATTTACAGGGGCAGTGGTGGATGTAGCGATGATTTTGGCCTTATCTAATCTCTATGGTATACCCATGACCCAACAAGCAGCGATCGCCCTTTTACAAAAAATTGGGGTGAGTATGGGGGGCATTAGTGCCACGGAGTTTCTCACTTCTTTGGGTTTGAGTTCCCTCAAAGGAATGTTAGGGTTGATGGTCCCCACAACCGCAGGGTTGTCTTTGCTTCCTTATATTTCCATTGCTATCACTCAAGGCAGTGTGGCCGGGGTTTCTTGTTATGCCATTGGCCAAGTAAGCAAACGCTATTTAGCTAATGGGGCAGCCTGGGGACCCGAAGGACCAAAAACAGTTGTGAAGCAGATTTTATTATCTTTGGATAAAACTTCGATTTTGAACCGCATTAAGTGGGAGTTGGGGGCTAAGTTGAAGCGAGATCAGGGTTTTAAGTTAAATCAAAGACTGTAACAGGAGATTCTTGTGATCCCCCCTAAGATTCCCCCCTTACTAAGGGGGGAATCTTAGGGTGGAGTGTGGGGAGTGTGGGAAGAATATTAGTCCAACCATAAGAGAGACTTTTGCTAAGCATTAAGAAAATTTACAAAAAGGGACTTGACGAATCCTTAAAATTTGCTGTAACTTTCTATAGTAATTAGGGTTTGCTGAAAAAGTTTCTCCAAAATTTATGCCACTTTTGACCAAGAATTTTCTGACAAATCAATAAGTTTTAGTACATAAAAATTGTTTAAAGTATAATTAAAATTAATGAAAGGCGGTTTGATAAGTTCCCCTGTTCTATTATTAGTAAATAAGGACAAAAAAAGCGACAAAAACTGCCTCAGAAGTTTAGAAAGATTGACAACTAAAAATGTAATAACAATAGATGTAATGGAGGTTTCAGGGAGTTTTGTCATCACGAGATTTAGGCTAAATCTTCGTTTAGCTTGTCCAAACTTTCCCTCAATAGCATTACGGAAGCATTCATCGGAGTGGGCTTGTTTCTTTTCTTCTTCACTGACATTTTTCGGAGGTCTTCCTAACTTCGGACCACTGATTCTTATCCCTCTTTCCTTACACCAATTTCTGTTTTCCCTAGTTCGATAAATTTTATCTACATGGACGGATTCGGGATAATAGCCAAACGTTTCTTTATACTTTTCTACTTGTTCTTTTAAATGACAAGATTCATTGAAGTTTTCCCAACTTATTTTGTATAGAAACACATAGTTATCTACACAGCTTACTGAGAGTTTAGCTCCAAACTCTATTGGTTTTCCTGCTTTTCCCCTCACTATTGGACGAATATGCGGTTGAGTTAAACTTACAATTTTTTGAGGAACACTCTGGGTCTTATTCTCCCACATTGACTGTTGTTGTTCATAAACTTTTTTGATAGTCTCTAGACAATTTTTCTGTCTTTTACTCAGATTTTCCAGGGAAGCCCCAGCTTGAATTAAGTCTTCTATATTTCCTAAATTTTTCTTAAGGTATTTTAACTGTTTCCCGATAGCTTTTCTTCTTTCTTGATAAGATACTTTTCGTTTTTTAGCTACTTTTAAGTATTCCTTTCTAGCAATTTTTCTAGAAGTTCTCGGCTTTTTTCTCAATTTTACTCTTAATGGTTTATAAAGATTATCTATTATTCTTTCTGTCTCAATTCTGGCTTGATTTAATATGCCTAAATCCGTTGGGTATTTGATGTCTGCTGGCGCACAAGTCGCATCTAAAATTAGTTTACCTTTATTTTTTATTTTTTCTCCTTTTTCTTGGAGACAATCCTTTTTTTTTACTTCTTTATCACTCTTGTCTATTTCTCTTTTTACTATTTTTTTATTGATTTTGTTTATCAATTCTCCATCAATTCTTTTCCTAAAATGAACTAGCATTGAAGATTCCAGTGGTGGCTCTTGTTGATAACAATTTAAACCTATAAAGTATTGTAGATAGGGATTTTCTCTAATCTGTTCTATAGTTTCTCTATCACTTGTTCCTAATTTTTCCTTAATAATTAATGTCCCTAATGCCATTCTAAATAGTTTGGCTGGCGCACCTTTTTCTGCTGAAAAAAGTTTAGCATATTCTTCCTCAAAATCATCCCAAGGTATCAACTCTGCCATGATTACCCAACGATTATTGGGGGACAATTTGCCCTCGAAAGGTAATTCAAATTTTTCTGGGGGCGGTAAAGGTTGCTCCTCTTTTCGATACATTTGTTCTTGACCAACAACTGGGAGGTGTTTCTACCAATTATAGCGGTTTGTAGCCGACAAAGCTGATCTTTTTTGCGATCGCGAATATGGGTGTAACCTTTTAAAGAATAGGGTTTTGCTTTTATTCAGCAAACCCTAAGTACAGGATTTATCAGAGTCTTGAGCCTTTACCCTCTCGTCAATCAAGTAACCTTGGTCTGTAAATTTACGGAGATGTCTCAGTCAAAGGCATTACTCGCATAAAATCAAAAAATGAGAAAATACTAAGCAAAACTTAACAAAACGTCATGCAAATAACAAATCAAATTCATTTTAGAAATGTCAAGGGGGATATATTCGGCGGGGTAACCGCAGCCGTGATCGCCCTTCCTATGGCCCTGGCCTTCGGTGTAGCCTCTGGTGCAGGTCCTGCGGCTGGTTTATGGGGTGCAGTATTAATCGGTTTTTTCGCTGCTTTATTTGGCGGAACCCCCACCCTCATATCTGAACCCACCGGTCCAATGACGGTGGTAATGACAGCAGTGATCACAAAATTGACCGCAGATAACCCCGAAAACGGTCTAGCGATGGCTTTTACCGTGGTCATGATAGCAGGGGTCTTTCAGATTATTCTCGGTGCGCTGAAACTTGGTAAATATATTACCTTAATGCCCTATACAGTAATTTCTGGCTTTATGTCAGGTATTGGGCTAATTCTAATTACTTTACAATTTGGTCCATTATTAGGAACAGCTAACCCCAAAGGTGGGGTAATAGCAGCCCTACAAAATGCTCCTACCGTATTAAGTAATCTTAGTCCCAACATAGGTGAGGTTATTTTAGGTTTGTTAGCGGTAGCAGTGTTATTTTTAATGCCCTCGAAACTGAAGAAAGTTGTTCCTCCTCAGTTAGTAGCGTTGATTGGTTGTACCTTAATTTCAGTCTTCTTCTTTGGCAACGCTGAGATTAAAACCATCCCTGAGTTTAGCGCGGGACTTCCTTCTTTAGTCATGCCTACCTTTACCGTAGATCAAGTGCAAATCATGATTGTAGATGGTTTAGTGTTAGGGATGTTAGGTTGTATCGACGCATTATTAACCGCAGTTATCGCTGACAGTTTAACCCAAACTCAACACAACTCTGATAAAGAATTAATTGGTCAAGGTATTGGTAACTTAGTCTCTGGTTTATGCGGTGGTTTACCCGGTGCTGGTGCCACCATGGGAACCGTAGTTAATATTCAAGCTGGGGGACGCACTGCCGTATCTGGTTTATCTCGTGCTTTTATCTTATTGGTTGTGGTGCTTTGGGCTGCCCCTTTAACCCAAAATATTCCCTTAGCCGTGTTAGCAGGTATTGCCTTTAAGGTGGGTATCGATATCATTGACTGGAAGTTTCTCCAACGCGCTCATAAACTGTCTTGGAAAGCAGCGGCCATTATGTATGGGGTGATGTTGCTCACTGTCTTCTATGATTTAATTACTGCCGTTGGTTTAGGGGTATTCGTTGCTAACATTTTAACCATCCAAAAATTAGCCAATATTCAAGCCGATCGCGTCAAAGCTATTGATACCCACGAAGATGATCGTCTTGCTAACCAAGAAGCCAGACACTTGATGAAAGAAGCCAATGGACGTATCTTATTACTCGACTTAGGGGGCCCCATGAGTTTCGGTGCATCTAAGGCCATCACCCAACGTCAGAATATATTAGATAACTACGAAATGTTGGTGATCGACTTAACTCATGTACCTTTATTGGGTGTCACTGCTACCCTAGCTCTTGAGAAAACCATCGATGACGCTTATGCTAAAGGGTTAGAAGTTTATATTGTCGGTGGGGAAGGAAAACTCAAAGAGAGACTACAAAAATTCGATATTTTGGATCGAGTTCCTCACAAAAACCGTGTTCAAACCCGTGTTGCAGCGTTACAGTTAGCTGTCGCCAGTATCAATGGAAACACCATGGAACAAATTCAAAAAGGAATGGGGATCAACGGTTCTCATTTCCCTGAAGACGATAACAACCCATCTAACGGCGTTACTTCCGGTGATCGCCTTTCTAACTAGAAAAGGCTCCGAGGCAGAAGGCAGGAGGCTAATATATTGAAACGTCTCCCCCCTCTCCCCGAAGTCTCACTCTTTCAGAAAAAAATTGTCCACTTAGTCAAAAATTATGTTCACAAGTCCACCTATTCCACTATTAGCGACAGAAACGACAGCCAATCTTGGCCCGACGATTTTAGCCGGTGTTTTACTCAGTTTAATTGTTATTTATTTAGCCAGTAAATTAGGGGGAGAAATCTCTAGATCCCTTAATTTGCCTCCCGTTTTAGGAGAATTAGTCGGTGGTGTAGTTGTTGGTGCATCTGCCCTACATCTATTAGTCTTCCCCGAAAGTGGTGCCACTGCGGCGGACTCGGTATTGATGAGTACCTTACAATTAGTAGGAGGTTTAACCCCGGAAGCTGTTCCTGAAGTGTTTAATAGCCAAAGCGAAGTTATTTCCGTTTTAGCAGAGCTTGGGGTGATTATCCTCCTCTTTGAAATTGGTTTAGAATCGGATATCAGAGAGTTACAGGAAGTGGGTTATCAAGCTGCTATTGTGGCAGTTGTGGGTGTGATTGCTCCCTTCACGGCCGGTACGGTTGGCTTGATGTTACTGTTTAATGTTCCGACAATTCCTGCTATTTTTGCCGGTGCAGCTTTAACCGCTACCAGTATCGGTATTACCTCCAAAGTTTTGTCAGAATTAGGTTATTTAAAGTCGAAGGAAGGACAAATCATTGTTGGTGCTGCGGTTATTGATGATGTATTAGGAATTATCGTCTTAGCAGTGGTGGCTAGTTTGGCTAAAACTGGGACTGTTGATGTGGTTAATGTTATCTATTTAATCGTTAGTGCCACAGTCTTTTTATTGGGTTCTATTTTCTTAGGCAAGTTCTTTAATAAGTCTTTTGTCGCAGTTTCTGAAGTTTTACAAACCCGTGGTAAGTTAGTGATTCCTGCTTTGATTTTTGCTTTCTTTATGGCGTTTTTAGCTAACGTTATTCAACTAGAAGCTATCTTAGGAGCCTTTGCTGCTGGTTTAGTTTTGGATGAAACCGATAAGCGCAAAGAATTGGATCAACAAGTTATTCCTATTGCTGATATTTTAGTTCCCGTTTTCTTCGTTAGTGTTGGGGCTAAAGTAAATTTAGGTGTACTTAATCCTTTTGTTGCTGAAAATAGAGAAGGTTTGATCATTGCTACATTTTTGATTGTTGTTGCTATCATCGGTAAGTTAATTACAGGATGGTCTTTTACAGGGCAAGAAAAAATTAATCGTTTAGCAATTGGTTTCGGTATGATTCCTCGGGTGAAGTTGGCTTAGTTTTCGCTGGTATTGGTTCAGCAAGTGGCGTATTAAGTCAATCCCTAGAAGCAGCTATTATTGTGATGGTGATTCTGACAACTTTCCTCGCACCTCCTTTATTGAGGTTTGCCTTTAAAGATCCTTCAGAAACCTCAGAAAAATTGCAAAATGCTGATATAGCTAATTAATGTAAAAAAAGGGACAACTTTTAGTTTATAATTGTCCCTTTTTGCCCCTTGCTATGGTACAATGCTAAGTTAATCATGGTCAAAGCAGTCACAATGGGAAAAAGAAACCCGTCTAAAAACAGGTTTAAAAGTTTGATAACTAAGACAGGTAAATTATTAAGAGATGATAATTTTATGGTTGGTATTCACTTTGTTGAGAATGCCGTTTCTAAAATTTTGTCTGTCGCTCTGATTATTGTTGTTGGGGTTTCTTTATTTGAGTTGACATTGATATTAGCAAAAGATTTATTTACCACTGAACCAGTTGGCTTTTTTAATAAAACTTTAATTGAAATATTTGGTTTATTCCTCAATATACTAATTGCCTTAGAATTATTAGAAAATATTACTGCCTATCTCAGGAAACATATTGTTCAAGTAGAGTTAGTTGTGGTAACTGCCCTCATTGCAGTTGCTAGAAAAATCATTATTTTTGATCCTTCAAAATACGCTAAAAATGATTTAATTGCCCTCGCTTTTGCTTGTTTTGCTTTAGCAGCTAGTTATGCTCTCATCCGTTTTATTAATCAGAGAGATAATTAATACAGGGAGGGTAATATGAATCAACAAAATGGCGAAGAAATACAATCTTTACAACGGTTAAAAAGACTCTCTGACGGTATTTTTATGTTAGCAATGACTTTAATGGTATTGCAGTTTGACTTACCAGATGTTTCAGCAGAGATGTCAAGCAGACAAATTAAAGAATTTTTAATTGCTCAACTGCCGGCACTTTATATTTATCTAGGTACTTTTATTTTAATTGCTTTTTATTGGTTTAGTAACTTACAACAATTTACTCATTATAAAAAAACAGATACCGTTCATTTATGGCTTAATTTATTGTCATTAATGTTTGTGGTGATTATTCCCTATACTAACGATTTTATTAATATTTATAGTTTGAATCCTTATGTACAAATTTTTTACAGTGTTAACTTATTTTTAGTCGGCCTGTTTTCTTTTCTGAGTTGGTGGTATGCTTCTAGAAACAACCGTTTGATAGATTCTACCTTAGAAAAAAAGGAGAGTAGAAAAATAGGCATAGAAAGTCTGATTGACCCCTTAGTATCTCTATTTTCCATTGTTGTCTCATTAATTAATCCTAGTTATTGGGAATGGAGTTTTTTCTTGATTTTTCCTTTGTACCTAATGTTGTAACTGATAATTATGTTAGAAGCTTTCATTTTTGCGACAATTTTGTTTGTTTTTTTTGGCATCATTTTCAAAGAAAATTTGATGATGAAAATTATTGCTATGGATGTGATGAGTACGGGAGTAATTGCTTATTATGTCATTATTTCATCTAGAAAAGGTCTATTTACACCAATTTTAAACGGTGCTACTAATAGTAATAATTATGCTGATCCTGTTCCCCAAGCAGTGATCTTAACCGTAACTGCTCACCGCAACAAAAAAGTCTTATTGAAAAGCACTACAAACAACATCAGTTGAGTCAACAAAAATATAAGCCCTGTGATTTAGCGTAAAATTTAAGCTAATTTATTACGGCTATTTTAATGACTAACATTCCCAGAATCAAGTCTTTTAAAAACCTCAAATAAAAACAACAATATGAGAAAAAAAAGAATAGTAAGATAGTTTTTTGTTAGCGGAGATTATCCGCTAACCCTGTGTATTTTTGTGCAGAGAGATAGGGCGATCAAGAAAAATCTATCCCCCATCGGCTCCGGAGCCTTTTACATCTCTAATCCTGGGGGACTCCGACCAGCTAATGACAATAATTCGCATAATTGGACAATGGCATTTTGCCCCTGTAATCTCATGGTCTCTAAAAAACTGAACATTTGGGTGACTAACTCTGCACCCCAGTCGCTTCTTGCTCCCCCACTTACTTTGCGGTGAATGACAATGGGACGTAAAGCTCTCTCAGCATCATTATTATCTGGTTTGACTTCAGGATAAGTTAGAAAGGTGAACCACTCTTCCCAATGACGTTTGAGACGGTTAATCAATCTTTGTGCATCATAAGGCCATCCTTTTTTGGGAGTTGCTTTAAAAATCTTTTGCAGTGAGTTCTCTACTTCTGTTCTTTTGGAGCCTAAGTCTTCAAGGGTTAAATTTCGACCATGATAATGACGATAATGGATACGGGCGGTTGCTAAAACTTGCTGTACATCGGCAGCAAATTCTCGATTCGCTTGAAAACGACTGGTTTTAAGGGACTCTAACTCTCGTTCTAAATTTGCCAGACATTTCTGTTTGGCCATCGCACTTTGTCTAAAGTAGGCACTATAGCAGTCACTGGTGAGGATGCCCTTAAAATCTGCTCCTAACAATTTCTCGACTTCTGCGGAGCTTCTAGTGGGAGCCAACATCAACACACAGACCTCATTTGATGTGGCTACCCAAACCCAATACTTGATGCCATCGATGCAATAACTGGTTTCGTCAACACATCGGATTCCTGGCTGCTGGATGTACTTTAACCACTGTTGGGTCAAGGGTTCTAAACTTTCTTGAAACCATTTGTGCATTTTGGCAAGGCTCCCTTGAGAAATGGGAATGCCAAAGACATACTCTATAAAATGTTCCTGTTTACGCCATGTAAGATTACCCCCATAGCCAAGCCAGCCCACGATGCTACTTAATCGCGCCCCATAACTGAATCCTTCTTTAACTCCCAATGGAACAGGACTGTAATCTGACCATCCACAACTAGGACATTTATAGAATCCGCGACGATATTCCCTGATTTCTATGGGTTGGTCTACTACTTCAGCCACTTGCTGGACTTTTTCGGGAACTACTTCATCTCGTTCCACTGAACCCCCACAAACAGGACAGTTTTCTAGTTCTAAAGGGACTATCTTATCGGGCTGACCAAAACCATTACGGGTCTTCCCTGGGTGGTCATATTTTGGTCCGCGTTTAAATCCTTTTTTGCGTTTCTTTTTGTCAGAAGGCTTTTTTAGTTGGTCTGATGATGGGGGGACTGAACTGTTTTTTGAGTTACGGTTTTTTAGCTTATCTCTCTCTTCTTTCAATTTTTCAATTTCTTGCTGTTGTGTAGAGATTTGTTGTTGTTGCTGGTCAATCAGTCTTTGTTGAAGAGATAACTGTTGTTGTGCCTTGACTAGCCACTCAATCATGAAGACATTGTTCGCCAACTGTTCATCTGCGATAGCTCTAACTAGTGCAGCTTAGCAAAAATAATCCACCAGTCACTTATGATCTTTAAAGCCCTTAAATTTCCAAACGAACGGCTTAGCAAAATGTTGATTAAAGTAATCAATAAAATTGAGAATTTTTTGGGATAGTTCTTCAGTTGAATGGACAGTAATTCTTTTGAGTAAACGCCTGACTAAGATCGAAAACCAACACTCAATTTGATTAAGCCACGATGTATGTTTGGGAATATAAACAAAGCGAATTCGATGAGATTCATCTGATAACAAATCTGCTCTGCTGTCCATAGATTGCAAAATCCCCTCCTTTCCTTTTCTCCCCAAATCAATAGTAATTCCACAGCTTTCTGCTACTCATTTGACTAAGCTTTCCGATTTATGAGTGTTGAGTTGATCTACAATAAAAATCCATTCTGCTTTTTCATCAATCTTAATCGTTCTCTGGATATGTTCAGAAAAATCTTGTTCTGTTCTTGTCGGTCCAATAGAGGGACTAACAACTTTTCCTCTTGCCACATCCCAGTTCGCAATCAAGCTTAAAGTTCCGTGTCTTTCATATTCAAATTCGATTTTTTCTACTTGTTTAGGCTTGATTCTTTTGTTCGGAAATAATCTCTCAAGAGCTTGAATCCCTGTCATTTCATCTGTACTAATTAAATGAATTCCTTGTTCTAACAAAGTTTTAGCTTCTTGATGAAGTTCACAGATATATTTGACTTGCTTTTTAAATTTTAAGGGATCATCAATTTTGGCATTTAACCAGTAACGAACGAGATGTGGTTGTAATGTCGCTTCTTTTTAAAAAACGCCCCACACTACGGGGGGAAATCTTTTCGACAATTCCTCTTTTTATGGCTTCATCCGCCAACTCTGAAGGTGTCCAATGGCTCACTGGTCTGTCTGATTTTTCACATTCTTCACAAGCGATCGCTACAATCTGGACTACTTGTTCGACCGTAAAGGATTTTGTTGTTCCAGGTCTTGGGCGATCGCTTAAAATTCCTTTGATCAAGACCATTAATGCTTTCTCCGTTACCTGTTGTTCTTCGGCGGCACTCAGTTTTTCTCTCTCCTCAAACCATCGCGATCGCCACTGACGCACTTGTACTCGGTCTAATTCTAATCTTCGACTAATCGAACTATTGCTCTCTCCTGATGCTGCGGCTAAGATTAGCTTGGCTCGTCTAACAAGGCGATAGGGGTTTGTTGTCCCTCTCACTATTTGTTGGAGTACTGTTTTCTGTAGGTTGGAGAGGTTAATTGGCAATGCTTTTATCATGGACATCAACTTCGAGATTCTTCCGTTAGTTTCATTGAAACACATTGTCGTGGCTAGTCACGAAAGTTTCTGTAAAAATCTGGTGGATTACTTTCGCCAAGCTGCACTAGCTTTGAATCAATGGTAGCATTTGTGGTCATAACCCCCACAATACATAAAAATCCCCGATTTTACCTTTATGTTGTCAAGACAGATTCTTTATTGCGGTGAGCAATTACCAATTCTAGATTCATTTTTTGAAAGGACATCCCTCTTCTGAATTAAGAAAATGTTAAAAATCAATCAATATGTAACTTGATGTATTTATGATGCTCAATGTTGACATTTTATTTAATGGCACTACCCGAAATCGAGTCTTGACACATCAGGCAAATTATTTTAGATTAGATATCGAGCATTTAATGCAAGATATTAGCAATAAGGACACAAGAAGAACATGAGTAAAATTGGTCTGTTTTATGGATCTGAAACCGGCAAAACCGCAGATGCAGCCGAGAAGATTCAAGAAGAGTTCGGTGGTGATGGCGTTGTCGAAATTTTCGATATTTCTGATTGCGACACCTCATCCTTCGATGCCTATGATTGCCTAATCATAGGTTGTCCAACCTGGAACATTGGAGAGATCCAAAGTGACTGGGACGGTATGTATGGTGAACTAGACGACGTTGACTTTAGTGGCAAAAAAGTTGCTTATTTTGGCACAGGAGATCAAGTTGGCTATGGTGATAACTTCCAGGATGCTATGGGGCTGCTGGAGAAAAAGATCACTGAAAAAGGCGGTACAACTGTTGGTAACTGGCCAAAAGATGACAGCTACGAGAAGATGATGAGCTCCAAAGCTTTCCTCAAAACTCCCAAAGGAGAACCAAAAATCTTTGTCGGTTTAGCTCTCGATGAAGACAATCAGTCAGACTTAACAGATGAGCGCATTCAAAAATGGGTCGCTCTAGTAAAAGGAGAATTCGGCGTTTAATTAGCTGAAATTCAGGAATTATCCTCATTTTTTCCAATCCAATCCACTTGCTTAAATATTCCCCTGTTAGGCTCATACTTGAGTCCTAGCAGGGGAATTTGTGGCTTCCTTGGAAGTTAGAAGTAAGAAGGCAGAATGTTAACAATTCTTAAAGCTGAAAGCATAACTTAATTATTCCTTCTTTTCGTCATTTTTAGCCAAATTCAATGAATATTCTTAATTAAGAAGGTTCTCAATAAAGAGATTAATAACTTGCGAATAATTCTTAGTTGACGTTTTAAAAAAAATATTCTAATCTACCAAGAAGAGCTTATTGCTATAGTTTGGCAGTAAATGATAATCATAGACTTCTTTAGTTAGGGAATAGAGCAATTTGCTAAATTTAGGGGTCTTTTGAGGTTAAGTCTTTATTAGGAATATATCTTATTTTGACTATCTTACTCACTCAAGAGAATCATTATCATCTTCAGTGTAGCTTGAAGCCTAATCAGAGCTAGTAATTTAATGGCATGGGTCAAATTGCTGGCTTGAGAGAAAAAATAATTCCATTGCTTAAGGAGGAATCTTCTATGAACAATGCTCTTTTTTGGACACCCGTGATGCGATCGCTGGGATGGACAGCTAACGCTCAGGAAAACCAGACAATGGGCGCACCCCTATTAGGGGGAAATATGCGTTTTGTAGACCTTTCGGGACGACTATTAGGGGCCCATGTTGCCCATGCTGGCTTAATTGTCTTGTGGGCTGGAGCCATGACCCTGTTTGAATTATCCCGTTTAAACCCAGATTCCGCACTTCAAAAAGTAGCATTAAATACTACAAGCCTGGGGTTAATAATTAAGTATAATTGCTTAAGCTCTTGAAGACAAAAAAGTGGGATAATTGTTTAAGTTGTTTCCTCTGTAAAAAAAGAGCGAAAAATGTCTTATTTAGAAGAAATACAAGTTAAAAATTTAGACCATTTAGGGATAGTAGCTGGTTTAATTGATGAAATAGGAATAGTCAAAATAATTAATAATAAATTAGGAATAGATGTTAGAGAAAAAATCTCAGCAGGTACAGTAGTTAAGTCTATTTTAATCAATGGACTAGGATTTGTTTCAAGACCTCTATATTTATTCAGTCAGTTTTTTCAAGATAAAGCCATTGAGAAATTGTTAGGAGAAAGAATTAAACCTGATTACCTTAATGATGATAAAATTGGGAGAGTAATGGATGAATTATATAAATATGGACTAAATGATATTTTTATTGAAGTAGTTTTAGAAGTAATTAAAAAATTTAAAATAGACCTTAAATACTCCCATTTAGATTCCACATCATTTCATTTAGATGGAGAATATAAAAGGGAAGAAGATAAAGAGAAACAGGAAGAAGAAAAAATTATTAAAGAAAGACCAATTTTTATTAAGAAAGGATATTCTCGGGATCATAGACCAGACTTAAAACAATGTGTCTTGGATTTAATAACAAGCCAAGATGGAGATATTCCATTATTTGTGAGAGTAGGAGATGGAAATGAATCTGATAAAGCTGTATTTGGAAAAGTTTTAGTAGAATTCAAAAAGCAAATAAAGTTTGATAGTATCATGGTTTGTGATAGTGCTTTATATGGTCAAGAAAATCTCCAAATAATCCAACATTTAAAATGGATAACGAGAGTTCCAATGACCATAAAAAAAGCAAAAAAATTAGTGCAAAATATAGAGGTGGAAGAAGTAAAAGATGAAGATAAAGAAAAAAGAAGTGACCTAAATTTAGAAAGTTATACCTGGAAAGAAGAAATTGTTACTTATGGTGGAATCAAGCAAACTTGGTTAATAGTCTTGAGTGAAAAAAGACAGAAAAGTGATTTGGAAAAACTAGAAAAACAACTTTCCCAAGAAGAGAAGAAATCCCAAAAATTTCTTAAAGAAATACAATCTGAAGAATTTGAACATCCTCAAGCTGCTAGATATAAATTAAAAGCTATTAATAAAAAATTGAGATTGTTGGAAATAAAAGAAGTTGAACTGATTGAAAATTACTCGAAAAAAAAGGAAAAGATTTATAAAATGATTAGTCTGATCATCAAAAAAGATGAAGAGATAAGTAGAAAGACTAAAGAAGTAGGAAAATTTATTTTAGCAACTAACTTAGTAGAGGAAAATAAATTAGAAGCTAGTGAAATTCTGATAACTTATAAAAACCAGCAATCTACGGAAAGAGGATTTCGATTTTTGAAAGATCCCTTATTTTTTACTGATAGTTTCTTCGTTGAAAAACCAGAAAGAATAGAAACAATGTTATTTTTAATGTCTTTGTGTTTGTTGATTTATAACTTGGGGCAAAGAGAATTAAGAAATTGTTTAAAAAGAGTCAAAAAAGGAATAAATAATCAAGTAGGGAAAGTAACATTGCGTCCGACTTTGAGGTGGATATTTCAATGTTTTCAAGGTATTCATTATGTGATTTTAAACGGAGTTAAACAAATTGTCAATTTAACAGAAGAAAGGCGTTTTATATTGAGTTTATTACCTGCATCTTGTCAAAGATATTATCTATAAATTGAATTGGATAAAGCAAAAATAATAAAAGAATAAGAGTCTAATGATATCAAATGAGAAGAGGAAACTCTCCTTTTTTTGTGCTGAGTCTTGCTAAGTTTTCAATGAGTATAAATCTTCTCAATTTGATTATTTTTCCTAAAAATTTAATGAAAAGAGAAATATTCTTGCCCAGGTATGATTTTCGGACTTTTTAAAACTATGTATTTTTTTATACTACATTTTGAAGTGCGGAGTCTGGGTTAGATGAAAAAGGCTTTGGTTACAAATGGGAAGACAAGGCCAAGATGACCAGTATTTTAGGTATTCATCTGGTTTTGTTAGGTTTAGGTGCATTACTGTTAGTGGTCAAAGCAGTTTCACTGGATGGTTTATACGATCCGGCTTTGGGAGAAATGCGGATCATTAGTGAACCCACCCTAGGTTTTCCGCAGATTTTTGGCTATGTTGTAGGGATCACCCCTTCAGGATGGACTCTGCAAGGTATGGCCGCAGTTGACAACTTAGAAGATGTGGTCGGTGGTCATATTTGGATCGGTGCTATCTGTATCGTAGGTGGAGTTTGGCACATCCTCAGCAAACCCAGTAAATGGGCAGAAGGTCTATTTGTTTGGTCTGGAGAAGCCTATCTTGCCTATAGTCAAGCAGCTTTGGCTTATATGGGATTTTTTGCGGCTTATTTTGTCTGGGTCAATGATACGGTTTATCCATCGACGTTTTATGGACCTGTGGGAACCACTACCGTTGATGGGGTGATTACTCCGAGAACCTGGTTAATGCTGTTTCAGCTTATTTTCGCCTGTTTATTGTTAGCTGGTCATTTTTGGCACGGTTTGAGAAGTCGGGCGATCGCTTCTGGATTTGTGTTTAGTCAAATGAGCTTTAATCCAGAGGGTATGCTCGGAGATAAGCAGTTTAATAGCGGTTCTCTGGTTTCAGGCATTGTTCAACCCTACGAAAATAACCTCCAAAGCGGTAATTTAGCTACCCCTCTTAATACCAGTTCTCTTTCTCTGACTTGGTTGCGTAATCTACCCATTTATCGGGAAGGATTATCCCCCATTGCCAGAGGTTTAGAAATCGGTATGGCTCATGGTTATTGGCTGTTGGGTCCGTTTCTCAAGTTGGGACCTTTACGCAACACAGATCAAGCTTTATTAGCAGGATATGGCAGTGCATCGGCATTAGTGGTTATTGCAAGTTTAGGTCTTTTCATCTACAGTATCGCTACTTTTAAGGGACGAACAAAACCCAATGGTGTTCTCCCCGATAACATCACAACCTATCAAGATTGGAGCTTTTTTACTGGTTGAGTCGAGGGAAGGTATTATCCTTCGCCCCTCTCATTTAGATCCGTGCTTGCGACTTTCACCGCACACGGCTCCCGACAAGTTAGACTTTTCCAGTCTTGCCCGTGTGGATATGCTGGTGGCAGCTATGGTGGACTGCTATTAAGTTTTTAGGCTCCCAGTTATCGTGGTTTCCGTCTATGTGATGGAGTTGAACCCTCTCATCGTCCATAAACTTCAATCCACAATGTCCACATGAATGGTGTTGTCTTTTCAGACATTTAGAGGTTGCACCGTCGTAGAGCTTACTGTTACGCTTACTCCAATACAGGGTGTCTCCGTCGTAGGGTGATTTGTTGCCTTTGACATTGACATGGCGGTTTTCACTGCGTGATACTGCTGGAAAAGCCTTCTTGATAAGTTCTGATGCCTTGTATCGGTTCAGTTTCTTTTCTTTGTTGAAGACTTTGAAAGCTCTGTGTGCTGTTCTCCATAAGGAGAAGCGAGAGCCGTCCATTTTGCAATACCTATGATAGTTTCGCCATCCTCTGACTAGGGGAGCTAATTTCTTAGCTTTAACCTTAGCCCCATAATTCGAGCAGTTGACGATATCTTTGACTTTCTGACGGAATGTTCTGTAATTGTCCTCTGATGGGACGCATCTGAACTTTCCGTTGGTTTGCACTTTGAAGTGCCAGCCTAGAAAATCAAATCCTTCTATCGCTCTGACGAGTTTGGTTTTCTTTTCACTTACCTTTAGTCCTCTGGCTGCTAGGAACTCTTGTATGTCTTTGAGTATCTTGTCGGCATCGTCTTTAGGCTTTAGAATGACAACCATATCGTCCGCATAGCGGATACTGTAATGGATGTCTTCTATACCGTCCAATGCGACGTTAGCTAATAGTGGACTTACCACCCCCCTTGGGGGGTTCCTTGTTCTGGAAATTCTGGATTGACACCTGCTTTCAAGCATCTCCATATCCCAGTCTTGATTGTCTGGGGGGCTATCACCCTTTCCATGATTGAGGTGTGGTTAATCCTGTCGAAGCATTTTTCTATGTCTAGCTCTAAGATTCTTTTATTTAATCCGTTTGAGTCGGATTTTAAATTTAAGAATAGAATCTTTTGGGCATCATGGGTTGAGCGTCCAGGTCTAAACCCGTAGCTTCTGGCGTGAAAAAGTGCTTCGTGTGCTGGTTCTAGGGCATATTTCACAAGGCATTGCCATGCTCTGTCTGCCATAGTTGGAACCTTTAGCATTCTGGTCGTACCGTCCTTTTTGGGGATGGGTATTTCTCGTAGCTTAGAGTGTTTCCAGTCGTGAGCTTTGAGTAACCTTTCTGCTAGGGCAAACCGTTGTTTGAAATTGAGGGATTTTATCCCGTCTATTCCTGCGGTCTTCTTGCCAGTATTTAGCTGTGATACTTGTCGGACAGCGAGTAGTCTAGCAGCTTTGGATTTCAAAATAAGCTTTTGTATGTTCCTAGCTCGTCTAGTGTCCTCTGCTTGAATGGCTTTGAACAATCTTCTTTGGAGACGGAAAAGATTTCTGCGAAATTTCTTCCACGGAATGTTTTTCCAGAGTTCACTAAAATCTATGATTTTGTGTCTAACCATGTTCACCTCGGTTAATCGTTTTCTATTTGCCTCGAAGCAATTACGCTTCGTCCTACCCGAATCTAGAGGATTCCGCATCTCGTCTTGCCTACTCAGGGTTCGACTATTTCCTGAGACTCTAGATTCGTTTTTATTCGTTCCGTCCGATGATTGATTGTCCCTTTAGATGGAACCGATTTGACTATCGGAAACCCTTGGTTAGGTGATTTCCGAGAAAGCTTTTCCCATAGGGGGTAATCGCTTGGACTAAAGGCTTTCAAGAAATAAAAGGAACAGAGAGTTAGCGGATCTTGGTACACAACTTTAAAATTTCATAATTGGCTTGTCTGAAAAAACAGAAGAAATAGATTAAAATGAAGAGGTAAAAAGATTAGAGAGAGTAAATTGAAGCTAAAACAGACAAATAATCCCTTAACCCCGTCGATGGTCGATGATTTACGTTTAGCAGCCTCAAAAATGACGGGAGCAGAGCGTCGTTCATTTCAAGCTGAAATGTGTCTCAAGTATTGTGGAGGAAGTGCCAGACAAACCGAAATCGTGTTTGGTTGGGGGAGAAAAAATGTTCAACTTGGATTACATGAAAAACGAACTGGGATAGTGTGTTTAGGATTACAATCAGTCAATAGTGGATGTAAAAAATGGGAGGAAAGATACCCAATAGTTGCCCAATCATTGAAAGAAATAGCCGAAGCTCACGCACAACAAAACCCCACATTTAATAACCCCATTGCCTATACAAGATTAACGGCGGCTGAAGCCATTAAACAATTAAGAAATCTAGGATATAATGGAGAGGAGGTTCCTGCTGCTTCGACAAGGGCAGATATTTTAAATCGTTTGGGCTATCGATTAAGAAAAGTGGTAAAAGCTAAACCTAAAAAAAAATCTCGGAGACGGACGCTATCTTCGAGAATATAGAGAAAAAAGATAGAAAAAAAGACCATTCTGTGAAACGTTTAAGTATGGATTGTAAAGCAACTGTGGAAATAGGAGAATATTCACGTGGCGGACAAACCAGAGGTTATAATCAAGCTCAAGATCATGATACGGGAACTAAAGAAAAATACGTTCCTTGTGGGATTGTAGATGAAGATACAGGGCAACTTTATGTAACTTTTGGAAGTTCTTATAAAACGAGTGATTTCATGGTAGATAACTTGGAGCAATGGTGGACAAGTCTGAGTATAACTGAAAAGCAGCAACTAGAGAACATCCAAATTAAAGTTGATAATGGAGCAGAAAATAGTGGAATAAGAAGGCAATTTTTGAAGAGAATGGTAGAGTTTGCCGACCAAACTAAGAAATCTATTCAATTACTATATTTTCCTCCTTATCACAGTAAATATAATCCCATAGAAAGATGTTGGGGAATTTTAGAGAGGCATTGGAACGGAACACTTCTGAGAAATGCTCAAACGATGTTAGCTTGGGTAAAAACTATGACATGGAAAGGCTTAAATCCGATAGTTAAGTTAAGTAAAAAAGTTTATCAAAAAGGCATTTCTTTAACGAAAAAAGAGATGAAGGAAATTGAGAAACGTTTAGAACGTAATCCTCACTTACCTAAATGGGATATTTTGATTAGACCCAGTTAGTCTAAAAAGTTAATAAGAGTGTAAAATTAAGTGAATTTCCTTTTTAAAAATAGTCAAAGCTAATTTAAAAGTTAGCGTATTTCTTTCTTTTAGATAGGGAGGTTTTTGTTCGCGGAAAGTATCCGCGAACAACTTTTTATTTTTCCCTTTTCGCTTATTTGAGATGTTCTACAAACAGATTCTGAGAATGGGTGGGAAACTTTTTCTTGGAAATCACCTTAAGTTCTGTTGATGTTTGGCTAAATGTCTAGGATTATTAAATTTAGAACCATCACTGGTCACAGCAAAATCAGTTAATCCTAAATCTATCCCGATGGCTTTACCCTGTGTTGAGGTTTCTGGTTTCTCTATACCATCATCAACTGTAACTTAAGCATAGTATTTGCCATCACTATTTTTTGAGATGGTAACTGTCTTAATAGTTCCCTCAAAGTCTCGATGACGACAACAATAAATTTTACCGATTTTTCGATTTAGTTTTAGGTAGTCTCCTTCAAACTTCACATTTGCAGGATAACTCATGGATTGCCTACCATGCTTTGATTTGAATCGAGGTAACTTCGCTCTTTTCTCAAAGAAATTTTGGTAAGCCCGTGAGAGATTTAACGCTACAAATTGTAAGCACTGGGAATAAGCATCGCTCAGCCAAGGATATTCCTTTTTGAGTCCCGGTAAAAGACCTTGAATAGCTCCTCGACTCAAGCTTTTTCCGGTTTTTTGATAAGTTTTCTGGCATAAATCTAAAGAATAATTCCAATACCATCTATAACAACCAAAAGCTTTCTCTAATGCTTGCTTTTGCTCAGTATCAGGATATATTCTAAATTTATATGCCTTGTACATTATCGTTTACCTTAGCCAATGATAATATCATAACACAGATGGGAGAGCATCAGGACACTTCGTGATTTATTTGTTGGTCAGGATTCATCTGCGGAATGCAGTGGCGCATTCCTCTCGGATTTTAAATCCGAGAGGGTCGCCACCCCACCTAAATCCAATTTATTTTCAGTTGTCGAGATTTTAGGTGGGGACTTCTCCTGAAATTTTGTTAATAACGGAATATTTCGCTATTTTTTGCTTTATCCAGATGTCGGGCATTTTTCTCTATCCTTGTTAATGGTGGAGAAGAATGCCCAACCAACATTAATGAAGTTCCTCACTACGTTCCGGCACTATCCCACAGAATATTGATAATAATTCTTAATAAATCTTGAAAGTTCAAGTGTCCCCAATTGGGATAAAATCTTAAATTTTTCTGTGAATCCGCAAAAGTATGTTTAAATATTATTGAGAAAGATTATTATTAAAGTATTTCTGACTTCATGGCACTCTCCTCCCCTCCCTTCCTCACCCAAAGTCCAGAGTTCAAAAAGCCCTCTAAACTACCTGTTTGGTTCCGCCCCACATTTGCCCCAGAACAGGGTGTATTATTGGTCTTGTTTGGTTCTTTTTTGACCGGTGCATCTCTAGCACAACAATGGAATCAATGGACGAATATAGCTTTGCTCTGTGCATTTTTTGCCTTACAGGTAGAGCATCCTTATGTGGTGCAGCTAAAACAAAGAAGAAGTTGGAAACCTCGTTTTGTGATTTGGGGGGGAATATATGGAATAAGTGCCTTAAGTTTAGCCATAGTGCTTTGGTTTCACTCCCCAGTTTTATTATCTATTTATGTTTTAGCAGTGATGGCCTTGATTGCCGATGGGATTGCAGTATTCCAGAAAAAGCATAAGTCCATTGTTAACGAATTGATCAGTTTTGCTGCTATTTGCCTGGCCTCGCCGTTAGCTTACGGTGCCACTACTGGTAATTTATCTATAGAAGCGGTAGGGATGTGGATTTTAAACACCTTATTTTTTAGCAGTGCTATTTATACAATCAAGTTGAGGAAGAAAAGAACCCAATCATTGACACCTGGCATCATCTATCATGGTGTATCTCTGCTAGTTATAACTGGACTATATGGATTAGATTGTTTATCGTTAGTCACAGCTTTATCTTTCCTTATAGCCTTAATTAAATTTGGTATTGTTAATTGTGTATTAGAGTGGTATCGTCAGGCTAAGTTTCAGGCGATCGCTATTTTTGAAACGAGATTTGCTCTAGTTTATACTGCTATTGCTTGTATTAGTGTTCTTCCTGCTCATTTACCCCCTAGTTGACATTGTAATCATAAGCATCTTGGTTGTATGGCAGTTGAACTAAAGGTTATGAAGTTTTAATCTTCTGTGTTTCGGAGTTTCCTATTGCCTTAATCTCAACTTAGATGGTTAGACTGCTATACAGTCTAGAAGACTGTGTTACCCATAAGTAAGATTACTTAATTATTTAGTAATAGTATGAGAAGCAATCATAAAATACGGCGTTTAAATCAGTAGAATTCCAGTGGTCTAATCAAAGGATTAAAGAATAAAATTAAGCTAATTCTTTATCAAGGTTACGGAGTCAAAAACTTCCATACTATCAGATAAAAGATATTATCTTGCTTATTTTAATAAGTGATGTTTATCATCATGCTTTAACGAGAGTCGAGGTGATTTTAACAATCTGTTCAATTACTTAAAATTATCTTCCAAACTAATAGGGACTTTAAAATTCAAGTCTACAATCAATAGTATCCTAAACTACTCAAGATGCTTTCTTTTGAAGAGTTTTAGGGATAACTTGTAGATTTTTTCGATAATCTTTTCTATTAAGAGATAATTCCCAAAGTTTCAGTCTAATAAATAGTTAGACTCATGGCTAAACAGTCAAGGAATCCTACTTTTTCAAGGCACATACAACTCGCTTCTGAGGTTGAATTTAGGCAATAAAGCGTAACTGCTCACCGCAACAAAAAAGTCTTATTGAAAAGCACTACAAACAACATCAGTTGAGTCAACAAAAATATAAGCCCTGTGATTTAGCGTAAAATTTAAGCTAATTTATTACGGCTATTTTAATGACTAACATTCCCAGAATCAAGTCTTTTAAAAACCTCAAATAAAAATAACAATATGAGAAAAAAAAGAATAGTAAGATAGTTTTTTGTTAGCGGAGATTATCCGCTAACCCTGTGTATTTTTGTGCAGAGAGATAGGGCGATCAAGAAAAATCTATCCCCCATCGGCTCCGGAGCCTTTTACATCTCTAATCCTGGGGGACTCCGACCAGCTAATGACAATAATTCGCATAATTGGACAATGGCATTTTGCCCCTGTAATCTCATGGTCTCTAAAAAACTGAACATTTGGGTGACTAACTCTGCACCCCAGTCGCTTCTTGCTCCCCCACTTACTTTGCGGTGAATGACAATGGGACGTAAAGCTCTCTCAGCATCATTATTATCTGGTTTGACTTCAGGATAAGTTAGAAAGGTGAACCACTCTTCCCAATGACGTTTGAGACGGTTAATCAATCTTTGTGCATCATAAGGCCATCCTTTTTTGGGAGTTGCTTTAAAAATCTTTTGCAGTGAGTTCTCTACTTCTGTTCTTTTGGAGCCTAAGTCTTCAAGGGTTAAATTTCGACCATGATAATGACGATAATGGATACGGGCGGTTGCTAAAACTTGCTGTACATCGGCAGCAAATTCTCGATTCGCTTGAAAACGACTGGTTTTAAGGGACTCTAACTCTCGTTCTAAATTTGCCAGACATTTCTGTTTGGCCATCGCACTTTGTCTAAAGTAGGCACTATAGCAGTCACTGGTGAGGATGCCCTTAAAATCTGCTCCTAACAATTTCTCGACTTCTGCGGAGCTTCTAGTGGGAGCCAACATCAACACACAGACCTCATTTGATGTGGCTACCCAAACCCAATACTTGATGCCATCGATGCAATAACTGGTTTCGTCAACACATCGGATTCCTGGCTGCTGGATGTACTTTAACCACTGTTGGGTCAAGGGTTCTAAACTTTCTTGAAACCATTTGTGCATTTTGGCAAGGCTCCCTTGAGAAATGGGAATGCCAAAGACATACTCTATAAAATGTTCCTGTTTACGCCATGTAAGATTACCCCCATAGCCAAGCCAGCCCACGATGCTACTTAATCGCGCCCCATAACTGAATCCTTCTTTAACTCCCAATGGAACAGGACTGTAATCTGACCATCCACAACTAGGACATTTATAGAATCCGCGACGATATTCCCTGATTTCTATGGGTTGGTCTACTACTTCAGCCACTTGTTGGACTTTTTCGGGAACTACTTCATCTCGTTCCACTGAACCCCCACAAACAGGACAGTTTTCTAGTTCTAAAGGGACTATCTTATCGGGCTGACCAAAACCATTACGGGTCTTCCCTGGGTGGTCATATTTTGGTCCGCGTTTAAATCCTTTTTTGCGTTTCTTTTTGTCAGAAGGCTTTTTTAGTTGGTCTGATGATGGGGGGACTGAACTGTTTTTTGAGTTACGGTTTTTTAGCTTATCTCTCTCTTCTTTCAATTTTTCAATTTCTTGCTGTTGTGTAGAGATTTGTTGTTGTTGCTGGTCAATCAGTCTTTGTTGAAGAGATAACTGTTGTTGTGCCTTGACTAGCCACTCAATCATGAAGACATTGTTCGCCAACTGTTCATCGGCGATAGCTCTAACTAGCTTTGAATCAATGGTAGCATTTATGGTCATAACCCCCACTATACATAAAAATCCCCGATTTTACCTTTATGTTGTCAAGACAGATTCTTTATTGCGGTGAGCAATTACTCTGCTGATGGTAATATTTTTCGGTTGATAGATAGTAGGTAATCTCTCATAAGTTTTCAGTTTTCCGATGACAGGTACTTGGATTAAATGAGAAGATAGAATGCGGATAGTTCCGTCTAAAGTAAAGCTATCGTGTTGTCCTTTCTTTTTAAATCTTGGTCTTTTTTTCTTTTTGCTGAAGCAATCACGCCAAGCAGAAGCCAAATGTCTGAGGGAAAATTGCGGAGCGCATTTTGATACCGCATAATACCATTCATTATGCGGTTTAACTAATTTGTTTAACCATTTGTGTAAATCAATTGCTGTAGGAAATTTTATTTTTTCCGAGTCTGAACAATTCTTATTATGCTCTAAAATAGCTAGACATAAATCATTTCCCCAATTATAAGGATGACGGGCTACTCCTGCATGACGTGCCAGTTGTTGACGTTGATTTTGATTTAATTTAAGTTGAGTTTTAAAGCCTAACAACATGGCATTTCTGAGATAATGACCAAAACTGTTAAGTTTAATTGTATCATATTAGGGTTTTAAACACAATAACCTACTTATTTATGAAATTTAGATACTATTATGAGTAAATAAGAGTGAATATTGGGTAGGTTTTTGGGAGCAGCATCAACCCCTCCTTTTCTGCTCTATAGCAATCAGTTATCAATTGTGAGAATTAATGTTGAAACTGATCCCCCCTAACCCCCCTTAAGACCCCGTCGTTAAGGACGGGGTCTTAAGGGGGGAACTAAAGGGGGGATCTCGATAATCTCATGAACCATTACTGATTGCTCTATAATGATTAAGGTGAGCCTCTCAGATTAACCTTAATGGAAAATTTCTTATCGATTTTACGGGGGAATCCTCTTGTTTCCTTCACCATCTTATTATTGGTTATTTTGACGTTACCCCCTATTTTTGAGCGGTTACGTCTTCCTGGTTTAGTGGGGTTACTATTTGCTGGTGTTATCTTAGGAAAAGATGGTTTATATCTTTTGGATGCTGACTCAGAAAGTATCGAGTTGTTTGCTGATATTGGCAAAATTTATCTGATGTTTGTTGCAGGTTTGGAGATAGATTTAGCAGAATTTCGTAAAACAAAGGAACGCTCCCTAGTTTTTGGTAGTTTGACCTTCTTTTTACCCCTATTAATGGGAACTTTTGTCGGTCTTAATTTTGGATTTGGTTGGAATTCTTCTATTTTAATTGGTTCCCTATTAGCTTCTCATACTTTATTAGGTTTTCCCATTGTTCAACGGTTAGGAATGGTGAAAAACCAAGCCGTAATGGTGACTATTGGGGCAACAATTTTTACTGATATTGCAGCTTTATTAGTGTTAGCTATTTGTGTCTCTATTCATAGCGGAGATTTTTCAGCAGCTAGTTTAGTTATGCAATTAGTCTCTTTAGGGTTTTACGCTATTATTATTCTCTTTGGTTTTTACTGGTTAGGTAAGGAATATTTTAGGCGCACTGGAGATGAAGAAAGTAACCAATTTTTATTTGTTTTATTAGCAGTATTTTTGGCTTCTATCGGCGCACAATTAATTAATGTTGATAAAATTATCGGAGCATTTTTGGCTGGCTTGGCAGTCAATGATGTGGTAGGAGATGGTCCAGTTAAAGAGAAGGTGGAATTTGTAGGAGGAACTTTATTTATCCCTTTCTTTTTTGTTGGAATGGGACTACTATTAGATATTCCTGCTTTTCTTAAAACTATTCAATTTCAACTGTTTTTAGTTATTTCTATTGTCGGTGGTTTGATCGCTGCTAAATTTTTAGCGGCAACGGTTGCTAAGTTTATTTATCGTTATACATGGGCTGAATCATTTACTATGTGGTCTTTATCATTGCCCCAGGTAGCTGCCACATTAGCAGCAGCTTTGGTAGCTTATCAAGTTAAAGATGCAGACGGGCAAACATTGATAAATGAAGCAGTTTTTAATAGCGTAATTGTCTTAATGTTAATTACTTCTATTTTGGGTCCTGTATTAACGGCACAGTTTGCCACAAAATTGCCTTTACCAAAAACAAGAGAAGATGAAGAAAACAGAAATATAGAAAGTACCCTAGACGAATGGTTACCCCAACTAAAAAATGAAATAAAGAATGATCATTTTACTGTACTCATCCCTATTTATAATCCCTATACTCAACGAGATTTAATCGAAATGGGTGCTTTATTAGCGAAAAAAGAGTCAGGAATTATTGTGCCTGTTTCTATAGCTGCAGCCCATGTTCATATGGATGATCCGCAAGTGGATGGAAACCTGAAACAAAGTCAAATATTATTGGATCGAGCAATAGAAATTAGTCAAGAATTTGAAGTATCTGCTCAACCTATTATCCGTATTGATGATGATGCTGCTCAAGGAATTAGTCGTAGTGCAAAAGAAAAAAATGCTAACCTAATTATTATGGGGTGGAGTGAAAATACAGGATTAAAAGCAAGACTATTCGGGACAATTTTAGATACGGTATTTTGGTCATCTCATTGTCCCGTTGCAGTGATGCGTTTGTTAGATCATCCTGTCAACTTACGCCGAATTTTAGTGCCTATCAAAAACTTAAGTCAAGCGACCTTAGAAACGATTAAATTTGCCCAACTATTTGCTGATTCTAACCAAGGAATTATTACCCTCTTACATATCTGCGATCGCCAAACTCCACAGGAACAAATTACAGAATTTAAAACCACTTTATCTAAGTTAATAACTGAGTATGAATTATCAAAAGAATGCAAAATCAAAATGATTATTCATGATTCTCCTTCACAGGTTATTATTCGTGCTTCTCATCAGTTTGATTTAGTGGTTTTAAGATCCTTCCGTCGTCGTACTGCTGGTGGTTTAGCAGTAAGTGACATTACTACAGAAGTCCTTAAAAAATTGAGTTGTTCTTTAGTTTTATTTGGACAACCTCATTCATGATCTTAAGTTAACCCAAATCGTTAAATATCATCACACTTTATCAGATTCTTCGTTGTTATTCTGAGATAATGGAGGATCTATTTCAAATTTTAACAATAAAGCGTATTCCTATGGTTTATTCGTAGAACTGACAATACTTTACAGAAACTATATATTCGGGCAAATATTTTCAGTATATCCACGCAAAAATGATGTTGCTTTTTAAATCTAGTGAACTTGACATCAGAAAATGATGCTTTTATACTGGCTATCGTACTATTTTTTAAGTATTTGTACGTAAAGAATCATGAGAGAGTTTAATCAATTTTTAATAAACAATATTTCACTAACCAAAAGCAGCCTTGCTATTGGTTCTGGGATCGCTTTAATTGCTTGTTTAAGCTCAAATGCGAATGCTCAAACATTTGTTCCGGCTGACATTATTTGGCTTATCGATACTTCTGGTAGTATGGGCGATGATATCAATCAAATTAAACTCAGAATTGGGCAGTTTAACAATGCAATGTTGGGTGCTGGGATCGATGCTCAATATGGCTTAGTTGAATTTGCTGACGGTGAAACCCTAACACAAGATATTGTCCCTTTTCCTGTCTTTAACGCTCCTGGTGGTGCTTTTCAAACTATTAGCACTTCTGGTGGTACTGAGCGAGGAAGTCAAGCAGTCAATGTTGGGTTAGCCAATGCCACTTTTCGCCCTAACTCAGTTAAAAACTTTATCTTAGTAACTGATGAAGATGATGATAGTAATCCAACACAGTTTAATAATGCCAGAACAGGCTTACCCGATAATAATGCTCTGTTTAATTTCATTGGTGTTCCTGGAACCGGTAATACTAACGCTCGTTATGGCGTTTTAGCTAGTGAAAATGGAGGAGCCGCTTTTAATATTAGTGCTTTTCGTAATAATCCCGATCCTTTCTTTGAGAAGTTTATTAACACCAAAGTTGAGGAAATTATTGAGAACAACCCTAATCCCGAATTTCTCACAAAATCTGCGATCGCCAAACACAGAAGCCTTACAGGAAGTGGGTTTGAACAGAGCGATCGCAGATTTCCCCAACCAACAGTCTGTTGTCAGATTTTAAGTTAAAATCAACCCGAATTAGACAAAGATGAAAAGATAAATCAATCACTCATTTTTCCAAAAAAATTATTAATAAAATCTCTAATAGTACTAGATTGTTAGAATAAAATATGCTATAATTTAATTATTAAAGCAATTTACCTTAAACTGATTTAATGAGTCCCAGTTATCCCCGAACCCCTCGTCAAGTAATCAACTTTAGTAAACAGAAAGGAAAAGAAATAATCGCTAATTTTGATGGGGGACTAATCACTTCAGATGCGGGGATTGTCTGGATAGCTGAGTTGGATAAAAAACTGGGAATTACCGAGAAGTTTGGTAACTGTTTTCAAGATCATCGTCATCAATCTTATGTAGATCATTCCGTTCATGAGTTATTAGCACAAAGGCTTTATGGAATTATTTTAGGCTATGAAGATGTCAATGACCATGATAAATTACGTCACGATCCTGCCCTTAAGATCGCTTTAGAAAAGCTTAATGAACTTGAAGATAAAAAGGGATGGTTAGCTGGAAAAAGTACAATTAATAGATTGGAATATTGTCCTGAGACTATTCTCGACCAAAAAAACGAGTCGTTATCATAAAATAGAACCCAACTTTGAAGCCATTGAAAAATCTTTTGTCGAATTTTTTTTAGAGTCTTATAAAAAACCTCCCTTAAGTATTATATTAGATATGGATGTCACGGATGACCAAGTACATGGTAATCAAGAAGGGGCATTTTTTAATAGTTATTATCACGGAGTATGTTATGCTCCTTTATATATTTTCTGTGGGCATCATTTATTAGTTGCTAAACTTCGTTCATCTAATGTAGATCCAGCCGATGGAGCCTTAGACGAATTACAAAGAATTATCGGACTAATTAGAGAAAAATGGTCAGAGACTCATATCCTAGTTAGGGGTGATAGTGCCTATGCCCGTGAAGAAATCTTTTATTTTTGTGAAAATCAGCCTTTAGTTGATTATGTTATAGCTATGGGAACAAATGGCGTTCTTAAGTTACGAGCGGATGATGTAATTGAAAAAGCCAAACATGAATATGAAAAAAAACTAGCTCCAATAACTGAATTAATGGATAGTTTATTTCAGAAAAAAGAAGATTTAGAAGAAGTTAAAAAATTAGTACCAATTTCTACTTGGTATCGCTCTATTCGTTATAAAACAGAAAAGTCATGGAGTTGTCAAAGAAGAGTAGTGACAAAAGTTTGTTATGGAAGTGATGGCTTAAAAATGCGCCATGTGGTGACATCTTTGCCCGCTTCAAAAATTCCACCCTCAAAACTTTATACAAAAAAATACTGTCCGAGAGGCGAGATGGAAAATCGGATTAAAGAACAACAATTAGACTTGTTAGCTGATAGAACTTCAACTCAAACATTTCAAAGTAATCAACTAAGATTATGGATACATTCCTGGGCTTATGTTCTCATAAATGCTTTTCGTCAACACTGTTTAAAAAAAACTTCATTGGCTAAAGCAACTGTGGGAAGAATACGTCTAAATCTTCTTTAGTTGGGAGCCAGAATAAAGATTAGTTGTAGAGGAATTATTATCGCTATAGCTAGTGCTTGTCCTTATCAAGATATTTTGTCTATTGCTAACAAAAGAATTAAAACTATTCCTAATACTGGATAAGTAGAATAAGTTGTTTTTTAAAAAAGATATCTATCATAAGTTGTTGACTGACTGATACTTTCATTTAGTCTTATTTATCGTGGAGAAAATCAAAAGTTAATATAATTATTCCCTCTTAAACTCAATTTTTGGATAATCAAAGTCAATTTTTTTATTCATCTATATTCAAAATTTCTATTAGTCCTAAAAATTATCATTTTTCATCTCTGGATTGGGCTTTCAAATTAATTTGTGAGAAATCCGGGTAATCCTTCACCGTCAGTACCCGAACCCAGTTCTTTAACCATGCTTGGTGTTTTGACTCTATTTGGAGGAACAAAGATTGCCCAAAAAGCACTAGCTAAATCAAGTGGATAGTTTGCCTCTTGATATTATAAATTGGACTTCTGAGCATTGTCATACAAACCATGATCGTGACATAAATGCCTGAATAAATATAGCAACCGCTAGGTTGCTTAGGATACCCTCAGCTATTGTGTCAAGGTAATAGGGAACAGGAAAATGTCCTAAGCGTTTTGGCGACTGCTATATTAGAAATTAAGCCTTACGCATACTTGCACTGAGGGGAGTCGAAGTTCTTAAGAATGGAGAATTTTTAAAATAGATATAATGACCAATTCTAAATACACAGCCAAAAGTGAAACAGAAAGAGTATTCAGCGTATTTGAGACTTTCAAAAAAGATAGTGAAAAGACCAAAGCCTTATCTGGAGAAGATCCTAAAACTGAGAGTCAACCTGTTCTAACCATGTCTTGTATTGGTCAATTGGGGCGGTTTGTCACCCAACTTTTTCAATATGCTTTTTTAAGAATTTGTGCTGAAAAAAGTGGTGGAAGAGTTGAATGTTCCCCTTGGATTGGGCAAACTCTTTTTGGACATAATGATACGCCTATTTCCAAGCGATTACCTCCTGCAATTGAGTTAAAAGATATGGGAGACAGTCTGTTTGAGGTTATTCCACAATTTATTCCCTACCTTGAAAAACTTGCCGATGCCAAAAGTTTGCGTATTGGGGCAGACTCTCTCAATAGTGGCCTTGTTAACGTTGATATATGGGGGTTTTTCCAAATCCATACTCGATATTTTAAACCTCATCAGCAAGACTTTCGTTCTTTATTTAAACCTGTAAACGATCTTAACTCTTCTTTAGATAATGGTCTGAATATTCTTCGCTCTCAAGGAAAAACGATCATTGGTCTTCACATTCGACAAGGTGACTACATCAAAGAACCCAGACTAGGGTTTACATTAGTATTTCCCACACAATGGTATTGCGAATGTCTTGAGAGAATCTGGGATAATCTCGAAGATCCAGTTCTGTTTTTATGTAGTAATGATCTTGATAGTATTCTTGGTGATTTTGAAAAATTTTCTCCTGTGACTTCAAGGGACTTAGATATTAAACTTCCAGAGAATATGAAGGACGAAGATCTGGATTTTTATATTGATTTTTTCATTTTGAGTAATTGCGATATTGTCGTAACTAGCAATAGCACTTTTAGCTTTGTTGCTTGTATGTTAAATGAGAAAGCGAAAATGTTTCTTCGTCCTTGCTGGGATTTTTCCTTAAAGTTTGTTGAATTCGACCCTTGGGATAGTGAACCAATTTTGCACATAGGTGGTGATCAACCTAAATTTTTCAAAAGTTTACCTGATATTGTCTATATTACCTATATGACTCAAGGCATCTGGCAACTTTTGAAGAGCATATTCTTATATCTTCCTAAAAGCGGCATTAAAGGGTTGGCATTACAGGTATATCTGGGCTATCAAGTTAAAGGATTTGTTGGTATTTTTCAAAGCTTATTATACATATTAGGAAGGTTTCTAAACTACGAACTGCCATTCAAAAGGTATTAAAAAAAGATTCTTATAAATAGAATGCTTTGCGGTTACAAGCAGCTATTAAAGAATCTTTGATAATCAGAGGAAATTACAATGAAGTCTTTTAGTCGAAAACTTGGTTTAGTTGAAAAATTTATGACCCTAGGCAATGAAGTAGGAGGTGGATTAATCGTCAATATTGTTTATATTGAAGGATTTTTAACACCTGATACTATTAAGAAAGCTCTTACATTAGTTCAAAAGCGTCATCCCATACTTCAAGTTTATATTGTTGAGCATGAAGATGGATTTTATTTTGAATCGGAAGGTATAACAGAAATACCTGTACAAGTAATATACAAAGAGGATGATAGTGAAACTATTAAAATTGCTGAACAAGAACTACATATAAAATTTACCCATGAAAAAAGTACTCTTTGTCGTGTGACTATTTTATATTCTGAGTCAAAATCAAATAGCTGTGAAATAATTATTACTTTTCATCATGGAATTATTGATGGTATTTCATGTATGAAATTCATTGATAATTTATTATTTTATTGTCAGAAAATTATTGATGGAGAAAACATACCTGAAGTAGAATATTTGGAGTTTCTTCCACCAGCAGAAGAGATGCTTAATTTTGATCTCCTAAATGAGAATAAACTTGAAAATTATCAATTACAAAAGGAAGAGAAAGAAGCACAACCACAATTAATTATTGAACAAACAGCATCAGTTAATCAAAGGTTTACTAGAATGTTACCGCGAATGCTTAGTAAAGAAAATACTAAAATACTAATTGAAAAATGTAAGCAGGAAAATACCTCTGTACATAGTGCTATTTGTGTAGCAATGTTATTTGCATCAGCACAATTATTTTCAACAGATGATAATATAAATTTTTCCTATGCTTTTCCTGTAAGTTTAAGAAAATATTGTCAACCGAAAATACCAAATGCAACCTTAGGTTGCTTTATATCTATTTTAGCTTTTAATCAGTTAATCAACCAAGATACAATTTTCTGGAATTTAGCTAGAGAATGTAAAGCAAAAACACATGATGCTTTAATTGATGGAGTTCATATAAATTTACTCAAACAACAAGGTAAATTATAGGAAAATAAATCACTTGACTTTGAAAGAAATAGGATGATTCAGTCTAGATTAACTAAGGAAAATACCATGGCAAGAAATAATATTTTTTCAATTTCTAATAGGGGAAAATTTAGATTTAGCTATTATAGTGATCAACTAAAGATAAAAGAATTATACTTTGCCATTGGTCAACATATTTCCGGTGATTGTTTTTGGTTAGGTGTTGTTACATTAAATGAGAAACTATTTTGCAATTTTATTTATGTAGAACCTTTAATTACTAAAAAGACAGCACAATTATTGGCTGATAATGTAATAATGTTTCTAGAAAAAGTTTGTATAAATGAAAATCTAACATTAGCAATGTTATCTGATTAAGTTATGCAAAGTTAAGATTAATTGGTTCTGATATTTATTTGACAGAATGTCTATTTTATATGTATCATACCATTGTCATAATCTTTTGTAATTAACAAAAATAAATATGAACTGGGACAATAACTCAATTGTAATTCATTCTAACTTTCCATTCCATGTGGAAGACTGGGCTTATCCCAGTATTAAGAAAGGCATTGGAGGCAGTGAAGAAGCTATAATTTACTTAAGTCAAGAACTTGTTCGGTTAGGCTATCAAGTTACTGTATTTAATAAATGTGGTGATATGGAAGGAGAATATAATCGAGTTGTTTATAAATCTGTTGATAAATTCAATCCTCAAGATAATTTTAATATTTTTATTTTTCATCGTGCTTGGACACAACCGATGCAAATGAAAGTTAAAGCTAAAAAACTGCGGTTTGGCTACACGACAACCCTCAATTATTTCCGCCAATAGAAGAGTCTCAACGTTTAGACTTTTTGTCGAGTTTTGATAAACTTTTCGTTTTATCAAATTTTCATAAATCTCTTTTGCCAGAATGGATTCCTGAAGAAAAGATATTTTTAACGGCCAATGGTATTAATTTAGAAGACTTTAACTTAACAGGAATTGCTAGAAATCCTAAGAGACTGATTTCCATTAGTGATTATACCAGAGGTATTGAACATTTACTCGATCAATGGGATGAAGTTATCAAAGAAGTGCCAGATGTTGAATTACATATTTTTTATGGTTGGCAAGGCACTGATGCTTTAATTAATTCACCTTATATCAAAAAATTTCCACAATTACCCGACATAAAAAAACGAATTTTACAACTTTTTGATCAACCAAATGTCTATGAACATGGCAGAATTGGACATCAAGCCTTAATTAAAGAATTGTTTCAATCTGGAATCTGGGTTTATCCTTGTCATACTGCTGCGGAGACTTTCTGTATTAGTGCTTGGAAAGCTCAAGCTGCTGGTTGTGTTCCTATCGTAACAACTTGTGCAAGTTTAGATGAAACAGTGAAATCAGGCATTAGAATTAAAGGCCCTGCTGGTGATAAGGAAACTAATAATGCTTTTGTTGAAGCAGTGATAGACTTACTTAAAAACCCTGATAAACAGGAAACCTTAAGACAAGAAGCTTTAGCTTTAAAAGATTCATTTGGTTGGGATAAAGTGGCTCAACAGTGGCATGAAGACTTTCTATCGAGTGAGCAGCAAACGGAATAAAACCGAGTTAATCCTAATATAGCGTTTCTCGGACTCAATATGTACACCTAATATTGAGCCTCCGAACTCCATCATAATGCGTAATGCTATAGTCTTAGAGACGATTTGTTATCATTTGAGCAAAATAGTTCTTTTGTACCTTCCCTATTTAGTGTCTTCTGTTTAACATTGTAGATCCAAACGCTATATGTAGAGTATGCCCAGTGTCAATATTTTAGTTTTGGCCTTGCGTTAGGGATTTGTCGGAATTCAATTGTCGGGAGAAAGGAAAATGAACCATCAACAAGAGTGGTTAAATAGTTGCGTTGATGAACAAGTGATAGAACTAAATGTGACCACCTTAGAAGGAATGTCTCCTTGCGAACATTTATTGTACTCAGATGAGCTTCCCCGACGCAACGATGGCAGACTCAGCAATCATATTTTACAGCGTTATCAACACACAGAATTAGGGGGTTGGTGGTGTTCAGGAATTGATGTTATGAGCGGAGAAGATGACCTCTGGGGGTGTTTTAAACCCAAGCAACCACGATTAAGTTATGACCGAGGTAAACCGATTAAATATGAACATCCACCCCAAACCCCTACAGGTATCTTTGCTTTAAGAGTCCCCCTACATCTTTGGGCAACTATTGCGCAACAGCATGGCATCCATTTTACCCCAGAAATGATTGATAATACCCAGGTAGATGGAGGGTTTTGGCAATGGGTGATAGCTCATCCTTCTATTCCTCTTTGTATTACCGAAGGAGCCAAAAAAGCAGGAGCATTATTGAGTGCTGGATATGTGGCCATCGCCCTGCCTGGAATTAATAATGGCTATCGTACTCCCAAAGATGAACAGGGAAAACGTATTGGTAAATCTTATTTAATTCCGCAGTTAAAGAAGTTAACTTCTGGTCAACGAGAAATTTATCTTACCTTTGACCAAGATAGTAAACCAAATACCATTAAAGCGGTTAATAATGCCATTAGAAAGCTAGGTTATTTGTTAAGTCAAGCAGGATCTCAAGTTAAGGTGATCCATTGGCAACCGGAGCAAGGGAAAGGAGTAGATGATCTCCTCTTTAACCAAGGGAAAAAAGCTTTTGATTATTATTATGAAAAAGCCTTACCCTTAGAGATATGGAAAGCCAGAGAATTTACTCAATTAACCTACGCAGCAGAAGTTGAACTTAATTGTCGTTATCTTCCCAGTTTAGATATTCCGAATACGGCCAAATTGATTGGCGTTAAGTCTGCTATTGGTACAGGAAAAACCGAAGCTTTAGCCAAAATTGTTCGAGAAGCGATCGCCCATAATCAAAAGGTTTTAGTCATCGGTCACCGCATCAAATTGGTTGAACAGTTATGTCAGCGTTTTGGGTTGCCTTATGTCACAGATATCAAGGAAAATTATCTTGAGCAACCATTAGGGTATGGGTTATGTATTGACTCGCTACACGAAAATTCTCAAGCTAAATTTAATCCTGAAGACTGGCGAGATGCTTTGGTTATTATTGATGAAATAGAACAAGTTATTTGGCACGGCTTAAACTCTGAAACCTGTACCAATAACCGTGTTGCTATTTTAAGATGCTTTAAGAAACTTATCCAAACTAATCTAGATAGCAATGGTAAAATTTTTGTTGCTGATGCTGACTTAAGCAATGTATCTTTAGATTACTTAATAAAATTGTCAGGAATTGATATAAAACCTTTTATCATCAAAAATTACTGGAAACCAAGCCAAAAAGAAACATGGTCAGGTTATCATTATCTAGAAACAACACCCAAACGTTTCTTACAAAATTTAGTTGAACATATTCGAGAAGGAGGTAAACCCTTTGTTTGTTTATCTGCGCAAAAAATAACCAGTAAATGGGGAACTCAAACCTTAGAACTTTATCTGAAAAAACAATTCCCTACGGCTAATATTTTACGCATTGACTCCCAATCATTAACCGATCCTAATCATCCTGCTTATCAGTGTATCACCAAACTCAATGATATCTTAATCAACTATGATATTGTCCTAAGTAGTCCCGCCATTGAAACAGGACTTAGTATTGATATTAAAGGTCATTTTACCTCAGTTTGGTGTCTTGCTCAAGGAGTACAAACCCCCACATCTGTCATTCAATCTTTAGGGAGAATAAGGGAGAATATACCCCGTCACCTCTGGTTAGCTACTTATGGCTTTAATAGAGTGGGTAATGGTGCAACTTCTATTCCTAATTTATTAACATCAGGTCATCGTTTAACTAACCTAAATATTAGATTATTACAAAAATCTGATTTAGAATCATTGGATGACTTAGACATAGGTTTTCAAGCAGAATCTTTACTATGTTGGGGGGAAAATAGCTGTCAGAATTAATGCACAAATGATTCACTATCGGGAGACGATTATTCAAAATCTTCAAATTAGAAATCATTCAATTAATCTAGCTGTAAAAAAAAGGAATAATACTAAAAAACGAATAAAGAAGAATGATAAAAATTTGTCTCAAAGTCATAATAACCTCATAGAAGCCATAGAAGAAGTGAGACAAAAAAATCATCAATTAGATTGTCAAAAAATTGCTAAATCTCAAGACTTAAACGATCTGAAATATCAAGCTCTCAAAAGATCCTTAATCAAAACAAATAAAGAACGAAGACAACTTAAAAAATATGATTTACAACGCCGTTATGGTATTCCCGTTACCCCGAAATTAGTGGCTTTAGATAATGCAGGTTGGTATCAAAAAATTAGACTAAATTACTTCTTGACCAAAGGACGAAATTATTTAGCTGATAGAGATACAATAATTGCTAAAAAATTAATTGACCAAGGACAAGGAAGTATCTTTTTACCCGGTTTTAATCGTAGTCAATTTGGTGCTATTATTGGAACAATGGAAGTATTAGGAATACCTGTTTTATTAAAAGATATTAATCGTAAATTAATTAATACTGATACTGATCTTCTAGAAATGGCAAAGTTAGCAATTAATAATAGACAAGATATAAAAACAATTATGGGTATTGGAATCGCTAAAAATGCCAGTCCAATTACTATTATTAGACGCTTTTTAGACAAAATAGGATATGGTTTAACCTGTTGTGGAACCAGAACAATAAATAGGGTTTTGCTTTTATTCAGCAAACCCTAATTAAGAAATTTAATTTATTCGATAGTTTCTTCAATTTCCGCCGGTTTTTTCATAACTAGGGGCTTTTTCTCTAATTCTGGTAAAGCTAACACTTCTCGTTGATGTTGTTTAACAGGTATGGGCATTAACATGGGTAAAGGTTCTTGATCTTCACGCCAGTAACTAGCCACTGGTAAGGTATGTTCTAAATCTTCTAGGAGTCTGGGAATGATCATCATAGCGTGTAATTCGCCAATTTTCTCAGCTTCGTGCATTCCTGCCTCAATGGCCACAGCCACATTAGCTACTGATCCGCGAACAATAGCTGTACAGAGTCCATCCCCAATAATTTCGTAAGAGGCCAACTGTACATCAGCAGACTTTAACATAGCATCGGCAGCCCCCACCATAGCTGGAAAACCCCTGGTTTCTATAAGTCCAATAGAACGATTGCTGAGACGACTGTAACCTTGTTGTTGTTGAGCAATTTCTACTAAATGACTCCCAATGGGAAAAACAGCCTCTAGATTGGGCATAGGACGGGGAATAACTAGCTTAGAGATTAACTGACCGAATTTTTCAGCCGTTTTTGCCCCCTCTTCCACCGCTAAACGAACATTAGCCACCTTACCCCGTACAATAGCGGTACAGTGTCCACTGCCGATTTTTTCGTATCCTACTAAGGTAACATCTGCTGATTTGAGCATCATATCAGCAGTTCCCACAATAGCAGGGAAACTATGGGTAGAAATGAGGCCGAGGGCGCTGTCACTGGGTAAGTGAGATGATTTCATGTGGGTTTGTGATTGTGAAGCGTGACGGTGGTTAGAAGCGGCAATACTTGTCATGTAATCTAGTATGTATGGGTTGGTCTGTAAGATTTAATATAAATTTCTGCTTATATGTTTATATTGTAGTCAATATTTTATCTCAAAAGTGATTTCTATCTGTCAAACCCAGAATCTCCTAATATTTGATATACAACTCAACTCTTAAAGCATCCTTAAAATTTCCCACTAACCCAATGATAACTTAACCGAAATCGGAAAAGAACCGATAAAATAAGGGAGGTTAGTTGTTAATGACGATATTCTAATCCAAGGGAATGAAAATCTTTATGTCAGAGCAATTGAAAAAATTGCACTGAAAACTGTCATCGTTCCCATAGGCTTTGTTAGTTAACATTACCTTTGAATCGCATATAGTCCTTCGAGGTTGCTACTGGTTATGCTTCTTGAATCATTACAGTCCACAGTTGAAGAGGTTAACATTTTTTCAACATCTGATCTCTTCCTACGTCAGCGTCTGGAATTAGTGGAAAGTTTATGGGAATCAGTATTAAAGGCTGAATGTGGCCTAGAATTAGTAGACTTATTAAAAAAATTACGAAAAATCTCCTCACCAGAAGGACAGGTTACCGATCAACCAAAAACCTCTATCAATGAACTCATAGAAGAGTTAGAACTCAATGAGGCTATTCGTGCTACCAGGGCATTTGCTCTCTATTTTCAGTTGATTAATATTGTTGAACAACATTACGAACAAAGAGATCAGCAACTGAACCGACGCTCTACCTATCAAGAATCAGAAAAAGCGAGAGAAAATTATCAAAAAGGAGAAAAGTCCACTAATGGCTTAGTGGGCGCAGATTTATTGGAAAAAGCTCTAGTTGGAGAGACAAAAAGTCAGGAAAAGGGAGGAACCTTTCATTGGTTATTTCCCCAATTAAAACGCTTAAACGTCCCCCCCCAACAAATTCAACGCTTACTAGAACAATTAGATATCCGCCTCGTTTTTACAGCTCATCCCACGGAGATTGTTCGTCATACCATAAGACTCAAACAAAGACGAATAGCTACCTTACTGCGACGTTTAGACCAAGCAGAAGAAGCATTTCGAGGTATGGGGTTGAGTAGTTCCTGGGAAGCAGAATCAATTATTGAACAACTCAACGAAGAAATTCGCCTCTGGTGGCGTACTGATGAACTTCATCAGTTTAAACCCAGTGTCCTCGACGAAGTAGACTACACCCTACACTACTTCGATGAAGTGTTATGTAGTGCGCTGCCCCAACTCTCTCAAAGACTGCAACAGGCCCTACAAGACAATTTTCCCCGTATTAAACCCCCTCACAATACCTTCTGTCGCTTTGGATCTTGGGTAGGAGGCGATCGGGACGGGAACCCCTTTGTTACCACAGACGTAACCTGGCGCACCGCTTGTTATCAACGCAACTTAATTCTAGAAAAATATTTAGCAGCCGTAGAAGACTTAACAGAGATTTTAAGCTCATCCTTGCACTGGAGTAATGTTTCTCAGGATCTCCTGGACTCCTTGGAACGCGATCGCGTGGCCATGCCAGAAATTTATGATCAACTAGCCATACGCTATCGTCAAGAACCCTATCGCCTGAAACTGGCTTATATTCAAAAACGCCTCGAACATACACGCGATCGCAATAATCATCTAGCCAACCCCGAACAGGGACAAGTCTTAGTCGAAGAAACCCCAGAAAATATCTACCACTCCGGGGTAGAATTTGAAGCAGAATTACAACTAATTAAACGTAATTTAGAGGAAACAGGGTTAAAATGCCAGGCATTGGAGAATCTAATTTTTCAGGCCCAGATGTTCGGCTTTACCCTCACACAACTTGATTTTCGTCAAGAATCTTCCCGTCATTCCGAAACTATCCAAACCATTGCCAGCTATTTAAACATCTTACCCACTCCCTACGAAGAACTTTCCGAAGCAGAAAAAGTCAATTGGTTAGTTGGGGAACTACAAACCCGTCGTCCTTTAATACCCATGGAAATGCCCTTCGATGAAAAAACCATCGAAACAGTAGAAACCATGAGGATGTTGCGCCATTTACAACAAGAATTTGGCATCGAAATTTGTCAAACCTATATCATCAGCATGACTAACGATGTCAGCGATGTACTAGAGGTTTTGTTATTAGCCAAAGAAGCCGGACTCTACGATCCAGGAACCAGTACCACCACCATTCGCATTGTTCCCCTTTTTGAAACCGTAGACGATTTAAAACGGGCCCCTGAAATCATGGAGGCTTTGTTTAAGTTACCCTTATACCGAACAGCTTTAGCCGGAGGGTACGACTATTTAGACGAGGATAAAAAAGAACAATTACCACCACCTCAACTGCAACCGGCCAATCTACAAGAGATTATGGTGGGTTATTCTGATAGCAACAAAGACTCTGGTTTCCTGAGCAGTAATTGGGAAATTCATAAGGCACAAAAATCCTTACAAAAGATCGCCGAACCACACAATTTAGCCCTGAGACTGTTTCATGGTCGTGGGGGTTCCGTGGGACGGGGGGGAGGCCCCGCCTACGCTGCTATTTTAGCCCAACCCACAGGTACCATTAACGGACGGATCAAAATTACCGAACAAGGAGAAGTCTTGGCCTCCAAATACTCCCTACCAGAACTCGCTTTGTATAACCTAGAAACTGCCACAACAGCAGTGATCCAAGGCAGTTTACTGGGGAGTGGCTTCGACGATATTGACCCTTGGAACGGGATCATGGAAGAGTTGGCTAGTAGTGCGAGAAAAGCCTATCGCAGTTTAATTTATGAACAACCCGACTTCCTAGACTTTTTCCTGTCCGTTACCCCGATCCCCGAAATTAGCCAATTACAGATTAGTTCTCGTCCTGCCCGACGGAAAAGTGGAAAAAAAGATTTAAGTACCTTACGGGCGATTCCTTGGGTGTTTAGTTGGACACAAAGTCGTTTCCTGCTGCCAGCTTGGTATGGAGTAGGAACCGCCTTAGAAGGGTTTTTGCAACAGGAACCCGAGGAAAATTTGAAGTTGTTTAAATATTTTTACTTGAAATGGCCTTTCTTTAAAATGGTGATTTCTAAAGTAGAAATGACCCTTTCTAAAGTGGATTTACAAATTGCTCACCATTACGTCAAGGAACTTTCTGATCCCGAAGATATAGAAAGATTTGAAAAGGTATTTGAGCGCATTTCTGAAGAATACCATCGCACCTGTGAAATTATTTTAAGCATCACCGGACAACCAAAATTATTAGAAGGAGATGCTGGTTTGCAGCGATCGGTACAGTTAAGAAATGGAACTATTGTTCCCCTTGGTTTTTTACAAGTTTCTCTGTTGAAACGATTACGTCAATATACCCGTCAAGCAGAGTCAGGAGTCATTCACTTCCGTTATTCTAAAGAAGAATTATTACGGGGTGCATTACTCACTATTAATGGTATTGCAGCAGGAATGCGTAACACTGGTTGATATTTTTAATTAATCTATGGATAATCGTTTTAAAGTTGTTGAAATTGTTGATCTGATCATCAGACTTTTCTTGATTGGATTATTATTAGCTTGGTGTTTTCTGCTGATTCGTCCTTTTCTCGGGATTTTATTGTGGGGGATTATTTTGGCGATCGCTATATTTCCCCTATTTTTATGGTTAAAAAACCTTTTGGGGGGACGAGGAAAATTAGCAGGGGTTATCCTTACTTTATTGGGGGTGGGAGTAATTATTGGTCCAGTGAGTGTTATTTCGACTATTTTCGTCAATAATGCTCAAGCCTTCGCCGATAGTCTTGCTTCCGGTAGTTTAGTTATTCCTCCTCCCCCCGAAGGGATCGAAACATGGCCAGTGATTGGAGAAAGGGTTAATAGGATTTGGGAATTAGCATCGGTTAATTTGGCCTCAGTCTTAAGTCAGTTCCAACCTCAGTTAGAAGCATTAGCTAAAAACCTATTGTTTCTCGCTGCTAATATTGGGGTGGTGTTACTGAAGTTTATTGTTTCTATTATTATTGCCGGAATTTTAATTATTAATGCAGAGAAATTAAATTCTCGTATTAGACAAGTTTTTCTACGGATAACCCCCAAACAAGGACAAGAATTTTTGCAATTAGCTACTGGTACTATTCGAGGAGTAACAAGGGGTATTATCGGGGTTTCCGCGTTGCAAAGTCTCCTGATTGGCATTGGTTTTATGATAGGAGGAATTCCCTTTGCTGGTTTGTTGACTTTATTGTGTTTAGTTTTAGCAATTATTCAAATTGGATCTGGTTTAGTAGTTTTTCCAGCAATTATCTTTGCTTGGTCTACTATGGGTACTGTTACCGCATTATTATTTACTTTGTGGATGGTTCCTTGTACCTTGGTTGATAATATTCTCAAACCAATATTAATGTCGAAAGGTTTACCAGTTCCCACCATTGTTATTTTAATGGGTGTTTTAGGGGGAACCTTAGTCCATGGAATTCTAGGATTATTTATCGGTCCAGTGATTCTAAGTTTAGGCTATGAATTATTAGTTGCTTGGATTAATCAAGAGGTGCAACCCAATCTTAATTAGTGCAGAGATTGAATAGTAAATCCATCTTCCGAGGCAGAAGTCTTGGTCAATTAATTTGCTAGGGGATCATCTAACCCTGTATTGTGGATATATCTCACAATGGCAAGCATTTTATGGATAAAAGTTTACTATGTCTAGACGAAAAAAGAACTTTCCTTGTGGACATAAAGGTTATGGCCAAAGGTGCCATCGTTGCGCCCAAGAACAAATGGCCAGGAATGAAAAGCAACAACAAAAAAATGCCTGGGAAGAAACCTTCAGCAAAGATACCATTGATTTAAGACCTTTTCCCAAAAATGTTGTGCTTAAAGCCCGTCAAATTCTCACGGCACTCGCTAACCAACAAGACTATCGCCATTTTCACGGAAAAAGGCTACGACACGATCGCTTTGTTATTACCCAGATTCCGCACTTCAAAAAGTAGCATTAAATACTACAAGCCTGGGGTTAATAATTAAGTATAATTGCTTAAGCTCTTGAAGACAAAAAAGTGGGATAATTGCTTAAGTTGTTTCCTCTGTAAAAAAAGAGCGAAAAATGTCTTATTTAGAAGAAATACAAGTTAAAAATTTAGACCATTTAGGGATAGTAGCTGGTTTAATTGATGAAATAGGAATAGTCAAAATAATTAATAATAAATTAGGAATAGATGTTAGAGAAAAAATCTCAGCAGGTACAGTAGTTAAGTCTATTTTAATCAATGGACTAGGATTTGCTTCAAGACCTCTATATTTATTCAGTCAGTTTTTTCAAGATAAAGCCATTGAGAAATTGTTAGGAGAAAGAATTAAACCTGATTACCTTAATGATGATAAAATTGGGAGAGTAATGGATGAATTATATAAATATGGACTAAATGATATTTTTATTGAAGTAGTTTTAGAAGTAATTAAAAAATTTAAAATAGACCTTAAATACTCCCATTTAGATTCCACATCATTTCATTTAGATGGAGAATATAAAAGGGAAGAAGATAAAGAGAAACAGGAAGAAGAAAAAATTATTAAAGAAAGACCAATTTTTATTAAGAAAGGATATTCTCGGGATCATAGACCAGACTTAAAACAATGTGTCTTGGATTTAATAACAAGCCAAGATGGAGATATTCCATTATTTGTGAGAGTAGGAGATGGAAATGAATCTGATAAAGCTGTATTTGGAAAAGTTTTAGTAGAATTCAAAAAGCAAATAAAGTTTGATAGTATCATGGTTTGTGATAGTGCTTTATATGGTCAAGAAAATCTCCAACTAATCCAACATTTAAAATGGATAACGAGAGTTCCAATGACCATAAAAAAAGCAAAAGAATTAGTGCAAAATATAGAGGTGGAAGAAGTAAAAGATGAAGATAAAGAAAAAAGAAGTGACCTAAATTTAGAAAGTTATACCTGGAAAGAAGAAATTGTTACTTATGGTGGAATCAAGCAAACTTGGTTAATAGTCTTGAGTGAAAAAAGACAGAAAAGTGATTTGGAAAAACTAGAAAAACAACTTTCCCAAGAAGAGAAGAAATCCCAAAAATTTCTTAAAGAAATACAATCTGAAGAATTTGAACATCCTCAAGCTGCTCGATATAAATTAAAAGCTATTAATAAAAAATTGAGATTGTTGGAAATAAAAGAAGTTGAACGGATTGAAAATTACTCGAAAAAAAAGGAAAAGATTTATAAAATGATTAGTCTGATCATCAAAAAAGATGAAGAGATAAGTAGAAAGACTAAAGAAGCAGGAAAATTTATTTTAGCAACTAACTTAGTAGAGGAAAATAAATTAGAAGCTAGTGAAATTCTGATAACTTATAAAAACCAGCAATCTACGGAAAGAGGATTTCGATTTTTGAAAGATCCCTTATTTTTTACTGATAGTTTCTTCGTTGAAAAACCAGAAAGAATAGAAACAATGTTATTTTTAATGTCTTTGTGTTTGTTGATTTATAACTTGGGGCAAAGAGAATTAAGAAATTGTTTAAAAAGAGTCAAAAAAGGAATAAATAATCAAGTAGGGAAAGTAACATTGCGTCCGACTTTGAGGTGGATGTTTTAATGTTTTCAAGGTATTCATTATGTAATTTTAAACGGAGTTAAACAAATTGTCAATTTAACAGAAGAAAGGCGTTTTATATTGAGTTTATTACCTGCATCTTGTCAAAGATATTATCTATAAATTGAATTGGATAAAGCAAAAATAATAAAAGAATAAGAGTCTAATGATATCAAATGAGAAGAGGAAACTCTCCTTCGTTTGTGCTGAGTCTTGCTAAGTTTTCAATGAGTATAAATCTTCTTAATTTGATTATTTTTCCTAAAAATTTAATGAAAAGAGAAATATTCTTGCCCAGGTATGATTTTCGGACTTTTTAAAACTATGTATTTTTTTATACTACATTTTGAAGTGCGGAATCTGGGTTATTAGTATTCCCGTGACTCGACATTACCGCTTAATTTGTCGGGATCATGGTAGCTTTCTCTCTCCAGAAGCGGTTGTTTCCCACGAAGACTATAATGTATGTAAACCCGGCCGGTGAAATACCCCATTGATCTCCCGCCCAATCAAAGCTCTTATTTTTAGACCATAATGCAAATTTACTTAGATTATAGTGCTACAACCCCTCCCCGTTCAAAAGTGGTTAGCTACGTTAATCAAATTCTCAGGGAAGAATGGGGGAACCCCTCTAGTCTGCATCAGTGGGGACAAAGGGCTGCTATGACTATGGAAATTGCCAGGACACAAGTTGCTTCTCTTATCAATGCAAATGATCCCGAGTCTGTTATTTTTACATCTGGGGGGACAGAAGCGGATAATTTAGCCATTTTGGGAGTTGCTAGACAGTATGATACACCTCAACATCTGATTATCTCTAGGGTTGAACATCCAGCCATCAGTGAGCCAGTACGCTATTTAGAAGGGTTAGGATGGGAAGTTACTCGTTTGCCAGTGAATCGTCAAGGGAGAATAAATCCCCTGGATTTAAAAGCAGCTATTCAATCGAATACAGTGCTTATTTCCATTATTCATGGTCAAAGCGAAGTGGGAACGGTACAACCCATTGAGGAATTAGGAAATATTGCTCATGCTCATGGCATTCTCTTTCATACAGACGCAGTACAAAGCGCAGGAAGAGTTACTATTGATGTGCAACGACTCCCTATTGACTTATTATCCCTTTCTGCACACAAAATTTATGGAATTCAAGGGGCAGGAGCGTTATATGTGCGTAATGGTCTGAAAATTGAACCTTTACTCTTGGGTGGTGGCCAAGAAGGGAAAACAAGATCCGGAACCCAAGCTGTAGGGATGATCGCAGGATTTGGACTAGCGGCAGAATTAGCTGCCACAGAGATGATAGCAGAAAGTTCTCGCTTGATAGGATTACGCGATCGCCTCTTTGATTTGATGGCAAATTGTCCCTATTTGGTTCCTACGGGGGATAGATTATATCGTCTTCCTCATCATGTTAGTTTTGTAATTAATTATCCTTTTGAAACAGATAAAACGGAAAAAGTTACAGGTAAAATGATTGTCCGTCAAATGAATTTAGCCGGAATTGCTATTAGTGCTGGTTCTGCTTGTCACAGTGGAAAATTAAGTCCCAGTCCTATTTTATTGGCTATGGGTTACTCAGAAAAAGAAGCATTAAGGGGAATTCGTTTAACATTGGGAATAGAAACAACCTTAGAAGATATTGATTGGACTGCCATGGTATTAAAACAAGTTTTAAATCGTTTAATGCCAAAATTAGCTATTGTTAATTAGTTTCATCCTCAAATTTGTATCCCACTCCTACAACAGTTTTAATAAAAGTGGGATTGGCTGTCTTGGGTTCAATTTTTTTTCGTAATCTTCTCACATGAGTATCCACAACTCTTTCATCCCCAAAAAAGTCATTGCCCCATAACTTATCAATAAGTTGAGTACGACTCCAAACCCTTCCGGGATAACTCATAAAAGTGGATAATAAATTAAATTCTAGGGTAGTTAATTCTAGGATTTCTTCCGTATTATTATCGGCTTTTTTAATAGCAGAATGTTTATCTAAATCAACCATAAAATGAGAGGTTTCGTAAACATTATTTTGGGTTCCACCATGTCTTAAACTCCTTCTTAATAAGGCGCGAACCCTAGCCAGTAATTCGATAGGACTAAAGGGTTTAACTAAGTAATCATCTGCTCCAGTTGAGAGACCAATCACTCGATCTATTTCTTCTCCTTTCGCTGTTAACATTAAAATATAAGGATCTTTTGTCGTTGTTTTTTGACGAATACGAGTACACACTTCTAAGCCATCTAACTTAGGTAACATTAAGTCCAAAATAATCAGATCGGGTTCTTGATTTTGGAATAAATCTAAAGCAGTTAAACCATCATAAGCCACCAAACAATCAAAAGATTCTCTTTCTAAGGTGGTTTGAATGATTTTTGCGATTTCCATTTCGTCTTCAACAATTAAAATTTTCATCTAACTTTTCAGGTCAATTTAACAGAAAAAAGAGGCATTAGCTGATAATACCTCTAGAAATCATTCAAGGAAATTCTTAGCGTTTAAACTTGTAGAGTACCGCTCCCAGAGGAGGAACCGTAATTTCTAGGGCATGAGACCAAGGTGCATCATGCCATTCACGGGTGTGAATAACGCTAGGATTACAAACACCACTACCCCAATAAACTTGGGAGTCAGAATTAATTAATTCCACATACTCTCCTGGATAATGTAACCCAACCCAATAATTTTCGTAGACATAAGGTTTAAAGTTACAAACAGCCACAATCATATCCCCCGAAGCAGGATCTTTACGGACAAAAGAAATTAAGCCCCTGGGTGCATCATTAGCCTCGATCCACTCGAACCCTTCATAACTAAAGTCCTCCATGTATAAAGCAGGTTCTCGGATATACATTTTATTGAGATCCTGTACCAAGCGTTTTAAACCTTTATGGGGTTCGTATTGCAACAAATACCAATCAAGATCAAGAAATTCTTGCCATTCGGAGGTTTGACCAAACTCCATGCCCATAAATAAAGTTTTCTTACCTGGATGAGCAAACATATAGGTTAACAAGGTACGAACATTGGCCATTTTTTGCCATTCATCCCCAGGCATTTTATTAACCAAATGTCCCTTAAGGTGAACAACTTCATCATGGGACAAGGCTAACATGAACTTCTCATCAAAAGCGTACCAGATACTAAAGGTCAGTTTATTGTGACAGTTGGAACGATGGTTAGGATGTTCTTTGAGGTATTTAAGAGTATCATTCATCCAGCCCATATTCCACTTAAATGTAAACCCTAGTCCCCCTTCGCTGGCAGGTCTTGAGACATTTCCCCAAGCAGTGGAGTCTTCAGCAATGGTTACCACCCCAGGATAATTATGGGCAATGGTATTATTCAAATGTTGTAAGAAACTAATAGCTTCTAAATGACCATTATCTCCGTACTGGTTAGGAATCCAGTCCCCTTCTCGACCTTTATCTAATTCAATCATATAGGCCACAGCATCCACCCGAATGCCATCAATATGATACTTATCGAACCAGAATAAGGCACTGGCAATGAGGAAGTTTCGCACTTCATTGCGTCCATAGTCAAAGACTAAAGTTCCCCAAGTTTTAATTTCTCCCTTGCGAGAATCTTCATATTCGTATAGGGGGCCACCATCAAAATAAGCTAAACCGTGTTCATCCTTGGGAAAATGGCCAGGAACCCAGTCCAAAAGTACCCCAATACCCTCTTGGTGACATTTATCCACAAAATACATAAAATCTTCAGGGGGACCATAACGAGAAGTAGGGGCATAAAAACCAACCACCTGATAGCCCCAAGATCCGTCAAAAGGATATTCGGTCACAGGAAGTAACTCGATATGAGTGTAGCCCATATCTTTGACGTAGGAGATAAGTTGGTCTGCTAGTTCTCGATAGTTGAGGTAACGGGCCCCTGGTTTTTGTTCTACAGCCAGACTGGTACCTTCTTTGGGAGGGTTATCAATACTGGTGTGTAACCAAGATCCTAAATGGACCTCATAGACAGACATGGGTTGCTTTTCAGGGTTGCTCCGTTCCCGTTTGTCTATCCATTCTTGATCCTTCCAAGTATAGGTGGAAAGATCCGCTACAACAGATGCCGTTGCTGGGCGAATTTCTTGCTGATATCCATAAGGATCGGTCTTATAGACACAATAATGATGATGATTTTTGACAGAATATTTGTAGAGATCCCCAACGTTCATGCCAGGAATAAATAATTCCCAGATTCCCACTTCGGTTCTCCTCATCTTATTCGCTTCGTGGTTCCAGTTATTGAAATTTCCCACTACAGCTACTTCGTGGGCATTCGGGGCCCAAGTTGCAAAATATACCCCTGAAACTCCATCGACCTCAACAAGGTGGGCCCCCATCTTCTCATAAATGCGGTGGTGATCCCCTTGGCCAAATAAATAATAGTCAAATTCTTCTAGAAAGGGGTTCTTAGCAGTTGCGTTGTCGTTCATCGGCTAGTTGCTTACAGTATTATTTTTATTTTATATTTAACCATTGTTCCCATACTTATTCATTTTTGCCAACAGAAAGGGAGTTTGGGGAGTGTACTTCGACTTCCCTCAGTAACGGGGGAGTGGTGGGAGAATTAGGGGGACTTTAACACCTAAAACAAGTATAAAAACTTTAAATCTTCTATTTTTAGTCTTATGCTCTAATTTTTAAGTTTATAGAACGGCTGACATGGTATGATGAGCGAGAATTCAAATTTTTATAGTCCATCGAATATTCATTTCTAAGACTTCTAACATCAATATGTTGAACATTTGCTTTGTCTCCACGGAAGTTGCCCCCTATTCTAAAACAGGTGGTTTAGGTGATGTAACTGAAGGTTTACCGGAAGAGTTGGCAAAAATGGGTCATACTGTTTGTACCGTTGCCCCACGTTTTGACCAATATAAAGACGCTTGGGATACGGGAATTCTTGAACAAGTCAAGTATGGGAAAGAAGCGACTAAGGTTCGCTACTTCCACTCTTATAAAAAGGGCGTAGATCGTATTTGGGTGGATCATCATGTTTACTTATCTAAGACACCGTTAGTCAACAAAAAGTTATATGGGCCCAAAGCTGCTGTTGATTACGTCGATAACTCGGAACGCTTTTCTATGCTTGCTCAAGCTGCTCTGGCAGTACCGTTAGTGGTTCCCTTGGGACCGGATGGCATCAAGGGAAAGATGGGGGAAAATACGATTTTCGTCTGCAACGATTGGCATACGGCTCTCCTTCCTCTGTATTTGAAGGAATACTATCAATCCTCTGGTACTTTCTTGAAGGCGAAAACTGTCTTGTTACTGCATAATATTGCTTTCCAAGGACGTTTCCCCATGTCCAAATTTGAGGCACTAAACTTGCCCGAAAAGTATTTACCTGACTTATCTTTTAATACACAATTTGCTCCTCCGCCTTTGGACGAAAAAACCACTAAACCGATCACTGCCCCCGAACCCATGCAGATGCTTAACTGGCTCAAGGCCGGCTTTTTAAACTGTGATCAGGCGTTGACCGTTTCTCCTAACTTTGCTAAAGAAGTTACATCAGATCCAGCCGGTGGGGTTGAGTTGGATGCGATCGCTAAGTCTGTGGGTTTAGTGGGTATTACCAACGGAACTAAGGCTGAAAGTTGGAATCCGAAAAAAGATAAGTTCATACCCGCTAACTACGATGCCGAAACAATGGACAGTGGGAAAAAATTATGCAAGGCCGCTTTACAAGAAGAGTGCGGTTTAGAAGTAGACCCAGATATTCCTATTTTGGGTTTCATTGGTCGTTTGGAAAACCAAAAGGGGCCTGATGTGATCATGGCGGCTATGCCTGAGTTGGCAAAACTCAACTGCCAAGTGGTTATTCTCGGTACCGGTGCGCCAAAATTAGAGGAAAAATTAGAAGCTCTTGAGAATACCTACCCCTTTGCTAAAGGGGTGGCTAAGTTTGACCCTGAGTTAGCCCGTTTGATCACCGCAGGGGCTGACTATTGCTTGATGCCTTCCCGTTTTGAACCCTGCGGTTTGAACCAATTGTACGCCATGATGTATGGTACTATTCCTGTGGTCGCTCCTGTGGGTGGGTTGGTTGATACTGTACTGCCTCAGTTTGGCTTTTTAATGGGTAAAATTCCTCTACCAGATAAGCCTGGAGTAGCTGTTTCAGAGGCAATGCTAGAAGAAGGCGTGGAGGCTATGATTGTGGGTATTAAGAAGGCGTTGCAAGAATACGGTACCCCTAAGTTTGAACAGATGCGTCTCGCTTGCATGGCTAACGATGTATCTTGGCAGCACCCGGCAGCTAAATACGTTGATGTCTTTGAGGCGTTGATGAGTTCGGATATTGAAGCCTAAGTAATTATCTTTAATACTAAATCTTCTTGCCATACCCCACTTTTGTAGAGACGTTTCATGAAACGTCTCTACAGTGTTATTGGGTAATATAGTGGTTTAAAATCAACAACTAGATGGTAACTTCAGCAAAATGGTTACTGGTTAAATCTGTAGTTTCAACTTCTTTAATAATTGCTAACTGCTGATTATTAAACATCACAGAAGTATCGTCACCGAGATCGGTTAAGGTTAAAGAACCAAAGCTTAAATTACCCGTCAAACCAATTAAATCAACTCCTGATTCAAAATCAGCGATAGTGTCGGTTCCTTGATCGCTTTCTAAGACAAAGATATCACTGCCAGCCTTACCTATGCGAGTATCATTCTCAGCTAGTCCTAAAAGATAATCATCGTCTTCGGTACCCATAATCACGGTATTTCCGGTTAGGGGATCATAGGCAGTTCCTTGTAACCCGTTATCCCCTTCCATGGCTAAATAATTCACCACTTCCGTTGTATGGTTGGTTTCCCCATCAAGGGTGGTATCTTCTTGTACTTTGACTTGAATACCGTTAGTGGTTAAATTTTGCTGACGAAGGGTAGAGGGGTCGGGTCCTTCATAAGTGGCAATAGAAGCGAAGAAATGGGGTATATTGTTAAATTCATCCCCAAAATCAATGTTAGACCAACCATGGGTAACACTGTCATCAGTGCTACCAGCTTGGAAAACAACCCCATTACTATTGCCTGAACCAGAGGTAATGGCCATATAACCAATGTTTTCGTTAAGATGTCCTTCCCCATTTCTGGCTTTGATTTCCTCTTCTTCCATAACCACTTGAAACCCATTAGAGGTAGCATTCTGTTGACGAGTTCGCACGAAGTCGCTTTCGTTGTAGGTTTGCACTTGACTAAAGATAACAGGGGTATCACCAAAGTCGATGTCAAACTCAATGGTTTGCCAAGGGGTTAAGTTTCTGTCTGAACTGTTGGTTGTTGCATCTGTGTCCAAGCTTCCCACTTCCAGTAAGGTGCCATCAGACAGTTGATAGGTTCCCTTTTCCATGACCAAATAACTCAGGGTTTCTGGGATATGAAAACCATCCATGTTACTGGGTTCTTGCATGTAGATGTCAAAGCTATTGCTAGTAACATTGGTAATGCGAGGGCTTGCAGGTTGACTACCATTGAAGGAGACAGATGGGGCAAAAATAACAGGATCTTTGTAGGTGCGATCGAGGGTGATGGTTTGCAGATTATGATCAAGGGTAATGGTATCTGCTTCTCCCAAGGTTTGATCATCTCCTGTAACACGATTATAGTTATTGAGGTCTAATTTTTCTTCACTGACGTTTATATCAAAGGTGTCGGAGATTGAACCATCGTTATCGATTCCTGTTACGGTAATGCTATAGGTTCCTGTGGTGGTAATTTGTCCTGTAATTATTCCAGTGGTTGCATCCAGGGTTAAACCTTCCGGTAAGTTCTCTGCTTCATAAGTGATGGTATCTTCATTGAGATCGGCAAAATGACCACTAATATCGAGATTGAGGGGGTCATTGGGTTGAATGTCTTGATCAGGGATTTCCGATACCACATAAGGGGGATTTTCGAGGATAAGAGTAAATGAGCGATCTGTCAGGGTTTCGGGAATGTCCCCACTTAATTCGTTGCTAGATAAATTAAGCTCTTGCAAATTAGACAGATTTCCTAATTCTGAGGGGATATCTCCACTTAATTCGTTCCCAGATAAATCAAGCTGTTGCAAGTTAGACAGATTTCCTAATTCTGAGGGGATATCTCCACTTAATTCGTTCCCAGATAAATCAAGCTGTTGCAAGTTGGACAGATTCCCTAATTCAGCAGGAATTTCCCCACTTAAATTGTTGCCTGATTCCAAGGCAACTGCATGGACTAAATTATTGACAGATTGCTGTAGGGCAGAATTATCACTACCTAAATCGAGACTCACCACGCGATCGCCTTCTACTGTCACCCCATACCAGTCACCTACATTTTCATTGCTCAAGGTGTTCCAACCAGTGTTATCGTACCAATTATTACCGTTGGTACTGTTGTAAAGTGCAACTAACACCTGAAAATCACTATCAATGATACTCCCATTAATGCCGTTAATGTCATACAGTTCAATATTACGGAATTGACTATTACTAACACTTTGACTATCATCATCATTGGCAAAGACTAGATAATTTTTGACCTCACCAACAGCATAGTAATCGCTTAAATTAATAGTAAAGCTTTGCCAATTTCCCACATCGGTGTATTGGAAGTCTTGAATACCATAATCTTGAGTACCATCAAGTTGAAAGAGAGTGGTATCAAGGAAAGTATCCTTATCTAACCCAATTCCTTGAACTTCACCTCGTTGATCACTCTTAAATTCAAAGGTTAAAACACTGTCTTCAGCAATGGTATAGGCTAAATCTAAGGCTTTCCAGTTATTGCCAGTAATATTAATCGTATCTGTATCAGGAAGAGTAACGTTTCCTGTAATATCTTGTTCTTCACCTCCATAAGACTTGACATTTTCTTCTTGATAGTTGTGGTAATTATTGTTGATTAATATGTTGAAACCACCAGTCTGGTCATCAGGGACTGTATCATCATCAAGAATCTCAATAGTAGTGGTATTCTGAGTCCCAACTACATAATTATTATTATCACCTTCTTCTCCACTGACAATTTCTAATTCAATGGTTTCAATGCCTTCAATGATTGAGTCATTATTCAGTTGTATGCTGACATATTCTTGGCTTTGCTCTTGATAAAATTCAACATAATTATTGAGATAATAATAATCTTCATAACTACCTTCTGTTGCTGTTACTCCTACTACATTAACCTCAACCATTGAATTTAAACTTAAGTCTCCTGTACGGATAATTTCCGCTACTAAGACATAACCTTGTTGTTCATTAACTTGATATGATACTTGACCAAATTCTACGCCCGAATTTCTCACAAAATCTGCGATCGCCAAACACAGAAGCCTTACAGGAAGTGGGTTTTAACAGAGCGATCGCAGATTTCCCCAACCAACAGTCTGTTGTCAGATTTTAAGTTAAAATCAACCCGAATTAGACAAAGATGAAAAGATAAATCAATCACTCATTTTTCCAAAAAAAAATTATTAATAAAATCTCTAATAGTACTAGATTGTTAGAATAAAATATGCTATAATTTAATTATTAAAGCAATTTACCTTAAACTAATTTAATGAGTCCCAGTCATCCCCGAACCCCTCGTCAAGTAATCAACTTTAGTAAACAGAAAGGAAAAGAAATAATCGCTAATTTTGATGGGGGACTAATCACTTCAGATGCGGGGATTGTCTGGATAGCTGAGTTGGATAAAAAACTGGGAATTACCGAGAAGTTTGGTAACCCGGATTTCTCACAAATTAATTTGAAAGCCCAATCCAGAGATGAAAAATGATAATTTTTAGGACTAATAGAAATTTTGAATATAGATGAATAAAAAAATTGACTTTGATTATCCAAAAATTGAGTTTAAGAGGGAATAATTATATTAACTTTTGATTTTCTCCACGATAAATAAGACTAAATAAAAGTATCAGTCAGTCAACAACTTATGATAGATATCTTTTTTAAAAAACAACTTATTCTACTTATCCAGTATTAGGAATAGTTTTAATTCTTTTGTTAGCAATAGACAAAATATCTTGATAAGGACAAGCACTAGCTATAGCGATAATAATTCTTCTACAACTAATCTTTATTCTGGCTCCCAACTTAAGAAGATTTAGACGTATTCTTCCCACAGTTGCTTTAGCCAATGAAGTTTTTTTTAAACAGTGTTGACGAAAAGCATTTATGAGAACATAAGCCCAGGAATGTATCCATAATCTTAGTTGATTACTTTGAAATGTTTGAGTTGAAGTTCTATCAGCTAACAAGTCTAATTGTTGTTCTTTAATCCGATTTTCCATCTCGCCTCTCGGACAGTATTTTTTTGTATAAAGTTTTGAGGGTGGAATTTTTGAAGCGGGCAAAGATGTCACCACATGGCGCATTTTTAAGCCATCACTTCCATAACAAACTTTTGTCACTACTCTTCTTTGACAACTCCATGACTTTTCTGTTTTATAACGAATAGAGCGATACCAAGTAGAAATTGGTACTAATTTTTTAACTTCTTCTAAATCTTCTTTTTTCTGAAATAAACTATCCATTAATTCAGTTATTGGAGCTAGTTTTTTTTCATATTCATGTTTGGCTTTTTCAATTACATCATCCGCTCGTAACTTAAGAACGCCATTTGTTCCCATAGCTATAACATAATCAACTAAAGGCTGATTTTCACAAAAATAGAAGATTTCTTCACGGGCATAGGCACTATCACCCCTAACTAGGATATGAGTCTCTGACCATTTTTCTCTAATTAGTCCGATAATTCTTTGTAATTCGTTTAAGGCTCCATCGGCTGGATCTACATTAGATGAACGAAGTTTAGCAACTAATAAATGATGCCCACAGAAAATATATAAAGGAGCATAACATACTCCGTGATAATAACTATTAAAAAATGCCCCTTCTTGATTACCATGTACTTGGTCATCCGTGACATCCATATCTAATATAATACTTAAGGGAGGTTTTTTATAAGACTCTAAAAAAAATTCGATAAAAGATTTTTCAATGGCTTCAAAGTTGGGTTCTATTTTATGATAACGACTCGTTTTTTGGTCGAGAATAGTCTCAGGACAATATTCCAATCTATTAATTGTACTTTTTCCAGCTAACCATCCCTTTTTATCTTCAAGTTCATTAAGCTTTTCTAAAGCGATCTTAAGGGCAGGATCGTGACGTAATTTATCATGGTCATTGACATCTTCATAGCCTAAAATAATTCCATAAAGCCTTTGTGCTAATAACTCATGAACGGAATGATTTACATAAGATTGATGACGATGATCTTGAAAACAGTTACCCCGCATTTCTCACAAACTGATCAGTAATCAGCTAGAGGTTAGATGTGGCTTATTTTTCAAGCGATCGCTTAAAATGGCACACTGTTATTTTTTACTCGCCCCTCAAATCAAGGTTAAACTCAGACTACATAATGGTTTGAAGTTTAGCGATCGCAGAATTTGTGAGAAATGCGGGTATTCCAAGTGGGAGCGTTGACTAAGCTACCATCATTTGTACCAATTATATCCAGTGCTACTAAACCCTGATTGTCATCTAATCCCCACCAGGCAACTTGTTCAGGAAAAGTAAGAAGAGTATTTAAAGAGTGTAATGCCATAATTTTGTATCCTATGTATTCTAGATCACTTAAAATCTCAATCACTGAAAAATTTCATTATTGTTAATATGCCCAAATTGTGGGAAATATATAACATTTTCTGTCAATGAAAACCTAATTGCAAAATGCGATCGCCTACTTTAGTTGAGAAATAGTTACTGTCGGTGGGCATTGCCCACCCTACAACATAAAAAATGCGATCGCAGATTTTCTCTTCATTAAATAATTAGCTTTCTTTTAAGGATAAATTCACTAAAGCTAAACAAAGTAAAGCATTAACCCCTAAAAATATTTGAGACACTAAACCGGAACTTAATAACCAAAGATCGGGAGAAGTGAAGATGGTCACGGTTAAAAATCCTGCCATTCCGATGCTTGTCCCTACTGCCAACCATTTTGCATCTCTGTTTCCTAATAGTAATGCCATCAAACAAAAAGGAATCAGTACACTAGCAAAAATGGGATTGATATCTACACTACCTTGAATCGCATTTCCCCATTGTCCTAAAGGACTACTGACTAATCTTAGGGGCCATTGAGGAACATCGAAAATGTCCACCAGTTTTAACAAGAAAAAGCCACAACTTCCTAAGACGATTCCTAGATGAAAAAGGGCTGTAAAACGAATAGATTTACTAAACAATGCGGTAAAAACATAGGCTACTGCTAACATTAACAGTTTCATTAATAAGTCGTGATCAAGACGAAGGGGAAACTGTCCTTTTTTGGCTAACTTTATGGCTGCTTCTGCGTCTAATTGACCGAAACCATAATAGTTTAATTTATCGTTCTCAACTTCTCTGGCAGACTCTTCTAAAATCTTGCGAATTTTCTCAGGATCTTTAACACCAGTAGAACGAATTAAGGCAGCAACTCCTGCAACGTGGGGAGAGGCCATACTGGTTCCCATAAAACCGGCCATTTTTGCCTGTCCACTACTAGGATCAATGGTTTCTTGAAGGATCTTTTTATCTTGTCCTCCTCCTGGTGCGGAAATATCCACACCTACCCCATAATTGGAGTAAAAAGCTTTCTCATTATTAGCATTCAAAGCTGAGACACTAAGGTGATTTCCGAGAAAGCTTTTCCCATAGGGGGTAATCGCTTGGACTAAAGGCTTTCAAGAAATAAAAGGAACAGAGAGTTAGCAGATCTTGGTACACAACTTTAAAATTTCATAATTGGCTTGTCTGAAAAAACAGAAGAAATAGATTAAAATGAAGAGGTAAAAAGATTAGAGAGAGTAAATTGAAGCTAAAACAGACAAATAATCCCTTAACCCCGTCGATGGTCGATGATTTACGTTTAGCAGCCTCAAAAATGACGGGAGCAGAGCGTCGTTCATTTCAAGCTGAAATGTGTCTCAAGTATTGTGGAGGAAGTGCCAGACAAACCGAAATCGTGTTTGGTTGGGGGAGAAAAAATGTTCAACTTGGATTACATGAAAAACGAACTGGGATAGTGTGTTTAGGATTACAATCAGTCAATATTGGACTTTGGACAAAAAAAGTTTGTTAGCGTAAAATATAAGCTAACAATTTTTTTTTGTCCAAAGTCCAATTATAAGGTTTCCCGAAAAATCATCCCTGCGCCTAACCCATCCTACGAATCATAAGTTTTGCTTATAACCATAAGTTTAGGAGAGCCTGAGTGTCACGAAATAGGTCTAATCAGAAAAAATAGCTCCTTCGAGTTCTTGTAAAGCAATTTCTAAATCATCGTTAACAAGACGCTGATCAAATTCTTCACTAACTTTCAATTCTTCTTTTGCCCTTTCTAAACGGCGTAAAATTGCTTCTTCTGTGTCTGTTTTTCGACTTCTTAAACGATGTTCTAACTCTTCTAGTGAGGGAGGCAAGATAAAAATTCTTAAAGCATCAGGAAAGCTATCTTTAATGGAGTTTGCCCCAACCACTTCTATTTCTAGAAGCACAATTAAACCTTGGTCGATTTTTTCTTCAACCTTAGTACGGGGAGTTCCATAATAATTGCCCGCATATTCTGCCCACTCTAATAACTGGTTTTGTTCGATCATGGTTTCAAAGGCACTCTTATTTAAAAAATAGTAATCTTTACCCTCTATTTCTCCTTCACGGGGAGAACGAGTGGTTGCAGACACTGATAAATAGAGTTCGGGGTGACGCACCAATAAAGAGCGCACCAATGTACCTTTTCCCACACCGCTGGGACCGGTTAAGACTATTAGCTTTCCTGATGCCATAAAATTAGCTAAGTAGAGTTTAATTACTGTTGAGAGAGGTTTCTTTATTGACCACAAAACGATGGGCTACGGTTTCCGGTTGTATGGCGGATAAAACCACATGACTCGAATCAGTGATAATCACGGCCCGAGTCCGACGACCATAAGTAGCATCGATCAGTTGACCTCTTTCACGAGCATCGGTGATAATACGTTTAATAGGGGCGGATTCTGGGCTAACAATAGCGATAACTCGGTTAGCAGAAACAATATTGCCAAACCCAATGTTGATGAGTTGTATGCTTTCCATAATGCTTGAGGGTTATACCAAGTGAGAAGTAATTAATACAATACCTTTCTTATGATATCGATTAAAATTGAGACTTACAACGTCTAAAGTAATATTTGTTGATACTTTTCAGTTTTTTTCAGCTTTTTCTCATATTTATCCTCCAATTAACCTGTTGTATAGATAATAGTCAATCGATCTTAAATCAATTGGGCTAACTTTTTAGACAGGGCTTCTGGGCTAAATGTTGCCAAAGTTTTTTCTCTCAACCACTCTCCCTGACAGCGTTTGTCATTATTTTGCAAAATTTCAATGCACCCTTGCGCCACTGCATCGGGATCACGATGGGGAACTCGCCAACCTAACTGGCCATCTTGCAGGGGATCTGCTGAACCGTCAGCATCTCCTGACAATACGGGAACTTTACAGGCTATGGCTTCTAGGTAAACTATACCAAATCCTTCTTGGGAGGGCATAATATAGGCATCGGCTAGGCGATAATTGTTAACTAGGTCTTCGCTGGCAACAAACCCGGCAAATACCACGCGATCGCTTATCCCTAAGTCTTTGGTTAATTGTTCCAAACGGGGGAGATCGTCTCCTCTACCAATAACAACATATTTAACATTAGGAAAAGATTGTACAATCTTTGGTAAGGCTCTAATTGTAACATCTACTCCTTTATAAATGTCTCCTGACCATAATCTAGCCACAGTCATTAATATTTTTGTGTCTTTTAGGTTATATTTTTCTATCAGTTCGCTGGGTTTTTCTCCTGGGGTAAATTGTTCACCATCTACAATACAAGGAACAATCTCTATTTTGTTAAGATTAATATCATTTGCTTGACATAAACAGTCACGACTATAACGGCTAATTGTCCAGATAGAATCTGCATTTTTCAAAGCGGTTTGTTGTGCTTTGGGTAAGGTTTTCCAGACTTCTTTCCCATAAGTTAAAACCGTGTAAGGAATACCCAAGGGTTGACAGAAAAATTGGGTTAGTGGGGCGAGGTTTATATGACCACAAAACACTCTTTTAGGGCGGTTTGTGACTAAATGTTTTAATAAGTTTATCGCTAATTTTAATCTTCCTTTCCAGGGGGAAAGGGTTTTCAAGTAATGATAAGTAATTAATTCACTGGTTAAGGGGTTATTACATTCTGGTGCATCTCTTAATAAAAAAATGTCGGTTTTTGGTGCATTAGAAGACTTTTCTATGAGGGATAAATAAGCTTTGAGGACATCTTTAACATAAGCTTGTATTCCCCCTTCTTGGGAAAATATTTCTAAGAAAACAAAGGTGTAATTAGACATTTAATAATATAATTAATTTTTCCTCTAATACTGTACCATAAGCATCCTGTTTGTTGTAAAAAAGTTTTACTATCAAATTTTTGATTTATTTCTGTACAATTTTTACTTAAATTATAGTTAGGTAAATCAGTGGTTAGTCTGATTTCTGAGAATAGTGTTAGTTGCATTTATAGCAGTGGTTGGTATTCAATAATAATAGCGATCGCTGTGATAACTTCTTGTAAATCTGAAGTTGACAAAATACCTAATTGACGGATAAATCTTCTTTGATCAATACTCCTTAATTGTAAAGCATCGGCTGCTGATAATTTTCTTAATCCATTTTCTGAATTGGGAGTTAGACGAAGATGCCAAAGGTTATTAGAAAAGGCCAGTTTCCAATCAGTAATAGGGACAACTAATTTAAGAGGAAGTTTACCTATTATATTGGAATTAATAACTATTGCTGGCCGAGTTTTTTTGATTTCTACACCAATAGTTGGATCTAAATTAACCAGCCAAATTTCACCCCGTTTAGGATCTTTATTCATCAATGTCTCCAAGATCAATATTAACCCAATCTTGCCATTCATAATCTGTTTTATAGTATTCTTCCATTGCTTCTACTTGTTCTTTTAAAATGCGATTCCGTTCTTCTATCGGTAATTTTAGAAAAGTTTTGCGATCAATTATCGGGTTCGTTTCTGTTGTTTCTTTTTGATTTAATTCCTCTTTTTTAAAATCTCTATCTTGAGCTTTTTTAGCTACATTTTTTCTAAATAATTGAAATTCCTGTATATTTGCTTCAGTTAATCTTTTATAATCTTCTATAGACATTATCACAGCTACCTCGCAATCATTTTCACGAATGATAACAGGTTCTTTTTGCACCTTACTCATGACTGATGGGAAGGTTTGGGTAACTTCAGTGGTTGAGATGGTTTCCATAATTACAATTAATTGTTTTCTTTTATTATAAAGGCTTTTTTCAATTCTGTAGTATGGGTTAGGTTGCAATCTTCTCTGATATAAGTTGATTCATTAGTTTTCTTCAAAATCAATATTTTCTGAGTTTTGAGGTTTCTCAACAAAGTCAATTTCTCTTCTCACCCATTGCCAAATTAATGCTTGTTGTTCCGGTGTAAATTTACAATTATCTAATTAATTTTGTACTTTATCCATGTATTGAGGTTCGTATCTAGCAATAAATGTATAGAGAATATGATTAAAAATATCAGGTTTATTTTCCCCTTCGTATTCTGCAAAATCGAATAATTCAAAAAGAAAAGAAAAATCACTTATAACTGCTTCGGAAACAAATTCCAGGTAAGTCTCAAATTCTGTGAAAATCATTATGAGTAAAGAAAAAGTGAAAAGAGAATCAAAAAATATATCTTTATCTCTTCCTAAATAATAATCATCTAATAAACTTGATATAAGCAGAAATTGTTTTTGATTATTAAAAATTGGTTTTTCGGTAATCATTATTATTTCTGCAAAAGAGTTCATAAATGATTTATATTCTTGCATTTCTTCTGGTGAATTACTTATTAGTATTCCAGTCAGCAAATCCTCACCTATAGAACAGATATAAGTATTAGGAAAAAGAATATATGGATAATATTCAAATAAACCTTCAAATCTATGCTGATTAATTAAATAATCAATTGAAATCCATTCATATCTAAGATAGTTATAAGTATAGGGTAACATCTTATTTTGAAGTAAATTTAAAATACTTATTTTACAGCTTGAATTTATATCAAAACTTATTGGAGCAAATAAACTTCTATCATATTTCCCTAAAATTTCTAATGCTAAAATCTTTTGATCATTATCACTGTTGTTGATATAATCTATTAAAACTAATTTGCTTTTATCTACAATAGATGAAATATTTTCTTGATATGAGTCACTCAAGTTGTCTAATAAATTTCCAGGTTTAATATACTGATCTCTCTCAGATTTTTCTACACATCCCCAAGTAATACAATAATCAATAGTTGCTTTTGTAATCTTTTTAGTAACTTTAGGACTAGGAACAATAAACTCTAAACATCTGACAGTAAAATCTAATAAATTACCTTGTATTTCTAGATTATCTTGAGCTTTTTCTATTTCATCTACTAAACTATCTAATAACTCATCTCCCGCATCTTCTGTCTTTTTATCTTGAATTTTAAATGCTAATTGACAAACCATATCCCATTCCTGGTTAGCAATTTTTGGTAATAGTATATTAAATAATTCTTCTACGCTTTTACTATTTCTAACTAAGCTACAAGCAGTAAAATATTCTAAGAAAGTTCTATGAGTAAACTTATATAAATTATCTCCATCTCTATTAGTTCCTACATCAGTAAATACCCAAGCACGTCCACGACAAAAACGGACAAATTCTCCTGCTGCTTGTTCCGCATCATCAGGATCTTCAAAGCGACGTTTTAAGAGATATTCTGATGCTTTTGTAATCAACTTTTGTTCAATAACTCCACCTTGTAATGATTGTTCTCTATATATCCAATTAGCTAAATACATGATAGTTGGTTTTATTTTTGTTTGAATTTTTTGGATAGGAATAGGTAACTTAATATCTCTTCTTTTGTCCCATCTTTCAAATAACATATCAGCACATTTTTCATAAACATCTGGTCTATTTCTCGGGATATATCCTTCTCCCCGATAGATGTTACACATTAGTCCTAACATTAAGGGATTTTTTTGTAAGTCAGGAACTCCCTTACTTTCATTAAGGAATGTTTCTACCTTTTTAGTCCTTTTATTTTCTGTCTCCTCTATTGTTACTTTGAACCATTTTTCTGTGTACTCCTTAACTTGTTCATCATTAAAAGATCCTAAGCTAAAACTATTAAATATCTCCTCATTTAAAGGTGCTTCTTTATAACCCACTTCACGGGAAGTAACCAATATAGGAACAGAAGGATAGAAGTTAGCAAAAGATTCTATATCATCCCGATTTTTTTTTGCGATCGCTTGTATTTGTGAGTTCATCTAACCCATCAAAAATAACCACAGCACGACCACTTAACAATAAATATTCAACTGCATCACTGGGAAAAGATGTTATTTGATAATCAGCTTTAATATTATCATTGATAAATTCTAAAATAGAACAGGGTTCTTGTTGTTTTTGAGAAGCATAGTCTCTTAAAATGACTAAGAAAGGAGTAACTTGTCTATCAGCTAATAATCTATTTTCATATTTTGTCGCTAAGTCGTAGCATAATTTTTGTGAAAAAGTCGATTTTCCACCCCCAGGATCACCTAATAAAACGGTACGATGTAATAAAGTATAAAATTCAGTGATTGATAAGTCTTCCGATCCCTTTTGACTAGAATAATAGTTAGGAAGAAAGTTAGGACAAACATAAATCTTATCCATCGGAATTTTTTTAGTTGCATCGACAAAGGGAGGAGTAATAAACCCGTGACGGTTAACAACTTGATTACGGTATTCTTCCTCAAACTTTAAGATATCTTCAACAGTTGATTTATCTTGTTTAGCTAAACAATCTAAAAGTCCCTTAATATTCCCTAATTCATCTACAATAATACGATGACGTAAAACAGATTTAGCTTCATGTGCAGACAATCTTCCTTTATCAATAGCCTTCGTTAAAACTTGTTCACATCCTTCGACTAAAATATCAAAAATTTGAATATTTTGTTCTTCAATCTTACTATCATCAATACCTGTGTATAAATAAAAAGCCTGTAAAAATTCTCTTTTAATTGTCTCTAAATTATTTTCTTTATTATCCAAACTGGAAGCACTATAAATCTGTCTAATAATCTGTTCTGCTTCAGGGGAAAGAAGGAAAGAACAAATAGGATGACTTTCAGGATCATCATATTCTTCTATAATGTCTAAAACTTTTTCTGTAGCTTCTTGTAAAATTGGTTGTAATGCTGTTTCTTTTAACTCCCTTTTCCCTAATATTTCTCTACCAATAATTTTGTCATGAGTCCAACTTACGGTAGGTTTAAGTAAAGGGGTTAATCCTTTACCAATTAAAGATAAATCTAGTGGCATAGTTCTTATATTAATCTCTTCTGAATGATAGTTCTAGTTTAATGCTAAAAAGTCAAGGTTTCCAGTGGAAACTCTGGGGGTTGTTTTGCCTTGCGCACTAGGAACACCACGAGTCATACCTAAGAAGTGGGAAGGATCGCCAGACAGATATTATGACATACTTCTGTCTAAAAGTGAGAAGCTTCCTGGGCTGAAGTTGCCATCACTGGTTCTATTTATTCATATCTCCCAATGTGTGAATTTCGGGGGTGAATTTCGGGGTGCCGTCCCGCATGGTACTATTTGAGTATCGTTACGTCCTAAAGTACGGGGTTTTAGAGCCTTCATTTTTCGATAAGTAGTGTAAAACAAATATGACTTTAACAGACTTATTAAACGAAGCGAAACAGCTTGATTTGCAAGAACAAGTGCAACTTGCAACACAACTAATGCAATGGGTAGAAATTAAGCTGAATCAAGAAACTAAATTGACAGGAGATAAAAAAGTTAGAAAACCTGGAATTAATCGAGGTTCTTGTTTGATTTTAGATGATTTTGATGAACCATTATCTGACTAATTTTGGTTAGGAAAATCATGAAATTTCTATTAGATACCCATGCTTTTATGTGGTGGAATAGTGACCCAGAGAAGATCCCTCCTAATAGTCTCTTATTATTACAAAACCCTAACAATGACGTATTTCTTAGTATGGTAAGTTTGTAGGAAATGCAGATAAAAATTCAATTGGGAAAACTAACATTAACAGATGATTTAGAAACAATCGTTAAATCTGAACAAGAAGAGAATAGTCTAGCGTTAATGCCAATAACATTGCCTCATATTATTAAACTCAAAGATTTACCTTATTATCACAAAGATCCTTTTGATCGTCTTTTAATTGCTCAATCTCAAGTTGAAAACGCTACTCTCATTAGTCGAGATTCAATTATTAAAACTTACGATTGTGCTGTGATTTGGTCTTAATTAAAAGGTTCATAAGATTACTCGTCTTCTCGGAATGACAGTTCTACTTCAATTAAAATTGGGAAAGTCACAGAACCATAGAATAACCTTGTGGTGATAACCTAATCATTCTATTGATCCACAACTTTCCCAAAACCTTACGGTTAAGTTAAACAGAGTTAAACATTAGCGACGGGGAACCAATGCTAAATAGTCAAGGTTTCCAGTACCAATTCTGGGGGCAGGATTCCCTCTTGAAGTCAGACCACGAGCCATACCTAAGTAGTTGGAAGGATCGCCAGCTTTGGCTTTTTCTTCTTGGGGAGTAAAACGACGGATTTCGTTTTGCCAAATAATTTGAGGGAAACCCAAAATACCGCGATAGTAGCTATCGTAACGGGGAGATTTGATGTTAAAGGGTAATTCTCCTTGATCTCGCCCAGGAAGGTTCCGACGACGCTGATAGGGTACGGTATCATAGCCAAAGTTATCTAGGTATTCATCGCTGTCGAGTAAATCATCGATGAAACCACCATATCCCTTAGTAGCAACGACGATAGACCAAGCGATTTTTTCGTCTTCGCTGTAAACATCTCGTCCTAATACCCGTTGAACACATTGCTCAACATAACGATAGTTACTGTTTTTCTCGTAAAAGCTGGTAACAAAGGTATTAGAAAGGAGCAAACCACGAATGAAGTCCCGCACGGTGATTTGTCCGTCACGAAGTTGGGACTCTAAAAAGCGTTCACGATCCTGTTTGAACGCATGGAAAAAGATTTGACGATAAGCTGCTTCGATTAAAACATCCATGTCTCCAGGAGAGAGAACATTCTCAGTGCTGAAAATGATGGGTTGATCGTCTCCTGGTACAACGTATCCTTCTACACGCGCATTTTGGGTTTTAGGCGCGTAATTTAAAAGAGGAATAGCCAAAGAAAGAACCTCCGTTATTTTACAAAGTCTTTAAAACTTTAATCCTAATCATAAGGGAGTTGGGGTCGTTAAACGGTTAAATGTTAAAAAATGTTACAAAAAATGAGAAAAAGTCATCCTGTTTTCCTACTTGTTAGTTTCGGGAGAGGGGGAGTGTGGGGAGTGTGGGGAGAGGGGGGAGTTGTAGGGGCTTAATATTATTAAGCCCTAAAAAAGGAATACTGGTCACTGATCACTGATAATTTACCATCCTGTGATGGAATAACCCAAGTTGAAAGGGGTAATATTGCTTGTTTGGGTTTCTGAGTCCACATCATCCCCTTGGCGCATTTCTGCACAAAATGTGGCGGTATTAAACCCTCCAAACCTTTGCACGGTGCTAGTCCTTAACCGTAGGTTTGGGTTAACAAACCAAAACCTCTCAATGGTACTCATGGTATCGTATTCGGTGATTAAAACTAGGGCATCATCGCCATCCAGATGATAACGGCCAGCAATGGGAACGATTTCCGCATAACCTCTTTCTCTCAATAAAACACCTTCTCTGGGGTTATCTTTTTCAGGAATGAGAGCAAAAATGGTGGTTCCAGTATGGTTTTCTTCGTTTCTATCCCAGGCCATGGAACCATCCCAACTGACAAAAGCACCACCAACAGCTAAAGCGGGGTCAACGTCGTGCATTTGGCAAATTTCGATGATTTTGGGGTTATCTGCCTCTAATGCCTCTACATAAATCTCAGAATCGCCAATTTCAGCCCTTCTGAAAGCTAAATGATGGGTTGTACGTTGCGATCGCCATTTTCCTGAACTATTTTGAAAAAATTTGAGTGCGTCCATGTTTGGGTTCCTAATCATTAAATATATGATAAGATTCTTCTTCTAATTCTTGGGTCAACACTAAGGGTTGGCACTGTTTTATATTTATGATAATCCCTTGCGCCCCTTCTTCTTGCAAGTCTTCCACATAACCCCCATGATGTCCATAAGCTTCGGGAAAGTTGTCAAAAGGACCAAAGTAATAGATACAATGGGGACGAGTGGTGGTAATTTCCACCCACCAGTGAAAATCATCCTCATGGTGGCTAGAAAGGTCATCTAATGCACTAATAGCAACAATATTGAGAATTTTACCCCCCAAACGGCTGATTCTCTGCATTTCTTGGCTCATCCTATCATAAGGCACCCTTAAGTAAAATTTACCCCGACGTTGAAATAAACCGTTAATCTGAATCGGTTTAACCATTTTGGGGTTAATCATTACTTCATACAAAAAGACACGATTACTTTTATCATTGTTGGAGACCATACTGATTCAGATAACAGGAAACATAGACTAAGTCAAGTTAAATGAACTTTAACTTAATTTTGCTTTACCAATGTAGTGCAGCTTAGCAAAAATAATCCACCAGTCACTTATGATCTTTAAAGCCCTTAAATTTCCAAACGAACGGCTTAGCAAAATGTTGATTAAAGTAATCAATAAAATTGAGAATTTTTTGGGATAGTTCCTCAGTTGAACAGACAGTAATTCTTTTGAGTAAACGCCGGACTAAGATCGAAAACCAACACTCAATTTGATTAAGCCACGATGTATGTTTGGGAATATAAACAAAGCGAATTCGATGAGATTCATCTGATAAAAAATCTGCTCTGCTGTCCATAGATTGCAAAATCCCCTCCTTTCCTTTTCTCCCCAAATCAATAGTAATTCCACAGCTTTCTGCTACTAATTTGACTAAGCTTTCCGATTTATGAGTGTTGAGTTTATCTACAATAAAAATCCATTCTGCTTTTTCATCAATCTTAATCGTTCTCTGGATATGTTCAGAAAAATCTTGTTCTG
>Ga0064014_10012_pt1 | contig 120169 bp, 94 predicted proteins | sample CrowatWCoCulture_2_FD_61584 | JGI IMG/M metagenome (GOLD analysis project Ga0064014, IMG submission 61584) | Marine cyanobacteria communities from the University of California, Santa Cruz, USA, analyzing cyanobacterial DNA methylation -... | ecosystem: Host-associated > Microbial > Bacteria >...
TTGTTACAAAGGAATATTGTTCATATTTGATTGATAAGTTAATTGCTTGTTGATGATACTGATCTTGTTCATAAATTAACCCAATCACAAATCCAGTATCAATAAAAATAAGTTCTCTCATGTTGATAAGTTTGACAAAAACTATGAATTATGGTCAAATTCTGATGCTTGATTAATTGTATTTTTTTCTTAATGCGGCCATGCTATTTTTCTTATTATGCTTTAACTTATGTTCCTTTGATGAGACTTTTAATAACTCAATTTGATCCATATCAGGAACTATATCTAGGTCTTTTTCATAGTCATAGATAAGCATACATAACACATCTAAATAGTCAGACTCCTCTGCTGTTAATTGAGGTTTATCTAATAATTGATTAATTATTTTTTGAGTTGCTTCTAAATCTTCCTCTGATTTAATTGGACGAGGAGGAAACTGTTTTAAAAGTTCAATATATTCTTTTTGACTATACATATTTTTGGCTCAACTACACTTATGTTCATTATATCCTAAAATAGTAGTGTGAGCATATTTCGACAAGCTCAGTACAAGTCTTGCTCAGTATAGCATTACACATTAAAATTAGTATGTTATAATTAGTAGAAGAAAAACTATTGAAGAATAGGAATTAATTAAATGCCGTCAAACCAAGTTATGGATATTGAAAAAAAATTGCGTAATTATTCAGTTGAAGATAAACAATGGTTAGTTAAAAAAGTAACTGAACAATTGCCATTAAGTGACTTGAAAAAAGCAGCATAATTAATGAAAAGTTGGGATGATGCTTATAGTGATGGTTTAGATGAATCGGAAATTGAAATGTTAGAAGCAATGCGATTTCATCAGGGTAAATTATCTGAATAATTATGACAATTTTTCTAGGAGAAATTTATTGGATTGATTTAGGACAACCTATCGGATCTGAACCTGCTTATCTTCGTCGTTGTTCAAAATAACATTCTTAATCAGTCAAAAATTGGAACTGTTATTGTTTGTGCTTTAACCACAAACTTAAGACGATCAAGAGCGATTGGTAATGTATTATTGAATGAAGAAGAAGGGAATTTACCAGAAAAAAGCGTTGTTAATGTTTCTCAGATTTTTACAGTAGATAAACGTTTGCTTAGTGATCCGATTGGGAAACTTTCAGAAGAACGAATTAACGAAATTATTGCCGGTATTAAATTAGTTCTTGAACCTCAAGAATTAGTATAATAAGGGTTTAATAGAATTAAACCCTTATTATACTATTATTTCCTTTTTTTAAAGATAAAAAATATTCCTAATAACCCCATAAAACCTATTCCTAACATATTAGATGATTCAGGGACAGATTCGGTATTAGTTGCAAATTGAACATCATCATAAACAATAACATCTCTATCATTTGCAGGTTCTATTGTCCGAATAATAGCAATTGCTTCACTGCTAGTAATTCCATAAAAAACTCGATTATCAAAATCTGTTCCAATTAAATTAGGATTATTAATTGTAAAAATTTCTTCTGCAATTACATCACCATTACTACTCAAAAATTGTACTTGAGTTGGACTATTTGAACCTGATCCAACATTTCCGATATAAAGTCCAGCAGCAGATGATGGATCTGTTAAAATAAAGTCATAGTTTTCTGATAGATTATCATTAAATCCTCCACAAAAAAAAGAAGGATGTACTAATACCATTAGAAGCAGAATTAATGTTATTAGTTTATCAAACTATTAGTTGATAAACTAATAACATCAATTGGTTGACCATCTCTTTGAACAATACTTAATCCTTCATTGATAAATTCATTTCCTGTTATTACCCCATTACCAGGAGTTAATGAATCAAAATCAATTAACGTTAAATCTCCAGCAGCATTAGCAAAATCACTTTAATTAAAGAATTCAATGGTTGCTGCTTCAGCGATATTAGTTTGACTCAGAAATAATACAGCAGTGGTTCCCGTGATAAGAGTAGTTAAGTTGAATAAAAAATTGTGAGACATACAGATATTACCTAAGTTAAATGACTAGATTAACAGAAGAAAAATAACTTTCTCCTTACACACTAAGTATTCCCCAGTAACAAATTTTTCTATCAGTAATTACACGGAAATGGTAACACATTATGTTAACGAAGATGGTGGGTTACGACGGATTTTTATATTCTTGTGATAATCTAAATTGTCGCCGTCTAACCCACCCTACAATGAGTTTTGAGATAAAATGATCTTAACGATTGATAAATAAACGCCAGAAAGTCTCTATAATTAGAGGACATCTTCAAAATTATTCTTGTCCAAATATTATTCATTAACTGTGGACAACACCAACCAACCCGACAACAACCCCTTAACCCCTCACCCTGGCAAAAAAATGGGCGGTGGTTTACCCTTAATAGAAGACTGGGCCAACTACACTCTTTCTGCTGATGGGGTGCAACTGTGGAAAACCCTATTTCACAAAAGTGCTTGTTTATCTTGCGCGTGGGGAACCGGAGGCCAAAAAGGTGGGTTTAGTAATGAAGTCGGGGAAACCCTACAACGGTGTGTTAAAAGTGTCGAAGCAATATCATCCGAGTTACAACCAGGAATAACACCCCACTTTTTTGAACAATATTCCCTCACAGACTTACAACAGTTAAACTCTCAAGAAGCAGATAGACTCGGCCGTTTAACGTTCCCTGTTATTCTACGCAAGGGGGACAGTCATTATCAACGCATTAGTTGGGATGAGGTTTATAACTTAGTTGAAACAGCATTTAAGAAACCTTCAGATCGCATTGCTTCCTATAGTTCCGGACGTTCATCTAACGAAGCAGCTTATCTCTTACAGTTGATGATGCGATCGCTTGGCTCTAATAACCTAGCAGATTGTTCTGATTTGTGCCATCGTGCCTCAGCAGTAGGGTTAAAAACCGTGTTTGGTACAGGGACATCTTTAGTCAGTTTGGAAAGCTTAAAAGCATCAGAATGTGTGGTATTGGTGGGTTCCAATGCACCAGCAAACCACCCTCGTCTGATGAATGAGTTAATTAAAATACGCGATCGCGGGGGGACAGTTATCGTTATTAACCCCGTGGAAGAAATAGGGTTAAAAAAGTTCGCTTCTCCTGCATTTCCCGTTAAGTCTCTCATCTCGGGATCGAATATTGCATCTTTATTCTTAAAACCTGATCCGGGTAGCGATCTCGCTATCTTTGTGGGGATACAAAAGTCTTTAATAGAAAGAGGTTTAGTTAAACAAGATTTCTTGCAAAATTATACAGAAAATTGGCAGACTATTCTACAACAGTCTCAAGCAACTTCCTGGGAAACCATAACAGAGACTTGTGGTGTTTCCCAAGAAGACATAGAAACTGCTGCAACTCTCATCAGCAATGCAAAAGGTGTTGTCTTTGCTTGGGCCATGGGTGTTACGCAACAGTTACACGGTGTGGAAACTATTTTTAGTATTGCTAACACAGCATTAATGACCGCAAATGTGGGAAAATTAGGTGCAGGGTTAATGCCTATTCGTGGCCATTCTAACGTCCAAGGTTTTGGATCTATGGGAGTTACCAACAACCTCAAAAAAGAGATCCAAGAAGCATTAGAAAGGTTATTAGGGCGATCGCTTAATCGTACCCCAGGTTATGACGCGCGATCGCTAATAGATGCAGCAGATGACAACAAGGTGGATACTTTGTTATGTTTGGGAGGAAATCTTTATGCAGCTAACCCTGACTTAACCCAAGCAAAACGCGCATTACATAACATCGAAACCGTTATATATCTCTCCACAAAACCCAACTTAGGACATTTTCACGGCCTCGCAGCAGAAAATACTATTATCCTTCCTGTCTATGCAAGGTTTGAAAACCCCCATAAAACTACTGTTGAGTCGGGGAATAATTTTGTTAGGTTGAATGATGAGGGGAAAACTCACCTAAAAAACGCCGATCTTATCTCAGAAATAGACTTTATCACAGAATTAGCCCATCGTCTCTTAGGAGATGATCCCGTAAACTGGCGCAAGTTACAAGACACTCATTATGTGAGAAAACTTATTTCTGAAACCATTCCGGGTTACGAAAAAATTGCCAAGATAGACGAAACAGAAGAAGAATTTACTATTTCAGGACGCATTTTTACAGAACCTAAGTTTCCCACAGCGTCAGGTAAAGCTATCATGCAGGAAACACCCTTACCCACCATTACTTTACCCCAACCCAAAGAGTTTGGCGTGTCTCAACCCTTTTCTGGGGTGGTGGTTGCATTAATTACTGGACGCAGTTATCGTCAACATAACACGGTAGTCTATCGTAACGATGATCCCTATCGCAATATGCCTCACCGTTATTGTATTTTAATGAATGTTGATGATGTGCATAAAGCTGGTTTAAATGAACATCAACGGGTAACAGTACAAGGAGATGGAGGAAAATTGCACAATATTGAGATTATTTGCGGTGAAATTAAACAAGGTGCAGCGTTAATGTTCTATCCTGAAGCTAATATCTTGATGAAAGCACATCTCGATAAGCGATCGCAAACCCCTGCTTATAAACGAGTCCCCATCTTGGTTTACACTGTTTGCTGAATAGTACAAAAAAATTATTTTTTTCGTCTTGACAAACTAGTGCAGCTTAGCAAAAATAATCCACCAGTCACTTATGATCTTTAAAGCCCTTAAATTTCCAAACGAACGGCTTAGCAAAATGTTGATTAAAGTAATCAATAAAATTGAGAATTTTTTGGGATAGTTCTTCAGTTGAACGGACAGTAATTCTTTTGAGTAAACGCCGGACTAAGATCGAAAACCAACACTCAATTTGATTAAGCCACGATGTATGTTTGGGAATATAAACAAAGCGAATTCGATGAGATTCATCTGATAAAAAATCTGCTCTGCTGTCCATAGATTGCAAAATCCCCTCCTTTCCTTTTCTCCCCAAATCAATAGTAATTTCACAGCTTTCTGCTACTAATTTGACTAAGCTTTCCGATTTATGAGTGTTGAGTTTATCTACAATAAAAATCCATTCTGCTTTTTCATCAATCTTAATCGTTCTCTGGATATGTTCAGAAAAATCTTGTTCTGTTCTTGTCGGTCCAATAGAGGGACTAACAACTTTTCATCTTGCCACATCCCAGTTCGCAATCAAGCTTAAAGTTCCGTGTCTTTCATATTCAAATTCGATTTTTTCTACTTGTTTAGGCTTGATTCTTTTGTTCGGAAATAATCTCTCAAGAGCTTGAATCCCTGTCATTTCATCTGTACTAATTAAATGAATTCCTTGTTCTAACAAAGTTTTAGCTTCTTGATGAAGTTCACAGATATATTTGACTTGCTTTTTAAATTTTAAGGGATCATCAATTTTGGCATTTAACCAGTAACGAACGAGATGTGGTTGTAATGTCGCTTCTTTTTAAAAAACGCCCCACACTACGGGGGGAAATCTTTTCGACAATTCCTCTTTTTATGGCTTCATCCGCCAACTCTGAAGGTGTCCAATGGCTCACTGGTCTGTCTGATTTTTCACATTCTTCACAAGCGATCGCTACAATCTGGACTACTTGTTCGACCGTAAAGGATTTTGTTGTTCCAGGTCTTGGGCGATCGCTTAAAATTCCTTTGATCAAGACCATTAATGCTTTCTCCGTTACCTGTTGTTCTTCGGCGGCACTCAGTTTTTCTCTCTCCTCAAACCATCGCGATCGCCACTGACGCACTTGTACTCGGTCTAATTCTAATCTTCGACTAATCGAACTATTGCTCTCTCCTGATGCTGCGGCTAAGATTAGCTTGGCTCGTCTAACAAGGCGATAGGGGTTTGTTGTCCCTCTCACTATTTGTTGGAGTACTGTTTTCTGTAGGTTGGAGAGGTTAATTGGCAATGCTTTTATCATGGACATCAACTTCGAGATTCTTCCGTTAGTTTCATTGAAACACATTGTCGTGGCTAGTCACGAAAGTTTCTGTAAAAATCTGGTGGATTACTTTCGCCAAGCTGCACTAGCTTTGAATCAATGGTAGCATTTGTGGTCATAACCCCCACTATACATAAAAATCCCCGATTTTACCTTTATGTTGTCAAGACAGATTCTTTATTGCGGTGAGCAATTACCCTGTATCTTCATCTACAATCCCACAAGGAACGTATTTTTCTTTAGTTCCCATATCATGATCTTGAGCTTGATTATAACCTCTGGTTTGTCCGCCACGTGAATATTCTCCTATTTCCACAGTTGCTTTACAATCCATACTTAAACGTTTCACAGAAGGGTCTTTTTTTCTATCTTTTTTCTCTATATTCTCGAAGATAGCGTCCGTCTCCGAGATTTTTTTTTAGGTTTAGCTTTTACCACTTTTCTTAATCGATAGCCCAAACGATTTAAAATATCTGCCATTGTCGAAGCAGCAGGAACCTCCTCTCCATTATATCCTAGATTTCTTAATTGTTTAATGGCTTCAGCCGCCGTTAATCTTGTATAGGCAATGGGGTTATTAAATGTGGGGTTTTGTTGTGCGTGAGCTTCGGCTATTTCTTTCAATGATTGGGCAACTATTGGGTATCTTTCCTCCCATTTTTTACATCCACTATTGACTGATTGTAATCCTAAACACACTATCCCAGTTCGTTTTTCATGTAATCCAAGTTGAACATTTTTTCTCCCCCAACCAAACACGATTTCGGTTTGTCTGGCACTTCCTCCACAATACTTGAGACACATTTCAGCTTGAAATGAACGACGCTCTGCTCCCGTCATTTTTGAGGCTGCTAAACGTAAATCATCGACCATCGACGGGGTTAAGGGATTATTTGTCTGTTTTAGCTTCAATTTACTCTCTCTAATCTTTTTACCTCTTCATTTTAATCTATTTCTTCTGTTTTTTCAGACAAGCCAATTATGAAATTTTAAAGTTGTGTACCAAGATCCGCTAACTCTCTGTTCCTTTTATTTCTTGAAAGCCTTTAGTCCAAGCGATTACCCCCTATGGGAAAAGCTTTCTCGGAAATCACCTTACAACAAAAAACATCAGTTATCATGTAATTATTAAGTAGGTAGGCACAAATAAACGTAAGTTTGTAGTTAGTCCTTGAGGAAGAGAAATATAGTCATCATGAAGGCTTAAGCCTTGACTACTAACTTTTCCATACATCAAATTGATGTTTTGTAGGGGAATAATAATATTATGCCCATCTTGGAGATAAATGCTCAAACTAACTAATTAATTTGTAATCCATCGTAACCCACCACAACAATTATTAATCATAGGTTTAATTTTAAAGTCTAGAAGACTGTGTTACAATTCAGGTCTTAAAAAGAAAAGCTATGCTAATATAAAAGCGAATTAAAGTCCCCTAACTTTTCCTAGAAAAATCAAGCATTAAGCCTAAAAAGCAAAAGTTAATTATTGAAAATTGGAGAGTTAAACCATGACATTATCTGTACCGCAATTAAATGGACAGTTTTTGAAGATTTTTCATGTTGGTGACAATTTTAACTTAAGTTCGAGTATTCTTAATCAAGATGAAATTGCTGCTCATCAGCAAGCATTAGTTGATTCTCAAGCATCTTGGGATCCTAATTTTATCTCGATATATAATGATCGCATCCTTCATCAAGCTACTGCACCAGGTATGGCAGGAGGGTATAATTTCAGCAGTAATCGTGATTGGGAACAAAATGGAATAGCTGTGGATGAAGGAGATCCCACGGCTGGTTATATCCAATTGCGCAATTATAATGGACAACTGGTGAGAATTGACTTTAGTTGGAGTGGGGGATTTTTTGGAGTTCAATCACCAGGAAATAACATTCGCTATGGAGTTTTAACCAATAATGGATGGAATTTATCTTATCATGAATTATTCTTAGATAATGATAGCGGTGAAGGTGCTTATATCAGTTCTACTGTTCTTCCTTCCACAAGAATGTATGACCCCTTCCAAGAAAGCATGGTATCTGTTGTTAACGGAATGAACTCAACAGAAGTTCTTTTAATTGATGCAATGGGAAATACCACCGCAACTCCCCAAGCAACCATTGCCTACAATCAGATAACTCGTGAAACCCAATTTCAACACGATGGCAACTTCTATACAACCTTTTATTACATCCCACAAGAAAGAATTATTTTTAGTGCTGCTACCGATGAAAATAATGACGGTGCTATACACGGAGGTTATCAGATTCGCCGTGGTTTCAATCAGAAGGATATTTATGTAGGAAATGGTTCTGTTTTCTCTGGAAGTTATAGTACCACCAATACCACAAGTCAATTTGCTGGCTATGATGTGTTTGTCTCTGATCCTTATGATGAATTGACAAATAGTGATTTCCAAAGTGAAGCATTGGGACTGGTTTTTGCTGACGATGAATTAAATGTTGGCGGCATTCAGAATATTAACCATACTTTGCTCAATGATGAGTTATCCGCTCAGTTTCTGGGTTATGAGTTAGAAGTAGATATTGCTGCTGAAGAGATTATTTTAAGCGAAGGGGGTACTTCCATTTTTGAATCTGTTGGGGATGTCGTGAGTTTTGTTGATCCTTCTGGTTTATCAGAATTTCATGATGCAACCTTCTTTAATTTGGCTAGTACAGTCTAGTTCGTAGGGTGGGTTAGATGGGAATAAATCATGAAACTAACGGATCAATTTTTAATCCATCGTAACCCACAAAAACTATTATTAATAATGGTTTTAATATTAAATAGGTTTGATGGTGTTGTATTTAACCGTGTTGGGTTTAACAGTGTTAAACCCCTACGAATTATAAAATTTATATGTTGTAGGGGCATAATATTATTATGCCCATCTCCCCTGTCAATAGGACAATACCATGTCAAACACATATCAAGCTATTTATGAAAATGGTCAAATAAAATGGTTAACAGAGGCACCATCTGTTAAATCAGCCCGTATTATAGTAACAGTGCTAGAACAAACTACAGTATCATCGAAAAATCGAACTCCCTCAGCAACAATTGCAGGGAAAGGAAAAACATTCGGTGATATCATTAGTCCTATAGTAGATGATCAAGACTGGGAATGTCTGAAATAATTCTTCTGGATACTCATATCTGGTTTTGGTGGATTAACTTGGAGTTTGATCGTTTTCCTTTGCAATGGAAAGAAAAGATAGAAACTGCTAGTCAAGTAGGAGTGTCCCCGGTTTCCTGTTTTGAGATCGCACTTGCTCAAAAACGTGGCAGACTACAATTACCTTGTGAGACAGAAAAATGGCTGGAAGAAGCTTTAACACCATCAGGGATCAGTTTATTTCCCATAACGCCAAAGATTGTCTCTTGTGCTGTCAACTTATCTCCTATTCATAAAGATCCTTTTGATAGAATTATCATTGCAACAGCCTTAGTTGCTCAAGCCAAACTAGCAAGTATTGATGGTTTATTCTCCCAATATCTAGAACTCAATGATGTAATTTTACCGAAGTCAAGTAAAATATGAAACTTTTATTACTCACCGGGTGACAAGCCCGTTAAAACCCTGATTGAAAGAGGGTTTCAGCCGTGGCGATCGCTCTATAAATTGTCAAAAACTAGAGGGCTTATTGAGAATAAACAATAATGATAATCATTCTTGCCGTGTGTGTGGGGGGGAGGAGGGTTACACCGTCCTCCCCCCCACAGGGTTGATGCTCAAAATCAACCCCTTGGGCAATATTAGTTTTTATTAAATAATAAAAATTGGTTTATTTTGGATAGTTACATCTAAAATAAATCATCTTCCACTGGTTATTTTATGTTAAGATAAAATAGGGGGATTAAGCCGTCTTATCTATTATGGACATGGCTTGTAACCCTTTTTTATAATTGTTGAGTTTCTGGGAATTATTGCTCATCATAATTGAAATAAAATCAGAGCAAAATTCCCAAGCGTGAATCCAAAGAGAGCCATAAAGTCCTATCCAAAAATTACTATGTCTTCGGTCACGTCTTGATTTTTCAGTTAGACGAGCAATATATTTTCCTTGATTGGTTTGTCGAAATGTTTTGCCTTTTAAAGAAGTAGCAGTGTAAGCGATCGCTATTAATAAAATCAAGGAATTTAGTCGTTTATTATTGGCTTTACTTCCCTCCCAATTATAACCCCCTGTCTTACCATCCTTGAACATAGCTTCAATACCTGCCCTGGCTCGATAGACTTTCAAGACCTCTGATAAACTGTCTAAGTTGGTAAGAATAAACCAAGGCTCTTTTTCCTGTTTGCCCTTGTATTTTCTTTTCCAATATGCTCCCACATTAAAGTTTCCAAACCCTTTATTTTTAGTGACTGAAACCCCAGTTAAAAACATCTTCATCCCAGGTTTCATTCCTAACTGCGAAAAAGTTTGATAATCTTCATCATCTTTTTTCTGGTTTGTACCTTGTTTCTGACGAAAAGCGAAGAATAACTTTTGTTTTTTACTTTTTTGTTTCAACCAATAAGCTAATTTAACACTGTGGAATTCTCGGTCTCCAAGAATGACTAACTCATAGTTTTTTAGAAGACAAAGAACAGGTTGAATTAATGCCTGTTGTTCAGATAATCTGCTGGCTCCTCTTTTCCCTAAAAGTGTCCAATAGATGGGTAAAGCTAGCTTTTTCCAGATAACAGCAACCATGAAAACATTTTTATCTTTCCATTGGGTTCGGTCAATTGTTATAATCAGACGAGAGCCAGTCTTAAATTCTTTACAAATAATAGCTTTAATCACAGGAAACCAGAATCTGGGAATGGCTAAAGCTGACAAAACTAGGAATCTCTGGATATGTTTACGACGACTTTGATAAAGGATTGGTAAAGGAAAACAAGCTGCTAACCTTTCTATTCTAACCTGTTTATGTACTGTCAGCAACCACAGTAAAATTCTAAAAGCCTCGAACTGTGTTTGTGTTAAATGTTTGGTAAAATGAGATTCATAAACTGCTAAAAAGCTCATAATTTAAGTTATAAAACGATTAAGGACAATCTGATTATTATTAGCATAAAATCGGATTGTTTTCTCTCTTTTAGGAGTTGACGCTCGCGCATCAAAACAGTTTGGGGGGCAGGGCAATCGCATTTAATTTTTGAAAAGCTGACTGCATAAGAGGTTTCGCGATCGTCGTTCATTTGTACTGAAACTCTAAAATCTTTACTGGATCACGCATCTCAGATTTTAATGCGATTGCCCTGTTTGGGGGGGGAAGACGTGGCATTTGCCACGTCTTCCCCCCCCCATTTGCAAATGATTATCATTATCGTTCATTCTCAATAAGCTCTCTGGTTGCCGACAATTGTTTAGGGTCGGGTAACAGAGAAAAACCGCTCTGGACTTACTTTTCAACCTACTTGTCACCCCGTGAGCTTTTATTATTTTATTTTAGGTTACTTGTTTTGAGTCTTAGATCCTCATAAACTCAACTAAAGATTTAATAACTGCAAACCTTTCTTTTTCCTCAGTTAAATACATATGCCCTCCTGGAAAACTCCGAAGTTTAAACCCTCGCTGTGTATATTTTTCCCACTCTCTTAATTCTTCAATACTGACTCCCTCATCAGCTTCTCCTCCAAGTGCTAAAATGGGGCAGGGTAATGATTTTTCGGAGACATATTCGTATTCTTCATGAAGTTGCAAGTCTGCCCGATAAATAGGTAATATTATAGACATTAATTCAGGCTCCTGTAAGACAGCCTCTGGTGTACCCCCATCGGCTCTTAATTCCTCAATTAAGTCTTCGTCAGATGCTTGAGAGTCTCTATGATCGCAGGGTATATGGGGCGGTTTTCTCCCCGAAACTACCAAACATTGCGGAAAACAACCGAAGCGATCGCCTAACTGATGAGCAACTTCTAAGCTAACTACACTCCCTAAACTATGACCAAAAAATACAAAGGGAGATTGACTATAAGGATAAATTTCTTGTACTAATGGCTCAATTAAGTCGCCCCAGCGAGTTATTAAAGGCTCCTTGATGCGATTTTCACGCCCAGGAAACCTGACGGCCCAAAGATTGATGCTATCTGGTATAGTTGCTGGCCAATCGCGAAAAAATAGCGAACCTGCACCTGCTGGTGGAAAGCAGAATAGAGAAAGCTTATTTTCCTGATGATGCTTACCCAAGGGAACTAACCAAGGGGAAGTTGTTTGAGATGTTAAGTTCAAAATGCGTCTTTCTGCCTATGCTAATTAGGATTTGCTGAATAAAAGCAAAACCCTATTCTTTAAAAGGTTACACCCATATTCGCGATCGCAAAAAAGATCAGCTTTGTCGGCTACAAACCGCTATAATTGGTAGAAACACCTCCCAGTTGTTGGTCAAGAACAAATGTATCGAAAAGAGGAGCAACCTTTACCGCCCCAGAAAAATTTGAATTACCTTTCGAGGGCAAATTGTCCCCCAATAATCGTTGGGTAATCATGGCAGAGTTGATACCTTGGGATGATTTTGAGGAAGAATATGCTAAACTTTTTTCAGCAGAAAAAGGTGCGCCAGCCAAACTATTTAGAATGGCATTAGGGACATTAATTATTAAGGAAAAATTAGGAACAAGTGATAGAGAAACTATAGAACAGATTAGAGAAAATCCCTATCTACAATACTTTATAGGTTTAAATTGTTATCAACAAGAGCCACCACTGGAATCTTCAATGCTAGTTCATTTTAGGAAAAGAATTGATGGAGAATTGATAAACAAAATCAATAAAAAAATAGTAAAAAGAGAAATAGACAAGAGTGATAAAGAAGTAAAAAAAAAGGATTGTCTCCAAGAAAAAGGAGAAAAAATAAAAAATAAAGGTAAACTAATTTTAGATGCGACTTGTGCGCCAGCAGACATCAAATACCCAACGGATTTAGGCATATTCAATCAAGCCAGAATTGAGACAGAAAGAATAATAGATAATCTTTATAAACCATTAAGAGTAAAATTGAGAAAAAATCCGAGAACTTCTAGAAAAATTGCTAGAAAGGAATACTTAAAAGTAGCTAAAAAACGAAAAGTATCTTATCAAGAAAGAAGAAAAGCTATCGGGAAACAGTTAAAATACCTTAAGAAAAATTTAGGAAATATAGAAGACTTAATTCAAGCTGGGGCTTCCCTGGAAAATCTGAGTAAAAGACAGAAAAATTGTCTAGAGACTATCAAAAAAGTTTATGAACAACAACAGTCAATGTGGGAGAATAAGACCCAGAGTGTTCCTCAAAGAATTGTAAGTTTAACTCAACCGCATATTCGTCCAATAGTGAGGGGAAAAGCAGGAAAACCAATAGATTTTGGAGCTAAACTCTCAGTAAGCTGTGTAGATAACTATGTGTTTCTATACAAAATAAGTTGGGAAAACTTCAATGAATCTTGTCATTTAAAAGAACAAGTAGAAAAGTATAAAGAAACGTTTGGCTATTATCCCGAATCCGTCCATGTAGATAAAATTTATCGAACTAGGGAAAACAGAAATTGGTGTAAGGAAAGAGGGATAAGAATCAGTGGTCCGAAGTTAGGAAGACCTCCGAAAAATGTCAGTGAAGAAGAAAAGAAACAAGCCCACTCCGATGAATGCTTCCGTAATGCTATTGAGGGAAAGTTTGGACAAGCTAAACGAAGATTTAGCCTAAATCTCGTGATGACAAAACTCCCTGAAACCTCCATTACATCTATTGCTATTACATTTTTAGTTGTCAATCTTTCTAAACTTCTGAGGCAGTTTTTGTCGCTTTTTTTGTCCTTATTTACTAATAATAGAACAGGGGAACTCATCAAACCGCCTTTCATTAATTTTGATTATACTTTAAACAATTTTTATGTACTAAAACTTATTGATTTGTCAGAAAATTCTTGGTCAAAAGTGGCATAAATTTTGGAGAAACTTTTTCAGCAAACCCTAATATAAAATCGCTACAATGCAATTCAGCATAGGGAGAAATATAGTGAGCCGGTCAAAATTTGATTTAACCGCCCGTTTAACGAAAAGGAAATGGAAAAAAAGATTTAAGCTGCTTTTCTTAGCCTTAATTGGTTTTATTTTTAGCAGTTTAGCCTTCAATGTTTTGGTGAGATTACCGATTAACACCAATCACACGGTGGACGGTATTTTGGTTTTGGGTGGGAGCATTCGACAGGAAATATATGCGGCTCAGATTGCTTCTGACTATCAAGAAGTCCCTATTATTGTTTCCCAAGGCTCAAAACCCCCTTGTATTAAGCTTATTTTCCAACGGGAACAAACCCCCATGGATAATGTTTGGGTTGAGCAATGTGCTTATTCAACCTTTGATAATTTTTTCTTTTGTGTTCCTTTGCTACAAAAACATCGGGTTCATAAAGTCAAAGTTATCACTTCACAGAGCCATCTCCCCAGGGCCCAACTGTTAGCACAAATTCATTTCGGGGCTAAAGGTATTGCGGTTGAAGTGGATACACCGAAAAAAAAGTGTGTTCCTGGTAATCATGAATCCGATCTAAAAACGTTTTTGGATGTTACTCGTAGTTTGATGTGGGCGGTTGTTAGTCAACTTATACAACCTCCTTATTCCCAGGTAACTCCCTTAGAAGCTGTTGACCTTTCTCAGTGGTATCAAGAGGGATTTCAATGCGAACATAAGGGGGGAATTTAGAATTTATTTTTCTCAACCTAATGCTTCTAACATGGCATCCTCTTTGCTGTTAGTATCACGAGAGAGGGTTTCTCTTTCAAACCTCATGTGGATGGAACGGGTTTGTTGTCCATCGGCGGCGATCGCTACGATTGGATAGTCAATGATGCCATCTTGAAATGACATTTGAAAGCGGAATGTTCCATCAGGATTCAGTTTAACAGGATTACCCCCGACCAAAACGTTGGCATCTGGTTCTGTGGCACCATAAACAATTAATTCAGCATCGGCCACTAACCAAAACTTCTGAGAAGGAACTAAAACTTCTGAACCAAAACCCATCCCAGACATGGTAGGCCCTGATAGGTTGGGAACAGTCCACACTCCCATCTCAGAGGCAAAGGCAACAGAACCTGTGGCTGAGCCGGCCATATATTGTAAAGAGGCAAAGCTGGATCTCGCAACACGGGCGGCTTCTGCCACTTGTTCGCTGACCACAAATCTTTTTTGAACGGGGTTGGGAGGAAGCAATGGTTCCACAAAATTGTCTTCTATTTGGTCGTCCCAGTTAACAGTGGTAAAAATATCTTCTATCCAGTCGGAAGGATAAAGGGCTGGAATATGGATTTGAGCAGAACGAGCTAGCACTAACCAGCGTCCATCAACACTGCGGTAGCCAATATCAATAACGTAGTCACGATCGCTTAGGGGTATTGGGATATACCATTCTTGGGTGACATCATCACAAATATATTCTTGTACACTATGGGGACTCTGATAATTGAGGTCAATATCGCTCACGTCATAGATACGTAAGGCTAGTTGCTCACCCCCTTGGGCTTTTAAGGTTTCTTTCGATTTTTGGGAAATATTCCAGTAAGCATAGGCCCACTGAGGATCTCGGGGTAAAAGAACGATCCGATTTCTTTGATAATCTTCCCCAACGTCTCTCAGTTGGGATTTAATCTCGGTTTTCTGTCCTAGTAGGATCTTACTTTCTTGTCCTACCTCAAACTTAGATGCTTCTACTTTTTGGGCTTCTTGAACGATTGAGTCGATCTTAACTTTTGGCTCAGTTTTTATTATTTGGGGTGTTTGTGATTGTATAGCTTGCTTAATCGCAACTAGGAGTTGCGCTTTACGCATTCGGCTGTAACGGGAGATGTTATATTCGCTGGCTACCTTTCGTAGCTGCCGTAAGGTCATCTCTTCTAGTGGGAGGTGGCTTTGTGGTGCCATGAGATCACTCTCCGATCATTTTTACGGTTAACTGCTCCTGGCATTAAGTCATGAGTCCTTCCCATAAGGGCTTACGGGAGACTTCATAGCTCTTAGGATTTATATTTAGGACTTAATTATTTATTTTATGTAACAAAACATAAGTCTTAATGGTCAAGGGGGTGTTCAAAGAATTTATCGCCATTTTACGCATTAATCACTTTTCGGGGATCAATATGTTATGGTTCTCTGACATTCAACCCTTCTATTTTAGTTCCCAGGGCTAAGGGTTTGGTTTTCAGGATTGAGATTTCTCCTCATGAATCTAAAGTGGGTAAGGTAAACCAAAATTTAGCCCCTTGACCTGGTTCCGTAGCTACCCCAATTTCTCCACCATGAGCTTCAATGATTTTACGGCAAAGGTATAGTCCCAATCCTAGACCTAAAGTCTTTTTGGCTCCTTCTCCTCTGTGATACCTTTGGAATAAGGTTTCTACCAGTTTGGGGTCAATCCCTACTCCATTATCTTTTAGGCTACAGCAGATTTTTCGAGGTTTTAAGTCCTGTTTTTCCTCTCTTATTATATCTATTTTGAGGGTTAATTGGGTACCAGGATCATTATGTTTTAAAGCGTTGGCCATCAGATTTTCTAGAACTCTCCATAGGCGATCGCTATCAGCTTGCACCATCGGCACATCCTGGGGTATTTCTAGGTACAATTCTGCTTTTTTTTCTTCTAACATTGGTTGCCATTCTGTAGCTAATTGTTGACTTAACTTGGCCAAGTTTAAGGGTGTGGTCTCGAGGTTAATACCCCCCATTTCAAATTGTTGACTTTCTACCAAAGAATTAATTAAATTCAGTTGGCGATCGCAACTTTTTGACATTTGTTCTAAAACTTTCCTGGAAATTGCTAAGGACTCTTGTTCCTGTTGCAAAAAATTTTTCAAAATTAGGGAAAAGCCAATAACTGGATTTCTTAAATCATGGGAAACTGCGTGAAGATAAACTCTTAGGGTTTGTTCGGTTTTTTCTCGTTCTTTTATTTCTTGTTGGAGTCTCTTTTTTTGGCGTTGTATGGTTAATTGATTTTCAATTCTCGCTATAACTTCTTCCGTTTGAAACGGTTTACTAATATAATCAACTCCTCCCACATCGAAAGCTTTAACCTTATCCAAAACATCGTCTAAAGCACTAATAAAAATCACAGGAATATCTTTGGTTTTAACATCTTCTTTTAGTTGTTGACACACTTCATATCCATTCATTGATGGCATATTAATATCCAATAAAATCAAATCTGGAGGAACTTGACAAATGGTATTTAAAGCAGTTTTTCCATTGAGGGCTTTGCGAACTTTATAACCTTGTTCTGATAACATAGCTGAGAGTAAGCGCAGGTTATCAGGGGTATCATCGACAACTAAAATATTACTAGAATCGGAGGTCATAGGGAGAGTTTGGGGGACTGGGGGACTGGGGGACTGGGGGACCGGGGGACTGGGGGACTGGGGAACCCTTGAAAAATTATCCTATATGTACACCCCATCACCCCTACATCCCGTCACCCCTACACTTTGTCAAATCATGGTTTGAGTTAGTTCGATCACAGGCTCAAAGAGAAAGTTTTCGGACCATTCTCGAAGGGAGATCGCTAGGGGTTGACTATCAGGGGGTATTTGCTCAACCAATTCTAGGATGCTATCGTCACTACATTCTAAGGCAGCTTGATGGAGTGCATTAATCCATTGAGAGGGCATTTTTTCTAAAAACAATTGTAATGTCAATGTAGTTTGTGGTTTTGCTTGTTGGTTAGGTTGAGAGGAAAATTTTTGCTTGTCTAAGTCATCATATACATAATTAACCCCCAGATGTTGAGCGATTTTCTCCCATAAAACCTCTTCTCGGAAGGGTTTACGCATAAAATCATCACATCCTGCTCCTAAGACTAAATTCCGTTCTTCTTCAAAGGCACTGGCCGTTAAAGCAATAATAACTGTTTCTTGTCCTTTGGGGTTTGCTTTGATGTGTTGAGTCGCTGTATAACCGTCCATGATGGGCATTCTCATATCCATCCAAATTAAATGGGGTTGCCAACTTTTCCAAATTTCTAAGGCTTCTTTTCCATTACTGGCTTGACGAACATTAAAGCCCATTGATGATAATAACTTAACTAATAAAATACGACTTTCGAGACGATCATCGACGGCCAAAATACGATAGTTGGGTTGGCCCGGGACTAAACCAATAATGCGACGAGGAGATTTATTGATTTTAATAGCATTAGCATCAACTATGGTTGCCTTAATAGTAAAAGTGAATAAACTACCTCGACCTAATACACTACTAACGCTAATTTCTCCTCCCATTAATTGCACAAATTTTTGACTAATAGGTAACCCTAACCCTGTACCTTCGTTTGAGTTGCGACCTGTTTCTGTTTGTCCGAAGGCTTCAAACAGTTGATCCACTTCTTCAGGTGCAATACCAGGTCCGGTATCCTCGACTTCAAATGTTAAGATTATTTCTTGATTATCCCCAATCATTTCATTAGTTTTAATGCGTAATATCACTCCACCTTCTTGTGTAAACTTAATGGCATTTCCTAGCAAATTAATTAATACTTGTCTCAGCTTACTTTCATCGGTTTCTATATATTGAGGAAGGTTTTCAATTTTTTCAAAGAGAAGTTGTAAGTTTTTTTCTTCTGCTTTTAGATGTAGCATAGATTCTAAGTTATCAAGCAGACGATAAAGATCGAATTGAGTTCTATTAAATGTGGTTCTTCCTGCTTCGATTTTGGTCATCTCTAAGATATCATTGATTAACTCTAATAAGTGTTCTCCACTACGACCGATAATTTCTAAATTTTGTTTATGGTCTGGGTTTAATTCTTGATCTCTTTGCATCACTTGAGTGAAGCCTAAAATAGCGTTTAGAGGTGTTCTTAACTCATGACTCATGCTGGCTAAAAATTCACTTTTAGCACAGTTTGCTGCATCGGCTTTTTCCTTAGCTTTTTTGAGTGCTTCTTCTGCTTGCTTTCGTTCAGTAATATCTCTAATAATTGCAGTAAAAATTGTTTTACCTCGTGGCTTTATTTTAGAAATGGAAACCTCTGCTAAAAATTCTGTACCATCTTTTCTTTGTCCAAAAACGGGACGACGACCCCCCATTTGTCTAGCAGTTTCTTGGGTATTTTTAAAGCTGTTAATATATTGATAATGATTATTTGTAAACCGAGAGGGGATTAAGAGATTAAAAGGTTGCCCTAATACTTCATTCGATGTATAGCCGAAGGTTTGCTCAGCCGCATGATTAAATAGGGTTATTTTTTGATTTTCATCGATAGAAATAATTGCTTCATTGGCATTATCTAAAATCCCTGCAAATCTTGCTTGGGACTCACTTTGTGCTTCTTCTGCAATAGCTCTTGCTTCTGCAATAGCCATTAATTCTCCTACTAATTTTAAGAGGTTTATATCATCTTTTGTCCAATGTTTATATACATTTGTATCTATACCTAAATAGCCAACTGTTTGACATCTTGTCATCATGGGGACAACTAATAAATTGGGACTTAAACTAGTTTTATATGCTTCTCTTTCTGGGGTTGCTTCTGAGGGAAAATCATCTAATTTGTTAATACAAATAGATTTTCCTTCTATTAGTTGTTGAGAGAACCAAGGAAAAACTTCTAAGGAAATATTTTGAGAATCATGGATAGTTGAGGGGCTATACTCATTACACCATTCATGTACCATACTCCAAACCTTTTCTTGGGGAAAATAACGAATGATATAACTGCGATCGCATTGGGTAAATTTCCCGATTGATTCTAAAACAAAATTAACGGCTGTATTTAAGTCTTGATCGATTAATTGTCTGGCAATATTACTGAGTAAAGCGTCTCTTTCTGCTTGTTTTTTTATCGCTTCTTCTTTTTGTTTGCGATCGGTAATATCGCGGCTAATACCAATAGTTCCCATTAACTTACCTTCGGGACAACAAAAGGGGGTTTTTAGGGTATCTACTAGACGACGATTACCATTAGGATAGGTGATCCATTCTTCATTACGACGAGATTGTTTTTGTAACATCATAAAGCGATCTTGTTCCCTAAATGCTAACGCTTCTTCCGTCAAGAAAAGATCAAAATCGTTTCTACCAATAATATATTTTCTATCTCGTCCTGCAAATGTTTCAAAGGCATTATTACACATTTTATAGACTCCTTTGGAGTCTTTATAAAATACGAGATCTGGAATACAATCTATCAGTGATGTTAATAATATTTGTTCGTTTTTGCGATCGCTTATATCCGTATGAGAACCTGCCATCCTCACTGGGTTTCCTGCTTCATCCCATAATGCTTGTCCTCTAGAAAGAATCCATTTGTAATTACCATCTTGGCATTTAAGACGAAATTCTGCACTATAATGATCGGTCTTTTTAGCAAAATGATCCCCTAAAATTTTCATCACCCTTTCTCTATCTTGGGGATGAAGTAATTGTTTCCAAGTATCAATATGATTAGGTAATTCTTGCTCACTATAGCCTAACATTTCTTTCCAACGAGGAGAAAAAAACATTTCATCGGTTTTTAGGTTCCAATCCCAAATTCCTTCATTTGTTCCCTTTAATACTAATTGCCATCTCTCCTCACTTTCTCGTAAGTTTTCTTGCATTATTAAAGTGGCTTCTTGAACAGCTTTTAAGCGAGTTATTTCTGCTTGTAACTTTTCAATAATTTTGTCTTTTTCTATCTCTGATTTAGGATTATTCATAGTTCCTCACATCTACTTATTATGGATAATAAACAATAGACAATAGCTAAGTTTAATGTAGAAATGTAATAACAACTAATTAATAATTATTAATTAGTTGTTATCCCTTGATACCTGTTTACTGAATGGTTACTAACTCAATCTCAAAAGTTAAATCTTTTCCAGCTAAAGAATGATTCGCATCTAAAGTAACTTTATCATCAGTAATATTAGTAATTGTTACAGGAACCGCTTGACCATCTTTATGACGTATTTGTAACTGCTGTCCCACCTCTACGGATAAATCTGATGGTATTTGGTTTTCATCAACCACAATCACTAATTCTTCTTGATAAGGTCCATAAGCTTGTTCTGAAGGGATAGTAACACTTTTGCTGTCCCCTGGAGTCATTCCCAACACTGCTTCTTCAAACCCTGCAATAACTTGACCTTCTCCAAGGGAAAATTGTAAGGGATCACGATTCGCAGAAGAGTCAAACACTGTCCCATCCTGCAATGTACCTGTATAGTTGACTTTGACTGTATCTCCAAGTTTGGCTTGTACCATATCACATTACCTGTTAAGTTTCTCTATGGAATGAAGGGACTTTTTAACGGTAGTTTTTTCTAGCAGTTTTGTCAACTTTTTGTGCTATTCTTAAAAGTTTATTAAACCCCGTCCTTAACCACTGGGTTTAAAGAACCTTGATTAATCTCAGTGTCTATGAAACCAACTATTGAAACATTAAATTTATTTAAACTTGCTTCTGGTGATGAGTTCTTTTTACAAATATACAAGTTTATTGGGAATAAAAAAAGTAAAAAAGTTTATATTCAATCCAATTTACACGGTTCAGAAATTGTTGGCAATGCTGTTATTTCTCAATTAATTAATTTTTTATCAGGTCTGAATAAAAGTCAAATCAACGGAGAAATTTGTTTACTTCCTATCTGTAATCCTTTGGGTACAAATCAACGCAATCATTTTTTTTCATCAGGACGTTATAATAGTTATGATGGCAAGGATTGGAATCGTATTTTTTGGGATTACGAAAAAGTTTGTCAAGATTTAGATGAGTTTGTCAAGAATAATATCAAGTTTGATTCATTAACCATTCAAGAGAACTTTTTACAGCAACAAAAAACTTCATTCACTAAACAACTAGAGAAGATTAATCAACCCAGTAGTGCGCCTTTATTTGAACAGTATCGTTATCAATTACAATCCCTTTCTATGGATGCTAATTATCTTATTGATATTCATAGTTCTAGTAATCAATGTATTGATTATCTTTTTTGTTTTCCAGGACAGCAGCAAGAAAGTGCTAAATATTTTCAGATAGATTATGGTATTTTAATGGATAGTTATGATGGCATAGCCTTTGATGAAGCCTTTATGAAGCCTTGGTTAGCATTGGAAAAAGCATTAAAAAAAATGGGAAGAGAAATAATAGTTGATCGAGAATCTTGGACATTAGAATTAGGTTCAGGAATGACAATGAATCCTCATTCTATTAAAACTGGAGTTCAGGGAATCATCAACTATTTGGTTAAAAAAGAGATTTTAACTTTGCCTAATTATTCTTTAAAAAGGAAACATATAACTTTAGTTTATCGTCGAAATATAAGAAGTTATTATGCCCCAACTGGTGGCATGATTCAAAATCGATTATCTTTACGAAATCAAGTTAAAAAGGGAGATAAACTTTATGAAATTCTGAGTTTTAATAAGCAAGGTAATTTACCAGAAATAATTAATATTTATGCAGAAAAAGACGGATTCATCTTTGATGTTTCTACCAATTGCTCTGTTAATCAAGGAGACTATGTTTTAGATATTTGTAGCCCGAATATAGATTGAATTATTGATTTAAGTACGATTTACCTTTTTATCGCATTATAAATATTTTTAATATACCATGTTTTTTTATCTTTTGAATACATTTTAATTGTAGCAGGATTGTTATTACTTATTAGTGTTTTTGCTAGTAAAGTAGCAAATAAATTTGGTATTCTTGCGCTGCTTTTATTCTTATTTATTGGAATGTTAGCTGGCTCAGAGGGCATAGGAGGTTTAAGTTTTGAGAATTATAATCTTGCTAAAACTATAGGAGATTTAGCCCTCATTTTTATTTTATTTACTGGGGGTTTAGAAACTGAATGGAAAAGCATTCGTCCGGTTCTCGTACAAGGGTTAATTATGTCTACCCTTGGTGTAGCTTTAACCATGTTTTTTTTAGGGACTTTTGCTTGGTTTATGTTGGGTTCTTTTTCTTCTGTAATGGTGGGATCTGATGGTATTAACTGGGTAGATGGTTTACTATTAGGGGCGATTATTTCTTCAACGGATGCGGCGGCGGTTTTTTCTATTCTTAAATCCAGTAATTTAAAGCTCAAAGGTAACTTACAGGCTTTATTAGAATTAGAATCAGGTAGCAACGATCCTATGGCGGTATTATTGACCACAACTTTAGTTAATATAGTCAAAACTGGAGACGTTTCTTTTCTTAATTTAGGCATTACTTTAATTGCTCAACTTGCTATAGGAATAATTGGAGGTTATGGGTTTGGCCGTTTAATGACTTGGATAATTAATAATATTAAAGTCAATGCACAAGGTTTATATCCTGTTATCAGTCTGGGACAAGTATTATTAACTTATAGCGTCATTACACTTTTACAAGGTAACGGTTTTTTAGGGGTTTATATAGCAGGAGTGGTATTGGGAAATAGTAACTTTACTTATAAGAGTACCATCCTTGATTTTCATGATGCCATTTCTTGGTTAATGCAAATAGGAATGTTTTTATTATTAGGACTTTTAGTATTTCCTTCTCAACTAATTACAGTTGCCCTATTGCTATCATTATTGCTTTATTTTTAATGTTTATTGCCCGTCCTTTGAGTGTAATCATTGGCTTAGCTATTAGGTGATTTCCAAGAAAAAGTTTCCCACCCATTCTCAGAATCTGTTTGTAGAACATCTCAAATAAGCGAAAAGGGAAAAATAAAAAGTTGTTCGCGGATACTTTCCGCGAACAAAAACCTCCCTATCTAAAAGAAAGAAATACGCTAACTTTTAAATTAGCTTTGACTATTTTTAAAAAGGAAATTCACTTAATTTTACACTCTTATTAACTTTTTAGACTAACTGGGTCTAATCAAAATATCCCATTTAGGTAAGTGAGGATTACGTTCTAAACGTTTCTCAATTTCCTTCATCTCTTTTTTCGTTAAAGAAATGCCTTTTTGATAAACTTTTTTACTTAACTTAACTATCGGATTTAAGCCTTTCCATGTCATAGTTTTTACCCAAGCTAACATCGTTTGAGCATTTCTCAGAAGTGTTCCGTTCCAATGCCTCTCTAAAATTCCCCAACATCTTTCTATGGGATTATATTTACTGTGATAAGGAGGAAAATATAGTAATTGAATAGATTTCTTAGTTTGGTCGGCAAACTCTACCATTCTCTTCAAAAATTGCCTTCTTATTCCACTATTTTCTGCTCCATTATCAACTTTAATTTGGATGTTCTCTAGTTGCTGCTTTTCAGTTATACTCAGACTTGTCCACCATTGCTCCAAGTTATCTACCATGAAATCACTCGTTTTATAAGAACTTCCAAAAGTTACATAAAGTTGCCCTGTATCTTCATCTACAATCCCACAAGGAACGTATTTTTCTTTAGTTCCCATATCATGATCTTGAGCTTGATTATAACCTCTGGTTTGTCCGCCACGTGAATATTCTCCTATTTCCACAGTTGCTTTACAATCCATACTTAAACGTTTCACAGAATGGTCTTTTTTTCTATCTTTTTTCTCTATATTCTCGAAGATAGCGTCCGTCTCCAAGATTTTTTTTTAGGTTTAGCTTTTACCACTTTTCTTAATCGATAGCCCAAACGATTTAAAATATCTGCCATTGTCGAAGCAGCAGGAACCTCCTCTCCATTATATCCTAGATTTCTTAATTGTTTAATGGCTTCAGCCGCCGTTAATCTTGTATAGGCAATGGGGTTATTAAATGTGGGGTTTTGTTGTGCGTGAGCTTCGGCTATTTCTTTCAATGATTGGGCAACTATTGGGTATCTTTCCTCCCATTTTTTACATCCACTATTGACTGATTGTAATCCTAAACACACTATCCCAGTTCGTTTTTCATGTAATCCAAGTTGAACATTTTTTCTCCCCCAACCAAACACGATTTCGGTTTGTCTGGCACTTCCTCCACAATACTTGAGACACATTTCAGCTTGAAATGAACGACGCTCTGCTCCCGTCATTTTTGAGGCTGCTAAACGTAAATCATCGACCATCGACGGGGTTAAGGGATTATTTGTCTGTTTTAGCTTCAATTTACTCTCTCTAATCTTTTTACCTCTTCATTTTAATCTATTTCTTCTGTTTTTTCAGACAAGCCAATTATGAAATTTTAAAGTTGTGTACCAAGATCCGCTAACTCTCTGTTCCTTTTATTTCTTGAAAGCCTTTAGTCCAAGCGATTACTCCCTATGGGAAAAGCTTTCTCGGAAATCACCTTAGTCCTTATAATAATTCTGAGAAACTTTTCATTTCTTGGGTTGGTTTGAGGGGTGCAGTGCCTATTATTTTAGCCATTAGCCCCATCGCTGTGGGCATTCCTGATGCCAAAACTCTGTTTAATGTGGTATTCTTCATCGTCTTGATTTCTGTGTCTATACAGGGCTTTTCTTTGGGGACTACTGCCCGATGGTTGAAACTAGAAAATAAAGAATAAACCTTTATAATAGAAGTGAGACTGTTACAAAACTTTACGGATTAGGATATGTCACGCATCGTTGTTATCACTGGGTTTGAATCATTTAATCTGGACTTGTACCGACAAGCTGCACAGTTAGCGCAGTCCCGTTGTCCAGACTTGGATATACAGATATATAGCGATCGCTCTCTTTCTCAAGAACCAGAGATTATTGAGAATGCCCTGAAGGATGCGGATGTTTTTTTTGCTAGTTTAATCTTTGATTATGACCAAGTAATTTGGTTGAGAGAACGAGCAGAAAATATTCCTATTCGTTTAGTATTTGAATCAGCTTTAGAATTAATGAGTTTGACTCGTTTGGGAAAATTTGTCATTGGCGATAAACCCAAAGGAATGCCGAAACCGATTAAATTTATTTTGAGTAAATTTTCTAGTGGGAAAGAAGAAGATAAGCTTGCCGGTTATTTAAGTTTCTTGAAAACTGGTCCAAAATTATTAAAGTTTATTCCTGCTAAAAAAGTACAAGATTTACGCAACTGGTTAATTATTTATGGCTATTGGAACGCCGGAGGAAACGAAAATTTTGCTTCTATGTGTTGGACAATAGCAGAAAAATATTTAAAAATAAAAGTAGGAGAAATTCCCGAACCCATCGAAACACCAAATATGGGGTTACTCCATCCCGACTATGATGGTTATTTTACTTCTCCCCGTGACTATTTAAACTGGTATCAACAAGAAAAATCTAGTAATCATCCTCTTGTAGCTGTTCTTTTATACCGTAAGCACGTTATCACTAAACAGCCTTATATTCCTCAACTAATTCGTTTCTTTGAAGAACAAGAATTAACCCCTGTTCCTATTTTTATCAATGGAGTTGAGGGTCATGTGATTGTCAGAGATTGGTTAACCACTACTTACGAAACCAAACAAAGAAACTTAGGTAATAAAGAAATACGTTCTTTAGCAAAAAATGCCATTGAAGTAGATGCTATTGTGTCTACCATCGGCTTTCCCCTAGTCGGTGGTCCTGCTGGTTCAATGGAAGCAGGGCGACAAGTTGAGGTAGCAAAACGCATTTTAACAGCTAAAAATATTCCTTATATTGTTGCTGCACCTCTACTAATTCAAGATATATATTCTTGGACAAGACAAGGAATAGGAGGGTTACAAAGTGTTGTTTTATATGCACTTCCTGAGTTAGATGGTGCCATTGACACCGTACCATTGGGGGGATTAGTTGGTAATGATATTTATATTATTCCTGAGCGAGTTAAACGGTTAACAGGACGTTTAAAAAGTTGGATAAACTTACGTAAGACTGAAACCAAAGATCGTAAAATTGCTGTTATTTTGTATGGGTTTCCTCCAGGTTATGGTGCAACAGGAACCGCAGCTTTATTAAATGTTCCCCGTAGCTTAGTAAAATTATTACGAGAGTTGGAAAAGCAAGGCTATGATGTGGGAGAATTACCAGAAGATGGTGAGATTATTATTAATCAAGTCAAAGAAGCCGATGAAGCCATTATTACCCCGAATAATGCTGAGGAAGGTCAGGCAACGGTTAATGTGAGAAAATTAGAAGAATGGTTAGGATACTTGTTAAAAACTCGTATTGAAAAACAATGGAAAACATTAACAGAAACAGGAATTAAAACTTATGGAGATGAATATCAAATAGGAGGTATTCAATTAGGAAATATTTGGATCGGAGTGCAACCCCCATTAGGTATTTCAGGCGATCCTATGCGGTTAATGTTTGAAAAAGATTTAACCCCCCATCCTCAATATGCCGCCTTTTATAAGTGGTTACAAAACGATTTTTCTGCCGATGCTATTCTTCATTTTGGGATGCACGGAACAGTTGAATGGTTACCAGGTTCACCATTAGGAAATACAGGTTATTCTTGGTCAGATATTTTATTAGGAGATATACCAAACTTATACATTTATGCAGCCAATAACCCCTCAGAATCAATCTTAGCTAAACGTCGAGGATATGGGGTGTTAATCTCTCATAATGTACCCCCTTATGGACGGGCAGGGTTATATAAAGAATTGATGGCACTGCGAGAATTAATTGCTGAATATCGAGAAGATACTAATAAAAATGAGATTTTGCGAGAAGGTATTATTCAGAAAATTGTCGACTCTGGTTTAGCTGCTGACTGTAAGTTTGAAGAAGGTCAAAAATTAGGCATTGATTTCACTGTAGAAAACGCCAAATTGTTTAGTAAACACTCTTTAAATGAGTATTTTGTCAAGGTCTATGAATATCTACAAATCCTAGAACAAAGATTATTTTCTTCTGGTTTACATACCTTGGGGGAAATTCCCAATCAAGAACAATTAGACTCTTATTTAGAGGCTTATTTTGGAGAGAATTTAACCGAGAGAGAAAGAAAAGCAATTACTTCTGAATCACCAGAATTACAGTATATACTAGAGTCAGCTAATGGACGAAGTGAAACTATCCAAGAAGCAATTTACATCAGAGACTTACTTAAACAAACTCCAGAAGAATTAATTAACTTATTACGGGGATTAAATGGAGAATATATACCCCCTGCACCCGGAGGAGACTTACTCAGAGATGGCACAGGAGTGTTGCCCACAGGAAGAAATATACACGCCTTAGATCCTTATAGAATGCCATCTCCAGCAGCTTATGAACGAGGTCGAGAAATTGCCAAGAAAACTATTCAACAGCATATAGAAGAACATGGTAATTATCCCGAAACCATTGCCGTTTTATTGTGGGGTTTAGACGCAATCAAAACCAAAGGTGAGTCATTAGGTATTTTATTAGAATTAGTCGGCGCAGAACCCATTAAAGAAGGCACTGGACGCATCGTCAGATATGAGTTGAAACCCTTAGAAGAATTAGAACATCCGAGAATCGATGTTTTAGCAAATTTATCAGGAATATTTCGTGATACTTTTGTCAATATTATTGAACTATTAGATGACTTATTCCAACGGGCAGCAGAAATAGAAGAAGACCCCGAAAATAACTTTATTCGTAAACACTATTTACAGTTAAAAGAGCAAGGAGTAGAAAATGCTTCAGCGAGACTATTTTCTAACCCGGCCGGTGATTTTGGGTCCTTAGTTAACGATCAGGTAGTTGACGGTAACTGGGAATCTAGCGACGAATTAGCTAATACTTGGGAAAAAAGAAATGTCTTTAGTTACGGACGCAAAGATAAAGGACAAGCTAGACCAGAAATTTTAAATCAACTATTAAAAACTAGCGAAAGAATTGTCCAAGAAATTGACTCAGTAGAATATGGTTTAACCGATATTCAAGAATATTACGGTAATACAGGAGGATTAAAATTAGCTGCTGAAAAACAAAGCGGCAAAAAAGTAACCGCAAGTTTTGTTGAAAGCTTTTCTAATGATACCAACCCCCGAAAACTAGAAGACTTATTAAGATTAGAATATCGTACAAAGTTACTAAATCCAAAATGGGCTGAAGCGATGGTTAACCAGGGTTCAGGGGGTGCTTATGAAGTCTCCCAACGGATGACAGCGTTGATAGGATGGGGAGGTACAACGGATTTTCAGGATAATTGGGTGTATGATCAAGCTGCCGAAACCTACGCTTTAGACCCAGAAATGGCGGAAAAATTACGAAAAGCAAACCCCGAAGCGTTTCGCAATATTGTGGGAAGAATGATCGAAGCAAATGGAAGAGGTTTCTGGGATGCTGAGGAGGAAACCTTAGAAAAATTACGTGATTTATATGATTTAACAGAAGAAGAATTAGAAGGAGTTATTAATTAAAGAAAAGATAGCTTTGTGATTGTCAGAATCAACTCGACCATGCTATAATCCCTAAGTAACAATAGAACGGATATCTTGAATAAACTCTGAGGGAATTTGAATTTTTATACCTGTTCTTTCAGCAACTTTTTGAGTAAAATCCTTAGTATTTAAACTCAGTAATCTATCTGCCCTAGCTAATAAAGCAGCAGATAAAATGGGAGCATCTTTAGCTTCGATAATATCAATATACACTGAAAATTCTTCTAGAGAAGGGTTAGGCAAAATTTGAACATTTATATTATTAATGAGGTCATCAAAAATAGGAATTGCTTTAGGAAGTTTCTTGTTAAGGTTTCTTCGACATTCTTCTAACACTTGTTCTGAAATTAATAGCTTATATAAACCTATTTCTGCCATAGTTAAGACAACTCGACTTGCACCAGTTGAAGATGCAGACCCTGCAATTAAGACACTAGTGCAGCTTAGCAAAAATAATCCACCAGTCACTTATGATCTTTAAAGCCCTTAAATTTCCAAACGAACGGCTTAGCAAAATGTTGATTAAAGTAATCAATAAAATTGAGAATTTTTTGGGATAGTTCTTCAGTTGAATGGACAGTAATTCTTTTGAGTAAACGCCGGACTAAGATCGAAAACCAACACTCAATTTGATTAAGCCACGATGTATGTTTGGGAATATAAACAAAGCGAATTCGATGAGATTCATCTGATAAAAAATCTGCTCTGCTGTCCATAGATTGCAAAATACCCTCCTTTCCTTTTCTCCCCAAATCAATAGTAATTCCACAGCTTTCTGCTACTAATTTGACTAAGCTTTCCGATTTATGAGTGTTGAGTTTATCTACAATAAAAATCCATTCTGCTTTTTCATCAATCTTAATCGTTCTCTGGATATGTTCAGAAAAATCTTGTTCTGTTCTTGTCGGTCCAATAGAGGGACTAACAACTTTTCCTCTTGCCACATCCCAGTTCGCAATCAAGCTTAAAGTTCCGTTTCTTTCATATTCAAATTCGATTTTTTCTACTTGTTTAGGCTTGATTCTTTTGTTCGGAAATAATCTCTCAAGAGCTTGAATCCCTGTCATTTCATCTGTACTAATTAAATGAATTCCTTGTTCTAACAAAGTTTTAGCTTCTTGATGAAGTTCACAGATATATTTGACTTGCTTTTTAAATTTTAAGGGATCATCAATTTTGGCATTTAACCAGTAACGAACGAGATGTGGTTGTAATGTCGCTTCTTTTTAAAAAACGCCCCACACTACGGGGGGAAATCTTTTCGACAATTCCTCTTTTTATGGCTTCATCCGCCAACTCTGAAGGTGTCCAATGGCTCACTGGTCTGTCTGATTTTTCACATTCTTCACAAGCGATCGCTACAATCTGGACTACTTGTTCGACCGTAAAGGATTTTGTTGTTCCAGGTCTTGGGCGATCGCTTAAAATTCCTTTGATCAAGACCATTAATGCTTTCTCCGTTACCTGTTGTTCTTCGGCGGCACTCAGTTTTTCTCTCTCCTCAAACCATCGCGATCGCCACTGACGCACTTGTACTCGGTCTAATTCTAATCTTCGACTAATCGAACTATTGCTCTCTCCTGATGCTGCGGCTAAGATTAGCTTGGCTCGTCTAACAAGGCGATAGGGGTTTGTTGTCCCTCTCACTATTTGTTGGAGTACTGTTTTCTGTAGGTTGGAGAGGTTAATTGGCAATGCTTTTATCATGGACATCAACTTCGAGATTCTTCCGTTAGTTTCATTGAAACACATTGTCGTGGCTAGTCACGAAAGTTTCTGTAAAAATCTGGTGGATTACTTTCGCCAAGCTGCACTAGTTTGAGCGAAAGTGCAAGATGTTAGTTTAGAGGTCAGAAATATTGAAAACATGATAATTTTTTATCTGTACAATCAAAAGAGCAACTCTATTTTTTCAATTTTCCTTTAATTCGAGACAGTAACATATAAACTTCTGGTAATTTTAATTGAATGGATAAGATTATAAAAATAGTAAAAGCAGTAACCACAGATAACAGTAATCGTAACAATTGTAAGAAGAAATTATTATCAGGATAAAACTGTTCCCAACCCCAACTAACACCATAACTACCTACACCAGCTAAAAAACTAATTCCTGTTAAAGCCAATAACGCCTTACCCCATTCTTGTAAAGGTAAACCCCCTAAACGATTATTGAGAATGCCTAAGAAAATAACCAGAGAAACTATATTAACCCCAATAGTTGCAAACACTAAACCAGGAGTTTGAAAAGGTTTATATAACAGAAAATCTAAAAAACCATTGAGAAAAATATTAAAAATACTAATTCTAAAGGGTGTTTCTCCATCCCCTAAAGCATAAAAAACCCTAACTAAAACATCCCTAGCCAAATAGAAAAACATTCCGATTCCATAAGCCATTAAAACAGGAATAACCAGATCAGCATCAGCAGATTTAAAAGCACCTCGTTGATAAACAACCCGAATAATAACAGGGGCTAAGGCTATAAAAATAGCCGTTAACGGTAACATAGTTAAAGCCGTTAATAATAACCCTTGACGAATTCTTACCTTTAATTCCGGCCAATTTTCAGGGGCAGTTAAACGAGAAAAAACCGGCATAAACGGCACTAAAATCATATTAGAAATAATACCCAAAGGCGTTAAATAAATAAAATTTGCATAACGCATAGCAGCCGCTGCATTGGGGATAAACGAGGCAAAAAAGAAGTCAGTATAAGTATTAATCTGTAACATCCCTGATGATAGAGTAGCCGGGCCCATCACCTTCATCACATCCATCACCCCAGGAATACGCCAATTAAAGCGTAACCTTAGTTTACCCATTCCTGCTTGCCATTGGGCCCATAGTTGCGCTAACCACTGTAAAACCCCTCCTACTAAAGTTCCTCCGGCTAAAACCATGGCCCCTAAATACCAATTTTCGGGGTTATTCAGATTAGTTCCTAACTGCCACATTAAGGTCACAACACCAATAACAATGGCCACACTAGAAAACAAGGGGCTAATACTGGGTAAGAGATATTGATCCGCAGCGTTGAGGGTTCCAAAACCGATGCCAACCAGCCCTGCCAACAAAGCTAATGGGGCCATAATTTGTAATTGTTGAACAGCGATCGCTTTAACCTCACCTCCCAACCCCGGGGCCAACATAGAGATAAAAGTATCCGCAAAGACGATTAAAACCACCGTAACCAACAATAAAACCAGACTGACTAAGGTAGTTACCGTTTCCACTAAGGGAGCCGCTTCTGACTTATCTCGTTTCTCTAAAACACTAATTAAGGCACTATGAAACGGTCCATTGATACCCCCCAGTAAAATTAATAAAAAACCAGGGATAACGTAAGCGTAAGCGTAAGCATTATAGACGGAGCCTACCCCGAAAGCTGCTGCGATCGCCTGTTCACGGACTAAACCAAACACTTTACTAACCAGGGTAGCCACAGCTACAAGGCCAGCAATACTCACTAAAGAACGGGACTTTTTTTGATTAAGAGACACAGCACCCCTCATGACAAATCGTCATCGTGAAATATGCGAGTGGAAACCCCGTCGTCTGAAAACGTCGGGGAGGAAACGAGCATCAACTAACAAACAGTTGCTCCAACGAAGTCCGCTTCCTGTTTACAAATTAACCCCGTAGAGCGTTGGAGCAACACTACTTTCGAGGCAGTAAATTGTCCTAGTCTTTTCCAATCAAAATTGGAAACTGAGACTTGTTTAGCCGTATCACCAGAACACCAGCCATAAAAGACTTTACCAGCCTTAATAGCTTTAACAAAATCTCCTTTTCTGATGTTATGACGAGTAACTGTCCCTCCGTACTTTCGTCTTTTACCTCCTTTAATTGGTAACATTAAGTGAAGTTGACGACGACTAATAGGAGGACGTTTAATTACCATGAATTGACAAGCAGTAATAGTTACATTGCCTTGCCAAATAGGTCCATGATTATTACCCGAACAATGGGCTTTATACTCAAGAAATTGATAACAAGCCAAGGTAACACCATCTACAGCATGGGAACTAGCTGTTTGTTTAGACTTATTTTTAGATTTATCTAACCTAAGATGTTTTCTAAGATTAGAAGTTTGCCAACCGTAAATAGTATGAACATTGCCCAACTTTTCTAATTGTTTGAGCATCCATTTCTGTCCTACCATAACGGCTGAAAATCCTTTCCCTGACTTAGCTCCTTTCCGTCCAGATGTTAAATCAACATCTGCTTTGACGTACTCAAAGTAAATATCAGTAATAGGAAATACTTTGCACAGTTGTTGAATAACTCTTAACTCAAGTTGTCGATTAGCTTTAATTGACGGTGGTAGCTTACCTTGTTTTCGGTTTGAAAATCGCTTTTGACGATGCGCTCTTAGATGAAAAGGTAATTTACGATTAATGCGTCTCCCTCTTCTTCCTCGTCGCATCATCCGACGATTATTCATCCGTTCTCGAACTTTCTTAAAAGGTAGTTCAAGATGTGCTGTAAATAAAGTATATTTTGAGGATTGAACACCAATACCAGAAAAATGCTTACCTGGATCTATTCCTACAGAAACAGACTGAGTTTTGGTGTCAGATGATTTGACTAAAAGTTGAACATAAAACTGCCCTAAATCGTTGAATTTTCCGACAGCTTTCCCGTCAGATATCCATCGTCTAACTCGACTTGCTTTGGTCGGCATTAATGGGGTTCCGTCTGGTGATAAAACAGGGACTCTTAACATGGAGATAATCCTCAAGAGTAAAGTTGTGGTCTCTTTGCCCACCTAATCTAAGATGTCTTGCCATTACGCCCGTCTTCCCAAAAAGACTTAAAGATAATCCAAACTAGAGAAGTATTTGGAAGTTTGTGCCAAGATTAGGCGAAAAAGGGCTATTCAACACTTAACGTTGCTAACTTTGGGTTTGGCAATCCCTAACTTCAACGCAGCGTAGCTTCGTTCAGTTAGGGTTGTTGAATTATTATTCAAGATTCTGTGACGTGACACAAGAGGGTTTAGATCGGATTTTCTCTAAGTACAGGAATTTCTCTGATATCGGCATTACCGCTCCCATTTCCATCCCCATTATTGTCTGTCTCTGGTATATCCACCGTTGGTGCAACTAAATCTTCTATACCGTTGACCACTGCCCCCAAAACAGGAACCTCTGCATCCGATAATTGATCAATAGCCTCGTTTAACAAACTAGAGCGAGTAAATCCGGGTCTAGTGATCAAAACTAAGCCATCGGTTAACGACTCTAATAACAGAGCATCATTACAGCGTGAGAGGGATGGAGAATCAATAATCACCATATCGTAGCGTCCTCTGGCATCCTTTAAGAGTAATTGTAGCTCACTGGATTCCATGATAGCTGCTGCCTGACGTTGGGGACCGGGACTAGGTAAGAGGTATAAATTAGCCACTCCAGGGACTAAACTAACGGCATCAGTGCGATTATTGTTGAAACGTAGGGGTTCTAAATGATTATTGGGGTTGGGGGTAACTTCTAACCATTGGGCTTTAGAAGGGGATCTTAAGTCAGCTTCTACGAGCAAAGTGCGTTTTCCTGCTTGTGCTGAAGCAATAGCCAAATTATAAGCCGTTGCACTTTTCCCTTCTTCGTTACTAACACTGGTGATCATCACAACTTTAGACACATCCGACCCCAAGCGACGCAAGTTACTACGAAACCGCTCATAGAAACTTAAATCACCTGCGTCTCCATCCAATAAAGCAGGACTAAGATCCTCTCGGTAAAGGGAACTATAGATAAATGGTAATTGACCCAAAACTGGAACTTCACGGTCAACCAGAGAATCTCGCAGTTCTTGGGGTGTGTGTAGGCGATCGTCAATTAAAGCCAGTAGGAGAATGACCCCTAACCCTGCGACCAAACCAACACCACCGCCAAGTCCTATAATTAATACTTTGTTTTTTTGTTCGGGTTGTGGGGGAGGAGAGGGGCGATAATTGGCAGGAACCGCCACTGATAAACTGCCTACTGTTTCGGCTTCTGCTGATTGTGCATCCACTAATGCCGTCAGAATGTTTTGATAAACAATCCTCTGAAATTCAACTTCTTGAACCAATTTTGCTTGTTGTAACTGTTTATCTGGAAATTTTTCGTACTGTTCCCGTAATTTTTGTTCTGTTGCAATTACTGAATTTAATTGTCTGAATAATCCAGCACGTCTGGTTTCCAGGGCTAAGAGTTGATTGGCTAACCTTTGTCTACTGGGGTCTAAACTACTATCTTGACGAATTTGACTGATAGGAACCGGAGCTAAGTCTCTGGCTCCAATTAATTCTTGCGCCCTTTGTTGAAAAAGGGTTTCATTGACTTGTTTTTCCTTAAGGAGTTTTACAATAGTGGGGTGTTCCGGTCGCAAATCTAGTTTTAATCTTTCGAGTTGTTGTTCTATCCCCAGAATTTGCCCCCGTAAACCCGCTAAAATCGGGTCAGCACTCAAGGCAACTGAGGCATAAGCCTGCTCTGGTGTCAACCCCAATTGGTTGATTAAACTGTTGATTCGACCATCGATTTCTTGTAGGGCTAATCCTAATTCCCGTTGTCTCTGTTGACTGCTGGTAATTCCACTGAAAAGACTACCATCTTGAATAGCCAGTAAATCTGAACCTTGCTGGGAAACGTAGCGATAAAAGCGGTTTTCTGCTTCAGTTAACTCATTTTTAACTTGCTCTAGTCGTCTACTCAGGGCATCAATCCGACTTCTCAATTCAGATGTGTTTAACCAACGGCTATTATCCACCATCTCTTCCATAAAAACCTCTAAGATTAGTGTGGCACGAGTGGGGGATTCCCTGTCGGTGTATTGTAATCTAATTCTCCCTACTTCTCCTTCTTCGGGTACGTCTACAACTAAATTTCTTTCTCGCATCTTACGAATCTCTTGAGGTGATAGCTTTACCCCATTTTTCTCCAGTCTATTTGTAGCTCTCTGAAATACCCGTCCAGACAAGAGGGTTCCTTTACTCAAGGATATTCCCCGTCCTTGAGCTTGTAGTTCATTTCCTGTGGTGGTGAAAGCCGGTGGTAGTTCTTTAGGGATCAATTGTCCAAACGCTGAGTAGGTAGGGGCTGGGGGTGGTGCAGGTGGTTGTAAGGCGATTAAACCCGATACCCCACAACCCGCTACCAGGGTCAAAAATCCTAACCAGTAGTTTTGTTGGAAAGAAATAGCAAATCGTTTAACAATTGGGGGAGCCATAACATTTTAAGAATATTAATATAGATGCTACTATTGTATAGAGTTTTAGTTTTACATGATAGCTACTATTAGAGCTTGTTTCAGTTGAATCTCTAATACGATCAGGGGAAAGTAGGGGGAAAATGCCCATGACACAAGAATTTCCAGTTTGTTAATATTTTTTTTAGTTTTGTTATTGTAACTACTGTTATCATTGATAGCACGATTGCCCCAAGAATAATTAATGCCCTATCTAGGATTGTCTAGGTTTTCGTCTTCTAGAAAAAGCTCACCCAGGCAGCAAAAATAGGAATGATACCATGAAATTAAGTCGTAGTTTAACTCTTTTCTGTTTGATTTTTTTGTTCTTATTGATTTCTATGAACTCTGCTGCCGCTTTTTGTGGTTTTTATGTGGCAAAAGCTGATAGTAATCTCTATAATCAAGCTTCTCAGGTGGTTATTGCCAGGGACGGAAAACGCACTGTTTTAACTATGGCTAATGATTATCAAGGGGAAGTTGATGACTTTGCCATAGTGGTTCCAGTTCCTGTTATTTTAAAAGAAGAACAAGTCAAGGTAGGGGAACCAGAAATTATTGAAAGATTGGATGCTTTTAGTGCGCCCAGATTAGTAGAATACTTTGATGAAGATCCTTGTGGTCGTTCCTATTTAGAAGACGAAGTTTTAAGGGCTCCGACGGCTCCTCGATCTGCTCCAGAAATGAGTTCCAGTCGTGATAATGCTTTGGGGGTAACGGTTGAAGAAGAGTTTACCGTGGGAGAGTATGATATCGTTATTTTGAGCGCAAAAGAATCCAATGGTTTAGAAATTTGGTTAAGGGAAAATGGCTATAAAATTCCTAACGGAGCGAGTACAATTTTACGTCCTTATATTCAGCAAAATCTCAAATTTTTTGTAGCTAAAGTAAATTTAACCGAATACGAAAATACAGGGTTTAAATCTCTTCGTCCTTTGATGATGGCCTACGAATCTCCTAAATTTATGTTACCCATTCGTTTAGGAATGTTGAATGCTCAGGGAGAACAAGATTTAATCGTTTACTTGTTATCCCCTAAAGGACAAATAGAATTAACCAATTATCGCACAGTTAAAGTTCCTTCTAATTTAGAAATTCCCGAGTTTGTTCAACAAGAATTTGCTCCTTTTTATAAAGCTATGTTTAGCAAAAGTTATGAATATAATGGCAAAAAAGTAGCTTTTATTGAATATGCTTGGAACATGGCTAATTGTGATCCTTGTTCGGCACAACCTTTAAACCGTGAAGAGTTAAAAAAAGCAGGAGTATTTTGGTTGAATAATAACCGTTTTAATAATGTATTTATTACCCGTCTTCATATTCGTTATCAACGGGAAAATTTTCCTGAAGATTTGAAGTTTCAAGAAACGGCTAATAATCAGTTCTTTCAAGGAAGATATATTATTCGTCGTCCTTTTCGAGAAAAACGTAACTGTGATGCAGCTAAAAGTTATTATCAATCTGTTCGAGAAAGACAAGACAAAGAAGCTATAACTCTATCTCGTTTAACAGGATGGAATATTTATGATATTCGTAAAAAAATTGATTTTATTGACTTTGAAGATGTCCCTTGGTGGCGACAAATTTTCGGATTTTATATAAAATCAAACTAAAAGCCCCCCTTAGTAAAGGGGGTTGGGGGGATCAATCTTATGAACTATTTACCATACAATAAAAACCTAGTATCAAGGGCTAAAGAATTAAGAAAAAATCTGACTTTAGCTGAGAAAAAAAATTGGTACAAATATTTAATAAATTATCAATATCGTGTTTATCGACAGCGGCCTATTGATAATTTTGTTGTTGATTTTTATTGTCCTAAGTTAAAGTTGGTAATTGAAATTGATGGTGATAGTCATTACAGGGAAAATGCTCAGGAATACGATAGTCAAAGAACTGAAATATTACAAGGTTATGGTTTAATTGGACTTTGGACAAAAAAAGTTTGTTAGCGTATATTTTACGCTAAACTAAAATCCCAAAATATCGGGTCTGTATCAGTCAATAAAATTGGCTGACAAATAGGGCTAATCTATAGATTCTGAGGAAAACTAAGGAGCTTTTAAGTTTTCAGTTGATTTTTTGCTCCCTTTCTTGATAACATCATGACGAGTTCGTGGGGCTTTTTTGTAACCTTTAATACGTCCGGAAGAAAAACCTCGACGTTTGGGAAATTTGGCGAAAGTCCCCAAGGTCGTAATTATTCTTGAAAAGTCTCTTTGAACTAGACTAGGGGTGATTTTGATGGATTTATTAGTCTTCAAATACTGTTCCCAATCACGGGGTAAAACCACAGCTAATTTTCTGGCAGCCCACAAATTTACATAAGAAATAAGTGTTAGTTTAAACCAATTTTCTTCATGATGTACATCGGGAGTTAAATAAGATGTCATCAATAATCTTTGTTTACCAAATCGAAAAAGATGTTCCATGTCATAACGTTGTCGATAACACTGATAACAATCAACTAAACTTAACTCATCGCGCCGAGAACCAATAACAATAAGCCACATAGGTTTCCAAATACTATTTCTTTCTTGATCTCTGACAACAATCTGGAGTAAAGTAAAGGAGTGATTGTTCATTTTATAGTTTTTAGTTCCTCTCATTAACATCTGTTTCCATCCCGAAATAGTCACTGTTAATTGACGACCTTTTTTCGTTGTAAAGGGAACATGATGAACTTCATCAGGTTCAGTCCAAGTTTGGTCATCTTTAAGGTCAATTTTATCCCCATACCAACGGGGATGTCCCGAAGTTTTGGCTTGATTTGGGTCCCGAATAAATTGACGATAAAAAACTCGGTCACTTCTAACTCTTGTAATACTAACTACGTCTTCATGCTTAACTTGTTCCCCAATAAAATCCTTTTGGCTGTAGTCACTATCAGCCACTAAGACAGATAATTTATCAGAAAATAAAGAACTTTGCCAGATTTTTTTTAGTTGTTGATTGCCTTGATTTACTCCTTTATGTTTAGAGGGGACTCGCTCTCCTGATAAGGGGACAGCCCAAGGGACTTTTTCTGTGTCTATTTGGTCAGGTAAAGCGCAGACAACGGAATAACAATGTCCAATATTAATGGGTTTATTTCCCTTAATTGGATTGGGGTAATGAATAAAGGTTTTATCCGCTAACGTTTCGGCAAACCGTCGTGGACAGGGAGTTGTGTCAATACCAAATAAGTTATAATGTTTTGAAGTGGGAGGAATTGTTCTCGATACCGCTGAAAATAAAGTCTCAATTCTTTGTTCATAATTAGGGTCAGTTTGAGTGGGTAAAAACTCTTGAATTCCTCTATATAAACTGTTATGATCTCTTCTAAATAAAGGATTGAGAGACAATTCAACGACTGAGTGAGCTTGTTGGTTACTGGAGAGGGCATCGAGTAATTCTATAATAGTTTCTTTTCTAGCTTTTAGTCCTTGGAAGAGGTTAGACCTCCACACCAGGAATTCCTCGACAGACGTAGCCGTTTCATTTTTGGTCATTTTTAAAATTTATTACCTTATAAATTAGCGGAATATATACGCTAACATCAAAAGAGGTTGTTTGTTACAGTTAAGGCTAATGTCATCACATTCCGAACTTAAGACCAGTCAAGATGTCCACCTGAGAGCCAAACAAATTAAGAGTCTAATTCGCTCTCTTAAACAGAAAATAAAAAAAATTGAACGGGAAGGGGAAGTAGCACCAGCTAATTGTCATATTATTCGTTATCAGGTTAATGGAAAGGGAACAATCTACTGGTATTATAAACTACAGGCTGCTGAATCAATTTTTCCTATGGCCACTAATAATGAGAAAAAAACCAAATATAAATATTTAGGACGAGCCGGAAGTTCTGCTCATATTGATGCTGTAGAAAAACTCACTAGAAGAAATCTCATTGATGAATTAGAACGAGTCATTCAATCTCTAACTGAAAGCTACTTAGATATCTATATTGGAACCGAAACTGAATGAAGCTATTTAATATTTAAAATCCCCTAAAAAGATGGAAAGAGAGTTTTTAAAATCACCTTAATTCTCTATTTTAGCTCTGGAGATATGTTTAGCGTAAAATTTACGCTAACAATTGTTTTTTGTCCAAAGTCCAAGGTTTAAAAGTTATTCGATTTACTAATGAAGAAGTTTTGCATAATTTAGAGGGGGTTATTGCTGTTATTGAGGGTTTGATCCCCCCTAACCCCCCTTGGAAAAGGGGGGAATAAGAGAAAACTTATCCAGGCGATCGCCATCAATTAGCAGTTGGTTCAATTTTAGAGATTATATTATACAATGATGGGTTTCTTTCGTTAATCTTAGAAGGATAAAAAAACTGAAAGCCCCCTTAGTAAGGGGGGTTGGGGGGATCAATCTTATGAACTATTTACCATACAATAAAAACCTAGTATCAAGGGCTAAAAAATTAAGAAAAAATCTGACTTTAGCTGAGAAAAAAAATTTGGTACAAATATTTAATAAATTATCAACATCGTGTTTATCGACAGCGGCCTATTGATAATTTTGTTGTTGATTTTTATTGTCCTAAGTTAAAGTTGGTAATTGAAATTGATGGTGATAGTCATTACAGGGAAAATGCTCAGGAATACGATAGTCAAAGAACTGAAATATTACAAGGTTATGGTTTAAAAGTTATTCGATTTACTAATGAAGAAGTTTTGCATAATTTAGAGGGGGTTATTGCTGTTATTGAGGGTTTGATCCCCCCTAACCCCCCTTGGAAAAGGGGGGAATAAGAGAAAAGTTATCCAGGCGATCTCTCTGAGGGTTTGATCCCCCCTAACCCCCCTTTCTAAAGGGGGGAATTAAGAGAAAACTTATCCAGACGATCGCATTTCAATGATAAAATGGGGACAAATTCATTCACATCAAACAGGTACAGATGAGACAAGTAATTATTTATCCTGGAGAAGATGGTTATTGGGTTGCTCAATGTCCTAGTTTACCTCCTTGTATTAGTCAAGGAGAAACAAAAGAAGAGGCGATCGCTAATATTCAAGAAGCAATAGAATTATATATGGAGGTTCTCCAAGAAGAAGGTCGTGTGATTCCTGAAGATAACGTTGAAACAGTTACCCTTGCTTTATGAGTAAATTACCTCAAATTTCTGGCAAACAGTGTATCAAAACATTGGGAAAGGTAGGATTTTACATAAAGCGTCAAAAAGGTAGCCATATTATTCTGTGTAGAGATACCCCTCAAGGATAATTGCTAACGTTGATATTCAACAATCAAGGGGACGGTCTTTAATCCGGCTAGTTCATAATTTTTCATCATCTGCTGAAAAGCTTCCCATGCTGGCTTGTTTCTGATAACGACACAACCAGCACTACCGGGCGCATTGGCATCAAAGTGTATTCCAAAATCTCCCCTGGTCTTACCCCAAATGTTGACCAAGTGAGGATCAATTTTGTAAAAATTCCCCTCAATCCCCCGTTGAGGAAGGTAGATCGGCTTAGTTCTTACCGTGTAACCCAGATTCCGCACTTCAAAAAGTAGCATTAAATACTACAAGCCTGGGGTTAATAATTAAGTATAATTGCTTAAGCTCTTGAAGACAAAAAAGTGGGATAATTGCTTAAGTTGTTTCCTCTGTAAAAAAAGAGCGAAAAATGTCTTATTTAGAAGAAATACAAGTTAAAAATTTAGACCATTTAGGGATAGTAGCTGGTTTAATTGATGAAATAGGAATAGTCAAAATAATTAATAATAAATTAGGAATAGATGTTAGAGAAAAAATCTCAGCAGGTACAGTAGTTAAGTCTATTTTAATCAATGGACTAGGATTTGTTTCAAGACCTCTATATTTATTCAGTCAGTTTTTTCAAGATAAAGCCATTGAGAAATTGTTAGGAGAAAGAATTAAACCTGATTACCTTAATAATGATAAAATTGGGAGAGTAATGGATGAATTATATAAATATGGACTAAATTATATTTTTATTGAAGTAGTTTTAGAAGTAATTAAAAAATTTAAAATAGACCTTAAATACTCCCATTTAGATTCCACATCATTTCATTTAGATGGAGAATATAAAAGGGAAGAAGATAAAGAGAAACAGGAAGAAGAAAAAATTATTAAAGAAAGACCAATTTTTATTAAGAAAGGATATTCTCGGGATCATAGACCAGACTTAAAACAATGTGTCTTGGATTTAATAACAAGCCAAGATGGAGATATTCCATTATTTGTGAGAGTAGGAGATGGAAATGAATCTGATAAAGCTGTATTTGGAAAAGTTTTAGTAGAATTCAAAAAGCAAATAAAGTTTGATAGTATCATGGTTTGTGATAGTGCTTTATATGGTCAAGAAAATCTCCAAATAATCCAACATTTAAAATGGATAACGAGAGTTCCAATGACCATAAAAAAAGCAAAAGAATTAGTGCAAAATATAGAGGTGGAAGAAGTAAAAGATGAAGATAAAGAAAAAAGAAGTGACCTAAATTTAGAAAGTTATACCTGGAAAGAAGAAATTGTTACTTATGGTGGAATCAAGCAAACTTGGTTAATAGTCTTGAGTGAAAAAAGACAGAAAAGTGATTTGGAAAAACTAGAAAAACAACTTTCCCAAGAAGAGAAGAAATCCCGAAAATTTCTTAAAGAAATACAATCTGAAGAATTTGAACATCCTCAAGCTGCTCGATATAAATTAAAAGCTATTAATAAAAAATTGAGATTGTTGGAAATAAAAGAAGTTGAACGGATTGAAACTTACTCGAAAAAAAAGGAAAAGATTTATAAAATGACTAGTCTGATCATCAAAAAAGATGAAGAGATAAGTAGAAAGACTAAAGAAGCAGGAAAATTTATTTTAGCAACTAACTTAGTAGAGTAAAATAAATTAGAAGCTAGTGAAATTCTGATAACTTATAAAAACCAGCAATCTACGGAAAGAGGATTTCGATTTTTGAAAGATCCCTTATTTTTTACTGATAGTTTCTTCGTTGAAAAACCAGAAAGAATAGAAACAATGTTATTTTTAATGTCTTTGTGTTTGTTGATTTATAACTTGGGGCAAAGAGAATTAAGAAATTGTTTAAAAAGAGTCAAAAAAGGAATAAATAATCAAGTAGGGAAAGTAACATTGCGTCCGACTTTGAGGTGGATATTTCAATGTTTTCAAGGTATTCATTATGTGATTTTAAACGGAGTTAAACAAATTGTCAATTTAACAGAAGAAAGGCGTTTTATATTGAGTTTATTACCTGCATCTTGTCAAAGATATTATCTATAAATTGAATTGGATAAAGCAAAAATAATAAAAGAATAAGAGTCTAATGATATCAAATGAGAAGAGGAAACTCTCCTTCGTTTGTGCTGAGTCTTGCTAAGTTTTCAATGAGTATAAATCTTCTTAATTTGATTATTTTTCCTAAAAATTTAATGAAAAGAGAAATATTCTTGCCCAGGTATGATTTTCGGACTTTTTAAAACTATGTATTTTTTTATACTACATTTTGAAGTGCGGAATCTGGGGTATCAACTAAACCATTAGCAGTGTAGGTAAATTGAGTGATAAGATCGTCATTTCCTCCTACTTCTCCAATGACTTCAGTGATGGAAAGAACATTTCCGTTATTGGGGTCAATATCGTAGAGAGTTTGATGACCTAATTCGTCGGTATAACTGGTTAATTGATTGAAAGTTGGGTCATAGGTGAAACTCTTGAATCCTCGACCGATAGAGGTTCCGGTTGCTTCAGTAATCCCCTGCTCAGTAACAATTAAGGATAAGCCATTTTGCAAACTAGCCTGATTAAAACTGTACTGTTGAAACTGATTCTGATTATTCCAAATACCAATTGTGGCTGATTTTCCGGCACTATGTTCCTCATCAGTAGATTGCTCAAAATTAACATCAAGGTAATTAAATTGAATTGAGTTAGTGCCTTCACTCAATATCACTTGAAAGGTGATATTTCCAGTTTCAGAAAGATATGGATAAGCTTCAACTTGATGCCACTGTACAATAAATTGGCGATTATCTGGTTCTCTAATTGTTTGAGTATAAATTTCAGCAATAGCTCCTTCATCACTTCTTGTTTCTAAATCATCCCAGAATGGTAAGATGGAAGGTAAATCAGATAATCCAACACCACCAGTCATTAGATCAGTATTAGTATACTGAGACTTGATTCCGCCAAAGCTGAGTAAACCATTAGAACTAACAGCAATTTGGTTGTAGGTATTATTATAGAAATTAACGGATCAGATTTCCTGCTGTGTCATACTCTAACACTGTCTCACGATCCCCCGGATCGCTAATACTGGTAACTAAACCATTGGTATAACTAAAATTAGTTTCTAAACCCACAGGATCGATAATGGTGCTAATATTCCCCTCATTGTTGTAGATATATTGAGTAGTATTTCCATTGCGATCGCTTACACTAGCAATTTTATTATCCGCATTGAAACTATAAACCATCTGATCCGTCATGGTGCGTCGGAATGTCCCATCTTCCAATTTTTCCAACACAGAAAAATCCCCTGGAGGCGAGTCATAACCACCTTCTTCCAGGATTTCAAATAACAATTCTCCCCCGTCTCCATCGATGATTAACACCGATCCATCCACATTTTCGACGATTTCCTCCAAACCGGACAAACCCCAACCATTGCCGAAAATACTACCAATACTGTTAACGTGAATAATGTCCCCAGTATAAGTAATGGTTGAACCATTCAAGGTTTCCCCATTCAGTTGCAATAATCCTGTACTTAATTGATAATCATAACGCCCCGAACCTAACCCACGCATATCCCCTTGTAAGGCCGCTTCAATATTACCACCCTCTTCAGGAATGGACCAATAATTAGTCCCTCCTGCTATTTCATACTCAAACATCCCTTGTTGTACCGTTAATTCTGCCATTAAACGGCGATTTTCGTTAAAGACGACATTGCTATAATCAAAGTGTAAAATAGGACGAGAATCTGCTCTTTCTGAGTCATAAGTTAAGGTGAAACCACGATTAACTCCCAAAGATTCATAAGATACTAAATTATGGGTTTCTATGACTGCACCAGAATGGAGTTGCACCACAGATCCTCCTAGTTCGTCTACTTTAATTAACAATATAGCAATCAGGTTTCAGTTGTGAGAAAATATTGAGCAGGGTAAAACACAGTGTTAAACCCCTACAAGGACGCATTCGTAGGGACATAATATTATTATGTCTTGATATATAGCAATCAGTAATGATTCGTGAGATTATCGAGATCCCCCCTTTTAGTTCCCCCCTTATGATCCCCCCTTTAGTTCCCCCCTTAGTAAGGGGGGTTAGGGTGGATCAGAATTCACTTAATTCTCACAACTGATAACTGATTGCTATATATTCTCGCTTTTCACATATCATGACTGATTCTGCCTAGATATATTGTAGGGGTCAACGGCCGTTGACCCCTACAATATCCACATTTTAGGTTTAAGGTTTAGTAGTCGAAGTCTCCACCACCACCAGCAGGTGCTTTTTCTTTCTCAGGTTTATCCACCACAATACATTCGGTGGTGAGGATCATACCTGCGATCGAAGCAGCATTTTGTAAACCGGAACGAGTCACTTTAGCAGGATCAACGATACCAGCAGCTAACATATCGGTAAACTGACCACTAGCAGCGTCGTAACCGGTGTTAAAGTCTTGTTCTTTGACTCTCTCAGCAACTACCGCACCGTTTTGACCAGCATTTTCAGCAATACGTTTTAAGGGTGCAGTTAAAGCACGAGCAACAATCAAAGCACCGGTTAACTCTTCGTTAGCTAGATTGCCGTTAGACCACTCTTCTAGGGTAGGAGTGAGGTGTGCTAAGGTGGTACCACCACCAGGGACGATACCCTCTTCTACGGCTGCTTTTGTGGCGTTGATGGCATCTTCTAAACGTAACTTACGATCCTTCATTTCGGTTTCAGTAGCAGCACCCACTTTGATGACAGCTACACCACCGGATAACTTAGCTAAACGCTCTTGTAACTTCTCTTGATCGTAGGAAGACTCTGTATCTTCCATTTGACGACGGATAAGCTCACAACGAGATTTAACCCCTTCTTCGTTGCCTTCGGCAACAATAGTTGTGTCGTCTTTAGTTAAAGTTACCCGACGAGCAGAGCCTAACATTTCTAACTTGGCATTCTCTAACTTGAGGCCAGCATCTTCGCTGATAACAGTACCACCAGTTAAAACAGCGATGTCTTCGAGCATCTGTTTACGGCGATCGCCAAATCCAGGAGCTTTCACCGCAGCTACGTTTAACACACCCCGTAAACGGTTAACCACCAGGGTTGCTAAGGCTTCTTTTTCGATATCTTCGGCGATGATCATTAAAGACTTACCTTGACGAGCAACTTGCTCTAAAACAGGCACTAAGTCTTGTACGAGGTTAATTTTTTTGTCCGTTAAGAGGATGCAGGGTTCTTCAAATACTGCTTCCATGCGTTCAGCATCGGTGACAAAATAAGGGGAAATATACCCTTTATCAAAGCGCATCCCTTCGGTGATTTCCAGTTCGGTGAACATGGACTTTCCTTCTTCTAAGGAAATAACCCCTTCTTTACCTACTTTATCCATCGCTTCGGCGATCATTGCACCAACTTCTTCGTCGTTTCCTGCGGAGATGGCACCGACTTGAGCGATCGCTTTTGAGTCTGCGATGGGTTGAGCGTGGGCCGCGATTTTTTCTACTAAGAAGTCGGTAGCTTTATCGATACCCCGTTTCAAAGCGATGGGGTTAGCACCGGCCGCAACGTTGCGTAAACCCTCTTTAACGATCGCATGGGCTAAAACTGTAGCGGTGGTAGTTCCGTCTCCAGCGACATCGTTGGTTTTAGAAGCTGCTTGACGAATCAAGGAAACTCCGGTATTTTCGATATGGTCTTCTAATTCAATTTCTTTTGCAATGGTGATCCCGTCATTAATAATTTGCGGGGCGCCAAATTTCTTTTCTAGGACAACGTTGCGGCCTTTAGGTCCAAGGGTAACGGCCACAGACTCAGCTAGGATGTCCATACCTCTTTCTAAAGCACGACGTGCATCTTCGTTGTAAACAATGGATTTAGCCATAGGTTATGCCTCTTTTTGGTCAATTCTCAATCAATAATCAATAAAGTCGCTCTCAAGTCTTCTCTGCTTTGATTAAGCAACGGCAGCGAGGATATCTTTTTCCGATAGTAATACGTAGTCATCTCCAGACAGTTTGACATCGGTGCCGGCGTATTTGGAGTAAAGCACTTTATCGCCAACTTTGACATCTAATTCAGAACGACTGCCATCGTCGTTGCGTTTTCCGGGTCCAACTGCCACAACTTCACCGATTTGGGGCTTTTCTTGGGCGTTATCGGGTAATAAGATACCACCTGCGGTTTTTTCTTCGGCGGGGCTAACTTTTACAAAAATGCGATCGCCGAGGGGTTTAACTGTAGAGACGTTGATACTAATTGCTGCCATGAACGAATCCTCCTGAAGTTTATAATTAGGAATTAGGGCTTGTTTGAGATGCTTAGCACTCTAACCTTACGAGTGCTAATTTAGCGAAATAAGGGGAGTCATGGCAATAGTCGTCTGGGTACGGGTTTCCGAACTTTTCTGGGTTGTCTGCTTTAATGCTGACAGTATTTAGTGATTCCAGGATAAATTCCCTTAACATCAACATTTAAAATGCCAGGGGTTTTTCTTATTTGGTTAACAAGGTGTTTTAGCTCAATTGTAGAGTTAATTAGGGTTTGCTGAAAAAGTTTCTCCAAAATTTATGCCACTTTTGACCAAGAATTTTCTGACAAATCAATAAGTTTTAGCACATAAAAATTGTTTAAAGTATAATCAAAATTAATGAAAGGCGGTTTGATGAGTTCTCCTGTTCTACTATTAGTAAATAAGGACAAAAAAAGCGACAAAAACTGCCTCAGAAGTTTAGAAAGATTGACAACTAAAAATGTAATAGCAATAGATGTAATGGAGGTTTCAGGGAGTTTTGTCATCACGAGATTTAGGCTAAATCTTCGTTTAGCTTGTCCAAACTTTTCCTCAATAGCATTACGGAAGCATTCATCGGAGTGGGCTTGTTTCTTTTCTTCTTCACTGACATTTTTCGGAGGTCTTCCTAACTTCGGACCACTGATTCTTATCCCTCTTTCCTTACACCAATTTCTGTTTTCCCTAGTTCGATAAATTTTATCTACATGGACGGATTCGGGATAATAGCCAAACGTTTCTTTATACTTTTCTACTTGTTCTTTTAAATGACAAGATTCATTGAAGTTTTCCCAACTTATTTTGTATAGAAACACATAGTTATCTACACAGCTTACTGAGAGTTTAGCTCCAAACTCTATTGGTTTTCCTGCTTTTCCCCTCACTATTGGACGAATATGCGGTTGAGTTAAACTTACAATTCTTTGAGGAACACTCTGGGTCTTATTCTCCCACATTGACTGTTGTTGTTCATAAACTTTTTTGATAGTCTCTAGACAATTTTTCTGTCTTTTACTCAGATTTTCCAGGGAAGCCCCAGCTTGAATTAAGTCTTCTATATTTCCTAAATTTTTCTTAAGGTATTTTAACTGTTTCCCGATAGCTTTTCTTCTTTCTTGATAAGATACTTTTCGTTTTTTAGCTACTTTTAAGTATTCCTTTCTAGCAATTTTTCTAGAAGTTCTCGGCTTTTTTCTCAATTTTACTCTTAATGGTTTATAAAGATTATCTATTATTCTTTCTGTCTCAATTCTGGCTTGATTTAATATGCCTAAATCCGTTGGGTATTTGATGTCTGCTGGCGCACAAGTCGCATCTAAAATTAGTTTACCTTTATTTTTTATTTTTCCTCCTTTTTCTTGGAGACAATCCTTTTTTTTTACTTCTTTATCACTCTTGTCTATTTCTCTTTTTACTATTTTTTTATTGATTTTGTTTATCAATTCTCCATCAATTCTTTTCCTAAAATGAACTAGCATTGAAGATTCCAGTGGTGGCTCTTGTTGATAACAATTTAAACCTATAAAGTATTGTAGATAGGGATTCTCTCTAATCTGTTCTATAGTTTCTCTATCACTTGTTCCTAATTTTTCCTTAATAATTAATGTCCCTAATGCCATTCTAAATAGTTTGGCTGGCGCACCTTTTTCTGCTGAAAAAAGTTTAGCATATTCTTCCTCAAAATCATCCCAAGGTATCAACTCTGCCATGATTACCCAACGATTATTGGGGGACAATTTGCCCTCGAAAGGTAATTCAAATTTTTCTGGGGGCGGTAAAGGTTGCTCCTCTTTTCGATACATTTGTTCTTGACCAACAACTGGGAGGTGTTTCTACCAATTATAGCGGTTTGTAGCCGACAAAGCTGATCTTTTTTGCGATCGCGAATATGGGTGTAACCTTTTAAAGAATAGGGTTTTGCTTTTATTCAGCAAACCCTAATTAAAACATCAATCATTATTATGGCAATAGCTTCTGATAATTTTGCATAACTATTTGATGGGTTAGATTTACGAACATTATATTTATAACATTGAGAAGCTATTTCATTGAGGGTCGCTCTTAACATTTCTTCTTTGTCTTTCATAATGAGTTTTATAGAAACTGTAGAAAAACTACAATTCCATTCAATAGCAATTTTTTCTTCGTCAGGAATATTTTTAATACTTTCACAGTCGATGTTATGAATTTTAAGATAAGGAGAATTATGATGTTTTTTCACAATGCCAATTATATCCACTTCATCCCCAGGAAAAGGACTGCAGCATCTAGCTATTTGATAATTATCATATTGTTTTCCTTTGATGGGCTTGCAGTTTTTACGATTACATGATTTTATTTCGTTTAACTGAATTCTTTTCTCCTTGATTGAAATATATTCTGTAATAATTTGTTTAACTTGTTCAAGGTTGATATCACCTTTCCCTAGTTGTTCTAGTAGTTCTAAGGTTGTATTTTGTCTTAAATATATTGCCACATAATTCAACACCTCACCATTGGTAGAATATCTTTTGCCAAATTCTTTTTTTAAAAGCTTTTCTCCTCTTTCTATATTAAACTTTTTATGCCACTTTTTAATCTGTTTAGCTGCATAATCAGTTTTAATATGATTTAACCAATGTAAATCAGGATTTTCTGTATTTTTGGTAATTATTTTAACATTGTCTTGATCGTGAATAACAGTATTTATGGGCACTTCTTTTCCATTGATTTCGGCTTTTGAAAATCGATGTCCAATAGAACTATGGAGTTTATAGGCAAAATTAATAGTAGTTGAACCTGATGGCAACTCAATCGGATCGTTGTCTGGCGTATTAACTATGATAATATTTCTGTTGTTAAGAAGATCACTAAAAAGGTCTTGCTCCTGAATAAATTTAACCAATGAATAAATATAATGTATTTGTATATCACAATAACTTGATTCGATATATTCTTTATTATTATCAACCCACTGCTTAAGCTGATTTTTATTATTATTTAATATAATTCCTTCATTTAGATACTCAGCATGAACGAGACCAAAAATATCTTCAAATGTTAAGCCTTCTAAATAAGGTATTAATCTATCAGCTTTCAGGAGTAAGCTGTCATAATGATTGTCTTTAACTCTTACGATTTCTAACAGCTTGTCTATGTATTCTTTTAACTTGTTGTTAGTTATCAAAGAATTATATTTTTGGATTTCTAAATATCGAATACAAGACATTACAATTGAGCAAGAACATTCTAAATAAATTTCCCCGTTATTAATAAGTTTATGTAATATGTAAAGATTATTCTGAAGTTTAATAACAGCTTCATTAGACTCAATGATTTTAGTTTCCATCATCAAATCAAAAGCTATTAAAAATAGAAGAGATTTAACATCAGGTACAATATGTTGAAAGGATCTAGAGTCTTGGGGAAACATGGGAATAGTCAGATGAACTTCTACTTCCTCTATGGTATAGTTAGCCTAATGGTGATGTCAGTCCCATCATTGCTGTATTTTCTAGATTCTTATAGGGACATCACATAGAAAAAAGTGGAATATGGTGTAATGAAAACCACAAACACCGAACTTAAACAAAAATTGACACCACACTATATAAACCAACAAAACACTATGTTTTTGTTGGTTTATACAAAGTAGATGTTTCATCCTTATTTCCCTCAACTGTTTTGAGAAGATCATCGTCAAGGATTTCTTGGATAGGATCGGATGGTGACAAAGGTTCTTCTCCTGACTCGATATCCACCTTTCCCTTATTAATAGATATAATGTTATTTGTAGATGGTGTGTAAAGTGGAGCAGGTACAACCATTAAGTTTTGTTGAGCAATCTTGGATAAAAGACCAGAAATTGAGCCTTTTCCTGCATAAGTACAATTATATGATTTCGCTATTTCTTCCAATATCTCCTTTTCATTAGGATCTAACTTAACAGAAAAAGCTTTATGTCCTAACTTGGGTTTTTTTCCTCTTCCTTTCTCTAAATTTTTAAGGTTCGGGTTGGGGTTCGCCATTTTTTCCTTGATTAACCACTAAATTAAATATAGTTTAGGGTTTTTCTTTCCTAAAAAACAAACCCCTCTATTATAACCTTGATTATTAAAATTGTATAGAGGAACGCTATAGTAAGTGTTAAGAAATGCAACAAAAAATATCCTTAGTGCATAAGATAGTCCTCCCCAAACGATAAATAATAGAGTTGCTTAAGCATGAAGTCTTTTTTGGTTAATAGTTTCCTAAAGTAAGAATCACTTTCAAGAAAAAGATGCTACAATAAAAAAATATTGACAACAGGTTAAAAAATATGACATCTTTGAAATTGAACTGTGCTTCAGTACCTTCTTTTGAGGAAGTAGATCAAACACTTAGTAATTTATTGTTCTGGGAACCTAATATTTGCCTAGTAAATAGTGTTTATGAGATGATTCGTTTGCAACCGCATGAAAACTGGGGAAATTCGGAGATTATTCAGGCTTACCTAAAACTTCAAGAATATTTCAATAATATTGCCGGAATATCTGAAGATATCTAAAACCCAAAATACAGACTTTTTATACAGAAAAGCCTGTCAAGTCCATCATAAGTTCTGAACCGACAGACTAACACACTTTTTGTATTTCAATTATACCTATGGCTAATCAACAATATTAGGGAGCAATGCCTAAAACTGAGAAGTCATAAACATTGTAGGGGTCAACGGCCGTTGACCCCTACAATGTTTATATTAGATGGCGGGAGGCGGATTTGAACCACCGACCTTCGGGTTATGAGCCCGACGAGCTACCAGACTGCTCTATCCCGCGTCGCCTTTACTAGTATAACAACAACTTACAGAAAATTGCAAGGGGTTTCTCAAAAAAAATTAGATTCCTCGTTTCCTCAGAATGAAAGTGAGCAGTGGGCAGTCAATACCGATAACTGGTAACTGGTAATTGATAGGTTGATATGAAAGATGGCCTATCTGGGTATGTTATCTAGGAAAGTTCAGTTTCCTCACCTATATCATCCTTCCATGAATTTACTTACTCAAAACCGATTTTCTCCATATTCTGGGAAACCTCTGCTTAGATTCTTGCTTAAAACAAATAAACCACAAGGGTTTACTTTAATTGAATTATTAGTTGTAGTTCTTATTATCGGTGTTTTAAGCGCGATCGCTCTACCGCAAACGATGGAGATGATCGGACGGAGTAGGGAGGCAGAAGCAAGAACTTTAATGGGGACAATGAATCGCGCCCAACAAGCTTATTTTACTGAAAAAGCCGACTTTGCTCAGAGTGCCGATCAGTTGGAGGTTCCTGTGGGTAGCGAAAAACACTATGTTGTTTTTGTCAATCAAGGGAACAGTGTTACGGTAGGAGGTTTACAAGGGGCAAAAGGAATAGATAATCCAAATAAAGGCACTCGAGACTATGTGGCGGCAGTGGGCTATGATCCTGAAAACAGAAGCTATAGTACGGTTATTTGTCGTTCCATTGATGAGGACAATAACTATACTATTCTTGGTTTAAGAGCGACTGGTACCACTACTGGCACAGGTAGTGTTGCTGCAGTAACAGGAGGAACACAAGCGCAATGCGATGGTAGTGCAGGAGTTCAAAGGCTAGTGCAGCTTAGCAAAAATAATCCACCAGTCACTTATGATCTTTAAAGCCCTTAAATTTCCAAACGAACGGCTTAGCAAAATGTTGATTAAAGTAATCAATAAAATTGAGAATTTTTGGGGATAGTTCTTCAGTTGAACGGACAGTAATTCTTTTGAGTAAACGCCTGACTAAGATCGAAAACCAACACTCAATTTGATTAAGCCACGATGTATGTTTGGGAATATAAACAAAGCGAATTCGATGAGATTCATCTGATAAAAAATCTGCTCTGCTGTCCATAGATTGCAAAATCCCCTCCTTTCCTTTTCTCCCCAAATCAATAGTAATTCCACAGCTTTCTGCTACTAATTTGACTAAGCTTTCCGATTTATGAGTGTTGAGTTTATCTACAATAAAAATCCATTCTGCTTTTTCATCAATCTTAATCGTTCTCTGGATATATTCAGAAAAATCTTGTTCTGTTCTTGTCGGTCCAATAGAGGGACTAACAACTTTTCCTCTTGCCACATCCCAGTTCGCAATCAAGCTTAAAGTTCCGTGTCTTTCATATTCAAATTCGATTTTTTCTACTTGTTTAGGCTTGATTCTTTTGTTCGGAAATAATCTCTCAAGAGCTTGAATCCCTGTCATTTCATCTGTACTAATTAAATGAATTCCTTGTTCTAACAAAGTTTTAGCTTCTTGATGAAGTTCACAGATATATTTGACTTGCTTTTTAAATTTTAAGGGATCATCAATTTTGGCATTTAACCAGTAACGAACGAGATGTGGTTGTAATGTCGCTTCTTTTTAAAAAACGCCCCACACTACGGGGGGAAATCTTTTCGACAATTCCTCTTTTTATGGCTTCATCCGCCAACTCTGAAGGTGTCCAATGGCTCACTGGTCTGTCTGATTTTTCACATTCTTCACAAGCGATCGCTACAATCTGGACTACTTGTTCGACCGTAAAGGATTTTGTTGTTCCAGGTCTTGGGCGATCGCTTAAAATTCCTTTGATCAAGACCATTAATGCTTTCTCCGTTACCTGTTGTTCTTCGGCGGCACTCAGTTTTTCTCTCTCCTCAAACCATCGCGATCGCCACTGACGCACTTGTACTCGGTCTAATTCTAATCTTCGACTAATCGAACTATTGCTCTCTCCTGATGCTGCGGCTAAGATTAGCTTGGCTCGTCTAACAAGGCGATAGGGGTTTGTTGTCCCTCTCACTATTTGTTGGAGTACTGTTTTCTGTAGGTTGGAGAGGTTAATTGGCAATGCTTTTATCATGGACATCAACTTCGAGATTCTTCCGTTAGTTTCATTGAAACACATTGTCGTGGCTAGTCACGAAAGTTTCTGTAAAAATCTGGTGGATTACTTTCGCCAAGCTGCACTAGAATAAGCTGGGGAAAATTTTTCAGAAGTAAACGTTATTACCCATCCAATAGGGTGTACCAATCACCAACAGCAAACTAACGTACATTCCCCATAACAAAACTGTAATAAATTGGGAATTTCTCCGAATAATTAAAGTAGCTGTAACACCCCAAGTTAGACCAACACTTATTAAAGTTAAGACTAAGGATAAACTCTCAGATAGTCTAGTTAAATCGAACTCATTTAAAACCAAAGCGAAAGGAAAATCTAAAATAATGTAAAGACTAACAATACTCACTATCCCTGATAAACTCAATAAAGTCATCCACCAAGATTTAGGATAGGCAAGATCATCAGGCCAATGATTAACTTCATGGAAAATGATCCCACTAGCCAAAGCTAAAGCAGGATAAAAAGGTAAAAGATAACTCATGCTATCTAAAGGAAGGAGCATAATTATTCCCCCGTAACAAGCACCCCAAACCAGGATTAATTTAGCCCAGCCCCAGTTAGGGGATTGCCAAGTTAGTCTGATTCCATAAGAGGTAAATATTAGCCAAGGCCAACAGTATTTAATAATAGCTAGAGGATAATAGGTCAAAGAGACAAAAAAGTTCTGCCAACCTCCTTGAAAAGAGTGGAAAAAAATCTCATTTAAAAAGGGGCTTCCATAGACTAACCATTCCATCCAATACCAGGTTAAAGCCGGTAAAATACCCAGACTTACCCCCATCCAAAAATAGACAGAACTCAAAAGTCTAGGGGTATCCCAAGCCAAAAAAACTATTAGAGTAATTGTAAATAAACAAGCAATTAATCCTTGGGTTAAGAATAACCCACTTAAACTTAAACCAACCCCCAAAGACCAACGAAAATCACGACGACAACGTAATACACATAATACGGTGAGAATTGACCAAAATAGGACAATTCCATCTAACATAGCTAAACGACTCCACCTAACTATCGGAAATAGCATCAAGTAAACTAAAGCACTCAATATAGCAGGTCGCCAGAGGACAAAAATTTCCCGTGCCACTGCATACAATAAGGGGACAGAAACGGAAGCAAAGATCGCTCCAACTAAACGAAGACTTCCCGGGGTTAACTCCCCTTGACCATTAGTTAAGGTCAATAAAAATAACCCTAAAACCGGATGCTGGTGATAGGGTTGACCTTCTAGGGTCGGAAATAGCCAATCTCCTGATAAAAAGGATGTTTGTGCCATTTCTGTAACCAGTTGGCCGATAATGCGCTCTGGGTCTAATAGGGGTGGACTATTTAGGTTAGATCCCAAGAGAATTAGGGCGATCGCCAATAAACCCACCCAAGAATAAAGATTAAGCCAAGTATCGCTGCGTGGGTGTAAAGATTTTAAAGGGTACCAAGTAAATGTTTTTGAGTTCATGGGTGTGAGAAGTTGTTATCGATTAATGTTAAGGCAGTTACCAGTGAACAGTTACCAGTTTAATCCTAAAAACAGAAAGTTATAAGGCAATGCTATATTAAGAGACAAATTGGTTAATGGCTATGGCCTTTTAAAGAAAATATGTTTGGTTTTCTGTCTTCTCTCAAGGTTTCTGCGGAAAAAAATCTCAAAAATATCACTTTAGGAACTCTCGCAGCTATCTTAACTGTTTTACCTGTCTATGCACAATCAAGACTTGTTTTCATTTATCCCCCCATTAATTTATCTTTAGGAATTGATTCCTTGGAACTGTTTGCTAATGAAGGGGTGATTAACAAAGAATTAGCCTATTATATGAATTTAGCAGGGGTTAATGACGAAGAAAAACAGGCTTTTCGAGAGGCATTACTGAAAAAGGCGGATCTCAACCCTGTAGAGGTGTCTCGTTTCTTCAATAGTCCCATGGGACAAGAACTTTTACAACGAGTTGGCCACTTATTTTCTATTCAAGGGGGACGCAATGGAGTATATGCTATTAGAGGGGCGATGGTTCAAGCTGCTTTTGACGAAGAAGAAGGATTAACTTTACTGAATTTTCTGCGTCATTTGCCAGTTAATATGCAGTTTAACCTGGAAGAAATCCTCAGAGCCGCTACTTATCTGGAACTTTTGGGACAGGGAACCAATGCTATTGTCACAGAAATGAAATCGATCTCCGCTCAAACCAGGGAACAGGAGACTGTCCCCAACTTTAGCAATATCAGAGATATTCGCCAACGGGGAGATTATGGGGTTGGCCCTTCCCGTAGACTGAGATTATTTGATGAAAGTCGCCAACGGGAGTTTGATGTGGTTTTGGTACAACCGCAACGATGGCGAGAGGGCAAAACTCCTGTGATTATTTTTTCCCACGGTTTAGCCTCCCGTCCGGAAGATTTTAAGGAGGATGTCTTACAGTTGGTTTCTTATGGTTATGTGGTTGCTTTACCTCAACATCCTGGTAGTGATTTTAATCAGCTTCAAGAAATGTTACAAGGGTTTTCTCGGGAGATTGTTAAAGTCGATGAATATGTTGATCGTCCCTTAGATGTTAGTTATGTGATTGATGAATTAGAAAGACGCAATAGAAGAGAATTTGAAGGGCGTTTGGATCTAAATAATGTAGGTGTAATGGGGCATTCTTTTGGGGGATATACTGCTTTGGCTTTAGCAGGAGCTAAGCTAAATTTTGATAGCTTAGAAGAGATTTGTGGACGTAACTTATGGGGACCTAATTTATCTTTACTGTTGCAATGTCGGGCTTTAGAATTACCTCGCAAAGACTATGATTTTCGAGAGGAGCGTATTACTTCTACCTTGGTTATTAATCCTGTTACTAGCGCAGTGTTTGGGCCAGAAGGACTTTCTCAAGTAAGCATTCCTGTTCTTTTAGCTGCCGGAAGTAGTGATCCAGCAACACCAGCAGCTATTGAACAGTTACAAGCGTTTGTTTGGATTAATACTGATGACAAATACTTTGCTTTAGTGGAAGGACAAGCTCATGTTAACTTTACTAAGTTGGATGCACAAATGCAAGCAGTCTTAGATTCTTTACCAGATTTAACCCTTCCTAATCAAAAAGTAATTGACACTTATGGTAACGCTTTATTAGTGGCTTTTGCTGAGGTTTATACGGCAAAAAATGAGGAGTTTCGTCCTTATTTGACCTCTAGTTATGCCTATTATATTAGCAAACAACCTAATCCTCTTCATCTAGTTCAAGATGATGCAGAAATTCCTTTTAGTGAGTTATTTAATAGAAGTAAATCTGCTAGAAGTAGAGCTATTTATCCCCGTAATATTATTCCTAGTAATGACTAATTTAACCCCTTCTGTCTACTTTATCGGTGCCGGGCCTGGTGACCCAGATTTATTGACGTTAAAAGCATACAAAATTATTAGCAAAGCTGATGTTATTTTGTATGCTGATTCTTTGGTTCCTAAGCAAGTTTTAAAAGATGTTCGTGATAATTGTGAGTTAATTGCTACAGGAAATAAAACCCTAGAAGTTATCATGAAAATTATGATTGATAGGTTTAGAAATAATCAATCTGTGGTTCGTCTTCACTCAGGGGATTTAACTTTATATAGTGCAATCAATGAACAAATAGCAAGGCTTTTACAAGAAAACATTGAGTTTCAATTAATACCAGGAATTAGTGCATTCCAGGCAGCAGCAGCGAAAATAGGTACAGAGTTGACTATCCCTGATCTAGTTCAGACCATTATTTTAACTCGTGTTAGTGGTAGTGCTTCTCAAGTTCCTGATGCTGAAAAATTAGAAAGTTTAGCAGCACATCAGTCAAGTTTATGTTTATATTTAGCTGCCCGTCATGTTAGGAAATCTCAAGAAAAGTTACTACAATATTATCCTGCTAATACCCCTGTCGCTATTTGTTTCCGTATTGGTTGGTCTGATGAAAAAATACTAATTGTTCCTTTAGAAAAAATGGCAGAAGTCACTGAAGAAGAAAACTTAATTCGGACAACTTTATATATTATTAGTCCTGCTTTAAATACTGAGCAAAATTATCGTTCTCAACTTTATCATCCTCAACATAATCATTTATTTAGACCCCATACCCCTTAAGCAATTAACAATTAATAATTAACAATTAACAATTAATAATTAATTCTTCGGTGAAGTTTTGACCTCTAGGATAAAACCTAAATAAATAATTAAGGTTTTTAGATGATGCAATAGCACTGGCAGGAGGAAACTTAATGGCCACTTTCTTAGTCTACATTTAAAGATTGGTATTATAAAGATTAATTTGTTAAAGTAAAAGCAAAGAAAATTATCACCCTATCCATTGAAGATGGAACTTCTTTGTACTCGTCCAGGATGTACTCGTCCCGAAAATTCATTTGCTGATCTTGATGATCCTTCAAAGTTAAAAACTGTACCACAAAAATATTGTACCAATTGCGGAATGCCTCTTATTTTAGGTGGTCGTTATTTACCCTCTAAGTTATTGCGAAAAGGGGGGTTTGGTGCAGCATTTTTGGCAAAAGATCGCTTTACCCCCACCATGCGTTCATGTGTGGTGAAACAGTTTCAACCACAAGGAAACTTAAATGCTCAAGCTTTGGCGATCGCTCAACAATTATTTGAACGAGAAGCTGTTATTTTAGAGGACTTAGGCAGCAAACATCGACAAATTCCTCAGTTGTATGCCTTTTTTCCTTTGATAGTTCCTAATCATCTTACGAAAGTAGAAGAACAGTTTTTTTACTTAGTTCAAGAGTTTATTGATGGGGAAGATTTAGAAACAAAGTTAAAGAGAAAGGGGATTTTTACAGAGGGTGAAATCATAGAAGTTCTCGATAAAATTTTATGGGTTTTGCAGTTTGTTCATGACAATAATTGTATTCACCGCGATCTTAAACCTTCTAATATTATGCGAGATAAAAAAGGTCGTTTATATTTATTAGATTTTGGTGCAGTTAAACAAGTTACCGCTACTGTAGGAAACCCTCAAAAACATTCAACAGGAATTTTTACTGCTGGTTTTGCTCCCCCCGAACAAATGCAGGGTTCAGCAGTTTATCCAGCAACAGATTTATATGCTTTGGCAACGACTTGTTTAAATTTATTAACAGGCAAACCACCGGAAGAATTATACGATTCTTATAATAATTGTTGGAATTGGAAACCTCATGTTAGTAATATTAGTGATGGTTTAGCTAACATTTTAGATAGATTATTGTTACCTAGTCCTAAGGATCGCTTTCAAAGTGCATCAGAGGTTTTACAAGCGTTACCTTCATCTCAACTTTATGGGGGTTCTTCTGGTACGAAAACATCCATTCAAACTCCAGTAAATTCTACTGTTTCTTCTCTACCTCCTACCTCTCCCCCAACTATTTCTGTTCCTAATCCTTCTCCTATTACTCCTAGTCCTAAAAAGGGTTTTTCTAGTATAGACTTAATAATTTATTCAGGGTTTAATGGATTTGAAGCAGTGATACTGATTTTTAGTTTAAAAAAGTTTTTGGCTGCTCCAGGAGTTGTTATTGGGTTTATGATAGTTAGTGGTTTAATGTATCTTCAGTATCGTCGTACACTAGATAAAAAAGATTTATTACTCATTGGAACAATAACAGTATGTGCGTTGATGATTGCTTTAGTTTTTGGTGGTTTAGCATGGAATTCTGTTTCATTTTTATTAATGGCTGGATTAGTTGGAGGAGCAGGTTTAATAGCAGTTGCATCCCTGTTTAAATTAATTTACCAACTACTTTCTAGTATTTTTTGATGTTTTAAGAGGCTAAGAAAATAATGAATGGTAAAGTATATTTAGTGGGTTCAGGAATCGGCAATATAAACTATTTAACCTTGGGAGCTTATAATCTTTTGTCTCAAGCTGAGGTGTTAATCTATGATGCTTTGGTAGATAATAATTTGCTTAATTTAGTACCTGATAATTGCCTAATAATTAATGTTGGCAAAAGAGGAGGTCAACCCAGTACAAAACAAAATAAAATTAATTATTTGTTGATAAATTACTGTTCACAAGGCAAACAAGTTGTCAGGTTAAAAAGTGGTAATCCTATAATTTTCGGTCGTATTAATGAAGAGATTAAGGCTTTACAAGATGCTAATTGTAACTATGAATTGGTGCCAGGTATTTCCTCCGCTTTAGCTGCTCCTCTCTTGACAGGAATCCCTTTAACTGATAAAGAAAACAGTCATTGTTTTACCGTTTTAACAGGACATCAACCGGACTTATTAGACTGGGAAACTTTAGCAAAAATAGATACATTAGTTATTTTAATGGGTACAAGAAATCTCGAGACAATAGTTAATAAATTAATCAGTCATGAGCGATCGCCTGATGAACCTATTGCCATTATTCAAAATAGTGGAAGTGAGCAAGAAAAAGTTTATATAGGCACCCTAAAGACTATAATAGAACAAGTATTGGGACTATCCTTGTCTCCGGCTATTATTGTTATTGGAAACGTTGTTAATTTTCGCTATATGTCTTCATCTTCTCCCCTCCCTTTAGCCCAAAAAACTATATTAATTACCCGTGCCAAAGAACAATCTAGTCAGTTTAGTTTGCTCTTACAACAACAGGGAGCAAAAACTATAGAAATGCCAGCATTAGAAATTTTGCCCCCGTCGTCTTGGGATCAACTAGACTTAGCTATTGAAACCTTATCTTCCTTTGATTGGTTAATTTTAACCTCAGCTAATGGGGTTAACTTTTTCTTTCAACGGCTAAAAGAATTAGGGAAAGATATTCGGCTTTTAGGTAATATTAAAATCGCTGTAGTAGGTAAAAAAACAGCCTCTTGTTTACAACAATATCATCTCACTCCTGATTTTATTCCTCCCAACTTTATCGCCGATCAATTAATTGACCATTTTCCTGAGAGCTTAAAGCATCAAAAAATATTATTTCCCCGTGTAGAAACAGGAGGAAGAGAAATCTTAGTCAAAGAATTACAAAAACAAGAAGCGAATATTATTGAAGTTCCTGCCTATCAGTCAGGATGTCCAGATAAGATTGATGCTCAAGCATGGGAAGCTTTACAAAATAAGCAAATTAATATTATTACTTTCGCCAGTTCCAAAACAGTAACAAACTTTTATAAATTATTACAAAAAGCCCTCAATACTAGCAGTAAAGTCGATATTTTATCCTTGCTAGATAATGTTTGTCTTGCCTCCATTGGTCCCCAAACTTCAAAAACTTGTCATGAATTATTAGACAGAGTGGATCTAGAAGCTAAAGAATACACCTTAGAAGGATTGACCAAAGAATTAGTTCAATATTTTAGTAGGGGTTAACGGCCGTTAACCTCTATGGAAATGTGTCCCTTAATTTCTACTTTTTTCTCCTAATCTTTCCTCAAAGCTTATCCATTTTTCCCTTATTTTTGGGACTGACATCTCTAGAGGTAAGAGTTATGCTGAAAATAGAGAAAGTATTAGGAGGGAAACAAAAATGCTAACACTTAAGCTGAAAAAAACAGGGTTTTCCACAGTGAGTGCATTGTTAGTTGCTATTACGACGACTACATCGTTATTACCCGTAACAACCGTTTCTGCTCAAGGTTTTCCCACCCCTAACCCCACTGCAACAGACACTTATCGGGTTCGTGCTCCCGAAGGAACCTTACTTCCCGTTACTTATCCTCAATCACAACAAATTCGTGTTAAACAAGGAGAATATTTACCTTTAGAGTTACAAATATCCACTAATCTACGGGATAGTAATGGTAGTTTATTAATTCCTGCCGGGACAAAAATTAGGGGGCAACTCGAACCCACTAGACAAGGAACTCGCTTTGTAGCACGAGAAATGGTGCTTAATAATCAATGGGTTCCCCTGGATGCCACCTCTCAAGTGGTTTCTCGAACCGAAATAGTCAACGATGGAGCAACCGTTGGTAATATTTTATCAGGAACCTTTGCTGGTGCTGGTACAGCTACCATTTTGGCAGGAACTACAGGCGATCGCCGAATTGCTCCTTTAGAAGTTTTAGGAGGTGCGGCCTTAGGAACTCTGTTAGGATGGGGTTTACCAGAAGGTCAAATTATTGGGGGTGGAGAGCATCGAGAGGTGGTTATCGATACCAAGCGTGATCTGACTTTAACCCTTAACTCCGATCTATCCCTTCTTGCCAACTCTCCAAGACAACAACAAACGAGTCCCTATCGTCGCGCTTTTAATGTTAGTTTGTAACTTCTTTTTCTGTGTGAGGAGTGTTTTATTAGCATTTTGGGAACATTAATAATAGTAGAGTTGTCGTTACCCGAACTTACCTATGAAACCAATTGGATCAATTATATTAGTTTTAGGCTTAATTTTTGTGGCTGTTGGGGATACTTTTTTGCCTAAACCCCTAAGTACCGCGAGTAAAAACGCTCGTACTTAGGGTTTGCTGAATAAAAGCAAAACCCTATTCTTTAAAAGGTTACACCCATATTCGCGATCGCAAAAAAGATCAGCTTTGTCGGCTACAAACCGCTATAATTGCTAGAAAAACCTCCCAGTTGTTGGTCAAGAACAAATGTATCGAAAAGAGGAGCAACCTTTACCGCCCCCAGAAAAATTTGAATTACCTTTCGAGGGCAAATTGTCCCCCAATAATCGTTGGGTAATCATGGCAGAGTTGATACCTTGGGATGATTTTGAGGAAGAATATGCTAAACTTTTTTCAGCAGAAAAAGGTGCGCCAGCCAAACTATTTAGAATGGCATTAGGGACATTAATTATTAAGGAAAAATTAGGAACAAGTGATAGAGAAACTATAGAACAGATTAGAGAGAATCCCTATCTACAATACTTTATAGGTTTAAATTGTTATCAACAAGAGCCACCACTGGAATCTTCAATGCTAGTTCATTTTAGGAAAAGAATTGATGGAGAATTGATAAACAAAATCAATAAAAAAATAGTAAAAAGAGAAATAGACAAGAGTGATAAAGAAGTAAAAAAAAAGGATTGTCTCCAAGAAAAAGGAGAAAAAATAAAAAATAAAGGTAAACTAATTTTAGATTCGACTTGTGCGCCAGCAGACATCAAATACCCAACGGATTTAGGCATATTAAATCAAGCCAGAATTGAGACAGAAAGAATAATAGATAATCTTTATAAACCATTAAGAGTAAAATTGAGAAAAAAGCCGAGAACTTCTAGAAAAATTGCTAGAAAGGAATACTTAAAAGTAGCTAAAAAACGAAAAGTATCTTATCAAGAAAGAAGAAAAGCTATCGGGAAACAGTTAAAATACCTTAAGAAAAATTTAGGAAATATAGAAGACTTAATTCAAGCTGGGGCTTCCCTGGAAAATCTGAGTAAAAGACAGAAAAATTGTCTAGAGACTATCAAAAAAGTTTATGAACAACAACAGTCAATGTGGGAGAATAAGACCCAGAGTGTTCCTCAAAGAATTGTAAGTTTAACTCAACCGCATATTCGTCCAATAGTGAGGGGAAAAGCAGGAAAACCAATAGAGTTTGGAGCTAAACTCTCAGTAAGCTGTGTAGATAACTATGTGTTTCTAGACAAAATAAGTTGGGAAAACTTCAATGAATCTTGTCATTTAAAAGAACAAGTAGAAAAGTATAAAGAAACGTTTGGCTATTATCCCGAATCCGTCTATATAGATAAAATTTATCGAACTAGGGAAAACAGAAATTGGTGTAAGGAAAGAGGGATAAGAATCAGTGGTCCGAAGTTAGGAAGACCTCCGAAAAATGTCAGTGAAGAAGAAAAGAAACAAGCCCACTCCGATGAATGCTTCCGTAATGCTATTGAGGGAAAGTTTGGACAAGCTAAACGAAGATTTAGCCTAAATCTCGTGATGACAAAACTCCCTGAAACCTCCATTACATCTATTGCTATTACATTTTTAGTTGTCAATCTTTCTAAACTTCTGAGGCAGTTTTTGTCGCTTTTTTTGTCCTTATTTACTAATAGTAGAACAGAGGAACTTATCAAACCGCCTTTCATTAATTTTGATTATACTTTAAACAATTTTTATGTACTAAAACTTATTGATTTGTCAGAAAATTCTTGGTCAAAAGTGGCATAAATTTTGGAGAAACTTTTTCAGCAAACCCTACTTACGTTAATAATATTTTTCTCAGTTTTACCCCAGACACGGATTTTGAGAAACCCAGTAAACAGAGGGAAGCACAGGTGGATGATTTGGAAGAAAGAGTCAAAGGGAACCGCGATCGATTGGTGGAACAACCTTAATTATCTGAGTTCGGTTTTAGCTTTTTCTGTATTGTAAAAATTTATAGTTTTACTTTGGCTTTAAAATCGCACTTTACCACAAAGTCTCGACATCGTAGTAAGCAAAAGCAATATCATTAGTCAAGATGACAATTTTTTCTAATTGAGTTTGAGCGATTAACATCCGATCAAAAGGATCTTTATGATGTAGAGGAAGGGCAGCTGCTTTGAGTGCATGAGATACTTTAATGGACAAAGTTTCTATATCATCCATTTGCATTTGCTGAGGAATCAGAATTTCTGGAGTTTGGGGTAGTTTTAACTTGTTTATTTTGTATTTAATGCCGATTTCCCAGATACTAGCTACAGATAACAAAAGTTCATTATTGAAACCCATAATCTCATCAAGCGCTGTTTGGCTCAATTTTTCTGGTTCGACTAACCACCATAACCAACAGTGAGTATCCAGTAATAATCTCAATCTTCTTCTCCTTCAAATAAGCTAATCCACTCTTCGTCAGGTTCGTTAAAATTGTCAGGGACAGTGAATTGACCCTGTAAACGTCCTGGCAGACGCTTTGGCTGTTTATCTTCTTGATATTGACTCAATAATGCAACTGGTTTGCCTCGATTGGCAATGATGATCTTTTCCCCGTGTTGTACTCGCAGTAATAGTTGCGATAGTTGTGTTTTGGCTTGGTGAATATTGATGATTTCCATCTTTGTTAGAACTTAGTTCATTAAACTAGACTCAGTATAACCACATTTTAAAGAAAATAGTTTGAGTTGTTGGGTTTCGTTCTACAAGATCGGCGATCGCCTATATTTTGAGAAATCTTACTATAGCGCAACAGTTAATCACCTGATGTTTAAAGAGCGATCGCCAATCTTCTGAGAAATCTTACTAAAGCGCAACAGTTAGAAACCTGATGTTTAAAGAGCGATCGCCTATATTCTGGTAATTGCTCACCGCAATAAAGAATCTGTCTTGACAACATAAAGGTAAAATCGGGGATTTTTATGTATAGTGGGGGTTATGACCACAAATGCTACCATTGATTCAAAGCTAGTTAGAGCTATCGCCGATGAACAGTTGGCGAACAATGTCTTCATGATTGAGTGGCTAGTCAAGGCACAACAACAGTTATCTCTTCAACAAAGACTGATTGACCAGCAACAACAACAAATCTCTACACAACAGCAAGAAATTGAAAAATTGAAAGAAGAGAGAGATAAGCTAAAAAACCGTAACTCAAAAAACAGTTCAGTCCCCCCATCATCAGACCAACTAAAAAAGCCTTCTGACAAAAAGAAACGCAAAAAAGGATTTAAACGCGGACCAAAATATGACCACCTAGGGAAGACCCGTAATGGTTTTGGTCAGCCCGATAAGATAGTCCCTTTAGAACTAGAAAACTGTCCTGTTTGTGGGGGTTCAGTGGAACGAGATGAAGTAGTTCCCGAAAAAGTCCAGCAAGTGGCTGAAGTAGTAGACCAACCCATAGAAATCAGGGAATATCGTCGCGGATTCTATAAATGTCCTAGTTGTGGATGGTCAGATTACAGTCCTGTTCCATTGGGAGTTAAAGAAGGATTCAGTTATGGGGCGCGATTAAGTAGCATCGTGGGCTGGCTTGGCTATGGGGGTAATCTTACATGGCGTAAACAGGAACATTTTATAGAGTATGTCTTTGGCATTCCCATTTCTCAAGGGAGCCTTGCCAAAATGCACAAATGGTTTCAAGAAAGTTTAGAACCCTTGACCCAACAGTGGTTAAAGTACATCCAGCAGCCAGGAATCCGATGTGTTGACGAAACCAGTTATTGCATCGATGGCATCAAGTATTGGGTTTGGGTAGCCACATCAAATGAGGTCTGTGTGTTGATGTTGGCTCCCACTAGAAGCTCCGCAGAAGTCGAGAAATTGTTAGGAGCAGATTTTAAGGGCATCCTCACCAGTGACTGCTATAGTGCCTACTTTAGACAAAGTGCGATGGCCAAACAGAAATGTCTGGCACATTTAGAACGAGAGTTAGAGTCCATTAAAACCAGTCGTTTTCAAGCGAATCGAGAATTTGCTGCCGATGTACAGCAAGTTTTAGCAACCGCCCGTATCCATTATCGTCATTATCATGGTCGAAATTTAACCCTTGAAGACTTAGGCTCCAAAAGAACAGAAGTCGAGAACTCACTGCAAAAGATTTTTAAAGCAACTCCCAAAAAAGGATGGCCTTATGATGCACAAAGATTGATTAACCGTCTCAAACGTCATTGGGAAGAGTGGTTCACCTTTCTAACTTATCCTGAAGTCAAACCAGATAATAATGATGCTGAGAGAGCTTTACGTCCCATTGTCATTCACCGCAAAGTAAGTGGGGGAGCAAGAAGTGACTGGGGTGCAGAGTTAGTCACCCAAATGTTCAGTTTTTTAGAGACCATGAGATTACAGGGGCAAAATGCCATTGTCCAATTATGCGAATTATTGTCATTAGCTGGTCGGAGTCCCCCAGGATTAGAGATGTAAAAGGCTCCGGAGCCGATGGGGGATAGATTTTTCTTGATCGCCCTATCTCTCTGCACAAAAATAAACAGGGTTAGCGGATAATCCCCGCTAACAAAAAAACTATCTTACTATTCTTTTTTTTCTCATATTGTTGTTTTTATTTGAGGTTTTTAAAAGACTTGATTCTGGGAATGTTAGTCATTAAAATAGCCGTAATGAATTAGCTTAAATTTTACGCTAAATCACAGGGCTTATATTTTTGTTGACTCAACTGATGTTGTTTGTAGTGCTTTTCAATAAGACTTTTTTGTTGCGGTGAGCAGTTACAGATTGATGAAAAAGCAGAATGGATTTTTATTGTAGATCAACTCAACACTCATAAATCGGAAAGCTTAGTCAAATTAGTAGCAGAAAGCTGTGGAATTACTATTGATTTGGGGAGAAAAGGAAAGGAGGGGATTTTGCAATCTATGGACAGCAGAGCAGATTTTTTATCAGATGAATCTCATCGAATTCGCTTTGTTTATATTCCCAAACATACATCGTGGCTTAATCAAACTGAGTGTTGGTTTTCGATCTTAGTCCGGCGTTTACTCAAAAGAATTACTGTCCGTTCAACTGAAGAACTATCCCAAAAAATTCTCAATTTTATTGATTACTTTAATCAACATTTTGCTAAGCCGTTCGTTTGGAAATTTAAGGGCTTTAAAGATCATAAGTGACTGGTGGATTATTTTTGCTAAGCTGCACTAGTTATTTTGTGGCAACAACTGGACAAGTTAGTACAGAGATTATCAAGAAGTATATTGAGAATCAGAAAGGGAAATAGAATACGACAGGTTTTAACCTGTCGAGTCGGGTTTCATCCCCCCTTTGTAAAAAGGAGGCTCTCACCCTCCCGTCTTTTCTGGGTAGTTAGGACGACTCTGAGATATAGAACTGTTTCCCTCTATCCCTTCCCCTGTTGCTGACGCTAGTTGTACGTCAGGAACATCTATGATCGAAGTATTAGAAGTCGTTTGTAGGTTTGAGAAACTCTGGTGTAGAGACTCTCCATTATAGGCCAGAGAACTAGCGAAATATGGCGAATCAACCTCAACCGCATTAGCTAGAAATATCATCCCTCCCTGTACAGTTTGGGTTGCTTTTTGATAGATAATTCTTGCTCTTTCTGCTTCCAGTCCAGAAAATTCGACAAACTCTTCTTCGTTATAACTTGCGATCGCCAAAGCAGAATCAAAATTGGGTTTTGGTGATTCTGAACTATCCCCCTGAGTATTTCCCAATAGGATCATAGCTTCTGCGGGTTCTAGAGATTCGAGTCTTAAGAGTCGCTGATATGCTTTGAGGCGATCGCATATTACCTCCTTATTATCCTCTGTGTCTGTCCAATTTAAGTTGTTTATAGACGCTTTATCGAAAAAATTTAAGCTAAGTAAGTCGATCTCACTGTTACGTTGGACAAACGAATCTAAAATTAGATCATCATTGCTGAGAGACTCTATGTTAACCATATTTTAACCCAAATTTCTGAACTCATAGTTAACAAAATTGTAGTCGAATATAGAGATACTAAATTCCATGTTTGTCTATATTTGTATTGAAACTTTATATATTGTTTTTCAGAATATCAATATTTAGTTTAGAAACAAATTTGAAAAACCCTATCCGTTTATACGGTAGGGTTTTCTAGGGATCTATTAGGATAAAATACCCTGTTTCTTTAACCTTCTTTCAACCAGCTAAACATCGCCCGTAAATCTTTACCCACTTCCTCGATGGAGTGTTCTGCTTCTTGACGACGCATAGCAGTAAACCCGGGTTTACCGGACTGATTTTCTAAGACAAATTCCCGTGCAAATTGACCGGATTGAATTTCTGCAAGAATTTGTTTCATTTCGGCGCGAGTTTCATCGGTAACGATCCGAGGACCTCTTGTTAAGTCTCCATACTCTGCTGTATTAGAGATACTGTCACGCATTTTCGCCAGTCCACCTTCTACAATCAAATCTACAATTAATTTGACTTCGTGGAGGCATTCAAAATAGGCTAATTCTGGCTGATAACCAGCTTCCACTAGGGTTTGAAAACCAGACTTGATCAAAGCGGATAAACCACCACAGAGGACGACCTGTTCCCCAAATAAGTCTGTTTCTGTCTCTTCTCTAAAGGTGGTTTCCAGAATACCTGCACGGGTTCCGCCGATACCTTTAGCATAGGCCATGGCGCGATCGCGAGCTTGTCCACTGGCATCTTGATAAACGGCGAATAAACAGGGAACCCCTTCCCCTTGTTCGTAGGTACGACGGACTAAATGCCCTGGTCCCTTGGGAGCAACCATCACCACATCCACGGTTTCCGGGGGAACAATCTGACCAAAGTGAATATTAAAGCCATGAGCGAAGGATAATACCTTACCGTCTCTTAAGTTGGGTTCAATTTCTTCTTTGTAAATCGTTTTTTGTACCTCATCCGGTAACAAAATCATGATCCAATCGGCAGCACTAGCAGCTTCAGCCACACTGAGAACTTTTAACCCTGCTTCTTCAGCTTTTTGTCGTGACTTACTACCTGGATACAGCCCCACCACCACTTTGATGCCACTATCTTTTAAGTTGAGGGCGTGGGCATGACCTTGAGAACCGTAGCCAATGATCGCCACGGTTTTATCTGCCAATAGATCAAGGTTGGCATCTGCATCGTAATACATCCGAGCCATGAGGCTGTCTCCTAATTTTTTTACAAACTCTCCATTATATAATCTATAGTCCCTAGGGTGCTGATTCGGGGATTTTGTAATCTTTACTTTTGTTTTTAGCTAGGATTCACCCACATTAGGGTTTGACCATATTCCACTGGTTCCCCGTTGGTAACAGCGATTTCCATCACCTCTCCGGTAACTTCCGCTTCGATTTCGTTCATCAGTTTCATCGCTTCGATAATACAGACGGTTTGAGTGTTTCCGACACGATCTCCTACTTCCACAAAGGGTGGTTCATCGGGGGCTGGCGCTCGGTAAAAAGTTCCTACCATGGGGGAGGTAATCGCTACCCATTCCTTGTCTGCTGGAGAGGGGACTGGTTCGGGAGGTGGGGTTGCTGTAGGAGCAACAGAAGGAGGCACTAACACTTCTGGGGTAGTTGCTGTGGGGGATTGAATGGCCGTCGTTGTTATGTCTCGACGGACTGTTAACTCAAAGGTTTCTGTTTTTAGGCTGACTTCGGCAATATCGGTGTGAGCGATCGCCCCTAACAACTCTCGTAGTTCGTTAAAATTAATTGACACAAATTCTCCATCCCATAGTCTATTAATCCAAAGAGGTTGTCTGCCCGGAGACAACCGTTGCCACTTTAGGTTTCTCGTCCCAAGTAGGAACCATCACGGGTATCTACCTTAATTTTTTCACCAATAGAGATAAACAGAGGTACCATTACTTGCGCTCCTGTTTCCACAGTAGCTGGTTTTGTTCCTCCGGTTGCGGTATCTCCTTTAACCCCTGGATCGGTATCTGTTACCTCTAGGAAAACCGAGGTAGGTAGTTGTACTTCTAAGACAGTCTCGTTCCAGAAGAGAACATCCGCTTCCATTTCTTCTTTGATGTAGTTCACCGTTGTTCCCATTTGGTCAGAGGTTAAACGCACTTCCTCAAAGGTTTCCATATCCATAAAGACATATTGTTCTCCTTCTTTATAGGTATGTTGCATGGTGCGTTTTTCCAGATTGGCCGAGGGTACGGTTTCTCCTGCACGAAAAGTCCTATCAACCACGTTTCCGGTTTGAGCATTTTTTAGTTTGGTTCGCACAAAAGCCGAACCTTTACCCGGTTTAACGTGGAGGAATTCAACAACGCGCCACACTGAACCATCTAATTCAATGGTAGTCCCAGTCCGAAAATCGTTACTAGAAATCATGAAAGGGTTTTAGAGCTTATAAATTCAAGATTTATTTTACAAGAGTTTGGGAACTCTGGGACATTTCACCCTTATTTAGTCACTATATTTAACATCTTTTTGGATATCACCCTCATTTCAGATATTCAGAGAAAAATTCTCGGGTTTTTTCCCAAGCATCGGCTGCTGCTTCTGGGTTATAACGTTCCCCTGATGGGTTAGCGAAAGCGTGATCGGCGTTGGGATAAATATAAACGTCAACTTCTTTGTTAAGAGACTGCAAAGCCGTTTCAAACTCTTTAACGGTTTCAGGAGATGGCCGTTTATCTAACTCCCCGAAAATCCCTAAAATTGGCATTTCTAGGGGTTTTAGTACCTCTGGCTCTGTTTCCAACTCTCCCCCATAATAAATAACCGCAGCATCTAGGGTTTTAGGGAATAATAAGGCGGTTCGCAAGGATAAACTACCCCCGAAACACCATCCAATAGAAGCTATGGTTGGGGCGTTTGTTTCTAGTTCTAAATACTCATAGGCTAAGATAAGATTCTCTTGGAGGCGATCGCGATTATTTCTGGCTTCGGTGACTAATTCTCTGGCTTTCTCAGGGGTTTGGGCTGTTTCTCCCCCATACATATCTACTGCTAAGGCTGTATAACCCTGTTCTGCAATTTTACGGGTCATGGCTTTGATATTATCATTTAGTCCCCACCATTCGTGGATGACAATAATCCCAGGTAAGGGGCGATCGCTATCTTTGGGAGAGGCCAGATAACCGGCGATCGCTTCTCCTTCTAAAGTCCCATAGCTTACCATCTCTGCGCTCATGCCATCATCTTCCGTTGGTGCTTGCGTTAAAATATCCGTAGGAAGGGGTCGCTCATTTTGATGAACTTGCCACATATAGTCTGCATAATTATCTCGAGGAGGTAACTGTGTCTCCGTAGCAAACAGATTTGATTGCCACCCCATTACCACTAAAAAAGTTCCTAACACCAGGGCAATAAATAAACGCATAAATAACATTGATAAATAACATTTTTAAGTTATCATAACTTTTAAAATTTTGCCTGTATAAACTATTATCTTTTAATTAAAATTGACTCAACAAGATACTCATATTCAACAAACTCGTGCTAGTCTTCAACAAGCTTTATCCTGGTACACTAGCATACGCCGTCATTGGAATTATCCCCCCAATTTAGAACTTCAAGCTGCTGTAAAACAAGATTTACAAGCGTTAAAAGCTTCTCTAGAGAAAATAGAAAATAATGTTATTAAAATCGCTACCTTTGGCTTAGTTAGTCGGGGTAAATCTGCTGTTATCAATGCCTTGATTGGTCAAAATATTCTCGAAAGTGGACCGATTCATGGGGTAACTAAATGGCCTCAATCTGTTTGTTGGACTCCTCCCAACGGTGAGGTTAAAGTTGAGTTTATTGATACTCCTGGATTAGATGAAATCGATGGTAGAGAACGGGAAATTATGTCTCGAAATATTGCCGATGAAGCTGACTTAATTTTATTTGTCATTTCTGAGGATATTACTCGCAGCGAATACGAGGCATTATTAGACCTTAAAAAAGCACTGAAACCTATCATTTTAGTCTTTAATAAAATTGATCTCTATCCTGATAAAGATATAGAAACTATTTACAAACAATTACATAAAATTGGACTAAGTTCTAATATTGACCAGAAATTATTGATTGCTGCTGAAGATATTGTTAGGGTGGCAGCTTCTCCTAAACCTATACCTATTTTAGTTAAATATCCCGATGGTAAAACAGCAGAGAAATGGGAAACAACCCCACCACAAATTGATGAATTGAGAAACAATATTTTGTCTATTTTAAATAAAGAAGGAAAGTCTTTATTGTGTTTGAATGCTTTACACAAAGCGAGAAAGGCAGAGGAAAGTATTGCTCGAAAAACAATAGAAAATAGAGAAAAAGAAGCCGAAAACATTATCTGGAAATATGTTAAATACAAGTCTGTAGCTGTTGCTTTTAACCCTATTGGTTTTCTGGATATTATGGGAGGAAGTATAACAGATTTAATGTTAATTCGGTCTTTAGCTAGATTGTACGGACTACCAATAACTAATCATGAAGCAGGAAAATTATGGCGCAAAATTTTACTAAGTTCTGGGGGTTTGTTATTGGGAGAAATCGCAACAGGTTTAATCTTAGGTTTAGGAAAAACAGCTTTAGCAGTATCAAGTTTTATCGAAAATCCTGCTATTTTAACCACTTATGGAAGTACCGCTATCATGCAAGGTGGTTTCGCAGCTTATGGGACTTATATTATTGGGAAAGCAGCACAAGAATATTTAGAAAAAGGATGTAGTTGGGGAGATATAGGACCAAGTATGGTTATTAAAAATATTATTAATCAAGTTGAACCCAATACTATTATTTATCGACTACAAATAGATGAGTAAAATAAATATATTGTTATCTATCTTTACTCAATAAATATTTAAAATAAATTGTTTAGAACATAAACTATCATAATAATTCTATATATTCAAGATCAATTTAGCGATAGAAAAGTAAACAAAAATACCCAAAATATCAACAACGGTTGTAATAAATGGCGCAGACATCAAAGCAGGATCAAATCCCATTTTATTGAAAAGAAAAGGTAACGCTGCTCCTGTTGTTGCTGCAATAATTGTAATCGCAATTAAACTAAATCCTACTGTTAAACCAATTTCTAGTTTACCCAACAAGAGGAAAATCAAAACGATCACAAAGATAGCCAAAATAATTCCTAATAGTCCCCCCGTGATTAACTCTTTAATAATAATAGGAAAAGGTTGCTTATCTCTTAATTCATCTGTGCTTAAACCTCGAATAATAACAGTAGATGATTGTGCGCCAACATTTCCCCCTGCATCGATTAATAATGGCGTAAAGAAAGCTAAAGTTACAACTTCTTCTAATACTTCCTCAAAATTACTCATTAAAAAGACAGTAACAGAATTAGTAACTAATAAGATCAGTAACCAAGGAATACGTTTTTTAGTAACTTTATAAAATCCTAGTTTAAAGTAATTTTCATCTTCCTCTGCTGCTTCAATGGCACCCATTTTATAAATATCTTCCGTTGCTTCTGCTTCTAAAATATCAATAACATCATCAACAGTAACAACCCCTAATAAGTTCTCATCTTGATCAACAATTGGTAAAGCAATTAAATCATATCTTTGAATTAATTTAGCAACCTCTTCTTGATCTGTATTAGTATAAGCGTAAATAATATTTATGGTCATAATTTCTGAAATAATTGTCTCCGGATTAGCGATAATTAAATCTTTTAATGATAAGGTTCCTTTAAGCCTTTTATTGTCATCCGTAACGTAAATATAATAAGCAACTTCGATTTCGTTAGCGAGATTTCTAATTTTAGTTTGTGCTTCGGTGACTGTAATATTTTCCTTCACATAAATGTACTCAGGAGTCATGATTCTACCTGCTGTATTGGCATCATAACCTAACAATAAAGCATTAAATTCCCTTTCTTGTGGGGTTAATTGTGCCACCAATTTTCTCACTAATTGAGGGGGTAATTTATCCAATAATTTTACTCTCTCATCAGGAGACATATTATTAATTATTTCCACCGCTTCTGTGTCTTTAAAATCTTCAATTAGTGATTGCTGAGTTGCTTTGTCTAAATATTTATAAACCTCAATCGCTTCTTGTTTATTTAAGAGTCGAAAAGCAATAATTTGCATAGTTTTTGGCAAATCTGCGATCGCCTCAGCAATATCCACAGAAGCAACAGGAATTAATAAAGTTTTAGCTGCTTCGTAGTTTTTAGCTTCTAAAAATATTAATAATTGCTTATTGATAACATCCCTTAAGTTACTCCTTGATCCTTGAGAAAAATCCAATACTCTATCATTCATAACTTAATTAACTAGAGAAGATAAACAACTCAAAGATTATATCAAATATTCTTTAGAAAAAATGCGCCTTGTGTTCAGCAATACATCAATGTTGTGACTAAATTGATAACTTGTTATATATCTTTACTCAATAAATATTCTACTACTCTTTGTATAAGATAAATTGTAGGGTGGGCAAAATTAATAACTATTTAAAATTAGCTGAGAGATTGTTAATGTTTGCCCACCACATAACTATTAATTAATTAATACTAGGAACCTATATTTGTCTGGCACCTCCGTCGAAAAGCGGAACAGTCATGGTAAAGTTTTCCCCAAAGGTGAATTTCTATTCTTCGAGGATACCGATGGCAATTTGTTCTCCTAAGCGTAAGGATTCAATATAATCTGTAAAGTAGTGAACACCTGCCCAGTTGCGTCCAATAGAGATGTTAGCCGCTACTTTGTTCAATTCCCCCTCAACGGTTAAAGGTTGCTCTAAGAGAACCTCAACTAAACCGCTCCCATCTGCATTAGGTTCGTAGGCAATATATCTACCTGTAGCTTCATCTTTACCAAGGGGTAATTGCCAACCATGATCAAAGAAAGCTTTCAGTATAGTTACACAAGCTCCTGCAACAGTAGCATGGCCTGCGCCATAGGAGGGGTGCATCGGTGAACCTTCAGGAAATGCCATTGGTAATAGATAGCTTTGACCATTATTAAATTGATTAACCCTATCCAGTAATCTCTCATTCCGTAAAGCTTCAACAAGAGGAGCAATGGGTTTTAACTCTCCATCCTGTAAGTTAGGAATGGTCAAATAACGATCAATTAAGCCACCCACCCCTTCAGGGCGCAGACGGCGATGCACGTTGAATTTTTGGTAGCGCACCGCTTTCAATGCCCTTGTTGCCACTTCACAGACAAGGGTTAAAATGACTGGCCCCCCAAAAGTGGCAAATCCTTGTTGTTTGTCCTCCACGTCGGGATCTTGGAAAGGAATACCAGGATCAAAATGTGCCCTCATGCCAAGTAAAATTAAGCAAGCATTCAAATAGGCTTCGTAAAGAGCATCATAATGAACATAGGTGGCTAAATCCCGAGGCGTGGTAATAAAACGATAAGGCGCATTCGCCCCAGTTCCGTTAGTGTAGGTCTCCAATCCTCGAACATCCGCCCCATTCTGCACATCTAACCATTCAGGGAAAGTGGTCATATAGTTTTTGCACGGAGTTGCCGTCCGAACCCGATGATCAATCCGAACTGAACCATAGCGGATGAGGCCATCAGTGCGCTTGAGAACTGTGTCGTTTCCGTTAATCCCACGATTACCCACCAAAAGAAATTGAGATAAATAAGGTTCCACCTCATCCCCGGGCGCAATTCCTCGAAATAGCTTATTAACAGTCACCCTTGACCGTTTTCGCTTGGCTTCTGCTTCCGTTAAATTGATACTTCGGAAAAATAAATTCCCCACAGCGGCTTCTAGCTTGGTATTGTCGAACAAATCACGAAAATCAGTGCCATCGGAATTAAACCAGTTACGATTGTCAATTGTGACTTTATTTAGGATATGAATGGCATCGGCAATACTGGTATTACTATTTTCACAATCAACTGGGGGAGCAAATTGCGTGCCTAAACTAGTGCAGCTTAGCAAAAATAATCCACCAGTCACTTATGATCTTTAAAGCCCTTAAATTTCCAAACGAACGGCTTAGCAAAATGTTGATTAAAGTAATCAATAAAATTGAGAATTTTTTGGGATAGTTCTTCAGTTGAACGGACAGTAATTCTTTTGAGTAAACGCCTGACTAAGATCGAAAACCAACACTCAATTTGATTAAGCCACGATGTATGTTTGGGAATATAAACAAAGCGAATTCGATGAGATTCATCTGATAAAAAATCTGCTCTGCTGTCCATAGATTGCAAAATCCCCTCCTTTCCTTTTCTCCCCAAATCAATAGTAATTCCACAGCTTTCTGCTACTCATTTGACTAAGCTTTCCGATTTATGAGTGTTGAGTTTATCTACAATAAAAATCCATTCTGCTTTTTCATCAATCTTAATCGTTCTCTGGATATATTCAGAAAAATCTTGTTCTGTTCTTGTCGGTCCAATAGAGGGACTAACAACTTTTCCTCTTGCCACATCCCAGTTCGCAATCAAGCTTAAAGTTCCGTCTCTTTCATATTCAAATTCGATTTTTTCTACTTGTTTAGGCTTGATTCTTTTGTTCGGAAATAATCTCTCAAGAGCTTGAATCCCTGTCATTTCATCTGTACTAATTAAATGAATTCCTTGTTCTAACAAAGTTTTAGCTTCTTGATGAAGTTCACAGATATATTTGACTTGCTTTTTAAATTTTAAGGGATCATCAATTTTGGCATTTAACCAGTAACGAACGAGATGTGGTTGTAATGTCGCTTCTTTTTAAAAAACGCCCCACACTACGGGGGGAAATCTTTTCGACAATTCCTCTTTTTATGGCTTCATCCGCCAACTCTGAAGGTGTCCAATGGCTCACTGGTCTGTCTGATTTTTCACATTCTTCACAAGCGATCGCTACAATCTGGACTACTTGTTCGACCGTAAAGGATTTTGTTGTTCCAGGTCTTGGGCGATCGCTTAAAATTCCTTTGATCAAGACCATTAATGCTTTCTCCGTTACCTGTTGTTCTTCGGCGGCACTCAGTTTTTCTCTCTCCTCAAACCATCGCGATCGCCACTGACGCACTTGTACTCGGTCTAATTCTAATCTTCGACTAATCGAACTATTGCTCTCTCCTGATGCTGCGGCTAAGATTAGCTTGGCTCGTCTAACAAGGCGATAGGGGTTTGTTGTCCCTCTCACTATTTGTTGGAGTACTGTTTTCTGTAGGTTGGAGAGGTTAATTGGCAATGCTTTTATCATGGACATCAACTTCGAGATTCTTCCGTTAGTTTCATTGAAACACATTGTCGTGGCTAGTCACGAAAGTTTCTGTAAAAATCTGGTGGATTACTTTCGCCAAGCTGCACTAGGATCTCGGAATTGAGAAAAATGAACATCCCTTAATAAGGCTTGTAAATAGACTTCACTGATTTCTGCCGCCAATTCAGGACTATCTAGGGTGGGTGCAGGGGGCATCGTTAAGGCTTGTGCGTCAAAGCCTTCTAAATCAAAGGTTAAACCAGCACCTGCACTTTCCCATGCTCGCACGTTGGCCCCGTTGCCTCCCTCTGCACCTTGAGCAATCGCTGATTGCCAAGCATTAACACTATTGGGAGTAGCCGTTTGAGGAGTAATCAAAGCAACAGAGAGGGTCCTGGGAACAACTGTGAGGTTGGGGTCAGCCGGTCCTAGAGGAGTTCGTGCGAAATCTGTAGTATTACCTGATTGAATGCTTAATACAAAAGCCCGATAATCTGCCGAATTAAGTAATAATCCTGTGTTAGGTTCGTGGGGTAACCCTTTGGTAAAGTTAGCAATATGACTGGGGGTATTATTATTATCATCCCTACGATACCTAAATTCTTCCCCGTTATTAATATGGGGGGGATGTTCTCGTAAATAAGCGAATTCGGCGGCATCTTCACGGATTTGTCGGGCTTGTGAGCGACGTGGAATCATCATATTAACTTTCCTTAAGGGTGGGTTTACGAAAGGTTAGGGATGTTATTATTTGGCGTTGCATCAAAGCAGGTTGACAACTCCACTGCCCTTATGGCGAGTGGATTCTTAAGAGACAAATAAGTTGATTCTTTTGAGTGGCATACATAGTCAAAGTATATCGCTATTAAGATAAAAAACAAAAGTTCTTAGTAAAGAATGTAATGGTGAGAACTAATATTATTGCTTATCACTCAACAATTAAGCAATCTTACTCAGTGTATTAATAAAACTTATGTAACTATTTATAAATATTTTAGGATAAATGACCCCATATCTGATATTGAGGAAAACTAAATGAGGAAAGAGGTATGAGGGTATAAAGACTCATTAGTTTAATTAATCAGAGCGTCTACAAATTGTAATAAAAAATTCCCGAAAAAAGAGAAAAAAGAATGTTAAAAGGGTCTAACTATCGTGATATGATAAGGACTCGAAAAGCAGATAAGTGAATAAACGGTTTGCTACAAGCGCCTTTGAGCGACCGCATAACTTTCTAAAATTTTCTCTATTACCGGTAGGTCAGGGGAAACCGACTTACAAACTGATAAATGAGAAATTAACGATGTCCACTCATGGAGGAATAAAAAAATGCCACAGGCCACAAAAGCAGGGTTTAATGCGGGTGTTCAGGACTACCGCTTAACCTACTACACCCCCGACTACACACCCAAAGACACCGATCTTTTAGCTTGCTTCCGCATGACTCCCCAACCGGGTGTTCCTCCAGAAGAAGCCGGTGCAGCAGTAGCAGCAGAATCTTCTACAGGAACCTGGACAACGGTTTGGACCGATAACTTAACCGACTTAGATCGTTACAAAGGTCGTTGTTATGACATCGAGCCTGTTCCCAACGAAGATAACCAGTATTTCTGTTTTATTGCTTATCCTTTAGATTTATTTGAAGAAGGATCTGTCACCAACGTTCTCACCTCTTTAGTAGGTAACGTTTTCGGGTTCAAAGCTTTACGTGCCTTACGTTTAGAAGATATCCGCTTCCCCGTTGCTTTAATAAAAACCTTCCAAGGACCTCCTCACGGGATCACCGTTGAACGGGATAAATTAAACAAATATGGTCGTCCCCTCTTAGGTTGTACCATTAAGCCCAAATTAGGTCTATCCGCTAAAAACTACGGACGTGCGGTTTATGAATGTTTACGTGGTGGTTTAGACTTCACCAAAGACGACGAAAACATCAACTCTCAACCCTTCATGCGTTGGCGCGATCGCTTCTTATTCGTACAAGAAGCTATCGAAAAATCCCAAGCTGAAACCAACGAAGTTAAAGGTCACTACCTCAACGTCACCGCTGGTACTTGTGAAGAAATGATGAAACGGGCTGAGTTCGCCAAAGAAATCGGCACTCCCATCGTCATGCACGACTTCATAACTGGTGGTTTCACAGCTAACACAACCTTAGCAAAATACTGTCGTGACAATGGTTTATTACTCCACATTCACCGTGCGATGCACGCGGTAATTGACCGTCAGAAAAATCATGGTATCCACTTCCGCGTCTTAGCTAAGTGTTTACGTTTATCTGGTGGTGATCACCTCCACTCTGGAACCGTTGTGGGTAAATTAGAAGGGGAAAGAGGCATCACTATGGGGTTTGTTGACCTCATGCGTGAAGACTACGTGGAAGAAGATCGTTCTCGCGGTATTTTCTTCACCCAAGACTACGCTTCCATGCCTGGAACCATGCCAGTTGCTTCCGGTGGTATCCACGTATGGCATATGCCCGCCTTAGTAGAAATCTTCGGCGACGACTCTTGCTTACAGTTCGGTGGTGGTACTTTAGGACACCCCTGGGGTAACGCTCCTGGTGCAACCGCTAACCGTGTAGCTCTTGAAGCTTGTATCCAAGCTCGTAACGAAGGTCGTTCCTTATCTGGTGAAGCTGGTAACCAAGTTATCCGCGAAGCTTGTAAGTGGAGTCCTGAGTTGGCCGCTGCTTGTGAACTCTGGAAAGAAATTAAATTCGAGTTTGAGGCAATGGATACACTCTAATTTGGGAATAGTTGTTAGTTTTTAGAAGATATCAAAAACTAAAAACTAACAACTGTGTCCGAGGAGGGACGGGTAAGTATCTATGTATCCCAAAAAAATAGCGAATGAGACTGTCGAAGTAATACAAAATTACCTAACTTATCAAGCGGTGCGTCTGATCATTGACCAATTATCGGAAACCAACCCGAAAAAGGGGATTTGGCTGAGGCAATATGCCTCTTCCCAGAATATCCAAAAAGGAGAAGCCTTTATTGAGGGATTAATGGCGGAAGATAAAGAGCTAGTCTTACGTATTCTCAAAGTGCGGGAATATCTAGCTTCTGAGGTGATGGAATTTATGCCCCAAATGGTGAGGCATAATATCAATCAGGCTAATGTAGAACATCGTCGTCAGCTATTGGAAAGGCTTACCGGTTCTCCCTCAATGTCCTCAACTGCTTCTGAGTCAGAGAATGATGACTCAAAACCTAATAGTGATTAACTTGAGATAGGAATCTACCAACAATGAAAACATTACCCAAAGAGCGTCGTTACGAAACCCTTTCTTATTTACCCCCTTTAACCGACCAACAAATTCTGCTCCAAGTTCAGAATGTCTTGGATCAAGGGATGATTCCTGGGGTTGAGTTTGAAGAAGATCCCAGCCCAACCACTCACTTCTGGACAATGTGGAAGTTACCTTTGTTTAATGCTGTTTCTGCTCAAGAAGTGTTAGCTGAAGTACGGGAATGTCGTTCTGAGTATCCTAACGCTTATATTCGTGTAATTGGTTTCGACAACATCAAACAGTGTCAAACCATGAGTTTCATCGTTCATAAGCCCAACAACCGTGCATACTAAGCTGTTATAAACAACTTTGAACGGTAAATTTTGGCCTACCTACAGTTATTGTAGGTAGGCATTTTTGTCATAAAATATCAATTTCTTATTTTTTCACTGTCAACACGGCTATTAATCCATGACCGCACCCCCATCCTTGCTGCATTTCATACTCCAGGGTTCTCAAAGCATAACCTAATTGGGGTTCGATAATATTAGCCCGAGGGTCACCGTACCACATCCAACCCACATCTGCTATTACCCGATCAATGGTCATTAAAGCAAATTGTAAGGGTTTGGGAAATTCATCCCATCCTGCTACATCGGGAAGGGAAAAATTATGAGAAAGACGGTGTTGGGTAAACTCAATTAAAATATTCCACGAGCTAATCAAATCTTTTAGCAAGGGACTAATAAAGGGATGTTCTGGAAAGATACTTGCATCTAACAGTAATTCTTCCAAATTCGTGCGCATATAATCTTCATGAAGGGAATTGATCAAGCGACGAGTTGGTTTAAGTCTGGAGTTAAAATGTCTCGTATCTGTATGACGACCCACTAAAAGGGAGCGATCGACCAATTTGCTAACTTCTAGGGTAACTCCTGTTTTTTCGCTAATTTCTTGGGCTAATTCCCTAACTTCTTGTCCCGTCCAAAACCGAATCGGAAAGGACTCAATATCTGTGGTTTGACGAACAGATTCGGAATATAGATAACCCATATTATATTGACGAACCTTCTCGTCTTCCGACTCCCCGTGCCAAAAATCAGGCCATTCGATAGAATAACGGCCAATTAAGTCCATCACCATCACACTGCCATCCTTACCATGATGAGCAACATCTTCTAATAACGCCACTAAATCTTTGCGAGCTAAATGGGATAAGGAACCATAGGAAGAAAAATACAGATCAAAAGGAGATTCGTTATCCTTAATGTTTCCTAGACCTTGAGAAAGATCCGCTTGTTTAAATTCTACATGGGGTCGATCAGAAAACAGGTCTTGGCCTTTGGTCACCATAGCCTGACTAATATCTAAACCCAAAAACAAGGAAATGTCTTCATCCGGTAAGACCCGTTTATGTTGTAAACCTAAATCAAGGTCATTGTAGTCAATTTTCGTGATAATATCGTATCCTTGGCCCGCACCACAACCTAGGTCAACGATTCTCACTCCTTTTCCTTCACTACGTCTAGTTTCTACTAGGTTTCGTAAAAAGGGGCGCAAGACGATGCGAGTTAGTTGATCTTCCCAATAGGTACGAACATTATCATATTTACCAAACAAATTTCCAACATATAAATCATATTTCCCTTCTTTGACAGCTTGAGTGTAAGTCTTAAACTCTTTGGAGTTAGCTGGTTTCATTGATCTTTCTCTAAATAAACAGCAACGATTGCCATTAAGGGCAATACAAGAACACTGAGGTTTTGCTCCTCTTGTAGATTACTCCTTTATTACTAATTTGTACATTAAGATATTAGAAGTTTTATCAGCCTCGGAAACCTGGGGTTCTTCAATTAAAAAATGGAAAATATAAAGATGGGTGAGGAATGGTCAATTTTGGATCCTGAAGAAATAGGGTCTCAGGATTTTTTTACGGACTTATTGGAAGATTTATATCAACGTTTTCTGGAGGTCAAAGAGGGAGAAAATGCAACTTATATTCCCGAACTAGCCAAAGCTGATCCTGACTTATTTGGCATTAGTATTATGACCACAGAGGGACGAATTTATAGCATAGGAGATACTTCAGAATTATTCACCATTCAATCTATCTCTAAGCCCTTAGTTTATGGCATGGTTTTAGAAGAATTGGGGGAGGAATATGTTATTAATAAAATTGGGGTTGAACCAACGGGAGAACCCTTTAATGATATTATGGAACCCAGAGAAATTCAAGAAAGAAAATATAATCCGATGGTTAATGCTGGAGCCATTATTACTACCAGTCTAATTAAAGGAGATACATTGGAGGAAAAACAGGAAAAGTTATTTAATATGTTTAGCCGTTATTTGGGGCGAAATGTTAATCTTAAGGAGTCAATTTTTTGGTCAAGAAAAACAGGAGATAGTTGGAACCGTGCCATTGCTTATATGATGCTTAATTTTGGACTAATTGAAGGAAATGTTGAAGAAATATTAGACCTTTATTTTCAACAATGCTCAATTTTGGTAAATTGTCAAGATTTGGCGTTAATAGCTGCCATATTGGCTAATAAAGGATTAAATCCTATTACTGGACAAAGAACAATCAATGAAAATTATACCAAAAATTTGCTCAGTGTCATGTTTACCAGTGGCTTATATGATTTTTCAGGTCAATGGGCTTATCGTGTTGGTCTCCCAGCGAAAAGTGGTTTATCCGGGTCGATCATTGGGGTGATTCCTAATAAAATGGGAATTGCTGTTTTTTCCCCTCCTCTAGGAACCCAGAATAAAAGTGTTCGTGGAGTAAAAATATTTGAGGAAATTTCTCAACGGTTTAAACTGCATATTTTTAAGCCCGACTATTCTAATAATCCCCTTAATAAAAAGAAAAAAGTAATTTCTTCTCTATTCAAAAAACAAGATTATTTACCTAGCTTTTTACAGCATTTATACGACAAGTATTTACCACTGCAAGAAGGAAAAATTTATGTTAGTGAACCTGATTTAGTAGAGCATGATCCTAATTGTTTTTCTATTTGTATTGTAACTGTCGATGGTACAGTTTATACCGTAGGAGAGAGCGAAAAACCTTTCTTAATTCAATCGATTTCTAAGGTATTTGCCTATGGAATGGCTTTAGAAGATCACGGCAGGGACTACATTTTAACAAAAGTGGAAGTGGAACCCACAGGAGATAGTTATAATTCTATTATTAAGGTAGAAGAAAATTCCAAAAGGCCCTACAATTGTATGGTGAACACTGGGGCGATCGCTATGACAAGTTTAATTAAAGGAAAAAGTCCAGCACATAAGCTCAATCGTCTCTTAAAAATGTATCAACGTTATGTGGGTCATCCTGTTTATGTTGATACTTCTGCTGTGGTTTCCGAACAAAATCAAGGCGATCGCAATTGGGCTATCTCTTATTTATTACGTAATTTTGGCATGATTTCTGGGGACATTAAACAAACTCTTGATCTCTATCTACAACAATGTTCTGCTATTATTAATTGTCGAGATTTAGCGGTGATGGCCGCTACTTTAGCCAATCAAGGAATTAACCCCATCACAGATCAAAGCGCTATCAACCCTGAATATGTCAAAGATTTGCTCAGTGTGATGTTTACTTGCGGGATGTATGACTTTGCTGGAGAATGGTGCTATAAGGTGGGTTTCCCTGCTAAAAGTGGTGTTGGAGGTGGTATTTTGGGAGTGGTTCCAGGAGTAATGGGAATTGGTGTCTTTTCTCCTCCTCTTGATAAACGGGGTAATAGTATTCGCGGAATCAAAGTTTGTGAGGAGTTATCCCAACAGTTTCAACTCCATATTTTCCAACCTTTAAATTAATTAATCTATTAACTAATTTGACTAAAAAGTTGTTGCCAATCAATAACTTCTGGTCTTTTCCCTGAGTTAATGATATCAAAGCTTTGATTAATTGTTAGCTCATAGTTCAAACATTCAACACAAACATTAGCTACATCAATTCGGCTAGTCTCTCCATTTAGAGTATCACCAGTTCCTATAACAACAGCTTTTTTTCCATCGGTTTTGGCTCTGAGTAAAGTATTAAGATCGTAGGAGGTATAAGGACCATCAATCAATCTTCCAGGACGAATAATTGTGTAAGGTAGTCCCGAATTTTTCAGGGCATTTTCTCCATAGAGTTTGGCATCAAGTACACCAAATGTATTGAGAATATTAAAAGGTAAACTATCTTTCCTCAAAACGCCAGAAGAAGAGACAAAAACAAATCTTTTCAGGTTCTTAGTAGCAGCTAAAATCAAGTTTTTTACCCCTTCTCCCTCCACTATTTGAGGGCTATTTTTAGCATCGAAAAAGTTAACAAAATCCCACCGTTGAGAAGGAAAAGCCGTGGTGCCAGTACAACAAATAATATGAGTAACATTTTCTATAGCTGAAGTCAGAGTATCTGGATAACGAAGATCCCCAACCACAATATTTACCCTATCTTCAAACATCTGTTTAGCTTTATTTTTATTTCTAGTTAAAGCACGAACAGGAAGATTATTATCTAATAATTTAGCTACTACTAATTGACCGACACCACCAGTAGCACCTGCAACTAAAATTAAATCTGAATTATCTAGCATTTACCCTTATTTAATATTAACAGATCCAACGACTCGCCGATTATCATGGGATCGCTTATTAAGCATTGTAACTCATTAATGAGAAAAACTGACCTATTTGTTTAGTTTAGCTAGGAATTTATCATACTCTCCAGTCAAGACAGGAATAAAGAAATATAAAATTATTTAGAAATTTTCTTGAATGATGAAATAATGAGAAAGGATTATTTGTATTTATGGTTGTTTAATTAGTATGTCTGACGTCACCGAAAACCCTGTTGATAACGCCCCTGAAAGTAGTACCATTCAGACCACTTTTACGGTTCAAGAAATCCGAGAATTATTACCCCATCGTTACCCTTTTGCTTTAGTCGATCGCATCATTGATTATGTACCGGAGAAAAAAGCGGTTGGTATCAAAAATGTTACCATTAATGAACCGTTTTTTCCTGGTCATATTCCTCCCCTTCCCATTATGCCAGGGGTTTTAATCGTGGAATCAATGGCGCAAGTTGGTGGGATTGTCTTGAGCTTATTACCAGGGATGAAAGGGATATTTTTTGCCTTTGCTGGTATCGATAAAGTCAGGTTTCGTCGTCAGGTTATCCCAGGAGATCAATTAATCATTACCGTGGAATTATTAGCCTTCAAACGGGAGAGAATAGCCAAAATGAAAGGTGAGGCAACTGTTGATGGAGAGTTGGCAGCCCAAGGAGAAATGCTATTTTCTCGTATTGATTAAATAGCTAATTATTGATAATCATTCCTTGAGGGTTTTCTTTAATTACCACAAAAAAAGGGGGGTATTTATTCCCCTTTAAACCCCTAACTATTCAGCTAAATCCATATATAGCATCTCCCATATTTTTCAGCAATTAATAATTAACAGTTAATAATTAAACGTATGGGGGAAGTTCAGATATTTAATCTATGGCTTTTGATGGGGGTAAAATTATCCCTCACACACCATAAGACAACATTCAAATTTATTGGACATTGACAGAAGTATGTGCTAGTGTAACTAAGACCATTTAAAAGTCTTATAAAAATCAATATGATTAAGCGATTTCTTCCTTCTAAATTAAAAAATAAGCTAAAAGAAGCTTTGGGAATTACGGGGTTACATGACAGAATAAACAGTCTTGAACACACCTTATCAACTTATCAGAAAGCACTTAACCAACTACATTCTCTTTATAATTATTCAGTGCTAAAAGAAGTTGATTTAGTTCGTTATTATGGTTCATTATACTTTTGGTACACCCGAGATATCTCTTACCAATGGATTTCCCTTTCTCCTGAACCTCTTGTTATTAAAAATTACAAACCAACGGCTGCAGATTTTTCTCAGGATTATATAAATACAGGAAATTTAGAACAGGATTATTATGCTTTGGAACTTGATAAACCCCATCTTCATGAGCAAGAGTTAAAGCATATCCTTTTTCTACATCTATGGCTAAATGAGATTGATTTTGTCTTTATTGACATTGGTGCTAATTATGGGAATACAGCTATTCCAGCAGCAAAATTATTCAAAAAATATGGACAACATAATCCTATTATTTCCTTTGAACCTGGATTTGTTTATGAGCTTTTTAAAAATAACGTTAAAATTAATCAATTATCTGATATCATTCAACCGGAAAAAATTGCTCTCGGAAATCAAAATAGACCAATTGTTATTAAAAGTATGCTAGAACACTCCGAGTCTAATAGCACACAGGAGCTTCGTCAATTTTATCCTGACTTACAGTTGGCTTCCTGTCACTTGGTAGATGGGATGACGTTAGACAATTATGTTGAAAAACATCAAATTCGTTCTCCTTTATTGGTTAAAATTGATGCTGAAGGTAGTGATTTTCAGGTCTTACAAGGAATGAATAAGCTGCTAAACTATGATGTTGTGATGCTTATTCTGGAGTATGATCCTAAAGACCTCAAGAATTTCATGCCGGGGGAAGAAGTTCTTGATAAATTGAGTAAGGATTATAAATTATTTAATATGAGAACGCTTGATCAAAATGTACAGTGGAAGTTTAGTTTTATTGGAGAAGAAATGGATTCTTTTATTACTTTTTCTCAGAATGTAATGGAATCACCTTCAGGTTGGACAGATATCTTAGCAGTACGAAAAGATTTACCTAATCTAGATAAGTTAATGGAAAGGATTTTGGGTAGTGCATCATAAGTGCTGAAAGTCTAATTTTGCCTGATTTTCTATCAAAATCAGCGGAAGGGGTGCAAATAGTTTTCAAATCTGGGAAATTATCTATAGTTTAGACAGAATTTTTAATAATACCTAAATAACACTACCAAAGTGATAACCTCTGTCCCTCACAAGTATGAGAACTCCTGTATATTGCTTCCCCATTGACTAACCCAGAAAAGTTAGTTAGTATAAAACATATCCCCTCCCCCCCCAGGGGATATACCCTAAAAGCAATTTTTGCGATAAGTTAAGTAAAGTAAAGAAAAACTCATAAACAGATACAAAGGTTAACAGAACGTTGATTTCTCCTCCATCCACAGTCACCAGCCAACCCCTAACCCCCTCGGATCGTTCATCTGTGGGTCAAGGCTTTTTTAGCCGTCAAACCATCAAAAATTGGTTAACATTCCTAGCATCGGGCTTTTTAGTGTCCGTCCCTGTATTTATAGAAGCCCCTCTAGTGCGCTTTTGTCCTGAGATCAGTGTAATAATGACCGCAGGGTGGTTATGGTTAGCCTTTTATTTAATGAAGCAACCTAAAACCCATTTATGGGGAGATTTATTATTTGGTTTTAGTTGGAGTTGGTTAGCCGGCGCTATTTATTGGGGGTGGTTTCGTTGGGAACCTTTAATCCATCTTCCCATCGAATCTATAGGTGTTCCTGTGGCTTTGTGGTGTCTTTGGCGAGGATGGGGACAAGTGGGTAATTTCTTTTATGTTGGCTCATTATTAGGCACAGCCATCACCGATGCTTATTTTTATGTAACCGGATTAATTCCCCATTGGCGACAACTGATGCAAGTTGATCCCAGTTTAGCCACCCCTATTTTCCAATCGGCCTTAGAACAAGTGCAAACCCCTTGGGGAATGAGTTGGGCAGTAGTTTTAGGTAATTGTTTGTTAGGGATGGGTTTATGGGCGATGCAAAAATCTGATCACCATTGGTGGGCATTAGGAGGCGCGGTATTGAGTACAATCTTAGTGGATAGTTTATTTTGGTTTGCAGCCTCTTTGGCGTAAGTGGTTACAATGAAATAGGCTATCACTGTTAGATTGTTGTCCTAACCCCACCCGATCAAACGTCTGTGGATAATCTCGCCAAAACACCTCATCTGTTGCTCAATACCGCTAAGGGTAAACGTTATTTTACTTTAGCGGGCAAAAACTATTGGACAATTGGACGAGGAAGAGATAACGACTTTGCCATTGGTGACCATTGTATCTCTCGGAACCATGCTATTTTGCAATGCACAGAAACAGGGGATTTTTTGTTGATTGATTTAGGCAGTCGTAACGGAACCTTTGTAAACGATCGCCGTGTAGGTATTCCTATTACCCTAAAAAGTGGAGATAAAGTAAAATTTGGCAAGACTGAGGTTGCTTTTCATCCCCCTGTACGTAATAACAATGATATCACCCCTCCAGAGTTCGCCGATCGCGATACGATGGTTTTGCATGAACGTCGCTTAACCTCTGTATTGGTAATAGATATGAGGAACTTTACAACCCTAACACGACAATTAGATGAACAAATATTATCATCCTTAATTGGGAATTGGTTTCGTCAGTCTGGTGAGATTATTCGTAATGCAGGAAGTTGGGTAGATAAATATATTGGTGATGCGGTGATGGCCATCTGGTTTCATGGGGAAAATGAAGTCACCAAAACTGATATGATTCCAGTTTTCCAAGCGGTACGGGATCTCAATCAGATGACAAAGCAGCTAAGTCAAGAGTATCCAGTTCCCTTTGAATTAAAGATTGGAGCCGGCATCAACACGGGTTATTCTATGGTGGGGAATACTGGCAGTGGGGATCACCCGGACTATACTGCCATTGGAGACACGGTTAACGCCGCCTTTCGTTTAGAGTCAGCCACCAAAGAGTTAGGGGTGGATGTGGCTATCGGAGAAGCAACCTATATTCATTCAGTAGAATTAAAGAACATTGACAGCATCTTCTCTGAATATAGCCTTAATCTTAAAGGTTATGAGAAACCAACCCTTTCTTATGGGGTTACTTTTGAAGATTTAGAGAAACTTCTCACCATTAATCAGGCTGAAACTTACCGATGAAGGAGACTGCTTTAGCTAGAGTTCGTATAGTTTTAGTCGAGCCAGCAGGACCGTTAAATGTGGGCTCGGTAGCCCGAGTGATGAAGAATATGGGCTTACATCAGCTAATTTTAGTCAAACCCCATTGCGATCGCCTCGGGGATGAAGCGAGACTGATGGCGGTTCATGGGGTGGATGTGTTAGAACAATCTCAAGTGGTGGAGACGATTCCCGAAGCGTTGCAGGGGTGTCAGCGTATTATTGCCACCACAGGGCGATCGCTGTCTCTGCCAACCCATTTAGAAACCCCACGGGGGGCTTTACCCTGGTTACTCGCAGAAGGGTTAAACAGTGCCTTAATGTTTGGAACGGAGGATCGGGGCTTAAATAACGAAGAACTCAAATATGCTCAGCGATTTGTCTCTATTCCGGCTAATCCTGACTATCCTTCCCTGAATTTAGCACAGGCGGTAGCGGTTTGTAGTTATGAACTGTATCAAGCTGCACAAGATCCCCTGGAAAGTGAAACAGACTCATACTTTGAGGGGGCATCTTTTGAACTATTAGAGGGATATTATCAACACTTAGAAGAGGTTTTATTAAAAATTGGTTATCTTTATCCCCATACGGCAAAGGCCCGTTTAGAGAAATTTCGCAGACTCTACAATAAAGCTAACTTAACCCCAGAAGAAGTTGCCCTATTACGAGGTATTTTACGACAAGTTAACTGGGCGGCTCAGTTTATACCCTCAAAAAATAAGTAATACTACGATACACTGAAAGAACTTAGAATTAACTTTATACAAACTGGTAAATGAATAAATCTACTCAGAAAATAATCGTTATAGTATCAGGTTTAGCCCTACTCGTGAGTATGACTGCTGCTGGGTTTTCCTTTAGACAAAACCCGTCTTCTTCCCCGGAACAAGCTAATTCTGGAACTGCTCCTTCCCCAGAGGAAAGGTTAAAATCAATTATTGAAGGATATGAAACTGTCTTGGAAAGAGAACCAGATAATCCTACTGCTAAACAAGGATTAGAAGAAGCACTTAGAGTTTTGATAGCAAGGCAAATACAAGCCCAAAATTTAGAAGGTGCTATTCCTCCTCTGGAAAAACTAGCAGCTTTAGTGCCTGATAATGAGCAGTATCAACAAGTTTTGCAACAGTTGAAACAAGCTCAACAACAAGCTCAAACGGCACCTTCTCCTACCCAACCAGAAGCAGTTGCTCCTGAGTCGGAAGAACCCCTTCCTCTAATTATTCCAGAGGCTCAAGAAGAATCTAATCCTTTATGAATTCCTGAAGAAAACTCTAACCCATTAGTTCCTTTTGAAACTAACCCTAATCCTAATTCTAATTAACTTTAATCCACTGACGAAATGGCCTTAACGAAGTCAGAAGTCAGAAGTCAGGAGTTCCTCACTACGTTCCGGCACTATCGTACAGAAGTTGTTTTTGAAACGAGGATTTAAGCCTCGCCTCAAAAACGTTTCGCTTTAAAAAGCCAGGTTTTAGACCCTATTATCTCGATAATTATGCTTAAACTACTACCAATGGATATTGAGAAGGCCATCGCTATTAATGTATCAGGAAAATTAAATAAATCAGATATTAATGAAGTAATTAAGGCGGTTGAGGAAAAATTTTTACAGTCTGAGCAAGTGAGTATTTATGTTGAAGTTGATACCTTTGGGGGAATTACTTTAGATGCACTAATAGCGGATTTGAAATTTGCCCTTCCCAATTTTAAGCGATTTAGTAAAAAAGCAGTTATTACTGAAAAAAAATGGATTGAAAGATGGATAGAAATTGCAGATCCTTTATTTCCTAGTATCCAGGTTAGACATTTTACCCATGAGCAAAAAGCTGAAGCAATAGCTTGGTTGAAAACTTGAAAGAATAATTGTTAATTTTTAACAGGAACAACATCATGAAAATAAGTTAAATCAATGTAAGTTTCGCCTTGGTAATTATGGGAAAAAATATCTACAAATCGGTGATTGGGTACAATATTTACCAGGGTATAAACATGACGAGCATGAATTGTTTTGGAAAAGGTTTCGTCAACACCTGTTAACATTACCCCAATTTCTGCATTTTTTTCGGCTAAAGATTCTATTGTTTCCCCATTCAGTGGACTATTTTCATCTATGGGGTGCATGACTAACCAGCTTAAGTTAAAGACAGGGGTTTGCGATCGCAATAATTCTAAGTCATAAAAACGCCTTAATTTATATCCTTCTTGGCTCACTTCATTGAGAATAACACAGAGTCTAATTTGTGCTTCTAAAATGCGATTATCTCGTCGGTTAGCTGTACGAACCATTAAGGTTGGAATCCCGTTATAAGGACAAATAACAGCTACATTACTAAAAAGAACTTTTGCGGTTGGACGAGAAAAACGGGCAAACATTAATCCCGTTAAAATAGTTAATAATAATAAACCAAGCCAAATTTCAATTGTCACTAAAATTTGAGCGTACAAAGTTTGGGGATACATAGAACCATAACCCACAGTTGATAAAGTTTGAATACTAAAAAAGAAAGCATCTTTAAATGATCCCTGTTCTGCATTGGCAATGCCATTTTCAGTGGTCATATAAGCTAAGGCGAATAGACAATTAATACTAAAATAAAAAATACTCATTAATATTAAAAAATATCGCCACCGAAGGGCTAATAACCAATGATAGAGATCATGGGTTACAGGGTGGAATAAAGTAACAGGATTTAGTTTTTTTAGGAAACGAAAAGACTTAATTGATTTTTTGTAACGACGCATAGAAAAATAAAAACTTTAATGGGTATTAAGACAAAAGCGCAAAAATTGTCAATGTACTACTTTAATTCCATCACAGAGACGGCGATCGCTCTCTGATAGACTAGCATTAAACTCTAAATAATCTTTAATCCAAGCACATCCATAACGCAATTCATCTAGGGCTAAAACTTCGTTTAAATCCCATAAAATAAGCATACTTTCCCGACTGCCTACCGCAAGTTGCTGACCATCGGGACTAAAGGCAAGAGAGCGTACCATACTACTATAACTGTACAAAGTTTTAATTAACTGGCCATCAAGATTCCAAAATCGAACCGTTCCGTCATCGCTTCCCGATGCTATCATCTCACCATTGGGACTAAAAGCGACATCCCAAGGTTGAGTCGAGGGGAGCTATTATGCTCCGCCCCTCTCGTTTAGATCCGGACGTGCGTATTTCTACGCATCCGGCTCCCGACAAATTAGACTTTTCCAGTCTTGCCCATGTGGATATATTGGTGACAGCTATGGTGGACTGCCATTAAGTTTTTGGGTTTCCAATTATCGTGGTTTCCGTCTATGTGATGTAGGTGAACCCTCTCATCGTCCATAAACTTTAATCCACAATGTCCACATGAATGGTCTTGTCTTTTCAGACATTTAGAGGTTATTCCGTCATAGAGCTTGTTTTTACGCTTACTCCAGTAAACGGTGTCTCCGTCGTAGGGTGATTTATTTCCTTTGACGTTGACATGACGGTTTTCACTATAAGGTACTGTTGGAAAAGCCTTCTTGATAAGTTCTGTTGCCGTGTGTCGGTTCAGTTTCTTTTCTTTGTTGAAGACTTTGAAGGCTTTATGTGATGTTCCCCATAAGGAGAAGCGAGAGCCGTCCAATTTACAATACCTGTGATAATTTCGCCATCCTCTTACTAGGGGGGCTAATTTCTTAGCTTTAACCCTAGCCCCATAATTCGAGCAGTTGACGATGTTTTTAACTTTCTTACGGAATGCTTTGTAATTGTCCTCTGATGGGACGCATCTGAACTTTCCGTTGGAATGTACTTTGAAGTGCCATCCTAGAAAGTCAAATCCATCTGTCGATTTGACTAACTTGGTTTTCTTTTCACTCACCTTTAGCCCTCTGTCCGCCAGGAATTCTTGAATGTCTTTGAGTATCTTGTCTGCATCGTCTTTAGGCTTTAGAATAACAACCATGTCATCCGCATAACGGATGCTGCTGTGGATGTCTTCTATACCGTCCAATGCGACGTTAGCTAATAGTGGACTTACCACCCCCCCTTGGGGGGTTCCTTGTTCTGGAAAGTGAGGGTTAACCCCTGCTTTCAGGCATCTCCATATACCTGTTTTTATTGTTTGTGGGGCAATTATCCTTTCCATAATAGAGGTGTGGTTTATCCTGTCGAAGCACTTTTCTATATCTAGCTCAAGTATCCTCTTATTTACTCCTTTTGCGTGGGAGTTTAGATTGATTTGTAGAATCTTTTGAGCGTCGTGCGTTGAGCGTCCAGGTCTGAACCCGTAGCTTCTGGCGTGAAATAGTGCTTCATGGGCTGGTTCTAGGGCGTATTTAACGAGGCATTGCCACGCTCTGTCAGCCATAGTTGGAACCTTTAGCATTCTGGTTGTTCCGTCCTTTTTGGGGATGGGTATTTCTCTCAGCTTTGAGTGTTTCCAGTCATGTGCTTTGAGTAACCTTTCTGCTAAGTCGAACCGTTGTTTGAGGTTGAGGGATTTTACCCCATCAATTCCTGCGGTCTTCTTACCAGTATTTAGCTGTGATACTTGTCGGACAGCGAGTAGTCTAGCTGCCTTGGATTTCAAGATAAGTTTCTGAAGATTCCTAGCTCGTCTAGTGTCTTCTGCTTGAATGGCTTTAAACAATCTTCTTTGGAGACGAAAAAGATTTCTGCGAAATTTCTTCCACGGAAGGCTTTTCCAGAGTTCACTAAAATCTTTGATTTTGTGTCTAACCATGTTCACCTCTGTTAATCGTTTTCTTTTTGCCTCGAAGCAATTACGCTTCGTCCTACCCGAATCTAGAGAGTTCCGCATCTCGTCTTGCCTACTCAGGGTTCGACTATCTCCTGAGACTCTAGATTCGTTTTTATTCGTTCCGTCCGATGATTGATTGTCCCTTTAGATGGAACCACTTTGACTATCGGAAACCCAAGGTTATGTCAGTCATAAGGGTAAGTGCTGACGGGTTACATTGCTCCGATGGGGTCAGGGGGTGCTATTCTTTCTGCTTTCCTGCCCTCAAGTAAGTCACTTTTCTAGGTTCTGTTTCATCATGGAGACTCCTGTAACGCCAGTGTCACCAGCAGTCGGTGTCTGATTGCATCCTATTCCCAGCTTCAGCCTCCAAAATTCCGAGTTTGGTCACTGTGGGTAGGTCTTGAGTCAGCCGTAACCTTCGGCGGTGGGACTTGCACCCACATCATTCGGACAGTTACTCAGAACCCCTTCTAGGGTATCTGAGCGAGTCACACGCTGTACCTTTGTCTAGGACTGGGTATCAGTTTTCTGACTCATCGAATCGCACACCCTCTCTTGATGTTCCTGGAGGGTGTGCAGTAACTCCCCATCCCAACTCCATACTTTTACAGTGTTATCTCGACTTCCCGAGACAATTTTACTGCCATCGGGACTAATAGCAATAGTTCTAACTGGTGCTTGATGTCCCTCAATATTCCTAACTAAACTACCATCTAATCACCAAATTTTGATAGTTTGATCCCTACTACTAGAGACAAGATATTTACCATCAGGACTAAAAGCAAGGTCCAAAACTCCCCGCTCATGTTCTGTAATAGTTGTAATCAAAGTACCATCTTTACGCCATAATTTAATGGTTCTATCTAAACCTCCCGAAGCAATTAATTGATTGTTAGGACTAATAGCAACGGTTAAAACCCAATCAGTATGACCATCTAAAGTCCGAAAATTCTCCCCTTGATTATTCCATAACCTAACCGTTTCATCCCGACTTCCTGAAGCAAAAAACTGCCCATCAGGACTATAAACCACCGTTGATACTCCATCTTCATGATCTTCTAGGGAAATAATAGAATCTTGTTGGGGGTTCCATAATTTTAGGGTGTGATCTCGACTTGCTGTAACAATGCGGTTTTGATCTGGACTAAAAGCAATACCACGAATTTCTCCTTGATGTTCTAGATAATTAATCCAAAGAGGTTTATTTGGTTTCCAAAGTTTAACGGTTTTATCCCAACTAGCAGACACCCAAAATTCTCTTTTATCTTTTAGGGTGTATTGCTAAGTCTAATATCCCATCCTGATGACCATCAAAACTATCGATTAATTCTCCTTGAGGAGACCAAAATTTAATAGTTTTGTCTTCCCCTACGGAAAAAAAGACTTTACTTTGAGGCACAATTTCTATATCCATAACCGCGCTATTATGAGCAACAATGGTTTTAATAACAGTTCCATCTAGGTTCCATTTTTTAATAGTTCCATCTTCACTAGCAGAGAGAAAATAACTATCATCTTCCCCCCATTCTAATTCCCAAACAGTATTATTATGATCTCGAAAGGTTTTTAGTAATTGACCATTTTTATTCCAAAGTTTAATGGTTTTATCCTTGCTACTGGAGAGAAAAAATTGACCATTATTGCTAAATTCTACATCATAAACTTCTGCATCGTGTTCTTCCAGTGTCTCCAGTAATTTTCCTTCCACTGTCCAAATTTGTAGATCATTACCAGTGGCAGCGATCAAGATTTGATCATCGGGACTAAAAGTAACATCATAAACTGGTTTATTAGTATTAAGGGTACGTAATGGTTCACCATCAAAAGTCCATAGTTTAACGGTTCGATCCACACTTGCAGAAGCAATTAGTTGATTATTCTGGCTAAATTTAACTTTATAAACACGGTTTTTATGTCCTGAGATAGTTTTTAATAATTTTCCATTTTGTTGCCATAATTTTAGGCTATGGTTCCAACTTGCTGTTACTAATGTTTGTCCATCGTTACTGATATCAACTCCCCAAACCCCGTCTTTATGTCCTGTTAAACGATTGAATTCTAGCCCACTATATACTGCTTTTCCTAAAGCTATTTCTACTTCTCGTTGAGTTTGGTTATCTCTTATTTTTAATTTTTGTAGCTTCCGTTTAGCTTTGATCGCTGCTAATAATGAGTCTAAACCTAGCTCAGAGGTTGAATATCCTTGAGAAGAGCGGGCCATAGCTTGAATCTCATTTAAGGCACCTTGACGATATTGTTTAATACTTAACCAAATAAAACCACAGGAAACCAAAAAAGCAAAACTAATCACTGCTATTAATCTTTTTTGTGCTTTCAGTCTCCTGTGTGTTTCTTTTAATTTTTCTGCTTCTAATTTTTGTTGACTTTCACGGCGATCGCAGGTTTCGGAAGCTGCTAAGAATTGATAATCAAGATCACTTAAACGATGATTTTTAGCCCAACTTTGTGCATCTAATAAAGTTTGTCCTCGTAATAGTTGAGACTCCTCTTGATAGTTAGATTTAACCCATAGTTGTAATGGGGAACTGTAGGGACGAAGGCGATCTAATTGTTGGTTAACCCAATCTCTATTAAAGACCATTTCGTAAATGGGACTGCGAACTCGTAAACAAGCTCCTCGTTTTTCTACGATTCCTGATAATAATAATTCCCGTTGTTCTAAACTATTATCTAAGGGAATTTGTGCCTGTTGTACAATTTCGAGATAGCAACCTAAAATACTTCCTATATTGGCTTCATTCCGTAGCAGACGGTTGCGGATAGTGTGTAGATGTTCCGGTTCGTCTTGGGTTTCCCAGTCAGCAATAATCTGCGATCGCACTAATCTTTCTATCCATTGGGGTACAGTTTCTGGGGTTAAAAAGGGAGGGGTTTCTGCGAGAACTATTTGACAGATTTTTTGTGTTAAAAACGGCTGTCCCCCCGTCCAATACAAAATTTCTTCTACAATTTCCTGTGGATATGTCAATGACCCCTTTAACCCCTCAATTAGGGGCTTAATTTCATGGGGTTGAAACCCTCTTAATTCGATAGCTGTACCAATATTAAAGGGGGTGCGCTCTTTAGCTTGGATTAATTCTGATGGGGTGGCCACACCGAATAAAGCAAAGGTGAGACGGTTATATTCTTTATTTTCTGCCCGTTGATTGTAACAAAAGCGAATTAATGCCCAAAAATCGTCCACTGCAAAGGATAATCCCAAAACACTATCAATCTCATCGATAAAAATGACAATAGGTTGAGAGGGGATGGATTTTAAGAGAATATCTTGTATAAAATGGTCTAAGCGTTGGATGGGTGAAAAATCTGCTTGTTCGCTCCACCAAGCTTTTAAATTAACTTTGCCAATAAGGTTAAACCCACGCCACAGTTCCCAGATTAAGCCTTTGTACCATTTTATGGGGGTTGTGGTTTCACTGCCAATACTGGTTAAATCTAAAGAAGCGCAGCGATAACCTTCTTTTTGTAAACGGTTTTTGACACGAACCCGAAGACTAGATTTTCCCATTTGACGGGTATTGAGAACATAGGAAAAATCACCTTTTAACAAAGCTTGATAAAGTTGGTTGTCCCCGTGACGGACAACATAACTCGGTGCATTAATTCTGAGACTACCTCCTACTTGATATTCATAGAAAGAATCAGTTTGATTTGTATCAGTCTGCATCTACTTTAAAACCAACAATTTGTCTTGATTATAGTTTATTTTAATTAACAAAAAGTTTCTTTTTCTCCTGTTATACTGTGCTGCACGGACTATTGAATTTACATTCTTGATAAATGGAAGCGATTACTACTATTGCCACTGCCTTAGCTTTAGGGGCTGCTAGTGGCTTTCAATCTGTTGCTGAAAAGGCTGTAAAGGATAGCTATGAAGCCTTAAAAACAAGTATCCAACGTCGTTATAAAAATCTAAATATTCAGCCTCTAGAAAAAAATCCTAATTCCGAGGCACGTCGAAAAGTTCTTATTGAAGATTTAAGTGAGGTTAAGGCTGATCAGAATCAGGATATTTTACAGAAATCTCAAATACTCATAGATCATATTCAAACTTTATCAGAGGCAGAACTACCGAAAATCGGAGTTAAATTAGAGGATATTAAAGCATTAAACTTAAATATTCAACTAGGCAATACCATTATAAAACACCATTATTATATTCCTCGTAATTCATTTCTAAAGTCAATCTGGGAGCAACTTGATTCATCTTTACAAGATGCACTGGCTTTAGCAGCAGTACAAGCCAAAAGAAAAGGAAAAAATCATATTTCTACTAATAATTTATTTGCAACTTTAAGACGATTAAATCCTGAACCACTGTCTAATTTTTTTAAAAAGTTACCAACTGATGCACTTCCAGAACCTATATCTGAAGATATTTCAGTTGACGATAAAATCTTTGGGAAGGTTTATTCTTTATCACCATGTATCACAACATCTCTGACAAAACTTTCATCTCATATAATCTCTCAGAAAAAAATTACAAGTCAAGAGGTATTTGTTGATCTAGCAAAATATTGTAGAGGAAACGCTGTGAAACGTTTACGAACCTGTGGAGTGAATCCTAAGAAAATTGACAGTATAGTTAAACAACTAGGTTGGAGTACAAAATAATTATCAAAGATGTAGTCCGAATCAAACCCCTCTTGCAGCAGCAATTAATATATGGTAACTATGATGGCATCACTTGTGAATCTTTACCCAAATCTAATTGAGGCAACCACTATCATAAACAATTGATTACAATCAAACAAGAGACTATTGAATTTGTTGGAGAGTTTGTCTAGCTCTCTGAGCATTTAACATATCTCCCTGTTGTAGAGATAAACTTATAGCTTTTTGCAAATCAGGAATAGCTTTTTGATTTTCTCCTAATCTAGAATATGCAATTCCCCGATTAAGATAAGCTAGGCCATCTTGAGGACTAAGAGAAATAACTTTATTGTAATCGTCAATTGCTTTTTTAAACTCCTGTTCCCCTCCTGTTCCCCTCCTGGGAGGGGTTAGGGGTGGGTTGACTAACCACCTATACCCAATCTTCCTGCTAATGCTGGACTTAAAGGAATGAGGGTTGCTAACATTAAAAAGAGAGCTAATAAACCCCATCCTGCGCGAGTATCATCGGGTTCTGTCAATTCGTTAAGACTTGGTCTTTCTAAATCTCTTTGTAAGAATAAAATAACCACTGCCCAGTATAAAGGAATAGGGTTAGCAGGGCTAAATATAGTAACAATTCCTAAAATTACTAGAGTAATAATTGTGGCTCTTCTGGCGGTTTTTCTGCCATAAATAGCTTGAATAATTCTCCCACCATCTAATTGTCCTGCTGGCATTAAATTTAAGGCTGTTACCACTAATCCTAACCAACCAACAACGGTTAAAGGATGAACATCAACAATAGCATTTTGTAACTGTTCTCCTAAGACAACTTTGGCTAAACTTCCTACTAAAATAGAGCCTTGAAAAAACTGTGTTGGAACTTGGAAAAGACTGCCATCATGGGATAATACTAAACCGATAATAAGTAAAATAAATGACAAAATTCCCCCACAAGCAGGCCCAGCTAAAGCGACGTCAAATAAAGCATTACGAGTGGGTATTAAAGATTCAAACCGAGTAATTGCACCAAAAGAACCAATTTGCCAAGTAGGTAAGAAAAATGGCACACTCATTTTAATATCGTATCTTTTTGCTGCAACTCTGTGTCCTACTTCATGAAAAATAAATATCCCCCACAAAGCTAAACCAATAGGTAAAGTTTCTATATAACGACCCCAATTATTAAATAAATCAAAGCCCAATAAAATACTAGCTGCTTCCAATGTTGTGAATACTGTACCGACAAGTAAAACTAAAGCAAGATTTTTTTGAACTAGAGTGGTTGGTTGAGGATCATCACTACTGGGAAGAATAATAACCACTGGTTTTCCTTCGCTGCCCTCCACTAAAAAGAGACGGTATTTTTCACCAAAACTATCCTTAAGTTTTTCGGATAGTTTTTGATAAGATTCCTCAGTTTCTCCTCTCAAGTTACCTCTAAAAATAGCTCCTTCTTGATAAGAAATAGTTTCGGTTGCAAAAAAAGTGTCAATACTAAAAATTCCTTTGATTAGCTGTAAATCTTCATCAGGAATGGGAATGAGATCACTAATATTTTTGTTATCAGAACTATCATTAAACTCAGTGGTTAACGAGGGAGTTTTATTTTCATCTTTTTTGGCTTCTTCTTCTTGAATTCTTTGTGCTGCTTCATTTTGTAACATAACGTCTTGTCCCTCGCTTCTTAGCTTTTTACCTAAGTAGATATAGGAAATTATTGACGCAACTAATAAAAATAAAATACCAACGATATTCAGGTAAATTCCTAGAGCAAATAGACCAAAAAAGACTAGCCAAGGTGTCATCAAACTAACTGATTGTAGCCAAGCTAATTTTCCTAATTTGCCGTAACCTTTGGCACGATTATAACCCCAGGCTAACAAGCCAAAGGCGACTAAAATAATAACTAAAATGGTTGTGGTTTCCTGTGTATTTAACATAGTTTAATGAACAATAATGACCAGTTTTGTAGAGAGGTTTCATGAAACGTCTCTACGGTTTTTTGCTGCTTTCAAGGGCAACCCGAAGATTTCCATGATGATTATCTAATAATGACTGCCCTGCTTCGGGATCAAGCCCTGTCCAGTGCATTAATAGGGCTAGTTTAACCCGTTTACCACTGCGATCGAGTAACTGTGCTGCTTCTTGACGGCTTAATTCTGTCAATTCTTCTAGAATGCGTAAAGCACGATCATAGAGCTTGCTATTGGTCACAGAAACATCGATCATGCGATTGCCGTAAACTTTGCCTAATTTGACCATCACCCCCGTAGAAAGGATATTTAGAGCCATTTTTGTCACTGTCCCTGCTTTAAGACGGGTGGAACCAGCTAAAATTTCTGGACCGGTTAACAAGCGAATGTCAATATCGACAATAATAAGGACTTGCTCAGCCGGAACACAACTCATTGCGACGGTGGTTGCTCCTCTCTGTTTAGCTGCGTTTAAAGCCCCATGAACATAGGGGGTAGTGCCTCCTGCGCTGATCCCCACCACCACATCTTTTTCTGTGATTTTTCGTTGGGCGATGGCTTCGCCCCCGTCTTGGGAGCTATCTTCTAAATTTTCCGAACTCCTGATCAAAGCGGCTGCTCCCCCGGCAATAATGCCCTGTACCATGTCGGGATCGGTACAGAAGGTGGGGGGACATTCGGCAGCGTCTAGCACCCCTAAACGTCCGCTAGTCCCTGCTCCAACGTAAAATAAACGCCCCCCTTTACTCAAGGCTGCACTGGCCGCATCAATGGCCTGAGCTAGTTCTAATTTGGCTTGGGAGATCGCTGTTAGGGTTTGAGCATCTTCGTTGTTGAACAAAGTCACCAACTCAACGGTATTGAGTTGATCTAAATTCTGGGAGTTGGGGTTGATCTGTTCGGTTAACAGATGACCTCGTTGTTGTATATTTTCCATAGGGGTTACAGTAAGCCTTCAAATTTACGGCGCATTTGTTCTAATTGTTCTGAGGACATTTCTGAGGCTGTTGGTTCGCTTTCTGTTGCTTTTGGGGGTTCTTCTTCTTCTCCCCAGTTGACATCTTCGACATTTTGTTCTGGGGGGATGGCTAACTCACCAGCGGCGATCAGTTCCCAGTCATAGTCCGCTTGACGACAAAATTCTTCGATTTCATCTGCGTCAAAGGGTTCGACGGTAGGGGTGGGAAAGTCTTGTGCTTCTAGTAGTAAAGCATAGCGAAGGGCATCGTCTTCTGACTCGAACATCAAAATTTTATTGCGATCGCCCATTTGCACCGTATGAATTCCCTCGTTTTCGGTTCGGGCGTTAAAGAGTAGTACATAAATTTTACTCATAAATTCTCCTCTTTTTGGCGTGACAGCATGACTTATAAATTGACCGATAGATTCCGATCATCGGTCTTGTTTAGGAGTCTCATTAGTTTCATCTCCTGGGAATAATAAACCATGATTAGCCTGAACTTGCATTCTTTCGGCAAAGTCTTGCAAAAAGTCAATTTTCTCCCCACCAAAATCTTTAACACGTTGCCAATTTTTGAGAAAAGAAACTTTGACTAAATTTTCATCAAAAGCAAGCACACCAATATTAATCCGTTCATCGGCGATGGGATTGGGAACATACTGAATTATGCTATATCGACTAGGCATGATTTTAGCCTCCTAAAGCAAGTTCAAGGGATTGTAACAGTTGTTTTTGTCTTGTGACTAGATATTGAACCTTCTTCTATTGTAAAACCCCATTCAGGTGGAATGAGAGCTACAGTTAAGATTGTTTTTCTAACCATTGATGTCTTTGTTTAGGATAATGTTCTTATTTTAGACTAAAATATTGAATTATACGTATTATGTTACTGATTCCTAAAGATTGTGTCTTCTCTTAATCAGCTTTTTCCATTACTATTGTTTTCAATATGGTAAAGATATAATTTGATTGTATTGTTAACACCCAACAGCTAATTGATAAATTCCATCCGTCAAAAAATAGTTTATGGCCATTTCTCTTGCTCATCTTGGACCGGTTGGTACTAATGCAGAAACTGCCGCCTTAGCCTATGCTCATTGGTTAGAAAAGACTCAAGCAAAATCTTGTTTATTGTGTCCTTGTCCCAGTATTGCTCAAACTTTGCATTCTGTTGCTCAAGGAGACACCAAAAAGGCAGTAGTCCCGGTGGAAAATTCAACGGAGGGCAGTGTTGCCTGTACCTTAGATACCCTCTGGAAACTGGATCACCTCAAAATTCAACAAGAGTTAGTTCTGCCTATTATCCATGCTTTGTTTTCACGGGGAAGCTCTATCAATGGCATAAAAACTGTCTATTCCCACCCTCAAGCTTTGGCACAATGTCAAAGATGGTTACAGGAACACTTACCAGATATAGCTTTAATTCCTACTAATTCTACCGCTGAAGCTCTAGACAAAATCAGTCTCGAACCCACAGCAGGGGCGATCGCTGCTCCCCGTGCTGCTAAACTCTACAATGTGCCTATTTTAGCCAACCATATCAACGACTACCCGGATAACTGTACCCGTTTTTGGGTGATGACGTTAGATCCTACCCCCACGGTGAGTAGTCGTATTTCTTTGGCTTTCAGCGTCTCGGAGAATGTACCAGGTTCCTTGATGAAACCATTACAGGTGTTTTCGGAACGCAATATCAACCTCAGTCGCATCGAGTCCCGTCCCACCAAGCGATCGCTTGGGGAATATCTCTTTTATCTCGATATTGAAGGGAACCACGAAGATCCCAACATTATTAATGCTCTTGATGCTCTAACCCATCATACAGAAATTATCAAGATATATGGAAGTTATCCAGTGTTGTTTCTCGAAGAAACAGACATTGAACAACTTTAAAAACTGGTAACAGTTAACTGTTAACTGTTAACCTACTTGAGTACATCTTTTAGTGCTGTTCGTGCTGCTAAATGATTCCGGGTAGAGGTTAATATTTCAACTTCCCTCTCAAGACGGCCTTTAGTATCTTGCATTTCTAGGAGTCCTTGTTGCTCTGCTGCTACCCCATACAAGTTACCAGCTACCCAATAGGATAATTCTACAGGAAGCTCTGGTAAATCATCGGGTAGTTCAATTTTTTGATCGGTTAACTTAGCTGAAAGACGGACAACATCTTGCAACAACTTTCCCACTTCATTACCCAAAGGATGTAGGTTTTCGCTAGTTGGTTTATCTTCGAGCCATTCTACTAAACCAACTCGATAAGGTTTTTCTCTGACGTATTCTAGAACCCGAAACCGTTGTTGTCCCATGGTTAAAACTTTCATGCGATCGTCGGGGAGACGTTGAAAACGCATTAATTCTGCACAAGCTCCTACTTTAGCTATTTCTCCATCGACAGGGTTAACCATCACCACACCAAAACGGCGATCCCCTTCTAAAATGGTGTTCATCATCATACGATAACGAAACTCAAAGATATGCAGAGGTAGAGGACGACCTGGAAATAGAACGACTTCGGGTAAGGGAAAGATGGGAAGTTCTCGAACTGCAAGGGAAGAAGATGTCATAATACTCAAGCGCGCGTCTTAGCTTTTATTTAATACTTTAACTGATTTTCCTCCATTAAGTTATGAGTTGGGCATTTGTGGCGCAAAATTTTTGCTCGAAGTATGCCAAAGTTTTAAATATTCCTGGGATAATACTAGGTTCTAGCAAGTTCTCTGGTGTGAAAAACCTCTTTTAGATCCAGCAGAGTCAGCATTTTATCTTGATATTGGATAATTCCTTGACTGTAGTTTTCTTTTACTGCTTGAATACTGTTACTACTGTCTAATATATTTTGGGGAGCAAAGGAAAAAATTTCACATATCTCACTCACAACGATCCCACAAGTAAGATCATCAATAGTAATTAAAATTACAGGTGAATTATTTTTAATCTCCATGGGGGAATGTTGAGAAAATAAGTAATATCAATCAAGGTTAAAATTTCTCCCCGAAAATTCATGTTACCAAGAATATGCTCCTCGCTACAAGGAATAGGTGTTATCTTACGACTGGTAATAAATTCTTGGACAATATTTACATCAATACCTAAAAATTCGTTCTGTAATTTAATAATAGCGATGGTTTCTAAATTCTCATTGTCTTCTTCTTGAATTAATGTTATGAGGTTATTAGATCTATTTTGTAATATTTCTCTTTCTTGTAGAGAAGCATTAGGGAAAAATTGCGAAACTTTTAAAGGAACAATATTATTTTTGTCTTCTATCTCTTCTAAAGAGTTTTCAGAAACATCAATTTCTTGCTCCTCAATATAATTTAGTATTTTCTCGATATCTAAAATAATAATTAACTGATTGTTGTTATCAGCAATACCTTTGACAAATTTTTCTTCTGGTTCCCTAACCATTGTTTGATCGTGGGATATTTCTTGAGTTATTTCTTGTTCTAAAATACTTCGTACATCATGAACTTGATTAACTAAAATACCAACTCTTAAATTTAACCATCTCAAAATAATTACACTATCGGTTAATTGATAATTATTAGTAGTTTGATAACCAAAACGATAATTTAAGTCCATAATAGGAACAATATTACCTCGAATATTGATAATACCAATAATATCGTTGGGAACTTCGGGGACTGGTGTTATTTCTGGTAAGTAAAAGATTTCTTCAACAAAAATTGTGTCAATTCCGTACAATAAATTATTGAGGGTAAATGTGGTATAAGAATGTTCACTCATGGTTTAACTCCTTGTTAGTTTACTAAGTTTGATAGTTTGATGCTTAACTCTTCAACCGAAAGATCATTAAGTTCTGCTATTTGTTGATTATTCGGTAAAGTGTCTAAAATTTTTAAGGTGTTATGATACATTTTTTTTGCTTTTTTGGCATTACCTCTATCTTGATAAAAGTTCCCTAGCTTAAAGTACCCATAAACCGAGTTAGCATTAAGGTAAATTATTTTATCAAGTATTCTTTTTGTTAGTTCATCTTCTTTTTTCTCTTGGTAAATATCTACTAATAAATAGTAAAATTTAAAGGACAAATTATCAACATCAAGAGCGTGATTACAATGTTTTATAGCTTGTTCATATTTACCAATGTTAGCATAGGTTTCTGCTAAAAAGTAGAGATAATTAAGATCGTTAGGAAATTTATCTAAAATATTGATTAGTTTTTGCGTTACTAAATTATAAGATCTTTTTGTAAAAGCATTTTAATATCTTCTATTTCTTTTAGATGGTCAATTTCTGGAGAAGATATTTCTTTGTTTTTTGGTTTAACTTCTAATAAATTTATATTTCTTTTAGATATATTTTTAGATGGTTTAGGAATAATATCTAAACCTGATTTTTTAGTATTTTTGACAACTTGATTGACCGGATATAAACTTTTTTGATTTGCCAATAATGTAGTGGTTTTAATAACCTCGTCCAGTTTAGGTTTTTGATAAATAAGAGATTGAGTAAATAACTTTTTCTTGAATTTTATTAACCCAGAATTTTGACTAATTATTTCGGCGTGTCCCGTTAATAAATAACCAGATGGTTGTAACTTATTATAAAAAATATTGAGTATTTTTTTAATTGTTTTTTGACTAAAATAAATAAATACATTTCGGCAAACAATCAAATCTATGTCCAAAAAATCACTTTTTTTCGAGTTTTGCTCATTCTCAACTAAATTACAAACTTCAAATTTAAGTAATTTCTTGATATCGTTATTAATTTGATATTGTTCCCCTTTTTTAGTGAAATATTTTTCTTTAATTTCTGGAGCAACTCGACGAAATGACCAGGGACTATAAACCCCTTTTCTAGCAACTTCTAAAACCTCATGATTAATATCAACTCCTAAAATTAATAAATTCCATGTTTGAATATCAGGAATTAATTCTTTGAGTAAAATGGCTAAAGAATAAGGTTCTGGTCCAGTGGAACATCCCGCACTACAAATTCTTAAACTTTTAGTTATTTTTTTCCGTTTAATTAGTTCGGGTAAAATATGTTCCTCTAATAGTTTAAACTGCCCTTGATCTCTAAAAAAATAACTTTCATTATTGGTTAATTCTAGAACTAACTCTTCCCATTCTTTCTGGCTATCATGGCAGTGTAAACTCAAAAAAATAAAATAGTTTTCCGGTTCATCAAAGCGAAGCTTACGAGTCCTGTTAATAATTATATTATCAAAAATACCAAGGTTTTGCTCACGAATTTCTAAGCCAGTTTTTTGGACAATAAGTTGCCGAAATTTATCCCTAGTATGTATATTTAATGAAGGTTCTTTTTTCATAGCAGTAAGCTCCGATTAATTTCCTAAACTAAACGTAATTGCTCACCGCAATAAAGAATCTGTCTTGACAACATAAAGGTAAAATCGGGGATTTTTATGTATAGTGGGGGTTATGACCACAAATGCTACCATTGATTCAAAGCTAGTTAGAGCTATCGCCGATGAACAGTTGGCGAACAATGTCTTCATGATTGAGTGGCTAGTCAAGGCACAACAACAGTTATCTCTTCAACAAAGACTGATTGACCAGCAACAACAACAAATCTCTACACAACAGCAAGAAATTGAAAAATTGAAAGAAGAGAGAGATAAGCTAAAAAACCGTAACTCAAAAAACAGTTCAGTCCCCCCATCATCAGACCAACTAAAAAAGCCTTCTGACAAAAAGAAACGCAAAAAAGGATTTAAACGCGGACCAAAATATGACCACCCAGGGAAGACCCGTAATGGTTTTGGTCAGCCCGATAAGATAGTCCCTTTAGAACTAGAAAACTGTCCTGTTTGTGGGGGTTCAGTGGAACGAGATGAAGTAGTTCCCGAAAAAGTCCAGCAAGTGGCTGAAGTAGTAGACCAACCCATAGAAATCAGGGAATATCGTCGCGGATTCTATAAATGTCCTAGTTGTGGATGGTCAGATTACAGTCCTGTTCCATTGGGAGTTAAAGAAGGATTCAGTTATGGGGCGCGATTAAGTAGCATCGTGGGCTGGCTTGGCTATGGGGGTAATCTTACATGGCGTAAACAGGAACATTTTATAGAGTATGTCTTTGGCATTCCCATTTCTCAAGGGAGCCTTGCCAAAATGCACAAATGGTTTCAAGAAGGTTTAGAACCCTTGACCCAACAGTGGTTAAAGTACATCCAGCAGCCAGGAATCCGATGTGTTGACGAAACCAGTTATTGCATCGATGGCATCAAGTATTGGGTTTGGGTAGCCACATCAAATGAGGTCTGTGTGTTGATGTTGGCTCCCACTAGAAGCTCCGCAGAAGTCGAGAAATTGTTAGGAGCAGATTTTAAGGGCATCCTCACCAGTGACTGCTATAGTGCCTACTTTAGACAAAGTGCGATGGCCAAACAGAAATGTCTGGCACATTTAGAAAGAGAGTTAGAGTCCCTTAAAACCAGTCGTTTTCAAGCGAATCGAGAATTTGCTGCCGATGTACAGCAAGTTTTAGCAACCGCCCGTATCCATTATCGTCATTATCATGGTCGAAATTTAACCCTTGAAGACTTAGGCTCCAAAAGAACAGAAGTCGAGAACTCACTGCAAAAGATTTTTAAAGCAACTCCCAAAAAAGGATGGCCTTATGATGCACAAAGATTGATTAACCGTCTCAAACGTCATTGGGAAGAGTGGTTCACCTTTCTAACTTATCCTGAAGTCAAACCAGATAATAATGATGCTGAGAGAGCTTTACGTCCCATTGTCATTCACCGCAAAGTAAGTGGGGGAGCAAGAAGCGACTGGGGTGCAGAGTTAGTCACCCAAATGTTCAGTTTTTTAGAGACTATGAGATTACAGGGGCAAAATGCCATTGTCCAATTATGCGAATTATTGTCATTAGCTGGTCGGAGTCCCCCAGGATTAGAGATGTAAAAGGCTCCGGAGCCGATGGGGGATAGATTTTTCTTGATCGCCCTATCTCTCTGCACAAAAATACACAGGGTTAGCGGATAATCTCCGCTAACAAAAAACTATCTTACTATTCTTTTTTTCTCATATTGTTGTTTTTATTTGAGGTTTTTAAAAGACTTGATTCTGGGAATGTTAGTCATTAAAATAGCCGTAATAAATTAGCTTAAATTTTACGCTAAATCACAGGGCTTATATTTTTGTTGACTCAACTGATGTTGTTTGTAGTGCTTTTCAATAAGACTTTTTTGTTGCGGTGAGCAGTTACAACTAAACTGATGATTTAAGTATTTTGACGATATAAGGAGCAATTGTTTCCATAGGTAAAACTAACCTAGCTGCCCCTAATTTTATGGCTTCTTGTGGCATTCCAAAAACTACGGATGTTTGTTCATCTTGAGCAATAGTTAATGCTCCCATTTGTGCCATTTTCAAGAGTCCTCTCGCCCCATCTTTTCCCATACCTGTTAATAAAATACCCAGACTATTTTTACCATAAACTTTAGCTACAGATTCAAACAAAACTGTTACCGAGGGACAATGACTATCTACTGGTGGAGATAAAGAACAATCGAACCTTCCTTGACTATCTAATGATAAATGACGATGTTCCGGGGGAAAATAAATGGTTCCTGGTAATGGTTTTTCCTTATGCTGTGCAATGGTAACTTTTAGGGGACAAACGGTTTGTAACCAAGCAATGAACCCATCTAAAAACCCCTCACTAATATGTTGAACACAAAGTATAGGAATGGGAAAATTACTAGGAAGGGAACCTAATAAGTCTTGATAAGTATTTGGTCCCCCTGTTGATGCTCCTATGGCCAGAATTTTGATATTTCCTTGATAGTTTTCGGCGTTACCAATAGGAGGTAACTTCTTTGTAACTGTTTGGGGAGAATGATAAGATTTGAGATGATTTTTCTGTTGACTATTTCTGGTAAAAACTTTAATTCCTGAAAGAATTTTTATTTTATTAATTAACTGTTGTTTGGTTGCTTCATACTGTAGCGATAAACCTCCATCGGGTTTGGGAAAGACATCAACTGCACCTGCATCCAAGAGATCAAAAACCTCTTGAGTATCTTGTTTTTGAACCGCGGCACTTACCACCAAAATAGGATGAGGACATTTAGCCATAATTTCTGAAGTTAGGGTTAAACCGTCCATTTTTGGCATATATAAATCAGTACAAATAACATCAGGTTTCATTTTAGGAATTAACTCTAATGCTTCAACTCCCGTTTTTGCTGTCCCTACCACTTCCGTTTCTGGGAAAGACTCTAACATTCTTGTTAAAATATTCAGAGCAACTGGTGAATCTTCAACTAAAAAAACTTTAATCATTGTTTTATAAATTATGAGAATTAAAATGAACCAATGTTAACAGAAAGATTGCTTATTTTACTAAACTAATCTATCTAAGGTTTCTAGTAACATACCTTGATTAAATTGATCCTTAACAATATAAGCATTGGCTCCTGCATCTGCTCCTCTTTTCTTATCTTCTTCAGAAGCAAGAGAAGTGATTAAAATTAGTGGAAGTTCTCGATAGTCAGAATTTTTTCTAACTTCTTCGGTAAATTCTAATCCCGTTAAATTGGGCATTTCTACGTCAGAAATAATTCCATCTACTTGATGCGCTTTCAGCTTTTTCAACCCATCTAAACCATCCACTGCGGTAATAACTTCATACCCTGCTTTTTCCAGAATACGTTTTTCTTGTGTCCGCACAGCAATGGAATCTTCTACTAATAAAATAACGGGTTTAATAACTGTTTCGCTGTCTTCAGATGATGTTACCTTTGACTGAGTAGAAAATTGTTGTCCTAACTTAATAATATCAGGAGGATTAAGGATCATACAAACTTCACCATTACCTAAGATGGTAGCTCCCGAAATATTACTAACACCCTCGACAATTGTGCTTTGAGGTTTAAGAATAACTTCTTCTATATGAAGAAGATCATCAACTAATAAACCAAGATATTCACGCCCTATTTTAATAATAACAAAGGGTCGTTTTTGTTCAGCTTTATTTTGTCGTTTTCTTAGAGAACAAATGCGATTTACTTGGTCGATATTAAGAACAGTTCCTAATTCTATAATGGGAATTGCTTGCTTTTCTAGTTGAACAATTTGACGACCTTCGAGGAAAGAAATTTGCTGGGGTGCAACCAAAAGAGACATATAAAGATACTCTAAAGGTAGGGCATAAATTATATTAGCAACCTCTAATAACATGACATTAGCTGTTGATAATTTTGTGCCTAACTGTAAGGAAAATTGACAGCCTTCACCTGGGTTAGAATTGACTTTAATATTACCTTTTAGTCGTTTAATATTGGTACGAACAACATCTAAACCCACACCTCTACCAGAAATTTCTGTGATAAAAGTACGAGTAGAAAAACCAGGTAAAAAGATCAAGTCATAAACTTGTTGATCGCTCATCAAATCTAACTCATCTTGACGACATAATTTACGCTTAATAGCTGTTTCTTTGATGAGATTAATATCTAAACCTCGTCCATCATCAGATATTTCAATGATGACATTACTAGCGGTTTTAGAAGCTTTTATCTGAATGGTTGCTGTGGCAGGTTTTCCTAGTAATTCCCGTTCTTCTGGTGATTCAATTCCATGATCGATCGCATTGCGAATTAAGTGCATTAAAGGATCTTTTATTTCTTCGATAATTTGTTTATCTACTGTGGTTTTTTCCCCTTCTAGAACTAATTCAACTTGTTTACCTTGTTGTTTAGCAATATCCCGAACCATCCTGCGAAATAAAACAAAAACAGTAGATAAAGGTAACAATCTTAAGGTATGAACTTTATCATTTAGTTGATTACTAATATAGTCTAGTCTAGAACTATTTTCCGTTGCTGTGACTTTAATTTCATTGAGGATAGCATCAAGTTTTTCTTCGTAAACATGAACATTTTTAGCATTACTAGAGCGTCTAAGTTTAATTTCTTCCCAAAGATTAGCAATTTCATTAATAGCAACAGCAGTATGATTAACTCCTACCCTAGTCACTGTTAATTCCCCTGTTTGGGTTATTAAAATATCTAATTGAACCGTGGGAACTCTAATAGTATCAATATGATGAGAATCATCAATGGTTTGAGTCTTTTCTATTTCATTGGAACTGGTATAATTAACAACTTCTGATGTTAAAGAAATGGCAACAGACTGGGTTAATCCCTTTAATAATCCTACAGTATCAATATTACTGGGTTCCCCTGTAACTGCTTCGTTAACTAACCTTTTAATACCGCTTAAACCTTGAGTCAAACGACTACTCACTTCATTAAAAACCACTTGATGGGTTTTAACTTTTTCTAAGATTTCTTCTACCTTGTGAATCAAGGTTTCTAAATCTTCTCGTCCCACCATGCGAGAGTCAATCTCAAAGGTTTGTGCTTCTAACAATAATTTGTCTAAAAATATTTCATCATCGGGATCTTTTTCTAATAAACATAAACCCGATTCTAATTTTTCTAAATGTTCCTCACTGGATGATTTATAAATATCTCTTAAATCTTCGTCTTCGATGAATAAAGAAGTAATACTGAATGAGCTAACTTCTGGTATTTGATCAGAAAAATCTAATGTTTTTTCTGCATTGGTATTATTCAGAGAAGTTAAAAGTTTATCAACATCAACCCCACTTTTTTCATCCGTAACTGCCTCATGAACTAATTTGCTCATTCCATCGATCGCATGATAAATGTGATCGGTAATTTCTGGGTCTAATATTAATTCTTTTTTCTTGATACTTCCGAGAATTTCTTCTACTTTGTGGGCAATAGTTTCCACAGATTTCACCCCAGTAACCCTCGAATCTCCCTTAAGACTATGTGCCTCACGAAATAGGAAATGAATTAAGGTTTCATCATCGCTATTTTTTTCTAATTCTAGTAAACCAGACTCTAAATTTTGTAGATGTTCCGCACTAGAATATTTATAAATTTCTCTTAGTTCGTTATCTTCAATCATGGCTTATATTTAGGGTGTTTTTGTATCTTTAAGAGCGTAAGTAGTGAGTCCTTTAGGACTCTAAAGATAGCCCTCATCAAGTCTAAAGCCTTGACTACGGAACTTTCTAAATGATGTACAGAAAGCTAAATAATGGCTAATAATTCCACACTGGCCTCGTTTAATTGTTTGGTTCCTACTTTGGTTTGATTCAATCCACTGGCGGTTTCTTGCGCTCCTTGATTGATACTACTCATGGCTTCTAATACCTGTTGAACTGCTTTATTTTGCTGGCGAATATTGAGGGATATTTGCTGATTATTAATCACCACATTATTAATAGATTCCGCAACACTGGAAAAAGTTTGTGCAGTTCGTTGGGCAATTTCCATCTCAGAACGAACAGTTTTGGTTCCCTCATCTGTGACCATGACGGTAACATTAATAGCGTTCTGAATATCACTTACTAAACCGCCAATTCTTTCGGCTGGTTGTTTACTTTGATCCGCTAATTTACGAATTTCTGTGGCTACCACCGAGAAGCCTTTTCCTTGTTCCCCTGCTCTAACGGCTTCTACGGCAGCATTTAAGGCTAACATATTGGTTTGATTGGCTAAATCTGTCACCACCTGGGAAATATTCCCGATTTGGTTGGTTTGCTCGCTCAAACGCATGGTTTGTTCGGCGATCGCAGCTACTTTTTTCTGTAAGTCTTCCATCCCTTCTAGGGTTTCTTGTACTGCATGATTGCCACTATCGGTCAATTTTAAGACTTCTTGGGCTGCACTGGCGGCTGCATCGGCTTGTTCTGTAGATTGTCGAGAGGATGCCCCTAATTCGTCCATTGTGGTCGTGGTTTCGTTGACAGCGGCCGCCTGTTGAGAAGCGGTTCTTTCTTGCTGTTCAATGGTAGCTGCGATCTCACTAGAAGAACTGGTAATTAAACTGGCTGACTGGGTGATACTTTTGGATACTCCTCCAGCAATGATGATGGCAATGGCAGCAGAAACCCCACTTAAAACAACAGCAGCTAATAATAACGTCCAGAACAATCCATCTAAAGACATTTCTGCACCTTTTATCTGTTCATTGAGTAAACCCGCATTTGTCACAAACTGATCAGTAATCAGCTAGAGGTTAGATGTGGCTTATTTTTCAAGCGATCGCTTAAAATGGCACACTGTTATTTTTTACTCGCCCCTCAAATCAAGGTTAAACTCGGACTACATAATGGTTTGAAGTTTAGCGATCGCAGAATTTGTGAGAAATGCGGGTAAAGCTTTTTCTGCTTCGTCAAACTCTTTATCTAAGTTTGTGATCAGATCATCGATGTCTCTGCCACCTTCATTTTTGATAATTTGTACCGCTTCGGCAGTTTTTCCCTGCTGCACTAAAGCGATCATTCTTTCGGCTAACTTTTCATATTTATGATTGATATCACCAATGGCTTTTAGACGTTGTTTCTGCTCCTCAACTTTAACCCCATTTTCTCCTTGTAGAAAGGATAAAGCGTTTTCAAATTTTTCTTTTTCTAGGCTATATTCATCGACAAAAGCCATATCTTTAGTTGCCACAAATCCCCTTGCACTGCGAATCATGCCAGAACTTGCTAACTCCATATCATGGGAAGTTTCTAAAACAGTTTTTACCCTTTCTATTTCATTAAAAGTCTGTCTCACCTTACGAACAGCGCTCGCCCCATAAATAGCGGTTAGCAAAAAGATAACCATAGGTACACTATAGCCTGTTAAAATTTTCTGACGTAGCTTAAGGTTATTCCACATAATTCTGGATTCTCCAAGTGCTTTTATAGTAATAAATCTGACTTAAACTAAGAACTTAATAATTCTTGAGGAAATTTGTTATATCTATCCTCGTTACTTCGCTCTTGTTATTACAGTACCCAAAACAATCTCAAAACTTTACTTCTCTTTTATGAATAAAAATAACTCTTTGTATGGTTTTATTAAGTTTTTTAAATATCTATAATTGTTCCCAGAAATGAGAGTAATAATACTCAGTGAAAGTATAAAGACTTAGTAATATTTTATCTCAAATTTATTGAGGTAATTTTTCATAATTCATCCGTAAAAATACCCTTGTAAATTTCAACTTTAGTATGACAAACTAGGATATACCTGCACCAAACTGATCAATCCTGTTCTGAAAAAGTAAACAGTTATTATCTAAAAAACATGTCTGTCAAAACCGCCAGTAATTTAATATTTATTGCGAGTAAAATAGAAGGATTAATTAATCAAAAGTCGTCTGGTATTCTTAAGTTAACTCATCAAGGAAAATTATTGGTCAACATTTATATTTATTCGGGAAGACTACAATATATTGTTGATGAGCAACATCGGATTAGACGTTGGCAAAGACTCATTAAAAGGACTTGTCCTAATTGGAAAATACCCGAAACGTGGCCAGAAAATGAACCTTGGGAATACGAAATATTAGCCAATGGTATCAGCAAAAAAGAGTTAAGCCTAAATCAAGTTAAAGCTGTGATTGCTGGGGTAGCTAAAGAGTGCCTATTTGAAATTTGTCAACAAGACAAAATAGACATGACTTGGGAAGTTTTAGAGAGGCAACGTTCTGCTTTAGCTTACTGTTTAACCCTATCTTCTGCGGAAATTCATCCCTTACTGGGTGATGTAGAGCAAATGAAAATTAAATACGATCGTGTGGGTTGTAGCCAGATAAATCCTAGTATGTCACCGATTAAAAATGAGAAATTAGACAGTATTAAGCTTCCTGTCAATCCTCGATATTTTGATGGTAACTTCACTTTATGGGATATTTCTCAACAGGTAAAAATTTCTTTAACTAAGTTGGTTTCTGATTTAAACGTTTTAATCGAAAATCAAGTAATTAGCCTAAAAGAATTGCCTGATCTAGCTTCTCCTCATAAAAGAATACAGTCAAAAACTGCCCAAACATCGCCCCAAAAAACAAACACTATTAATCCTCAACCCAGTAGACAAAAGAAAAAAACTCTGATTGCTTGTATTGATGATAGTGCGGTAGTAGGTTTTAACTTAAAGCAAATTTTAAGCCCGATGGGTTACGATGTTTTAACAATTCAAGAACCAATGGCAAGTTTTGGAGAACTAACTAAACATCAACCAGATTTAATTTTATTAGACTTACATATGCCCAATGCTAACGGTTATAGTGTTTGTAAATTTCTGAGAGAAACCCCTGTCTTTAATAAAACACCGATCATTATTTTAACCAGTCAAGACACTATTAGAAGTTTCGCATTGACAGAAAATAAAAATTATGCTGTCAAAGAATTAGTGGGAGATAATTGTTCTAAAATAAACTCCCGTGCCACTTTTAAAGAAAGCTCTCTTTGGAGAGAATACCAAGACTCTATAGTTGCTTTAATTCTCATCAGTTCCAATTGACAAAATGCTCTTAAAGAACAGAAAATATGAGTAACAATAGCTTTTGTCGTTCTTACTTGAAACTTAGATAATCCAGACAATTGTTTTAAAGCTCTATGATAGCATTCTATTCCCCAATGAATAGTTTGTAACTCTCTAAAATCATCGCGCTTCCAATCCATAAGTTTAGATTCATCATATAGAAAAGTAGCATAATAACGACAACTTCCGTGTTTAAAAGTCCTCTTAAATATTTTTACTTTTCCGAATTCTTTGATAATTACTATCAATCCATTATTAGTAATTTCCAACTCCTCTACTCTTTGATATTTACCTCCTTCTACTTTTACTTGTCTATTTTTGGCTATTCCTACTTGAAAATTCAGTTCTTTGTCTCTAAAAAATCTTAAATTCTCTTTAGAAGAATACCAACAGTCTGTCGTTATAGTAGAAGGTTTTCCCCCCCACTTGATTACTTCTACGATCATCTCTCTTAAGTAATCATTTTTTGTTTTATTATCTAGAGGATCATAAAGGCGATAATTAATAGGCATTGATTTTCCATCATAGTCAGTATAATACAAAGTAATTAAGTTAATTCCTTTGATGGCTTTTTGATGTTTTCCTGACCAATAATAGTTGATTAAATGAGCTTTTCCTACTTGAGAGTAGTGTTTTTCAATAACGGTATCATCCCCACTTAACACTCCTCCAATCAAATTAAGGTTTCCTTGAACTTCTCTAAATAAATCTATTGGTTCATATTGCTCTCTTAGTAAGAATCTATTGGTGCTATGACGAGAAATTTCTAAAATCTCAGCTAAACGGCAGCAACCTGTGTATTTTGGCTCTGAGAGCAAGAAGTATGTATATTGATCTAGATTACATTGGGCTGTTGATGGTTTACTCCGAAGTCTTATGATTTTTCTCCTTCATTAGCGATCACCTGAAAACATCATCTGCATATTTACGCTCTTTTGTCAATGCGAAACTCCTAACTATGATAGATCGCACCCGTGCTAAACTAGCAGGGGCAACAGATTTCATCGCTAAACCCCCAGAAGCCAATGTTTTATTACAGATGTTGAATAATTTATTGCTTAATTAATAGCATTTTCAAGAACCTAGATTACTATATTGTAGGGGTCAACGGCCGTTGACCCCTACGTTCATGTGTAGTTAGTAGGGTGGGCAGTGCATCGGCCTACAAGTTTCACTGCTATGAAGAAACAGCCGGAAAGATTTGAGCAGACTGAGAAGCGATCGCTAGTTGAACTTTAGTACCAACTTCTAACTGAGTATGTAAAGTCGTTCTAGCATGAATTTGACCACCGGAAGGGGTTTGTAAACAGTAGCGGTATTCTCTCCCTAAAAACTGGCGATCGCTGATAACTACCTTAGCTGTATCATCGGCTTTTAAACTGATATCCTCTTGTCTCACCATTAAGTCTCCTTGAGAAACCGTTTCCTGAGAAGAAGTAAGCTCCCATGCACCTATTTCTGTGATCAAGAGTTGTCCTTGTCTTTGAGCAGGGATAAAATTAGCCTGGGTGACAAATTCAGCCACAAAACGAGAAGCCGGACGAGTATAAATGGCTTCAGGGGTTCCCAGTTGTTCGATTTTGCCTTGAGACATGACCCCAATGCGATCGCAGATGGCTAAAGCTTCTTCTTGGTCGTGGGTAACAAAAATGGCGGTTATACCCGTTGCTTTGAGAATTTGGCGAATTTCGTGGCGCAGCCTAACACGAACTTGTACATCCAGGTTACTGAGGGGTTCATCAAGTAAAATTAAGGCGGGTTGGGGGGCTAATGCTCTAGCTAAAGCTACCCGTTGTTGTTGTCCTCCTGAGAGTTGGTGAGGATAGCGTTTTTCTAAGCCTTCTAGTCCGATCAGGGTTAATACTTCGTCGATACGTTGTTTTATCTGTTTTTTGTTTAATCGTCTCTTATTTAAGCCAAAAGCAATATTTTTAGCGATGTTGAGATGGGGAAACAAAGCGTAATCTTGAAAAACCATTCCCGTGTTACGTTTTTCCGGGGGTAGCAACCGAGAGGCACTGGCAACCATATCCCCTCCTAAGGTTATCGTTCCGGTGGTGGGTTGCTCAAACCCGGCAATCATGCGTAGAAGGGTGTTTTTGCCGCAACCTGACGGACCCAATAAGCCTAAAATTTCTCCTGGGGCTAATTGAAAGCTAACTTCATCAACCACCCGAAGGGTATCAGCAGCAAATTGTTTAGCAATTCGATCTACCTGGAGAATAATAGAGTCTGTCATCATTTTTAGGCTATCTTTGAGTAAAAATTGACAAAAATTATCTATGTCATCTAGAACATACTCTAATTATAAGCCTAATCCAAAAAACCCTAATTTTGATACTGTTTTAGTCCCTCAAGGGATGGAATATAAAACAGTCTGCGATGGAATGGGGAAAAATTCGGCAAAGCTCGATATTATAGCCATTCCTGCTGGTATTCAACCTTTAACTACCTTTCTCCAACAATGGCAACAATCTCCAAACTTTGTTAATAAAGTGCCTCAAGGACTGATTATGATGGGGTTGGGGGGTAGTTTGTCCCTAAATTATTCTGTGGGGGATGTGATTTTGTACAAAAAGTGTGGTTTAATGGATTATAGTCAGGGAAATAAGGGCTCGTGTGACCAGTTTTTGACTGAGAGGTTATTTAAGCAGTTAGGAAATAAGACTATTATCGGGGAAGGAATAAGCAGCGATCGCATTATTTGTTCTGCTGAAGAAAAGCTTTTATTAGGTAAAAAATATCAAGCTGATGTAGTCGATATGGAAGGTTACGCACTCTTAAATTGGAGTGAGAAATTAAACATTCCTGTGGCTATGATTCGGGTTATTAGTGATGGTTGTCAGCAAGATTTACCAGACCTAACTGGGGCTTTTACAGAAGATGGAAGCCTACGCCCTTTTATTATAGCCCGTCAGATGCTTACAAATCCATCAAATTCAATACATTTAATTAGTAGCTCTTTAAGAAGCTTACAGGTATTAAAAGAAGTTTCTAATAAGATACTTGACAATGGATAATGGACAATGGACAAGGGATAAAATTACTATGTTATTCTTAAATTATATTAAGATTAAAAAAGAACAATGTTAGTGCTTTGTGCAAATTAATGGGATGTTTTACTTTCATGTTTTTTATATCGGTGTCTTATTTACATTTATTGACAAATAGTAACACAGCTTTCTAAGCTCTTACAAGCATCCTACTGTTTTAGACACCAATATTGAAGAAAATAGTAGCACGACGAATATTGTCTTGACTACCTTGACTACTTACGGTGAAAGAACGAAT
>Ga0064014_10013_pt1 | contig 119865 bp, 103 predicted proteins | sample CrowatWCoCulture_2_FD_61584 | JGI IMG/M metagenome (GOLD analysis project Ga0064014, IMG submission 61584) | Marine cyanobacteria communities from the University of California, Santa Cruz, USA, analyzing cyanobacterial DNA methylation -... | ecosystem: Host-associated > Microbial > Bacteria >...
TACATAGTTTTAAAAAGTCCGAAAATCATACCTGGGCAAGAATATTTCTCTTTTCATTAAATTTTTAGGAAAAATAATCAAATTAAGAAGATTTATACTCATTGAAAACTTAGCAAGACTCAGCACAAACAAAGGAGAGTTTCCTCTTCTCATTTGATATCATTAGACTCTTATTCTTTTATTATTTTTGCTTTATCTAATTCAATTTATAGATAATATCTTTGACAAGATGCAGGTAATAAACTCAATATAAAACGCCTTTCTTCTGTTAAATTGACAATTTGTTTAACTCCGTTTAAAATCACATAATGAATACCTTGAAAACATTGAAATATCCACCTCAAAGTCGGACGCAATGTTACTTTCCCTACTTGATTATTTATTCCTTTTTGACTCTTTTTAAACATTTCTTAATTCTCTTTGCCCCAAGTTATAAATCAACAAACACAAAGACATTAAAAATAACATTGTTTCTATTCTTTCTGGTTTTTCAACGAAGAAACTATCAGTAAAAAATAAGGGATCTTTCAAAAATCGAAATCCTCTTTCCGTAGATTGCTGGTTTTTATAAGTTATCAGAATTTCACTAGCTTCTAATTTATTTCCTCTACTAAGTTAGTTGCTAAAATAAATTTCCTGCTTCTTTAGTCTTTCTACTTATCTCTTCATCTTTTTTGATGATCAGACTAATCATTTTATAAATCTTTTCCTTTTTTTTCGAGTAATTTTCAATCAGTTCAACTTCTTTTATTTCCAACAATCTCAATTTTTATTAATAGCTTTTAATTTATATCGAGCAGCTTGAGGATGTTCAAATTCTTCAGATTGTATTTCTTTAAGAAATTTTTGGGATTTCTTCTCTTCTTGGGAAAGTTGTTTTTCTAGTTTTTCCAAATCACTTTTCTGTCTTTTTTCACTCAAGACTATTAACCAAGTTTGCTTGATTCCACCATAAGTAACAATTTCTTCTTTCCAGGTATAACTTTCTAAATTTAGGTCACTTCTTTTTTCTTTATCTTCATCTTTTACTTCTTCCACCTCTATATTTTGCACTAATTCTTTTGCTTTTTTTATGGTCATTGGAACTCTCGTTATCCATTTTAAATGTTGGATTAGTTGGAGATTTTCTTGACCATATAAAGCACTATCACAAACCATGATACTATCAAACTTTATTTGCTTTTTGAATTCTACTAAAACTTTTCCAAATACAGCTTTATCAGATTCATTTCCATCTCCTACTCTCACAAATAATGGAATATCTCCATCTTGGCTGTTATTAAATCCAAGACACATTGTTTTAAGTCTGGTCTATGATCCCGAGAATATCCTTTCTTAATAAAAATTGGTCTTTCTTTAATAATTTTTCTTCTTCCTGTTTCTCTTTATATTCTTCCCATTTAGATTCTCCATCTAAATGAAATGATGTGGAATCTAAATGGGAGCATTTAAGGTCTATTTTAAATTTTTTAATTACTTCTAAAACTACTTCAATAAAAATATCATTTAGTCCATATTTATATAATTCATCCATTACTCTCCCAATTTTATCATCATTAAGGTAATCAGGTTTAATTCTTTCTCCTAACAATTTCTCAATGGCTTTATCTTGAAAAAACTGACTGAATAAATATAGAGGTCTTGAAACAAATCCTAGTCCATTGATTAAAATAGACTTAACTACTGTACCTGCTGAGATTTTTTCTCTAACATCTATTCCTAATTTATTATTAATTATTTTGACTATTCCTATTTCATCAATTAAACCAGCTACTATCCCTAAATGGTCTAAATTTTTAACTTGTATTTCTTCTAAATAAGACATTTTTCGCTCTTTTTTTACAGAGGAAACAACTTAAGCAATTATCCCACTTTTTTGTCTTCAAGAGCTTAAGCAATTATACTTAATTATTAACCCCAGGCTTGTAGTATTTAATACTACTTTTTGAAGTGCGGAATCTGGGATATAAAGATTAATCATTAAAATTCGCTAAAAAATGAAATTATAATCAATATTCAGCAGATATATCGTTATATATATTCAAAAAAATACAAATATGCTTATTTTCTCTGTACTAACTGTTCTCATGCTTAACAAAAATTAATAAATCAATCGAGTTGTTAATTGGGTCTTCTTTTGGAAGAACGATAAAATCAATACTTAAGTAACTACAACCAAGAAAAGACAATTTTAGGGAGTTCTACGGAGGAAGCTTACGGGGAAAAAGGTAACAATGGAACTATAAAGACACCCCCTCATTAATTTCTATCATAAAACAATGTTTAGCACCACTGGCAAAAAGGTATTAACAAGACTGTTTCTCTGGTTATTATTTGAGATATCTTTAACTTGTTTAGGTTTAGATGCTCACGGGGTGACAAGCCCGTTAAAACCCTGATTGAAAGAGGGTTTCAGCCGTGGCGATCGCTCTATAAATTGTCAAAAACTAGAGGGCTTATTGAGAATAAACAATAATGATAATCATTCTTGCCGTGTGTGTGGGGGGGGAGGAGGGTTACACCGTCCTCCCCCCCACAGGGTTGATGCTCAAAATCAACCCCTTGGGCAATATTAGTTTTTATTAAATAATAAAAATTGGTTTATTTTGGATAGTTACGTCTAAAATAAATCATCTTCCACTGGTTATTTTATGTTAAGATAAAATAGGGGAATTAAGCCGTCTTATCTATTATGGACATGGCTTGTAACCCTTTTTTATAATTGTTGAGTTTCTGGGGATTATTGCTCATCATAATTGAAATAAAATCAGAGCAAAATTCCCAAGCGTGAATCCAAAGAGAGCCATAAAGTCCTATCCAAAAATTACTATGTCTTCGGTCAAGTCTTGATTTTTCAGTTAGACGAGCAATATATTTTCCTTGATTGGTTTGTCGAAATGTTTTGCCTTTTAAAGAAGTAGCAGTGTAAGCGATCGCTATTAATAAAATCAAGGAATTTAGTCGTTTATTATTGGCTTTACTTCCCTCCAAATTATAACCCCCTGTCTTACAATCCTTGAACATAGCTTCAATATCTGCCCTGGCTTGATAGACTTTCAAGACCTCTGATAAACTGTCTAAGTTGGTAAGAATAAACCAAGGCTCTTTTTCCTGTTTTCCCTTGTATTTTCTTTTCCAATATGCTCCCACATTAAAGTTTCCAAACCCTTTATTTTTAGTGACTGAAACCCCAGTTAAAAACATCTTCATCCCAGGTTTCATTCCTAACTGCGAAAAAGTTTGATAATCTTCATCATCTTTTTTCTGGTTTGTACCTTGTTTCTGACGAAAAGCGAAGAATAACTTTTGTTTTTTACTTTTTTGTTTCAACCAATAAGCTAATTTAACACTGTGGAATTCTCGGTCTCCAAGAATGACTAACTCATAGTTTTTTAGAAGACAAAGAACAGGTTGAATTAATGCCTGTTGTTCAGATAATCTGCTGGCTCCTCTTTTCCCTAAAAGTGTCCAATAGATGGGTAAAGCCCGCTTTTTCCAGATAACAGCAACCATGAAAACATTTTTATCTTTCCATTGGGTTCGGTCAATTGTTATAATCAGACAAGAGCCAGTCTTAAATTCTTTACAAATAATAGCTTTAATCACAGGAAACCAGAATCTGGGAATGGCTAAAGCTGACAAAACTAGGAATCTCTGGATATGTTTACGACGACTTTGATAAAGGATTGGTAAAGGAAAACAAGCTGCTAACCTTTCTATTCCAACCTGTTTATGTACTGTCAGCAACCACAGTAAAATTCTAAAAGCCTCGAACTGTGTTTGTGTTAAATGTTTGGTAAAATGAGATTCATAAACTGCTAAAAAGCTCATGATTTAAGTTATAAAACGATTAAGGACAATCTGATTATTATTAGCATAAAATCGGATTGTTTTCTCTCTTTTAGGAGTTGACGCTCGCGCATCAAAACAGTTTGGGGGGGCAGGGCAATCGCATTTAATTTTTGAAAAGCTGACTGCATAAGAGGTTTCGCGATCGCCGTTCATTTGTACTGAAACTCTAAAATCTTTACTGGATCACGCATCTCAGATTTTAATGCGATTGCCCTGTTTGGGGGGGAAGACGTGGCAAATGCCACGTCTTCCCCCCCATTTGCAAATGATTATCATTATCGTTCATTCTCAATAAGCTCTCTGGTTGCCGACAATTGTTTAGGGTCGGGTAACAGAGAAAAACCGCTCTGGACTTACTTTTCAACCTACTTGTCACCCCGTGAGGTTTAGATGATTTGGCAGATTATGGTGAATTTATTTTTGAGCGTAATTTTATTAATGCCATTAGTTCAGTAAATTTCTCTATTAGTTAAATATCTGTTGTCGTTTTGCTTCATACAAGATTAATGCTGTCGCAATGGCAACATTTAATGATTCGATGCCTTCACTTAAAGGAATACTAACAATTTCATTAGCTAGAGAGACCAAGGAATCTGATAATCCTGAGCCTTCATTACCCAATAAAATTAAGGTAGGTTTTGTTAACTGTAAGTGCCAGTATGTTTGAGTAGTATTAGGCAAAGTTGCCACAACATTAAACCCATTATTTTTATATTTCTCCACTATCCTTTTTAAGTCTGAACTGATAAATATAGGAACTTGAAACCAAGCACCAGCAGAAGCTCTTAATACTTTTGGGTGATCAACATCAACACTATCATCACTCAACCAAATCCCATCAATTCCAGTTGCAGCAGCCGTGCGAATAATCGTTCCTAAATTGCCAGGATCTTGCAATCTTTCTATCACTAATCCTAATCTAAAATCTGTAATTTCCCCTTCGGTAAATGGTTCAAACAAAGCGGTTGCTACCACACCATCAGGGTTAATTGTGGTGGTCATAGCAGTCAAAACCTCAAGGGAAACTAACTCTAACCGTTGCACTTTCTTAGATACATTTTCCCACAATTGCGGATAACGGGTGCGCCATTGCTCCGTATAACATAAGGTCATCAAGGAACAATTTGCCTCATAAGCCGTCTCCACCAGATGAGTGCCCTCCAAAAGTAACAGACCTTCTTCTCGTCTCCCTTTAGTGCGATGTAGCTTGCGAATCTGCTTAATTAAAGGATTACGAATACTTGTGATCATTTAAACCAGTAAAGGTGCGATGGTGGATGCGGAACTCGGGACTTGAACCCGAAAGTCCTTAAGGACACTAGAATCTGAATCTAGCGCGTCTACCAATTCCGCCAGTCCCGCATTTCTGTTTCCAGCTTATCACAATATCATGACTTAAACTATTAGTCAATTTCTTGAGAAAGTCTTAAATCCTTAACAGAAGAGAGATAAAAAAGGAACTTTAGCTAGACTTTTTTATTCATTCAAGTTACATTGAAAGCGAATTTGCACCAAAACTATACAAGATTAGTAGTTTTGGAATTTATACCTGTAAAACACTCTTATATACCGATCTATGACAACCCATTTAGAAGAACAACAATCAGTATTAGAAATTCAAGGACAAACCCCTTTAAAGGGTGAAGTGAATATCAGCGGGGCAAAAAACTCCGCTTTAGTTTTAATGGCCGGTGCCATCCTTTGCTCAGAAGATTGTCGCTTAAGAAATCTCCCTTCTTTGGTTGATATTGAGCGCATGACCCAAATTTTAGCAGCTATTGGGGTCAAGTTGCATAGAGATGGTGATGTGATTGACATTAATGCTCAGGATATTGGACAGGATCAAGCTCCTTACGAGTTAGTCTCTCAACTCCGTGCCAGTTTCTTTGTTATTGGTCCATTGCTGGCTCGTTTAGGTATGACTCGTGTTCCTTTACCGGGGGGTTGTGCTATTGGTGCAAGACCGGTGGATCTCCATGTACGAGGGTTACAGGCCATGGGTGCAGATGTTCGCATTGAACATGGTGTTGTCCATGCTTGTGTTAAAGGAAGTCGTCAACGACTACAGGGGGCGAAAATTTATTTAGATTGTCCCAGTGTTGGGGCAACAGAAACTATTATGATGGCGGCGACTTTAGCAGAAGGAGAAACCATCATTGAAAATGCGGCGCAAGAGCCTGAAATTATCGATCTGGCAAACTTCTGTCGTTCTATGGGAGCCATAATTAAAGGTGCAGGAACCAATAAAATTGTTATTTCTGGAGTAGAACGTTTGCACAGTACGGACTATTCTGTGATTCCCGATCGCATCGAAGCTGGAACCCTCTTAATAGCTGGAGCCATCACCCAGTCGGAAATCAGCCTTAGCCCCGTGTTTCCTGAACATTTAGCCTCTGTGATTGCTAAATTACGGGAAGTAGGTCCCCAGGTAGTGACTGAAGGAAGCGATCGCTTAAGATTGATTCCTGCTCCCTTAAGAGCAACGGACATCGAAACCTTACCTTTTCCTGGGTTTCCCACGGATATGCAAGCACAATTTATGGCTTTATTAACCTTAAGCGAAGGTAGTAGTATGGTCACAGAAACGGTGTTTGAAAATCGTCTGCGCCATGTAGCTGAGTTGCAACGCATGGGAGCAAATATCCGAGTTAAAGGGAATATTGCCTTAGTGAATGGGGTTCCTTTTCTTTCTGGTGCGCCAGTTATGGCCACTGACTTACGCGCTTCTGCTGCCTTAGTCTTAGCTGGTTTAGCAGCGCAAGGAAAAACCATTGTCCAAGGATTACACCATCTCGATCGCGGTTACGATAACCTAGAAGGAAAATTACGCAAATTAGGGGCTAATATTCGCCGTGTTCAAGGGGTTGATCAGCCTCATACCTCGAAAGTACCATAAACACCGGTAGATAAAACCAAACCGGAAGATGTTTATACTGTAGGGGTCAACGGCCGTTGACCCCTACGTAGGTGACTAACATAAATTGCTATGAATCAGAAACAGAAAAACAATGTTCTTATTATTGGTGGAGGAATTTGTGGTTTAATTGCTGCTAATGTACTCAAAAATAACGGTATTAAAAGCACTATTCTTGATAAGGGGCAAGGAATTGGCGGGCGTTTAGCAACACGCCGTATTCGTCACTCAGAGGAGACAATAGGGGTTTTTGACTATGGTATGCAGTTTTTTGCTGTTGAGGATGCTACGGTGCAAAAATGGCTGGCTCAATGGTTGGCTGAGGGTGTTGTCACAGAGTATTCCCACCAAGATATTGATCCTGAAACATCCTATTATCGAGGTGTTGAGAGTAATCGTAGTTTAGGGCAATACTTAGCAAAAGACTTGGATATTCATCTACAAACCAGAGCTATAAACATTAAAAGCAGTGATTCTGGTTGGACGGTGGCAACGGAAAATGGACAATCTTTCCAGGGCGATCGCCTAATTCTAACTGCTCCTATTCTTCAATCTTTAACCTTACTAGAAAATTCTGGGATTGCTTTACCTTCTTTGATAAAATCTCGTCTTGAACAAGTGGTTTATCATCCTCGCATTACTATTTTAGCCTTGCTCGAAGAGTTAAGTTTAATTCCTGCTTCGGGATGGTTAAAACTTGATGATTCTTGTCTTGCTAGTATTGCTTGTAATCATAAAAAAGGGATTTCTCCCCAAGGGTTTGCTGTTACAATACATTCTACTCCCGAATTTAGTCATGATCATTGGCAGACGGATGATGGGATAATTGCCGAAAAATTGTTTAACTTGGCTTCAACTTGGTTAGGTTCAAAAGTGATTAATTATCAAGTCCATCGATGGCGTTACAGTCACCCAAAAACCGTCTATGGAGAGTCATTTTTAGCCCTAGATAACCCTGGTTCCTTAATTCTTGCCGGGGATGCCTTTTCCTTAACACCCGCTCCCAATCTTCACTTAACCTTGGAAAAAGCGATTTTATCAGGAATTAAAGCAGCAGAATATTACGGGGGTGTGTAGGGGTTAACGGCCGTTAACCCCTACTAACAGAAATTGGTATTAATTGAGTTAATCTAAAGGATTCAAAAAAATCATCTCCCAAGTAACATAAGTTCCCACGGGACTCCATAATAAATAGGGTAACAATAAAAACACCGATTCCCGTGAGATTGGCCACAGGAAAACTGCAAGAATTAAACCCCAAAAAAAACCAGTTGCACCGATGATTGTACCTGCTCGTAAACTACGCAGTTTACACATAACAGGAGTGTAGGCCATAACCAAAACTTCTAATAATAAATAACCGGCCATAAATAGCCAAGTTTCCGTAGTTCCTGGTTTTTTAATCCACAGTTGATAAGCTGAATAAACCCCACAAATAAAAACGAATATCCAAATAAAAGGTATCGCCCATTCAAAGGTTAGCCATTGGGGACGACGTAAACGGTTAAACCAACCGTAATCACTCTTAAAAATGCTGTTAATCGAAACTGCGATTAATAGAGTAATGCTTGCGATAATTATTAGGGGAGAAATCATAAATTCCCTGAACTGAACAGCCTTTCAAAGAAATCGCTCCATTGCTCATAATTGTACCACAAAAATTCACTTGCTCTAAAACAGCAGAATCTAAGCGAGAATGTGTTAAATTTTCTCCTGCTAAATTAGCCCCTTTGAGGTTAGCATAGTTGAAGTTGGTTTCTTGCAAATTCGCTTCCATGAGTTGAGCATCAACTAACCATGCTCCTTGTAGATTACTTTGTTTTAAATTGCTTTTTTGGAGATTAACCCTATGTAGAAAAGTGGGCCATTCTTGATAGGTTGATAGATCAGCTTGTTCTAAGTTTGCTCCTTCTAAGTTAGAATTACATAGCTTACTTCCCTTTAATAAAGCTTGACTAAGATTAGCATTTTTGAGCGTACTTTTTCCCAGATTTGCATTAACAAGATTAGCTCCTTCTAAGGTAGCTTCTTCCAAATTACTTTTGGATAAGTTGGCTTCAAATAAATTAGCTTTGGTGAGATTTGCTTGTTTTAGCTGTGCTTCTGTTAACCTTGTTTGTTGTAAATTGGCATTCTTGAGATTCGCTTTATTGAGGTTAGTTTGATGAAGATTAGCTTGTTTCAAGTTTGCATTTTCTAGATTAAATCCTTCTAAATCTAACTGTTGTAAATCTGCATTTTCTAGAAAAAAACCAACACATTCTCTTGCTATTAATAACCTAGTTTTTACGTCAGATTTAGAAGTGTTCATGAATGACAAAGCAATGGTCAACAGGAGTAGAGTGATTAGGACTTTCATCTTTATTGTTCCTGCTTTCTTAAACTTTCAGTTTGCTTTGAGTCTGGCTTATTTTAGCCCAAAGTTCCCTACTACATTCTATCTAGTGCAGCTTGGCGAAAGTAATCCACCAGATTTTTACAGAAACTTTCGTGACTAGCCACGACAATGTGTTTCAATGAAACTAACGGAAGAATCTCGAAGTTGATGTCCATGATAAAAGCATTGCCAATTAACCTCTCCAACCTACAGAAAACAGTACTCCAACAAATAGTGAGAGGGACAACAAACCCCTATCGCCTTGTTAGACGAGCCAAGCTAATCTTAGCCGCAGCATCAGGAGAGAGCAATAGTTCGATTAGTCGAAGATTAGAATTAGACCGAGTACAAGTGCGTCAGTGGCGATCGCGATGGTTTGAGGAGAGAGAAAAACTGAGTGCCGCCGAAGAACAACAGGTAACGGAGAAAGCATTAATGGTCTTGATCAAAGGAACTTTAAGCGATCGCCCAAGACCTGGAACAACAAAATCCTTTACGGTCGAACAAGTAGTCCAGATTGTAGCGATCGCTTGTGAAGAATGTGAAAAATCAGACAGACCAGTGAGCCATTGGACACCTTCAGAGTTGGCGGATGAAGCCATAAAAAGAGGAATTGTCGAAAAGATTTCCCCCCGTAGTGTGGGGCGTTTTTTAAAAAGAAGCGACATTACAACCACATCTCGTTCGTTACTGGTTAAATGCCAAAATTGATGATCCCTTAAAATTTAAAAAGCAAGTCAAATATATCTGTGAACTTCATCAAGAAGCTAAAACTTTGTTAGAACAAGGAATTCATTTAATTAGTACAGATGAAATGACAGGGATTCAAGCTCTTGAGAGATTATTTCCGAACAAAAGAATCAAGCCTAAACAAGTAGAAAAAATCGAATTTGAATATGAAAGACACGGAACTTTAAGCTTGATTGCGAACTGGGATGTGGCAAGAGGAAAAGTTGTTAGTCCCTCTATTGGACCGACAAGAACAGAACAAGATTTTTCTGAACATATCCAGAGAACGATTAAGATTGATGAAAAAGCAGAATGGATTTTTATTGTAGATAAACTCAACACTCATAAATCGGAAAGCTTAGTCAAATTAGTAGCAGAAAGCTGTGGAATTACTATTGATTTGGGGAGAAAAGGAAAGGAGGGGATTTTGCAATCTATGGACAGCAGAGCAGATTTTTTATCAGATGAATCTCATCGAATTCGCTTTGTTTATATTCCCAAACATACATCGTGGCTTAATCAAATTGAGTGTTGGTTTTCGATCTTAGTCCGGCGTTTACTCAAAACCCGGATTTCTCACAAATTAATTTGAAAGCCCAATCCAGAGATGAAAAATGATAATTTTTAGGACTAATAGAAATTTTGAATATAGATGAATAAAAAAATTGACTTTGATTGTCCAAAAATTGAGTTTAAGAGGGAATAATTATATTAACTTTTGATTTTCTCCACGATAAATAAGACTAAATGAAAGTATCAGTTAGTCAACAACTTATGATAGATATCTTTTTTTAAAAACAACTTATTCTACTTATCCAGTATTAGGAATAGTTTTAATTCTTTTGTTAGCAATAGATAAAATATCTTGATAAGGACAAGCACTAGCTATAGCGATAATAATTCTTCTACAACTAATCTTTATTCTGGCTCCCAACTTAAGAAGATTTAGACGTATTCTTCCCACAGTTGCTTTAGCCAATGAAGTTTTTTTTTAACAGTGTTGACGAAAAGCATTTATGAGAACATCAGCCCAGGAATGTATCCATAATCTTAGTTGATTACTTTGAAATGTTTGAGTTGAAGTTCTATCAGCTAACAAGTCTAATTGTTGTTCTTTAATCCGATTTTCCATCTCGCCTCTCGGACAGTATTTTTTTGTATAAAGTTTTGAGGGTGGAATTTTTGAAGCGGGCAAAGATGTCACCACATGGCGCATTTTTAAGCCATCACTTCCATAACAAACTTTTGTCACTACTCTTCTTTGACAACTCCATGACTTTTCTGTTTTATAACGAATAGAGCGATACCAAGTAGAAATTGGTACTAATTTTTTAACTTCTTCTAAATCTTCTTTTTTCTGAAATAAACTATCCATTAATTCAGTTATTGGAGCTAGTTTTTTTTCATATTCATGTTTGGCTTTTTCAATTACATCATCCGCTCGTAACTTAATAACGCCATTTGTTACCATAGCTATAACATAATCAACTAAAGGCTGATTTTCACAAAAATAGAAGATTTCTTCACGGGCATAGGCACTATCACCCCTAACTAGGATATGAGTCTCTGACCATTTTTCTCTAATTAGTCCGATAATTCTTTGTAATTCGTCTAAGGCTCCATCGGCTGGATCTACATTAGATGAACGAAGTTTAGCAACTAATAAATGATGCCCACAGAAAATATATAAAGGAGCATAACATACTCCGTGATAATAACTATTAAAAAATGCCCCTTCTTGATTACCATGTACTTGGTCATCCGTGACATCCATATCTAATATAATACTTAAGGGAGGTTTTTTATAAGACTCTAAAAAAAATTCGACAAAAGATTTTTCAATGGCTTCAAAGTTGGGTTCTATTTTATGATAAAGACTCGTTTTTTGGTCGAGAATAGTCTCAGGACAATATTCCAATCTATTAATTGTACTTTTTCCAGCTAACCATCCCTTTTTATCTTCAAGTTCATTAAGCTTTTCTAAAGCGGTCTTAAGGGCAGGATCGTGACGTAATTTATCATGGTCATTGACATCTTCATAGCCTAAAATAATTCCATAAAGCCTTTGTGCTAATAACTCATGAACGGAATGATCTACATAAGATTGATGACGATGAGCTTGAAAACAGTTACCAAACTTCTCGGTAATTCCCAGTTTTTTATCCAACTAAGCTATCCAGACAATCCCCGCATCTGAAGTGATTAGTCCCCCATCAAAATTAGCGATTATTTCTTTTCCTTTCTGTTTACTAAAGTTGATTACTTGACGAGGGGTTCGGGGATGACTGGGACTCATTAAATCAGTTTAAGGTAAATTGCTTTAATAATTAAATTATAGCATATTTTATTCTAACAATCTAGTACTATTAGAGATTTTATTAATAATTTTTTTGGAAAAATGAGTGATTGATTTATCTTTTCATCTTTGTCTAATTCGGGTTGATTTTAACTTAAAATCTGACAACAGACTGTTGGTTGGGGAAATCTGCGATCGCTCTGTTCAAACCCACTTCCTGTAAGGCTTCTGTGTTTGGCGATCGCAGATTTTGTGAGAAATTCGGGAAAAGAATTACTGTCCGTTCAACTGAAGAACTATCCCAAAAAATTCTCAATTTTATTGATTACTTTAATCAACATTTTGCTAAGCCGTTCGTTTGGAAATTTAAGGGCTTTAAAGATCATAAGTGACTGGTGGATTATTTTTGCTAAGCTGCACTAGTTTGTGACCATATCATCACGAAACCATATATTTTTTTAATACTCTTTAACAACAATTACTCTATTTTTACGGTGGGGTTATTGAGAGAATATCTTACTTTTTGCCTTCTTCTTCTGCAAAACGAATGATATCATCATCCCCTAAATATTCTCCATTTTGTACTTCAATAAGCACTAGGGGAATAACTCCGGGGTTTTCAACCCGATGACGGGTATTCATGGGAACATAGGTAGATTCTTTCTGTTTAAGAAGGTGTTCTTCTCCGTTAAAAACCACCTTAGCCGTCCCTGAGACAACAATCCAGTGTTCACTACGATGATAGTGCATTTGGGTACTAATATGTTGTCCTGGGTTCAGTTCGATACGATTAATACGATAGCGATGACCTTCTTCTAACATAGTAACTTTTCCCCAAGGAGGAGTGCGAGTAAATTCGCTAGGATGAGAATCTTTTTGTTTGCTCATGATACCCAACTGATGATTTTATCTGTTCTACACTTTCTCCCATTTTACCCATAAGTTGTTGCTGTCGAGGTAAAATTACTGTAAAGGTAGTTCCATTGTCTAATTCGCTTTCTACAAAAATGTTTCCATTGTATGCTTCTACACATTTACGGACAATGGATAATCCTAAACCAGTGCCTGAAATATTTCCTACATTATCAGCACGATAAAAGGTTTCAAAAAGGTGTTGTTGGGATTCTTGGGAAATACCGATTCCTTGATCTTTAATACTAAAAGTAACTGTTTTTTCTTCAGTAATAATATTGAGAAAAATTTTACCTCCTTGGGGAGAATATTTCAACGCATTATTCAACAAATTGTGTAAAATATGCCATAACAATTTTTCATCCCACAATTCTAACTCACTGGGAAAGTCTCCATCAAAGTTGAGAATAATTTGATTTTTATCTTCAAAAGAAAGGTGTAGAGAATGAATTGTTTGTTTACAAAATAGTTGAATATCAAGTTCTATAAAGTTCGTTTTCAGTTTGCCTGAGTCTGCTTTTCCTAGTAGTAAAACCTCGCTTAATAATTGATTCATATCATGAACATCATTACGAATCATCTGGAAATAGGATAATTGTTGTTCTCTGGTTAATTGTTCATAACTATCTTCCAATAATCCTGTAGATAACAAAATCGTATTAAGAGGATTACGAAAATCATGGGATAACATGGAAACAAACTCAGATTTTAACTGATTTAATTCTTGTGCTTTTAATAATTGGGTTGTTCTTTCTTCTACCCTTTTTTCTAGAGTTTGGTTAGCTTCTCTTAATTTCTCTTCCATCTGTTTACGTTCGATCGCATAACAAATAGAACGTACCAAAATATCTAGGGTAATATGACGTTTAACCAGATAATCTTGCGCACCTTTTCTAACTGCTTCTAGGGCTAATTCTTCATCGTTCATATTGGTTAAAACCACAATAGGAAGATAATAATTTTTATTAATAATAGGCAATAAGGAATCCAAACCTTGACTATCTGGCAAGGTTAAATCTAGTAATATTACGTCAAATGCTTGACTTTCTAGGGCATTGAGAGCATTTTCTAAGCGTTTTTCATGACACAAATCAAATTCTTGTCTTGTTGCACCTTTCAGCACTTCACGCAATAGTCTAGCTTCGGCTATGTTATCCTCAATCAATAAGACTTTGATAACACTGGTTAGACCCATAATAACCCCGTCCTGCTTTGCTTTCTATTTATAGAGTAACCTGATTTTGTCTTCATAAATATAATATTTTCTTTATCTTTCTCAAAAATCATAACTATTATGCAGATTGTTCATGGTTTATTTAACCAATCAACTTTTTAATCTCTCCATAAGCACGATAAAATCCTCCTTGTGTAGCTTCTTCAATATATTCAACTATATATTTTGCCCCTTCTTCACGAATATTACGAGGAAATTGTACAAACCAATCTGGGTTATAGTTAGGAGAAATTACTCTTATTTTTAGTTTACTGCCTATTTTGACACATTCAACTATAATTCCGCTTTGATGGTTGTTGGTGCTTTCTAAGGTATTGCTAAGGGTCTGAATTTTCAAATCTTGAGGAACTTTAACCTGTTTTGTCTCGGGTATTTGTCCTGCTTGTGCTGCTTGAATGGCCTCTTCGGTAGCATCAATACAAGCGAGACTACCATTAGTTGTGACTATATAGAGCTTCTGGTCATAGAATTGCATAGAAAGGGCAGAACCGCAACCTGTGCCTAGTTTCCAAAGACGTTTTTGATCTTGGGCGAAACAATAAATAGAAGATGAACTATCCCCTGCAAAGACGTAGTTTCCCCCCTGACTGGTGGCACAAGAATAAACGGCAGCGTTACAGTTAAATGTATTGAGTTCTTGACCATTTTTGCTGTATTGATGCACTTTGTTGTCAGAGGTTCCCCCATAAACTGCATCAACTTCTTGCCAACCAAATAAGATACTTCCTTGGGTTTTTTGGTGCCATACTTGTCTTCCTTCTTGGATATCGTAGGCCGTAATACCCCCACCATGACCATGATATATATGGGAGCGATCGCATCTGATCATCCATCCCCCTTTACCTTTACTTAATATTGTCCATTGAGACTCGCTTTCAGCATCAATTTTAACTACTGCACCGTTAGCATCGGAAACCCCTAAAATACCCCCAAAAATATCTAACCAATAGATATCAATATTGTCATCAATTTCGTAGGCAAGATAAGGAATTTTTCCGCTAAGATCATAGACGTTACCATCATCACATCCTGCATAAATCCATTTTTCATCGGCCACAATACATTTAACACCATCGGGTAGTTGATATTGGTTAATAATTTCTCCTTGATGATTCAGTTTATAGACATTTCCCTGTTGATTTCCCACCCAACAAGCTTCCTCATCGATGAAAAGTCCAAAGGCAGAAGAACCAGATTTAAACTGCCATAAAGTAGGTGCTTTTTTGGATTTAGAAGCGGTGCTAGTGGTTTGACGACGAGTAACAGGACGTTTTTTTCTTTCTCCCATTACTGACGGTTCATAACCTTTTTTTAGTTTACTTTTTATCTTTTTTTCTGCTTCTTTTTGTGCCTTTTTCTGGAGTGTCATAACTGGTGTTTTGAATACGGCCTTGATCACCGATGCGTCCATAACGGATGGGAACGTCAACACCGTCGACTTTTACTTCATAAAATTTGTGGGAACCTTCCCCTGCTTCGGAAAGTTCTAAATAAGTTAGATTGGTAGTCATGGGGAGTTAAGAGTAAGGTTATTTTTTAGTAGTGCAAGTATATTTTGTTCCTCAGCACAAGCCTTGCTTTCTCTAGCTTATAATGATACGTGAAAAGTGAGAATATATCAGGACATAATAGTATTATGTACCTACCAGTAAGTCCCTGTAGGGGTTTAACACTGTGTGTTACCCACAAAGCTGATTTTCTCACCACTGAAACCTAATACCATTTTCATCAACTTAGACTACAGATGTTTATATTGTAGGGGTTAACGGCCGTTAACCCCTACTAACAGAAATTGGGATAATTGCTATTGTTTAACATGATATTTAAAATGGTGGGTTACGGTACAGATAAAAACTTATGATGTTTTTATCCAAATTAAAGCCGCACCTAACCCACCCTACGATCTGATTGCTATTGGTTAACATTTTTCTAGTAATTGAGCAGTCTGCTCATACTCCTATTACACCATTTTAACTGTTTTAATTGACTATTTATCTCTGCCAGAATAAGTCCAAGAAGCTAGTCCTAATAAGGTAACAAAAACTATTCCAATAAGATTTGATGATTCTGGTATTGACTCGGTAGAATCATCCGCAACAACAACAAGATTATCTATTCCATAACCAGCAGTATTAGCAACAACATTTCCACTAAGAATTGCGCTGAAGATATTTGCATTTTCCGAGGAAATAAACCAATCTAAGTCCAGTCCTGTAGTCCCTTGTGGACCTGTGCGTGTTTGACTGTCAATTAGATTATTAGAAGCATCAAAAACAGATAAAGTTAAAAAGTTATTAGATGTCACACCTGCTTCCAGTAGATCAATTGTTGTTAAACCAAATCCCAATATTGGCTCTGAAAAAGAAAAAGTAATAGGGTTTACTTGATCGAAGCTATCATTAAAATTGCCTGTTACACCAGTTGAAATAAAACGACTTCCAGATACATTACCAGGATTTAAAGGAGTATTAATTTGGCTATTTGCTCCTCCAAAAGCACTTATTGAATTATCAAAATATGTATTGGCGAATAGATCACGGTTATTCCTAGTAGAAATATTTACCTCAACATCACCAATAGTCCGAGAGTTAACTACTGTTCCATTAGCTCCAATATCTTCTAATGTATCAACAATAGTCATGCTATTTGCTAACTGATTATTATTCAATAATAATGTCAAAGATGCTGATACAGATAGGGTTTTTACAACATTAGAAACTAAGAAACTAATTGTATTTGTCATTGATAGAAATTTAAAAGAATTTATGTCTCCAATTTACAGAGATTGGTCTTTCACTTCTGTCAACAGTTACACTGCAATATATAACACATTATACAGTTTTAATGATTTATTTATATTATTATTTTTCTTAATTTTAATCAAGGTATTTACTCGCATTTTGGTTAACTAAGTTTTCAATATATAAACTTAGATTAACTACTGTTTAGTTTGTTTAATATCATAGCATTAGGGATTATACATGATCCCCCCTAACCCCCCTTAAAAAAGGGGGCAATAATTGGGAAAACAGGAATGATAAGTAGGGTTTGCTGAAAAAGTTTCTCCAAAATTTATGCCACTTTTGACCAAGAATTTTATGACAAATCAATAAGTTTTAGTACATAAAAATTGTTTAAAGTATAATCAAAATTAATGAAAAGCTGTTTAATGAGTTCCTCTGTTCTACTATTAGTAAATAAGGACAAAAAAAGCGACAAAAACTGCCTCAGAAGTTTAGAAAGATTGACAACTAAAAATGTAATAGCAATAGATGTAATGGAGGTTTCAGGGAGTTTTGTCATCACGAGATTTAGGCTAAATCTTCGTTTAGCTTGTCCAAACTTTCCCTCAATAGCATTACGGAAGCATTCATCGGAGTGGGCTTGTTTCTTTTCTTCTTCACTGACATTTTTCGGAGGTCTTCCTAACTTCGGACCACTGATTCTTATCCCTCTTTCCTTACACCAATTTCTGTTTTCCCTAGTTCGATAAATTTTATCTACATGGACGGATTCGGGATAATAGCCAAACGTTTCTTTATACTTTTCTACTTGTTCTTTTAAATAACAAGATTCATTGAAGTTTTCCCAACTTATTTTGTATAGAAACACATAGTTATCTACACAGCTTACTGAGAGTTTAGCTCCAAAATCTATTGGTTTTCCTGCTTTTCCCCTCACTATTGGACGAATATGCGGTTGAGTTAAACTTACAATTCTTTGAGGAACACTCTGGGTCTTATTCTCCCACATTGACTGTTGTTGTTCATAAACTTTTTTGATAGTCTCTAGACAATTTTTCTGTCTTTTACTCAGATTTTCCAGGGAAGCCCCAGCTTGAATTAAGTCTTCTATATTTCCTAAATTTTTCTTAAGGTATTTTAACTGTTTCCCGATAGCTTTTCTTCTTTCTTGATAAGATACTTTTCGTTTTTTAGCTACTTTTAAGTATTCCTTTCTAGCAATTTTTCTAGAAGTTCTCGGCTTTTTTCTCAATTTTACTCTTAATGATTTATAAAGATTATCTATTATTCTTTTTGTCTCAATTCTGGCTTGATTTAATATGCCTAAATCCGTTGGGTATTTGATGTCTGCTGGCGCACAAGTCGCATCTAAAATTAGTTTACCTTTATTTTTTATTTTTTCTCCTTTTTCTTGGAGACAATCCTTTTTTTTTACTTCTTTATCACTCTTGTCTATTTCTCTTTTTACTATTTTTTTATTGATTTTGTTTATCAATTCTCCATCAATTCTTTTCCTAAAATGAACTAGCATTGAAGATTCCAGTGGTGGCTCTTGTTGATAACAATTTAAACCTATAAAGTATTGTAGATAGGGATTTTCTCTAATCTGTTCTATAGTTTCTCTATCACTTGTTCCTAATTTTTCCTTAATAATTAATGTCCCTAATGCCATTCTAAATAGTTTGGCTGGCGCACCTTTTTATGCTGAAAAAAGTTTAGCATATTCTTCCTCAAAATCATCCCAAGGTATCAACTCTGCCATGATTACCCAACGATTATTGGGGGACAATTTGCCCTCGAAAGGTAATTCAAATTTTTCTGGGGGCGGTAAAGGTTGCTCCTCTTTTCGATACATTTGTTCTTGACCAACAACTGGGAGGTGTTTCTACCAATTATAGCGGTTTGTAGCCGACAAAGCTGATCTTTTTTGCAATCGCGAATATGGGTGTAACCTTTTAAAGAATAGGGTTTTGCTTTTATTCAGCAAACCCTAAATAAGGAATGGTTAAATTAAATCTGCGATCGCTTCAAAAACCCTTCCAACTTTAGCAATGAATAATGATAGATGAGAAGGGAAAATATATCAGTACATAATGGTATTATGTCCCTACAAATAATTCCTTGTAGGGGTTTAACACTGTGTTTTACCCAGAAAGCTTATTTTCTCAAAACTGAAACCTAATTTCTATTGGTTAACATGATATTTAGAATGGTGGGTTACGGTGCTGATAAAAACTTATGATGTTTTGATCAAAATTAAAGCCACACCTAACCCACCCTACGATCTGATAAAGGATATCTCTTATGATCCCCTCACTACACCCCTTAAAAAGGGGGGAATAATTGGGAAAGCAGGAATGATAAGTAGGGAATGGTTAAATTAAATCTGCGATCGCTTTAAAAAATCTTCAAACTTTAGCCATCAATAATGATAGATAAGAAGGGGAAATATATCAGGAAATAATAGTATTATGTCCCTACAAATTATACTTCTGACTTCCCCTCATGTTACCCTCCTGTTACCCTCCTGTTCCCCTCCTGGGAGGGGTTAGGGGTGGGTTGGGTTAGGGGTGGTTTGGGTTAGGGGTGGGTTGGGTTAGGGGTGGGTTAACTTCTGACTTCATTCAACCACATCCCATGAAACCCATAGGGAACTCGTTGGGGAATTTGTATTTTTGCCACAGGAGAAGCAGTAAAGTCTTGAGCATCAATAATCACTAATTCTGACACTTTAGACGCTTCATCATACACAAAAGTTAGTAACCATCCTTGCTCATCTGTAACTGCACTGGGGTTAGGTGCAAAAATTGGTTCGCCACCGTATCGATGAGAACCAAAATTATGAATTTCAAAGTTACCTTTTTCAAAATCGTGTTTAATAATGCCATCAAATTTCGGTTCAGAAGATGCTGCCATTTTCCCTGAATAACCGTAACGGGTTTTTCTTCCTGTATATTGTTCATTAATACGAGGAAATTCTGAGGGAAGATCACACAAAGGTTGCTCTTTGACTTCACCTGTTGTTAGATTGAAACGCCATTGATGGAGACGAGGAATATCTGAATCTTTAACATCTTCGTTTGCTTCTCCTAATACTGTTGTTGCATTCATTCGACAAGCAATTAAAACAACTTCGTCCCCTTCTTCATAAGCATTTAAAGTGTGAAAAATATAACAAGAATCGCTTTCAAACCAGCGCACATCCTCATTATTTCCTTGTCTAGGAGTGATACCAAAACGGGACGGTGTGTTATGTTCAAACTGTAGCGGTGGTTCCCCTTTATACATTCTTTCAGGACGAAAAGTTAAGGGAAGATCAAGAAAAATGGTATAGTTTTCGGTGATAGCGCAATCGTGCATCATCACCCCAACAGGTATATCAATGGGAACGGTTTTTAAGAGTTCTCCTTGTGGGGAAATAATACCGTATTGTAAATAGGGAGGTTGAGCAAAAGAATAGCCAAAAAACATCATTTCTCCCGTCACTGGATCAACTTTTGGGTGTGCGGTAAAAGGAGAAACTAACTTATTATCAAAATTATAGGAACCAAGGCTATTGAGTTCAGGAACCGTTAAAGCGTGAGGTTCACCCCCTTCCCAAAGTGCCAGGAGACGACCAGCATGATACACTAGAGCCGTGTTAGCAGGGTTTTTCGAGGTGCCGTAGGGGTTATCCATTTGGGGCGGTTCTAGCAGCCCTGTCCATAGGGGTTTGTTGGCTTCTTTTTCTAAACCATAGCCACGGGTTTGAACAAAGCGGTTACAGTAAGATGCTTTACCGTTTTCTATGTGTACCCCATGAATCATGCCATCCCCATCAAACCAATGGTACTGGCCTATAGGTAGAAATTGGGGATTGGGACCATTTCTGAGAAACATTCCCCTTAAGTTACGGGGAATTTCTCCAATGACGGTTAAATTATTCTCAGTAGTTTCTTGATTAACAGGGGCAAAATTTCCGGAAAGATAGGGATTAATTGAAATGGTTGCGGTCATCTTAAAATTTGATTATTTTATGTTACTTATTATAACAAATTAAGCATCTTTTGAGTTGCCCACCTTACCCGCATTTCTCACAAATTCTGCGATCGCTAAACTTCAAACCATTATGTAGTCTGAGTTTAACCTTGATTTGAGGGGCGAGTAAAAAATAACAGTGTGCCATTTTAAGCGATCGCTTGAAAAATAAGCCACATCTAACCTCTAGCTGATTACTGATCAGTTTGTGAGAAATGCGGGCTTACCGTCTAGCAGGACATAATAATATTATGTCCCTACAAGGGGGTATTTGTAGCGAATTAATTATCCATTATCCATTATCCATTGATAACTATTTCCATTCGGGATGGGGTTCTATTGGTAAACAAGTGCCGAATTTATTAATTTGATTAATCATTTGATAAAGTCGCCCTGAATAACGTCTATTAAAGTGTAATTTTAAACGGGGAAGATTAACATTTTCATCCTTCATCTCTGGGGGCAACGCCGAACTTTTTTCAATTTTTCCTTTAACTAAAATATCGTTATATTCTTCATTTAATTGTTCTACTTGTTCATCGGTTAATTCCGAGTTGAGACGTAATACTAATAAATCATCGATATAGCGACTAGAATGATAGACACAATAAAATTCACGAATCACATTACAAGCGGTGGCTAAACTATCAGTAATGGTATAAAGACTGGAATCTTCTGCACTAATTAAACCCCGTGACAATAAATTACTATAATTATATTCATTCCATTTTTTCCAATAGTCCCCCCCAGGTTCATCAATTAAGACTAAAGGACAAGGGCCATACTTTCCCGTTTGACATAAAGTTAAGGTTTCAAATGCTTCGTCTTGTGTACCAAAACCCCCAGGAAATAAAGCCACTGCATCACTTTCTTTTAAAAAGAAAAGTTTACGGGTAAAAAAGTATTTAAACTTAATTAATTTTTCATCTCCAGCAATAAAAGGGTTGCTTCCTTGTTCAAAGGCTAAATCGATATTTAAACCAAAAGAATGCTCTCTTCCGGCTCCTTCGTTCCCTGCTTCCATAATACCCCCTCCTGCTCCTGTAAGTACCATAAAGCCAAATTGAGTGATATAACGAGTAAATTCTACTGCAAGGCGATATTCCGAACTTTGGGGGGATAGACGGGCTGAGCCAAAAATGGTAACTTTACGAGTGTGACGATAGGGATAAAATACCTGAAAGCCTTTTTCTAAGTCTTCTAAAGCAGTAGTGAGTATTTTCCAGTCTAAATGGTCAACTTCCTCCCCTGCAATGCGTAATAGGACTCCTAACGCTCGCTCTATGAATTTACCATGTTGATGTTCGGCTAAATTGTCTATGAGTTTTTCTATGTCTGAGGAGAGGGAAGATTGATGATGATTACCAGATAAGGTCATAATTGGGAAAATAGAACTAAAATAAAAAGATTATCGATACATTAAGAATCTGGAAAGGTTGGATTATTTTGTGGCAATGTATTTTCCTTTACTCTCATTCTAGCGAAGTTATGGTCTAATGTTATATAGTTGGACTTTCATGGTTAATAATTCCTATTAGTTATAATGGCATCTCCTATAGGTCATAGTTTGGCAGTTTTTTTCGGATTTTTTTTAGTTCGTGAAAATGCTGAATTTTTGAAGTATTATTCATCAAAAAAATTGATTATAACTGCTATCATAGTCGCTAATTTATCCGATGTTGATTCTATTTTGGGTTACTTAATCTATCAAGATTTTAATGCTCTTCATCTTCAATTTACCCATAGTTTTTTTGTTGGGTTTATTGTTTGTATTATTATTTATTTTTGTCTGAGATTTTATAAAAAAATCACCTATTTCTTTCTAGTTTGGTTATGGGGACTTTATTTTAGTCATATTTTGTTAGATATGTTGGCTTATGATAGTAATCCTCCCGCTGGAGTACAATGTTTTTTTCCTTTTACTGCTGATTATTTTGCTTTTCCTATTTCTATTTTGGGGGGACTTACTTTTACAGGAGGAATTATCCAACTCAAGAATTTTTTAACTGTGTTACAAGAAGTAATTGTTATTCCCTTATTATCTTATGTTGTGCTTTTGATTGTAAAAAAACTTAAAAAAGATGAAATAATCAATAATTGAGCCATTGAAGGTTTACAATATACTCTTTCAATGCTTCCATTTTCTGCCCCTCCTGATAGGGTAGGGTTGGTTGACTTTAAAACGGAGAGGGAGGGATTCGAACCCTCGATGGGTGTTACCCCATAACTCCTTAGCAGGGAGCCGCTTTCAACCACTCAGCCACCTCTCCAAGGCACAGTAGACAATTGTAGCAGATAAATAGAGGATCAAACAAAAATTTTTTATTTCGTTAACTATTGCAACATTAACATTGACAGAGGGGAGTTGAATCTTAACATTAAATAATAATAGACATCTTTTTTTAGGAGAACTTACCCTTGATGTATTCAACTCTTTTTTTGGCTGTTACAGGTACTACCGTCCAATGGAGTCCCAAAGTTGCCATGATCATGATCGTTTGCAACATTTTAGCCATTGTGATCGGTAGTTACACCATCGCCAAACCCAGTGAAGGACCCGGCTTACCTGCCCCGAATATGTTTGGTGGCATGGGTTTAGGTGCATTATTGGGAACCACTAGCTTTGGCCACGTTTTAGGGGCTGGTGTTATCTTAGGTTTAGCTAACAGTGGCTTACTCTAAACTGAGTTTTCTCTGAATTCCCTTTTTCTATTTAGGGTTTGCTGAATAAAAGCAAAACCCTATTCTTTAAAAGGTTACACCCATATTCGCGATCGCAAAAAAGATCAGCTTTGTCGGCTACAAACCGCTATAATTGGTAGAAACACCTCCCAGTTGTTGGTCAAGAACAAATGTATCGAAAAGAGGAGCAACCTTTACCGCCCCCAGAAAAATTTGAATTACCTTTCGAGGGCAAATTGTCCCCCAATAATCGTTGGGTAATCATGGCAGAGTTGATACCTTGGGATGATTTTGAGGAAGAATATGCTAAACTTTTTTCAGCATAAAAAGGTGCGCCAGCCAAACTATTTAGAATGGCATTAGGGACATTAATTATTAAGGAAAAATTAGGAACAAGTGATAGAGAAACTATAGAACAGATTAGAGAAAATCCCTATCTACAATACTTTATAGGTTTAAATTGTTATCAACAAGAGCCACCACTGGAATCTTCAATGCTAGTTCATTTTAGGAAAAGAATTGATGGAGAATTGATAAACAAAATCAATAAAAAAATAGTAAAAAGAGAAATAGACAAGAGTGATAAAGAAGTAAAAAAAAAGGATTGTCTCCAAGAAAAAGGAGAAAAAATAAAAAATAAAGGTAAACTAATTTTAGATGCGACTTGTGCGCCAGCAGACATCAAATACCCAACGGATTTAGGCATATTAAATCAAGCCAGAATTGAGACAGAAAGAATAATAGATAATCTTTATAAACCATTAAGAGTAAAATTGAGAAAAAAGCCGAGAACTTCTAGAATAATTGCTAGAAAGGAATACTTAAAAGTAGCTAAAAAACGAAAAGTATCTTATCAAGAAAGAAGAAAAGCTATCGGGAAACAATTAAAATACCTTAAGAAAAATTTAGGAAATATAGAAGACTTAATTCAAGCTGGGGCTTCCCTGGAAAATCTGAGTAAAAGACAGAAAAGTTGTCTAGAGACTATCAAAAAAGTTTATGAACAACAACAGTCAATGTGGGAGAATAAGACCCAGAGTGTTCCTCAAAGAATTGTAAGTTTAACTCAACCGCATATTCGTCCAATAGTGAGGGGAAAAGCAGGAAAACCAATAGAGTTTGGAGCTAAACTCTCAGTAAGCTGTGTAGATAACTATGTGTTTCTAGACAAAATAAGTTGGAAAAACTTCAATGAATCTTGTCATTTAAAAGAACAAGTAGAAAAGTATAAAGAAACGTTTGGCTATTATCCCGAATCCGTCCATGTAGATAAAATTTATCGAACTAGGGAAAACAGAAATTGGTGTAAGGAAAGAGGGATAAGAATCAGTGGTCCGAAGTTAGGAAGACCTCCGAAAAATGTCAGTGAAGAAGAAAAGAAACAAGCCCACTCCGATGAATGCTTCCGTAATGCTATTGAGGGAAAGTTTGGACAAGCTAAACGAAGATTTAGCCTAAATCTCGTGATGACAAAACTCCCTGAAACCTCCATTACATCTATTGCTATTACATTTTTAGTTGTCAATCTTTCTAAACTTCTGAGGAAGTTTTTGTCGCTTTTTTTGTCCTTATTTACTAATAATAGAACAGGGGAACTCATCAAACCGCCTTTCATTAATTTTGATTATACTTTAAACAATTTTTATGCACTAAAACTTATTGATTTGTCAGAAAATTCTTGGTCAAAAGTGGCATAAATTTTGGAGAAACTTTTTCAGCAAACCCTATTTAGAGGTGGTGCAGGGGTTAAAGCCTAACCACCTCTATCCGTTTACGTTAAAAATTGTTTTCTTTTGTGGAAACTGTATCTTTCATGACGGATAATTGAGTACCGGGCATTATTTGTGTCGTGTCCACCAAACTCTGCGAGGCAGTTCGTTATGCTTAAAATCATTCAGTCTCCCACCACATACACCATCGATGTGATTAAAGAGGAGGCCGCCAAGTTGGTTCGAGAAAGAATACTTCATCAACGACAAGCCATTTATACCCTTTGTAAGTATATTCCTGCCCGTGAATGGCCTGGTGTGGAATGCGAACTGGAAAGACACGATTTTCTTCTCAGAGATTCTATCATCGATTTGTTAAGTAAGGAAGAATGGCGCGATTAGAAAGTGTCCCTAGTCCAAGAATTCAGTTAAGACATTGACAAAAGACTAAACACTGTAGGGTGGGGAGTGCATCGGCTTACTGTTATTCAAACAACGGTTCCGGTTAAGGGAGAACTAGCGATCGCATAATCTTTAACGGGTATTCTGCCACTTAAATAGGCTAACCTGCCGGCAACGGTGGCCATTCCCATGGCCCTTGCCATCAAGACAGGATTTTTAGCCAAAGCGATCGCACTATTAATCAAAACTGCATCTGCGCCCATTTCCATCGCTTGGGAAGCTTCGCTAGGAGTTCCGATCCCTGCATCTACTACTACAGGAATATTGGCTTCTTCAATAATAATCTCAATATTAGCTTGAGTACGAATTCCTTGACCGGAACCAATAGGAGAACCCAAAGGCATCACTGTGGCGCAACCTACCTCTTCCAAGCGTTTAGCTAAGATAGGATCGGCGTTGATATAAGGTAACACAGCAAACCCTTCTTTGACCAAGGTTTCCGCCGCTTCCAAAGTACCGATGGGGTCGGGTAATAAATATTTAGAATCTGGGATCACCTCTAACTTGACAAAATTGTTATCTTCTTGTCCCAATAATCTAGCCATTTCTCGCCCTAACCTAGCCACCCTAATAGCTTCTTCTGCTGTCTGACAACCGGCGGTATTAGGTAACATCCAAATTTTATCCCAGTCTAAAGCTTCAGCTAACCCTTCGTGGCCAGGGGCCTTAGTTTGCACTCGTCTAACCGCTACCGTCACGATCTGACATTCACTAGCTGCCACACTTTCCTGCATGATAGAAATAGTAGGGTATTTTCCTGTACCTGTCATTAACCGTGAACGAAACTTGCGGCCAGCAATAATTAATTCATCTGGGGAGGATAAACTGGAGTTTCCATTGTTGCCATTGATAGTTGTGGGAACAGGATAAACATTAAAAGAAGTCATAGGTGCTGGAGGAGGAGAAGGTTGAGTGTGGAAGCGATCGCCTTTAAAGTTTTCTAATAGGGGATCTGTTTGTTGATTAATTACTAAGTCTGCAATGAGAGAAGCGGTAGCTGGTGCCAGTAAAATACCGTTACGATAATGACCGGTGGCTAAAATTAGATTATCGCACCCATAGTGACCTAATATTGGTAATTCATCGGGAGTTCCTGGACGATAGCCCCACCAAAATTCCTCTATTTCCCAGTTAGCGATGTCAGGATACAATCTGATTGCCCGTTTCATTAAGGTTTCCATTCCTTGGGGGGTATTATGAGGAGTCCAACCCACATCCTCGGAGGTGGCACCGATAATTAAACGTCCATTTTGACGGGGTACTAAGTAAGTTTGTGGACCGTATAAAACCCTTTGTAGGGGGTAGGGTTCATTGGGGGTATGAGGCATCTTTACGGCTAACATTTGCCCTTTGATGGGGCGCACTGGAAGGGGCAGAATTTGACTGGCCCATGAACCATTGGCAATAATGTAGGTGTTGCCTGATAATTCTCCTTGATTGGTTAAAATGCTGGTAACTTGACCCTGTTTTTGTTGTAGGGTTTGAATGGTGACACCATCTCTTAAATTTACCCCTAATTGTTGTGCTGCTTGCCGTAAAGCTTGCATCACCTGACGGTTATCTACTTGGCCATCTTCAGGGTACCACCAACCCCCTACCACATCATCCCCTAACCCTGTCTGGTAGAGACGAATAGCTGTTTTATCTAACCATTGACTCTGGTTATGGTTGCGAACATCAACCCCCGGCAGATCATACACCGGGGCGAGAATACCAGAGGGATTATAACCCAGATCCAGTCCTGTCAGGTCTTGTAACTTACGTACCCATTCAGGATATAACAAACGGGACTTTAAACATAAATCTAATAACGGGCCTGGGGGTAATTCTTCGGCGTGGGGGGCTAACATTCCGGCCGCTGCCACCGAAGCGGTTTGAGGGAAGTTACGATTACAAACAGTAACAGACGCGCCCCGCAGTTTGAGATCCACTGCGATCGCCATTCCGATAATACCACCGCCAATGATAATAATGTCGTTTGTTGCGTTCATATTTTTGTTGCGTATTTTTACCCCACCCTTTTTACTTTAACCTGTTTTCGGCCTTGATTTAGGGGCGATCACTTTTTTCAATTTGGAAATTTTCTTTAAGAAAAAAAACCGTTTTTTCCTAGTAAATATTTATATTGTAGGGGTCAACACTGAGCGGAGTCGAAGTGTTGACCCCTGCGGAATTTGAGATTACTCTAACTCATTTGTTGTTTCTTTTCTTTTTTAAGATCCCGACTCCCTGCGGCAGCTAATTCTGCATCCATTAAAGTTTTTCCTGTAGCTGCTAAATAAACGTCATCGAGACTGGGACGAGACTGGGCTAAGCTGAATATGGGTAGGTTATTGTCTGTTAAGGTTTGCTCAATTTTACTCAAGGAATTACTTCCAGTAGTCACAATTAAATTGAGAGAGTTTCCTTGAGAGGGATTAATAATAATTTCCTCTACAAAAGGCAAGCTTTCCAATACTTCTTGGGCTTTTTCGGCATCTGATACAGCAGAAAATTCTTGGATACGAAGGGTGACACGATCGCCTCCTAAACGCTCTTTTAGTTGGGATGGACTACCTTGGGCAATTACTTCTCCTTGCTCAATAATTGCCACATTATCGGCTAAAGCGTCGATTTCTTCGAGATAATGACTGGTAATCAATACCGTTGTCCCTGCTGCTTTCAGTTGTTTGAGAAATTCCCAAACAATGAAACGACTTTCAATATCTAATCCTACAGTTGGCTCGTCTAATACTAACAGATCCGGTTGGTGCAAAAGTCCGGCTGCCAAGTCTAAACGTTTACGAATACCACCGGAATAGGTTCCTGTTTTGCGATCGCTATATTCTTCTAAGTCTAATAAGCTCAATAATTGCTCAATTCTTGCTTTGGCTGCTTTCTTTGGTAAATGATATAAAGCTGCTTGTAATTCTAACAATTCTCGCCCTGTTAACATTTTATCTATAGCCACTTCTTGGGCAACATAACCTAAACGGTTTCTCACTGTTTTAGGGTCTTCCAAGGCCGAAACCCCTTTGACTTCGATTTTACCTTGATCGGGCTTAGCTAGAGTACATAAGCAGCGAATGGTGGTGGTTTTACCTGAACCATTTGGTCCTAAAAGTCCGAATATTTCTCCTTTTTGGATAGTTAAAGAAATATTTTTCAGGGCAACAATAGAACCATAACTTTTTTTTAGAGAGTCGATAACAACGATAGGACTATTCATAAATCTATTTTCTTTCAATATAAGGCTTTGATGGAGTTTTCTTTTGTATGAACTGGATTATCTTTTAGCCAGTTCGTTAGCTTTTTTGGCCAATTCTACATCCTTAATAGTGATCCCTCCTGAATCGTGGGTTGTTAAATCAATGGTGACACGATTGTAAACATTAAACCATTCAGGATGATGCCCCATAGATTCAGCTACTAAGGCCACACTCGACATAAAACCAAAGGCTTCTACAAAGGATGAAAATTGGAATTTACTATGTAATTTTCCTTCTTCTACTGTCCAACCTTCCAGTTGATTTAAAGCCTTTTCTATTTCGTGAGCAGATAATACGTTAACTTTACTCATAAGCATTCCATTGTTAACATTAGCTATGACCCTAGAAGACTCATGAAAAGGATTAATCGTGCTAAACAGAATAATTAAACTAATCATTAAAATTAAGCTAAATCCTTTCATATTTTCTCTAGCTTCTCATAACTTCTTCTTTTTTAGGATAGCAAAATCTGATAACACAATCTACAATTGTTTTAAGATAAATATTTTTTTAACTTTTCTTCTATCTATCTTAAATTATGACTCATAAACCCATTGCAGTTGTTTTATTATCAGGAGGGTTAGACTCTGCCACATCAGCAGCGATCGCCATCGATCAAGGGTATGAAGTGATCGCCCTTTCCCTAGAGTATGGACAACGACATCAAAGGGAGTTGGAGGCAGCCAAAACCATCGCTGAAGCCCTGAATATTACTCAACATTACATCATTGATGTCAATATCGCTCAATGGGGAGGCTCATCTTTAACGGATAGTTCCTTATCCTTACCTCAAGGGGGAGTTGACCCCAACGAGATCCCCTCCACCTACGTTCCTGGGAGAAACACTGTCTTTATTGGCTTAGCCCTGTCTTTAGGGGAAGCAAAAGGCGCAACCGCTATTTATTTAGGCATTAACGCCGTAGATTATTCCGGTTATCCCGATTGTCGCCCCGAGTATCTCCAAGCGTATCAAAACCTCGCTAATCTCTCCTCAAAAGCAGGAATTGAAGGGAAAGCACCCCAATTAGTCGCTCCCTTGATCAGCAAAACAAAAGTTGATATTGTTAAAGATGCTATTAGATTAGGGGTTCCCATATCTAAAACTTGGTCTTGTTACCAGGGAGAGCAAGAACCCTGTGGATTATGTGATTCTTGCCGTATCCGCGATCGGGCTTTAATTGAAGCAGGATATCCTCAGTTAGCTACGACTCAAGGAAGAGCATTCCTCTAGTACCTCATTTATGGGTCAAAATTGACTATAGTTGACAGATGGTTTCCTAGTTCTAAAACTTGCTCTCGCTGCGGTTCAATTAAGAAGGAATTATCTCTATCAGAGCGGATTTATCGAAGGGACGTGCGGACTAGAAATGGATAGAGACTTAAATGCCGCTAAAGTATTAGTGAATCAAGCGGTAGGCTATACCGTGTTAGCCTGTGGACAGAGGAGGACTGGACGCGCCACCTGTGGGCGCGTATTGAAGTCCGTTGCCGCCGACGGTTCTGGTTGAAACAGGAAGTAAACCTCAATGTGTCATGTTATGTCGCGTTGTATCAGTTTTATGTAGCAGAAATATATCAAAAATCGGAGTTCGGAGTTCGGAGTTCGGAGTTCGGAGTTAGTGATTAAGTGTACCTCATGAGTCCGAGAAAAGGTTTATCTAATGAAAGGTAAATATAGTCTATATTATAGTTAAATTTATTGAAAGCTATTTGTTAGCCTTTAAATTAATTTAAAGGCTGTTTCTAAGGGTGATACAAGATGTGAGAATACCATTTTCATTAACTTAGACTAAATAAGTTTATGTTGTATGGTTGAACGGTTGTTGAAACCTACACCGAATGTGTAGGGGTTAACGGCCGTTAACCCCTACTTTTTGAAATTGGTATTACTTCTGATTTCTAGAAAAATAATAAAGCTATAAAGTCCTATAATTTACAATTCACAAGACAATTGGGTGATTTCCGAGAAAGCTTTTCCCATAGGGGGTAATCGCTTGGACTAAAGGCTTTCAAGAAATAAAAGGAACAGAGAGTTAGCGGATCTTGGTACACAACTTTAAAATTTCATAATTGGCTTGTCTGAAAAAACAGAAGAAATAGATTAAAATGAAGAGGTAAAAAGATTAGAGAGAGTAAATTGAAGCTAAAACAGACAAATAATCCCTTAACCCCGTCGATGGTCGATGATTTACGTTTAGCAGCCTCAAAAATGACGGGAGCAGAGCGTCGTTCATTTCAAGCTGAAATGTGTCTCAAGTATTGTGGAGGAAGTGCCAGACAAACCGAAATCGTGTTTGGTTGGGGGAGAAAAAATGTTCAACTTGGATTACATGAAAAACGAACTGGGATAGTGTGTTTAGGATTACAATCAGTCAATAGTGGATGTAAAAAATGGGAGGAAAGATACCCAATAGTTGCCCAATCATTGAAAGAAATAGCCGAAGCTCACGCACAACAAAACCCCACATTTAATAACCCCATTGCCTATACAAGATTAACGGCGGCTGAAGCCATTAAACAATTAAGAAATCTAGGATATAATGGAGAGGAGGTTACTGCTGCTTCGACAATGGCAGATATTTTAAATCGTTTGGGCTATCGATTAAGAAAAGTGGTAAAAGCTAAACCTAAAAAAAAATCTCGGAGACGGACGCTATCTTCGAGAATATAGAGAAAAAAGATAGAAAAAAAGACCATTCTGTGAAACGTTTAAGTATGGATTGTAAAGCAACTGTGGAAATAGGAGAATATTCACGTGGCGGACAAACCAGAGGTTATAATCAAGCTCAAGATCATGATATGGGAACTAAAGAAAAATACGTTCCTTGTGGGATTGTAGATGAAGATACAGGGCAACTTTATGTAACTTTTGGAAGTGCTTATAAAACGAGTGATTTCATGGTAGATAACTTGGAGCAATGGTGGACAAGTCTGAGTATAACTGAAAAGCAGCAACTAGAGAACATCCAAATTAAAGTTGATAATGGACCAGAAAATAGTGGAATAAGAAGGCAATTTTTGAAGAGAATGGTAGAGTTTGCCGACCAAACTAAGAAATCTATTCAATTACTATATTTTCCTCCTTATCACAGTAAATATAATCCCATAGAAAGATGTTGGGGAATTTTAGAGAGGCATTGGAACGGAACACTTCTGAGAAATGCTCAAACGATGTTAGCTTGGGTAAAAACTATGACATGGAAAGGCTTAAATCCGATAGTTAAGTTAAGTAAAAAAGTTTATCAAAAAGGCATTTCTTTAACGAAAAAAGAGATGAAGGAAATTGAGAAACGTTTAGAACGTAATCCTCACTTACCTAAATGGGATATTTTGATTAGACCCAGTTAGTCTAAAAAGTTAATAAGAGTGTAAAATTAAGTGAATTTCCTTTTTAAAAATAGTCAAAGCTAATTTAAAAGTTAGCGTATTTCTTTCTTTTAGATAGGGAGGTTTTTGTTCGCGGAAAGTATCCGCGAACAACTTTTTATTTTTCCCTTTTCGCTTATTTGAGATGTTCTACAAACAGATTCTGAGAATGGGTGGGAAACTTTTTCTTGGAAATCACCTTGTTAAACTTAAGATAGTATCTGTACTGTCTTAAGTTTGTTGTAATGATTGACTGGTTAATCGTCTGGGGAGTCACTCAAGCTGCTGGTTCCGTTGTTGGTTCGGTTATGCAAGATTTAGCAACAGAGGGAGCAAAAGATTACGGAAAAGAATTTTTTAAGAATAGTTTAGGTAAAGTATTAAGATTACCTGAAAAAGATGTCCAAAAAGAAGCTTATGGCAAAGCATTAAAGGAATTTTTAGAAATATTTCAGCAACAGTTAGAGATGGCTGATATTGATGATGATCAGCTACAAATTTATAAACAACCACTCAAGATTTTTATTAAAGACGAAACTGTTAAACCCATTTTAGGGGATGGGTTTGATATTAATTGTCAACGTATTGATACTTTTACTCTAGCTGAGTCTTGGAAAAGACTAAATTTGCCTCAATTACCATCTGAGTTTAATTGGGAAAAAGTAGGCAAATTCTATCTTAGAAAAAGTAGGGGAATTATTGAAAGTTCTGAGAAATTAAAAGCTATTTTCTTAGATCAAATAAAGATTCAAGATAGTGAAAATATTCAAGAAAAAGTCGGTATTAAAACCGATTATGATTTAGATAGATATGCAGAAGGTTTAAAGAGTGAATATGGTTATCTTAAATTAGAGTGTTTAGATACAACAACTTATGAACAAATAAAACTATGGCGAATGTTTGTTCCACAAAATGTAAAACGGTGTAAACAGTTTATTCCTCAATTATACGAATTTCCTAAAGAGGTTTTTCAAGAACTTTTAGATAGAGGAGAAATTACTCAAGCAGAGTTAGAGTTACAATTATTAGAAGAAAAACGTAGAGAATATTTGAATGAGCAACTATATCCTGTTTTTGATATAGTCAATAAGTCAATAGAATTGAACATCCCAAAATTGTATTTTTAGGTGATCCTGGTGCTGGAAAATCAAGTTTATTACAATATTTAGCTTTGAATTGGGCTGAAAAAGAACCTAGTGATCGTGCTTATTTTCCTATTCCTCTTTTAATAGAATTACGAATTTGTGCAAGAGATAAAAACGAGAATAAATGTGATAATTTTTTAGAGTTTTTTCATCAAGGTAATTTGTTTTGTCATCTCAATCAACTTTCTTTAGAATCACAATTGAAAAAAGGTCAAGCTATTGCTCTATTTGATGGATTAGATGAAGTTTTTGACCCTAAATTGAGAGAAGAAATTGTTACAGATATTAAACGTTTTAGTATTGATTATCCTGAAGTTAAAATGATTTTAACCTCTCGTTGGTTAGGATATAAAGCAGAAGAATTTATTAATGCTGATTTTGAACACTTTATGCTACAGGATTTAGATCAGGATCAAATTAATGATTTTATACAACGAAGAAATTGGCCTTTTAGTGAGACATTACGGAGATAATGCTCAAACTTTACCCATTATTCAACAACTAGCTCATCAGGGTAACAGGTACGCAATTGAACGCTTAGTGAGACATTACGGAGATAATGCTCAAACTTTAGCGATTATTCAACAACAAGCTCATCAAGGTAACAGGGAAGCAATTAGACAGTTAGTGATATATTACCGAGATAATCCTAAAACTTTAGCGATTATTCAACAACAAGCTCATCAGGGTAACAACCAAGCAATTGAACAGTTAGTGAGACATTACGGAGATAATGCTCAAACTTTAGCGATTATTCAACAACAAGCTCATCAGGGTAACAGGTATGCAATTAAAAAGTTAAAAAAGATTAACTAGGGTTTGCTGAATAAAAGCAAAACCCTATTCTTTAAAAGGTTACACCCACATTCGCGATCGCAAAAAAGATCAGCTTTGTCGGCTACAAACCGCTATAATTGGTAGAAACACCTCCCAGTTGTTGGTCAAGAACAAATGTATCGAAAAGAGGAGCAACCTTTACCGCCCCCAGAAAAATTTGAATTACCTTTCGAGGGCAAATTGTCCCCCAATAATCGTTGGGTAATCATGGCAGAGTTGATACCTTGGGATGATTTTGAGGAAGAATATGCTAAACTTTTTTCAGCATAAAAAGGTGCGCCAGCCAAACTATTTAGAATGGCATTAGGGACATTAATTATTAAGGAAAAATTAGGAACAAGTGATAGAGAAACTATAGAACAGATTAGAGAAAATCCCTATCTACAATACTTTATAGGTTTAAATTGTTATCAACAAGAGCCACCACTGGAATCTTCAATGCTAGTTCATTTTAGGAAAAGAATTGATGGAGAATTGATAAACAAAATCAATAAAAAAATAGTAAAAAGAGAAATAGACAAGAGTGATAAAGAAGTAAAAAAAAAGGATTGTCTCCAAGAAAAAGGAGAAAAAATAAAAAATAAAGGTAAACTAATTTTAGATGCGACTTGTGCGCCAGCAGACATCAAATACCCAACGGATTTAGGCATATTAAATCAAGCCAGAATTGAGACAAAAAGAATAATAGATAATCTTTATAAATCATTAAGAGTAAAATTGAGAAAAAAGCCGAGAACTTCTAGAAAAATTGCTAGAAAGGAATACTTAAAAGTAGCTAAAAAACGAAAAGTATCTTATCAAGAAAGAAGAAAAGCTATCGGGAAACAGTTAAAATACCTTAAGAAAAATTTAGGAAATATAGAAGACTTAATTCAAGCTGGGGCTTCCCTGGAAAATCTGAGTAAAAGACAGAAAAATTGTCTAGAGACTATCAAAAAAGTTTATGAACAACAACAGTCAATGTGGGAGAATAAGACCCAGAGTGTTCCTCAAAGAATTGTAAGTTTAACTCAACCGCATATTCGTCCAATAGTGAGGGGAAAAGCAGGAAAACCAATAGAGTTTGGAGCTAAACTCTCAGTAAGCTGTGTAGATAACTATGTGTTTCTAGACAAAATAAGTTGGGAAAACTTCAATGAATCTTGTCATTTAAAAGAACAAGTAGAAAAGTATAAAGAAACGTTTGGCTATTATCCCGAATCCGTCCATGTAGATAAAATTTATCGAACTAGGGAAAACAGAAATTGGTGTAAGGAAAGAGGGATAAGAATCAGTGGTCCGAAGTTAGGAAGACCTCCGAAAAATGTCAGTGAAGAAGAAAAGAAACAAGCCCACTCCGATGAATGCTTCCGTAATGCTATTGAGGGAAAGTTTGGACAAGCTAAACGAAGATTTAGCCTAAATCTCGTGATGACAAAACTCCCTGAAACCTCCATTACATCTATTGCTATTACATTTTTAGTTGTCAATCTTTCTAAACTTCTGAGGCAGTTTTTGTCGCTTTTTTTGTCCTTATTTACTAATAATAGAACAGGGGAACTCATCAAACCGCCTTTCATTAATTTTGATTATACTTTAAATAATTTTTATGTACTAAAACTTATTGATTTGTTAGAAAATTCTTGGTCAAAAGTGGCATAAATTTTGGAGAAACTTTTTCAGCAAACCCTAATTAAAAAGATAGATAATTTTTCTGAAGAAAAAGCTCAAACGTTGAGAGGTTTAATTAATACCAGTTTCCTAAAGTAGGGGTTAACGGCCGTTAACCCCTACAACGTTAATATAGCAATCATGTATTCAGTTGTGAGAATTAATGTTGAAACTAATCCCCCCTAACCCCCCTTATTAAGGGGGGTTAGGGGGGATCTCGATAATCTCATGAATCATTCGGTGATTGCTATATAACTTGTATTCTCATAACTTCTTTACAAAATTTTACATACTGTCCCATTTTGTATGTATCTTTTCCAAACCCAGTAAAAATTGTCAATTTCTTGAATTTTCTCTGATATTTACATTTCTTTAACTTTGGAAAAATATTAAGGGTTGCTTAAATTTGATTATTTATTAATCCATAATTAAATATAGCCGCTATCATTACAAACATATAGACTTACTCCATGGCAAAACATCATGAAAGCATTAATAAGAAAGCCAGATAATCTATTGGCTTATGTAACAACTGCTACTTTTTTCTTCAGTATGACTCTAAGTTCCTCCGCATCCACAACATCGTTGAAAAAATATGAAAATATTAATCTCAAACAATTCAACGAATGTATAAAACCCCCGACTTCCAATGGTTCCGAACAAGGTTGGGCTGATTACTACGGCGAAAACCAAGGTAAAGTTGAGTTAAAAGTTAGGAATCAACCCATGATTTCTGATGGAACAATTGCAGCCACATTAGACTATAAATTTGAACCATCAGAAGAAGTATTAACCTTAGAAATCAAGAGAAAAACCAAATTTATGTTTGGGATGATTCAAGCATCTGACGAACAAATTTGGGAAGGATTTGACGGTTTAGTAAAACAATGTCGCAAACTTAGTTAGTTAGAAAGGGAAAGAGACTCTTACTCTTTCTTCTGGGGCGGGTCTTTCTTGGCGAATATCAAGAGAAGGGGAGCCATTTCTGTCATTAATGCGGATTCTAGTTTGGGGTCTTCTTTGTTCTTCTACTCCAACAGTCAAGCGACCATTATCACCATAAACCCTTACATTTGTTCTGTTACGGCGACGGCGTTGGTTAGAAAAATCTACCCGAACATCATCTCCCAGTTCGATAATTTGAGCGTTAACAGTTCTTGTACCCATAAAAGTGGTGAGAGTCAGACCAAGGGTGAACATTCCAAGTATAGGAATCGGTTTCATAGGGAATTCTCCAAATCGAACTTAAGACATCCTATCCTTAATACTTTCGGGCTGACTTCCCCCAGTTGCATGATTAAGAATTAAGATTTTTTACGGTTAAAACTAACCCACGGACTTAAAACCGTGGGTTTTTCTGATACGAACAATGCCGAACTCAGGTAAGATGGGATCATAAAAAAAAGATAAGACTCCGTCGTTAACCACGGGGTTTAAATAAATTTAGATTATATAAATAAGCAAATAAATGCGCTGTTTAAACTGCCATATGGATAACCTTCCCGAAACGACCCAAATTTGTCCTAATTGTGGGGCGCAAGTCTTTTCATTGTTACAAGAAGTGTTACCCAAAGGAACCCAACTGCGATCGCATACTTCTTGTTTAGAGAATGCTATGGGAAAAGGCAGTTTTGGCATTACCTATCGGGCCCATCATACCGCATTAAAGAATCTGGTGGCCATCAAAGAATTTTATCCAGTAGAATATGTATCCCGAAATATTGAAACCAAACTATTAATTATTCCCGAAAAAAATAGAGAGACATACAAAAGAAACTTATATCGTTTTTTAGAAGAAGGGCAGATATTAGCTAAATTGGATCATCCCAATGTAGTCAAAGTAAGAGATTTATTTGAAGAACGAGATACAGCTTATATTGTTATGGAGTTGGTACAGGGAAAAACCTTACTTAAAGAGTTAGAAGATCAACCCGAAAAGAAGCTATCCCCAGATAGAGTAGAAAAAATAATTGGACAATTAGTTAATGCTTTAACAGCTATTCACGAAGCAGGAATTTATCATCTGGATCTCAAACCAGAGAATATGATCCTAACCCCCAATGATCAGTTAATTTTAATTGATTTTGGTGCCGCCACTTTAGCAAGCGACGCTAAACGAAAAAAGACCCGTTCTTTTACCGAATGTTATGCAGCACCAGAAATTATGACAGGGGGAGAAGTAGGACCACAAAGCGATTTATTTGAAGTAGGAATGATTCTCCATGAACTACTAACAGGAAAACTACCACCTCCAGCGATGAAAAGGGATTTAGAAACCGATCTTTGGCAGCCTAAAGGGTTAGAGCATCCTTGGGATATGTTAATTGTAGATGCCCTGAGAATTAAAAGAGATAAACGGAGTTCTACCGTAGACCAATGGTGGGAACTACGAAAACAAGAACAGGTTAATACTATTAGAATTGAGCAAAAAATGCAGAAAATTTACAAGGTAAGTTTTCCTTACCTTTATTAAAACAACAAGGTATGGCTAAAAAATTGGGTTTAGGTCGTCTGAAAAAAGTTATTGCCTTGAATCAAAAGCAGGTCTTAGTTGTCGAAGCATCAGGGGCATCTTTATTAGATTTTGATAACCCTATTAATCAGTGGCAAATTGACTGTCCAACTTCCTGTGCAGCTATTAGTGAAAATCAAGAAATATTAGCTTTAGTTTGGCAACAAAATATATATTTATGGAATCTAAGTCAAGGAAAAATATTAAGACAATTACAAGGTCATTCCAAAACCATCACAGATTTAGCCTTTAATAAAGATAGCTCTTTATTAGTCTCAGGAAGTCTTGATGAAACCTTTATTGTTTGGGAAATTAAAACAGGAAGAAAACGCCACGAATTATCGGACCCTATGGGTTCTATCACCGCCGTTGCTTTCAGCGAAGATAATCAATTTATTGCCACTGGTTCCCACATCGGAATTGTGAGAATTTGGGGAGCGATTTCTGGTCAAGAATGGCGCTGTTTAGAAGATCATCAAACTGCAGTAGAAAGCTTAAGTTTTAGCCCTGATAGTAAACTATTAGCTTCGGGAGGAAGGGATAAAAAAATTCGTTTATGGGATGTTACTTCAGGGAAATTTCAACAAATATTAGAAGGATATCAAGATTGGGTAACAGCATTAATTTTTGATAAAAATGCGGATCATTTAGCCTCTGCATCGTAATTGCTCACCGCAATAAAGAATCTGTCTTGACAATATAAAGGTAAAATCGGGGATTTTTATGTATAGTGGGGGTTATGACCACAAATGCTACCATTGATTCAAAGCTAGTTAGAGCTATCGCCGATGAACAGTTGGCGAACAATGTCTTCATGATTGAGTGGCTAGTCAAGGCACAACAACAGTTATCTCTTCAACAAAGACTGATTGACCAGCAACAACAACAAATCTCTACACAACAGCAAGAAATTGAAAAATTGAAAGAAGAGAGAGATAAGCTAAAAAACCGTAACTCAAAAAACAGTTCAGTCCCCCCATCATCAGACCAACTAAAAAAGCCTTCTGACAAAAAGAAACGCAAAAAAGGATTTAAACGCGGACCAAAATATGACCACCTAGGGAAGACCCGTAATGGTTTTGGTCAGCCCGATAAGATAGTCCCTTTAGAACTAGAAAACTGTCCTGTTTGTGGTGGTTCAGTGGAACGAGATGAAGTAGTTCCCGAAAAAGTCCAGCAAGTGGCTGAAGTAGTAGACCAACCCATAGAAATCAGGGAATATCGTCGCGGATTCTATAAATGTCCTAGTTGTGGATGGTCAGATTACAGTCCTGTTCCATTGGGAGTTAAAGAAGGATTCAGTTATGGGGCGCGATTAAGTAGCATCGTGGGCTGGCTTGGCTATGGGGGTAATCTTACATGGCGTAAACAGGAACATTTTATAGAGTATGTCTTTGGCATTCCCATTTCTCAAGGGAGCCTTGCCAAAATGCACAAATGGTTTCAAGAAAGTTTAGAACCCTTGACCCAACAGTGGTTAAAGTACATCCAGCAGCCAGGAATCCGATGTGTTGACGAAACCAGTTATTGCATCGATGGCATCAAGTATTGGGTTTGGGTAGCCACATCAAATGAGGTCTGTGTGTTGATGTTGGCTCCCACTAGAAGCTCCGCAGAAGTCGAGAAATTGTTAGGAGCAGATTTTAAGGGCATCCTCACCAGTGACTGCTATAGTGCCTACTTTAGACAAAGTGCGATGGCCAAACAGAAATGTCTGGCACATTTAGAAAGAGAGTTAGAGTCCCTTAAAACCAGTCGTTTTCAAGCGAATCGAGAATTTGCTGCCGATGTACAGCAAGTTTTAGCAACCGCCCGTATCCATTATCGTCATTATCATGGTCGAAATTTAACCCTTGAAGACTTAGGCTCCAAAAGAACAGAAGTCGAGAACTCACTGCAAAAGATTTTTAAAGCAACTCCCAAAAAAGGATGGCCTTATGATGCACAAAGATTGATTAACCGTCTCAAACGTCATTGGGAAGAGTGGTTCACCTTTCTAACTTATCCTGAAGTCAAACCAGATAATAATGATGCTGAGAGAGCTTTACGTCCCATTGTCATTCACCGCAAAGTAAGTGGGGGAGCAAGAAGCGACTGGGGTGCAGAGTTAGTCACCCAAATGTTCAGTTTTTTAGAGACCATGAGATTACAGGGGCAAAATGCCATTGTCCAATTATGCGAATTATTGTCATTAGCTGGTCGGAGTCCCCCAGGATTAGAGATGTAAAAGGCTCCGGAGCCGATGGGGGATAGATTTTTCTTGATCGCCCTATCTCTCTGCACAAAAATAAAAAGGGTTAGCGGATAATCCCCGCTAACAAAAAACTATCTTACTATTCTTTTTTTTCTCATATTGTTGTTTTTATTTGAGGTTTTTAAAAGACTTGATTCTGGGAATGTTAGTCATTAAAATAGCCGTAATAAATTAGCTTAAATTTTACGCTAAATCACAGGGCTTATATTTTTGTTGACTCAACTGATGTTGTTTGTAGTGCTTTTCAATAAGACTTTTTTGTTGCGGTGAGCCGTTACTCTGCATCCGCCATTAATGATAAAGATATTTGTATTTGGTCTCTCGCACAAAGACAAAAACCCCAAAAACTAAAGGGACATAGTAATAGTATCCAAGCGATCGCTTTTTGTCCCGATGAGCGTTATCTGATCTCGGCCGCATCGGACAATACTATCCGTCTCTGGGATAGAGAAACGGGAGAAGAGATTAAGCAAATGCAGCAACATAGCAATTGGGTCTATAGTTTAGCTTGTAGTAAGGATGGTCGTTGGGTGGCCATCGCATACAGTGACGGGATCATACATCTGTGGGATATCATTAAACAACGAGAAATTAATTGTCTCGAAGGTCATGAAAGTGTGATTTCTAGTCTAGCCTTTTGTCCTGATAATCAACATTTAGTTTCTGGAAGTTGGGACGGAACCGTAAGGGTTTGGGATATTCATACAAGAAAATGTAAACGCATTTTACAGGGTCATCAAAATTGGGTTAGTAGTGTTGCGGTGAGTCCTAATGGTGAATGGGTTGCGTCTGGAAGTTGGGATAAAACAGTTTGTCTCTGGGAGATTACTAATAGTTGGCCTAATTTTAAAGGGAGTAAACCCACTCGTATTTTACAGGGTCATTTAGAGGATATTGAAGGGGTTGCTTTCAGTCCTGATAATCAATTAATTGCCAGTTGTAGTAACGATAAAACAATTAAAATCTGGGAAGTTGCCTCCGGTCAACAGGTTCAACAATTAGAAGGTCATAAATATAGTGTAGAAGATATAGTTTTTAGTCCTGATGGTCAATTTATTGCTTCTGTTAGTCGAGATAAAACTGTTCGAGTTTGGCACATTATTTCTGGTAAAGAAATTCATCGTTTTCAAGGTCATACTAATTATGTTAATTGTGTGGCCTTTAGTTTAGAAGGTCGTTATCTGGCCTCAGGGGGAAAAGATAAAATGATTGCTATTTGGGATCTGGTTTCAGGGGAATTAACACAATTAATTCAAGGCCATACTAATTATATTAATAGTCTTGCTTTTACTGGGGATGGTTCCTTTTTGGTGTCTGGGGATAATGATGGGGTTGTTCGGTTGTGGAAGTTAGAATTAGGTAAACTTGAGTAATTGAACACACCCCAACGCTCATCAGAGATTATAGTTGGGGATTCACTTGCACCCAGAAAGTTTTAGACTTCTGAGTGTCTCCAGATTTACTGGTGTCCGCAGTGTATTTGTTCAAATGTATTTTGACGCTCAATCCGGTATAATTACCTCGATGCCATCCTAACACACTAACATTAGTTAACGAGAAGGACTCAAGGAGAGAACAAAATCATTGAATAAACAGATAAAAATTCCCATCTTGTATATTTTTGCTCGTTCGGGAGGGACTTTAGTAAACCGTTGTTTGGGCAGCATTTCAAATAACGTTGTCTTATCTGAAATTAATCCTTACTTTTCTGTTATCCCGATGGAAGAGCAGGCAAAAAATTGGTTTTCTTTACTTTCCCCAACGGAATATCAATCGTTGTTAGGACAAAGTTTTATTAATAAACTAGAGTTCATTATACATAAAGCTAATTTGTTGGGTAAAAAGTTAGTGATTAGGGACTGGCCGACACCTAACTTTTTGGGGAATGTATTAGGAGATGGCTCGTTGTTCCCTAGTGGTTTATTGGAACAAAAACTTTATCTTTCTCATCATGGGTTTAAAACCTGTCCTGTTGTCATCAGCCGAAGGTCAGCAGATGTTTATGAATCTCTGACCCGCACCTTTAAACAATTTCATTTACTGTCAATTGACGAATTTAGCTTAGCTTACTTAGAATATGCAAAGGCAGTTCACCACTATCCTAACTTTCACTATGAAGACATCTGTCAAAATCCCGATTCATATATTCGTCAAATCTGTAGTCTATTGGAAATTAATTACGATTCCTCCTTTGCCAATAATTTTTGGAAATTTACAAAATGTACAGGAGATAATCATTTAAATCAACCATCAAGAGGTTTTAAAGAAGAAAAAATTGTTGCTCTTGAAAGTAACATTAATTCAGATTTTTATATTGTTGCTATGCAAAATGAACATTGTCGTCAAGCAGATAGGTTACTAGGATATGTTGGATAATTCTTCAGAAAACATCAAAAAAGACACACTTTGGAAAATTATTGAAAGTCGTGATGCCAGTTTATAAAGATTACTTAAAGAGTGTCATCAGGCATCAGAAAATCATGTTACTTTGTTAGAAAAATTAGATACAGCTAATAGAAGCTTAGCAGAAACTCAACAACAAGTAAACTATCTTGCTTTCCAAAATAGCAATTTACTAGACAATTTAGCAGCAACTCAACAAGAGGTTGAGAAACTAAAGTCCATAAACCTCAAATTTCAAAATAGAGTTGCTATTTATTCTCAAACTCTTAACGAGTTAAACTTTCATAATTTTCAGATTAAACAGCATAATGCAGAACTTAAAAATCAACTCAATGTTCAGCAAGAAAACCTGAATAGCAAATATAAAAAGATAGACGCTTTACAAGAAAAAATCAATTCTCTTAATGCTTCTGTAGAGACACTGCAAATAGGTCGTGTTGCTTTCAAGCAAGTTATTAAATCCTTATTGAGAAAAACGAAAACTGAAAAACTACTCACCATATACAAAAAATTAGTCAATAAATCCTCATCGAATTTAGAAGAAAATCAAGAAATAATCTCTCCAAAACCTGAGCTTGATACCTCTTCTGTCGAGGAAGAATCTAGGGTTGAATCTGCTTCAGTTAAAGTGAATTTAATATCAGACTCTACAGAAGCATTAATTGTGTTACGAGGAGTAACTTTTAATAATGAACTAGATATTCAAGATGTATCAGAAGAACCTTTACGTTTCTTTAGTGAAATTGTTTCTAAACCTAGTCAGATTTTGTGTATTAGTCCTGATGCTAGAATGGCTTCTTTGATTCAGGCCTTGGCCTATGGAGGTGCAGAAGTATTTTGTTTTGCTTGCTCTCCCAATTTAGCGATCAGTCTGCAAACTGTAGGGGTCAAAATGATTTGGCAAGACCTTGGTAGTTGGATGGTGGAAACTCAACAGACTAATTTAAGTGAATTTGATGTGGTTTGTCTGGGTCAAAATCCTAGTCTTGTAGATTGGGCTTTACTTCATAATAGGCTTTCTAATAATACTAAAATAATTACTCAAGCAGATGTACAAGCTTTGAATCCAAAAGATTTTAATCTACATCAGTCTCTTTTTAAAAGTTGGGAAGTATCTAATTTGACCTTCAACGGTTTAAAGCTTTATGATTCCCCTCCATCTAACTGGAAAGATCCTTTAGATATAATCTCACCTTTGCATCAATATCAGCAATGGCCTTGGCATGATCCTAACATTCGTATTCCCTCTACATTACCATCAGGCAAACCATGGCCAAAAATTTCAGTGGTCACTGTAACTTTTAATCAAGGCAAATACATTGAAGAAACTATTCGTTCAATACTTCAACAAAACTATCCTAACCTTGAATATATCTTGATAGATGCTTGCTCTACAGATAATACCCATGAAATATTAGGTCGCTACAAAGATCAATTTGCCCATTGCATTATTGAACCAGATAAGGGACAGTCTGACGCTCTTAATAAAGGTTTTAGCTTGGCTACCGGGGATATTCTGGCATGGCTCAATAGCGACGATTGTTATGTACCTGATTCTTTGTTTAGGGTAGCTCTGGCTTTTGATCGCTACGTAACAGATATGGTCGCAGGAGGAGTTCAATTACGAGAAGACTTTTGCCCTACTCCTTTCAAAGTGCATCATAGTAAGCTTCCTTTTGGGGAAGTTGTTCCCTTACCTACCGAACAGTTACTAGATTTGGATAAATGTTGGCAACAAGGTCACTTTTTCTATCAACCCGAAGTTTTTTGGACGAGAGAATTATGGGAACGTTCAGGGGGGAAAGTGCTCGAAGACCTCTTCTATAGCATGGACTATGAACTATGGGTTCGTATGTCTGTAAATCAAGCTAAGATTGTCCATATTCCCGAGCCTCTTGTAGCATACCGAGTTCATGAGAAACAAAAAACCTACGGTGACGATATTCCTTTTCTTCCCGAACTGACCTCCGTACGGGACCAATTTTTATCAATTGATCGTTAAATCATTTAGTGATCAATGAATAATAATTATCAAAAATTACATCAATCATAAATTTAAAAATCCTGTGGAGTGACAGATCTTGAGCGAAACAAATAAAAGAGTTTTATTTATCAATGATGTCGGTTTTCAGTATGGGGCAGGTTTAGCTCAACTGAGACAAATTCAATCCTTTTTATTGATGGGTTATGATGTTGCTGCCTTATGCTGGAGTTCAGGAGATAATGTTGAGAGCAGAATTCCCTTTACACCTGTTGAGGGGACCGGAAACTGGTTAGGGATAACATCTCTTGTCTATCTGTGCCAAGAATCTGGAGTTTCTTCAGAAAATATTGTGAATTTGGTGGTATGTGAAGCTGATTTTCTTTGTCCAGATTTAATCATCATCGGCAATATTTACGGTGCGAAATGGCCAACAATTCTTGTTAGTGCTTTAGAAAAGTTAGACTGTCCTGTAATTACCTATATGCACGATTGTTATTGGTTTACTGGACGTTGCGCTTATACGGGAAATTGTACTCGTTACAACATTGGATGTAATCATGAATGTCCTACTTGGCAAGACTATCCCGTTCTCGAACCTCAGTTAATTTTTGATGAATGGCTTTTACGGCGTAAAATGTTTTGCGGTGAACAAGGTATGCCCCCAGTGCAGCTTGGCGAAAGTAATCCACCAGATTTTTACAGAAACTTTCGTGACTAGCCACGACAATGTGTTTCAATGAAACTAACGGAAGAATCTCGAAGTTGATGTCCATGATAAAAGCATTGCCAATTAACCTCTCCAACCTACAGAAAACAGTACTCCAACAAATAGTGAGAGGGACAACAAACCCCTATCGCCTTGTTAGACGAGCCAAGCTAATCTTAGCCGCAGCATCAGGAGAGAGCAATAGTTCGATTAGTCGAAGATTAGAATTAGACCGAGTACAAGTGCGTCAGTGGCGATCGCGATGGTTTGAGGAGAGAGAAAAACTGAGTGCCGCCGAAGAACAACAGGTAACGGAGAAAGCATTAATGGTCTTGATCAAAGGAATTTTAAGCGATCGCCCAAGACCTGGAACAACAAAATCCTTTACGGTCGAACAAGTAGTCCAGATTGTAGCGATCGCTTGTGAAGAATGTGAAAAATCAGACAGACCAGTGAGCCATTGGACACCTTCAGAGTTGGCGGATGAAGCCATAAAAAGAGGAATTGTCGAAAAGATTTCCCCCCGTAGTGTGGGGCGTTTTTTAAAAAGAAGCGACATTACAACCACATCTCGTTCGTTACTGGTTAAATGCCAAAATTGATGATCCCTTAAAATTTAAAAAGCAAGTCAAATATATCTGTGAACTTCATCAAGAAGCTAAAACTTTGTTAGAACAAGGAATTCATTTAATTAGGGTTTGCTGAATAAAAGCAAAACCCTATTCTTTAAAAGGTTACACCCATATTCGCGATTGCAAAAAAGATCAGCTTTGTCGGCTACAAACCGCTATAATTGGTAGAAACACCTCCCAGTTGTTGGTCAAGAACAAATGTATCGAAAAGAGGAGCAACCTTTACCGCCCCCAGAAAAATTTGAATTACCTTTCGAGGGCAAATTGTCCCCCAATAATCGTTGGGTAATCATGGCAGAGTTGATACCTTGGGATGATTTTGAGGAAGAATATGCTAAACTTTTTTCAGCATAAAAAGGTGCGCCAGCCAAACTATTTAGAATGGCATTAGGGACATTAATTATTAAGGAAAAATTAGGAACAAGTGATAGAGAAACTATAGAACAGATTAGAGAAAATCCCTATCTACAATACTTTATAGGTTTAAATTGTTATCAACAAGAGCCACCACTGGAATCTTCAATGCTAGTTCATTTTAGGAAAAGAATTGATGGAGAATTGATAAACAAAATCAATAAAAAAATAGTAAAAAGAGAAATAGACAATTGAGAAAAAGCCGAGAACTTCTAGAAAAATTGCTAGAAAGGAATACTTAAAAGTAGCTAAAAACCGAAAAGTATCTTATCAAGAAAGAAGAAAAGCTATCGGGAAACAGTTAAAATACCTTAAGAAAAATTTAGGAAATATAGAAGACTTAATTCAAGCTGGGGCTTCCCTGGAAAATCTGAGTAAAAGACAGAAAAATTGTCTAGAGACTATCAAAAAAGTTTATGAACAACAACAGTCAATGTGGGAGAATAAGACCCAGAGTGTTCCTCAAAGAATTGTAAGTTTAACTCAACCGCATATTCGTCCAATAGTGAGGGGAAAAGCAGGAAAACCAATAGAGTTTAGAGCTAAACTCTCAGTAAGCTGTGTAGATAACTATGTGTTTCTAGACACAATAAGTTGGGAAAACTTCAATGAATCTTGTCATTTAAAAGAACAAGTAGAAAAGTATAAAGAAACGTTTGGCTATTATCCCGAATCCGTCCATGTAGATAAAATTTATCGAACTAGGGAAAACAGAAATTGGTGTAAGGAAAGAGGGATAAGAATCAGTGGTCCGAAGTTAGGAAGACCTCCGAAAAATGTCAGTGAAGAAGAAAAGAAACAAGCCCACTCCGATGAATGCTTCCGTAATGCTATTGAGGGAAAGTTTGGACAAGCTAAACGAAGATTTAGCCTAAATCTCGTGATGACAAAACTCCCTGAAACCTCCATTACATCTATTGCTATTACATTTTTAGTTGTCAATCTTTCTAAACTTCTGAGGCAGTTTTTGTCGCTTTTTTTGTCCTTATTTACTGATAATAGAACAGGAGAACTCATCAAACCGCCTTTCATTAATTTTGATTATACTTTAAACAATTTTTATGTACTAAAACTTATTGATTTGTCAGAAAATTCTTGGTCAAAAGTGGCATAAATTTTGGAGAAACTTTTTCAGCAAACCCTAATTAGTACAGATGAAATGACAGGGATTCAAGCTCTTGAGAGATTATTTCCGAACAAAAGAATCAAGCCTAAACAAGTAGAAAAAATCGAATTTGAATATGAAAGACACGGAACTTTAAGCTTGATTGCGAACTGGGATGTGGCAAGAGGAAAAGTTGTTAGTCCCTCTATTGGACCGACAAGAACAGAACAAGATTTTTCTGAACATATCCAGAGAACGATTAAGATTGATGAAAAAGCAGAATGGATTTTTATTGTAGATCAACTCAACACTCATAAATCGGAAAGATTAGTCAAATTAGTAGCAGAAAGCTGTGGAATTACTATTGATTTGGGGAGAAAAGGAAAGGAGGGTATTTTGCAATCTATGGACAGCAGAGCAGATTTTTTATCAGATGAATCTCATCGAATTCGCTTTGTTTATATTCCCAAACATACATCGTGGCTTAATCAAATTGAGTGTTGGTTTTCGATCTTAGTCCGGCGTTTACTCAAAAAAATTACTGTCCGTTCAACTGAAGAACTATCCCAAAAAATTCTCAATTTTATTGATTACTTTAATCAACATTTTGCTAAGCCGTTCGTTTGGAAATTTAAGGGCTTTAAAGATCATAAGTGACTGGTGGATTATTTTTGCTAAGCTGCACTAGTAACTGATAGTCATTGGTTAAAGCAAGAAGCAGAAAATGCCCTTCTTGGAGTGAAAAAAATTGATTGTATTTATATATGGTTTAGATGCGGATTTGTTTAAGCCCGTTAAACGATCTTTTGCTCGCAAAATTTTAGGGATTCCTGAAGATACCTTTGTGATTTTGAGCGGTTGTACTAATGTAAAAGATTTTCGTAAAGGAGGTCATATTTTTCAAGAAATTATTCACCGTCTTCAGGACAATACCCTATTTTTGGTCTTTGGCTCTCAATCGGAGAATTTGCCTTCAGTTTACGGTACAGGTTTATTGAGAGATTATCGTAAAATGCCTTTGATTTATAGTGCTGCTGATATATTCGTGGGAACTTCCCTTGAAGAAGCATTTGGTCAAACTTTTTGTGAAGCGTCTGCTTGTAGCATTCCGATAGTAGCTTTTGAGGTAGGTGGTATCCCTGAAATTGCACGACACCGGAAGAATGCTCGTCTAGTGGACGAACAGACTTCAGAGGCTTTGATCAATGAAATCGAGTTTTTCCGGCAATCACCTGCAACTCGTCAAGAATACGGGAACTGTGGGCGACAAATTGTTGAGACTGAGTTTACACTTCAAGCTCAAGGTGAGCGATGGGTGCAGTATCTCGACACCATGATGACATGAATTTGATGTCTACATTTTAGTTGGGTGTCAAAGATGAGAAACTTCCCAACCTCCAACACCCAAGCCTTAAACTGAGACTTAAACCATGGCAGGTTGCAATAACTTAACGTTAGAAAAACCAAAGTCCTTGGTGACTATTTCTCCGTTTTCTTCTGCTGTAATCACACGACTGGTTAAAATGTAGTAACCACCCACTTGTTCATAATTGTCCTCAAAATCGGTTTTCCCTGCTTTGAGGTCCCCTGTTTTGGGATCACGATAAATGGAGTCGTAACGATGGGAAAGATAACCCTCCTCGGTGTTATGACTGCTGAAGGTATCAATACTTACCACAACCCCGTGAATATGACGGTGGACATGGCAAACTTCATTATCACGCAGTTTATAGCGATCGCCTTCTGCTTTCCCTCCCATGAGGATTTCTACAGCACCGCTTTCATCTGTGTTCCCGTAACTGAAGATATTTTTGCCATGAACTTGTTCAAATGAACGACGAACCCTATGAATAGAGGTTTCCCAGAGTTGAGATTTAACCTGCGCTGCAGCTTGTTCGTCTTCTATATTAAACACTTCTGTGGACATATCTTGGTTGACCCGCACTTGACCGTTAAAAGTGCGATCGTTATCTTTAAAGGTGACATCTGCTGTGTAACCTGGAAAATTTTCGTCCCAAGTATAACGGTTTTCGTAAGCAGTACGAAACAATTCTCTAGCTTCAAGGGTTGTTACACTCATAAACTATTTTTGCTGTCTTTGTGGTGAATATTGAATTGAAAGGAAGATCCTATTTCACTGTCAATCATAAATGATCTTATCCTAAGCGATCAACTAAGATTTAGAATTCTAAAAATATGAAAATAATCTATTCTCAGAACAAACAATACTTTTTTAAACTCTTTAAATCACTGGCTATTGTCATACCTCAATTGTAGTTCTCCTTGGTTATTTAAAACATATTGACCTGAAACATTATTGGTGGTACTACGGGAAAAATTATTTGCTAAACCGTCTAGACTTACTGTTCTTCTCGTCCCATAATAATCTTTTGCAGTAGCACCGGGGAAATCACGAATATTAGCCCCTTCAGACCTAGAATTTTCAAGAGTTCGAGATGGTCTTTCCTCATCTATAGCGATTCTACGGTTTAAAACTCCTGTCTCTCCCCCATTTTCCTCTCTTTGTTGTCTATTTTCTCCTACATTATCTTTAATTACCTTCTGACTACATAAATGGGAAAGATCAATAGTTTGTCCCGATTCATTAACCATGTAACATAAAGGACTTGCTACAGTGGTTTCTAAACCAATAAAGAAACCCATTAAGCTAGACATCCCACTAACAACTAGAAATTTCTTCAAAAATACCTTCATAGCAATAATAACCTATTCTCCAATAAGTAATCTAGCTTAAATCTAGCTTAATTCTCTTTCTATCTCTTATTCTAATACCATTAATGAAATTAAATTCAAAAAGTTTCAATGCTGTTAGAAAAGTTTACATATTATTGTTTAGGGTTAGTTTCTCATTGCGAATGCTAATAACACAACATTTACGTATAAAAACTAACCGAAAATTTCAAGCTAAACTGGGAAATCAGGTTAAAAAATATGACTTAATTCTGTGATTTCTGATGCTATTTTCCACCCTTCCATTCCAGCACACCACACATAGGTTTGAGGGGTTACTCCTTGGGTTGTGAGTTCATCCATAGAAAAGGGGCCAGTTTGTTGATTATTTTTGTACAAATACCATTTTCTAGGTGCAGGAGTTTGTGGTGTTTTTGCTGGGGTATTAGTAACAGTATCAGTTGTGTAAAGTTGATAATCATCAATCAATCTTTTGATAACTTCAGCTTCTCTTTTATATTCAGGACTATCTTTTCCTCCTTGTTTTTCTAGTTCTAAGGCTCGGTGTTCTAAATAGTTGGTGAATGTTTGATAAAGTTGTCTTTTTTGTTGAGGAGTTTCTGCTTGGGTTAACTGTTCGTTGATTTGCCTTTGTATTTCTTCTCGATCAGGACGACAAGCACGAACTTCTAATATTTGTGATGCTTCTTCCCAACTTGAAGCAAGGTCAACATTTTCTAGACCTATGTTAGTCTTACGAGTGTAACGAATTGTCTTTTCTTTGTAGATTGATTCTCTGATAGGTATAAAACATTTAATGCTCTTGCTTGAATGACTAATTGAAATATTTTTTGATCTTCGGGAAAAACATCCCAAAAAGGAGGTTCTTTTTGGATATGAACGGGAATAGGTAAGTCCCTGGGTTCTCCTCTTAACTGGGCGCGTTTTGCTTCAATGCTATCTCCTTTCCAGTCTTGATAGGATTGTCTTAATTCTTTCATTCCCTCAATACAACGTAAGGAAAATCCTCCAGTTTCCTGTACAAATACAATGCGATGGCGTTCAGTATCTCCTAAAGGTTTAATAGCACTTTCTTTAATGTCTTGGAATTGTTGCAGCAGAGGAAGAAGTTTTTGGGAAGCGGGATCGGGGGTATTTCTACCCCCTAAAATACCAACATTGACATTAGTTGAGGGAGTAAAACCTGCATCTTTTCCTGACAAAACAGCACGATCCATCATTATTAAGGGACGAGATTTATTATAAGCAATACGGATATTATTAGTTATCTTTGTTTCATCGTTATAAAGTTTGAAGAGGCGATCGCAAGCTGCCATTTCGGTGTAAAGATAGGAATTTTTTGGGGTTTTATCTACCACTGTTTCTTTACTGTGGTTATAGATAATTTCTTCGAGATCCCCTTGTTGCACATCGGGAATCTGTTGAATATCAAATAAGCGCATATATTCATCAGCAAGGCGATTTTTTTTCCATAACGGACTTGCTTCTTTTAAAATATCTTCTGATAAGGTACTACAAATTTGATCTAGTCCGGTTTCAAAGAGACTTTTACTTCCTTGAACACCAGATCCTAATTTTTCAATTAAGTCTTGATAAAGTTCGTTCATCTTATCTCGATCGTATAATTTAATGCCATTTATGCTTAAAATATTGGCACTTTCTGCTTGATAATCTGCTTGTTTAGAAAATTCATCTCTTGTTTGAACTAAACATTGTTGAAAACGATTTAAACGTCTTTCTAAACTTTCTAGTTCTTCTTTTAAGCGGTCGATTACCACTAAGGAAACTTCCCGAGTTTTTCGCTGTATAGTTGCCACTAAACTCCCTTGAAGATTCTCTAGTATAGAATCACAGCAGACTTCCATTCTATCTTTCTTAGTAATACCATATTGTTCTTTAATTTGACTAAATTCTTCTAAGGCTTTTTCGTATTTTTCCTGCCTTTCTGTTTCTTTTACTTCCCAAAGTTGTTCTTTTTGTTGACTAAATCTTTGTCTAGTATCATCAAAAATTTGTCTTACCATTGTGATAAATGTTTGGGCAAATTTGGGACCATAATTACGATCTTCTATAATGCGATAAAGTTCCTCTTCTAGGGCTTTTCTTCCTTGATTAATTGTGCGATCGCGGTTATCGTAAATTCGCTGAAAATAGTCTCCATGTCGTCTTTCTTCGGGACTTAGTTCTCGAAAATGATCTTGTTGATAACTATTAACTTCTTCTCTAATAAATTGCTCCAAGTCTTTTATTTTACCCTGTTCTTTCCCAAAAATATTAATTCCTGTTGCTGTACACTGTAAGTAATTTTCTTGGTTAATTGTTTTCCGAAGTTGATTAACCCATTGAGACACTTCTTCGATATAAGATTTATCCTGTGCAGCGCCCATATCTGCCAATAATTCTACATCGGTTAAACGCATCCTTTTGAGGATATCAGTTTTTAGCAACTCCATAGAATCTGCTGGCAGTTGGACTTGTTCATTTAACCACCAATTAACGATATCTTTAGCTAAGCGGTAACATAAAGAGTTAAGAATCTGAAAAATAGGAATTTCAATAGTAGATAAGCCAAAACTCATAAAGTTTTTGGGGTATCCTCTCCCCCCGGGATCTGCTTGGGCCCAAGCAGACTTAATATTGTCTCTAATAGATCGCTTATGAGGAGAAAAATCTGAGGTCAAATCTAAGAAAATATTTTGTGCAATCATTTCTCGCATTTCCTCAAGTTTAAAGTCACTTTCCCCGTTTTTTGTTCCCACTAAATAGGTAAAATCGAAAGGGGGGCGGTTACTGCGAACTTCATCGGCTAAGTTTTTACTGAATTGAGAATTATATTCAGTTCGGTAGTCAGAAAAATAACTCAATTCCATCATAGCGGCGTAGCCATTTGCTAACACACGATCGCCTACTTTTATCCCAGCAAAGGCTTGAGGCATGGGAACAATAGCGGTTACTAAAGGGCTTCCTTCTCCTTCTAACCATTTACGAATACAGTAGCCCATATCAATCAACATTCCACTGCCTGTTCCCCCAGAAAGTGAACCTGTTACAAACACATTAATGGCGTTGGTACTGACTTTTATCCCATAGCGATCTAACATGAAATTTTCGCGGCCTTTAACCCGATTGACGGCATCCAAAAATTTATCTCTAATATCATGATAATTACAAAATAAAGCAAATCTTCCACAGGCTCTAATTTGTCCGGCACCTGCTTCTAAAGAGGTAATATTTCTTTCTAACTCCCTCGGAAACCAGCGATCAATCCAAGGATATTGTTCCATATCAGAAACCATATCGCTGACTTGTTTTCCGCTAACACTAGCCCAATGTTTTTCGTGATCTTTAAATTTACTTCCTCCTGCTTCTGGGTTACTAATTTTATAATCTTTATCGGTATCAACTACTAAGAAACTGAGGATAGGAAACCCATTTAAACTGCCGTAAGTTTCTTCCACTAATCTGCGTATTCTTGATAATATTTCTGCCCCAGTCCCCCCCACACCCACTAAGACGGTGGGAACCATACTTTTTTCTTCAACTGCTGCCATTTTTGCCTCCTGATTGTTATTTTCTATTTTAGGTTAATGATAGGTAAGATGTTGGGGGTAAAAACATAAATCTTTATGTTTGTATTTCCTTTAATAGTAACTTAATTTTAATTTTTAATTCAGGTATTTCTTGTTCAATAATTTGCCAAACAATTTCTAAATCAATTCTAAAATACTCATGAACTAAAAGATTCCGAAAATCCGATATATCATTCCATTGAATATTTTCATGACAATTTTTAAAGTTTTGAGATATACTTCTAACAGCTTCGCCGATAATTTGTAGATTATATAACATCCATGTCTGTATTAATTCATCTTTCATAAACATATCTTTTCCTTTAAGGGTATACTTTTCAATTTTTATGATTGCTTCTTGAATATCAATTAATCTTTGCTTATCACTTCTCATAGTTTAACACAATCTTTTAGTACCTTTTCTTTAATTCTTTCTTGTAGACCATTTTGAGTAACCACGTCAACTTTTCGTCCTAAAATTGCTTCCAAATCACGAATTAGTCTAACTGGAAACCAAGGAGAAATTTCAGACAAATCATAATCAACCAAGAAATCAATATCGCTATTTTCTGTCTCTTCACCTCTGGCTACCGAACCAAAAATCTTAACGTTGAAGGCACCATGTTTTGCAGCTATAGATAAGATAGCTTCTCTCTTTTCTGTTAATAATTGTTCTAGTAACATAGAGGTTAGCATTTAGAAATAAAAGGTAATCCGATATAAAGCAAAATTGATAGGATAAAAGCTGTCCAAAATAGGGCTAAAAATAAGGAAAATCTCCCTGAAACATTCATGTTAACCTTAAAATGTTGCAAAGTTCTATCTAGGGGAAGCACAAGAGTCCACCAGAGAAAAATCCAAGCTAACCCAGACCAAAAGACAATCCATTTTAAATTACTATTAAAATAGGTAAAGAATTCATCGACGAATAATAAGTCTAAATAATCAACACTACCATTTAATCAAAGTCCCCCAGTAGCGTTTACAGTTCTTTGTAAATCGGGAGCCGATTCTCCTAGTATAATACCATTAATTGTGATATCACGACTAATTGCATTGTTACTAATATTAATATCTACTGGTGCATCCCTATCGGAAACTAATAACAGTTCTCGACAGTAATTATTAGGGGCATTTTCTAAGCTATTAATCCCAAATTGAAGGGCATTATCTAGGTTTGTTCCTCCACCAATTCTAATGGGTAAGCTAGTATTTTGTACACTTTGAATTAATTCTGTTTGTACTTGTTGACTATCGGATTGAAATCCAGTGGTGAGGGGTTCAACACTGTTGGCAAAACCAAAAATTAGGACATCGTTGGGCTTTTCTAAAAAGCCTGTTTTCGAGTTTTCTTGGAGGTAAGCTTGCACCGCTTGCACTTCTTTTGTCATAGTTGACTCATTGCCTAACCATCCTCCTTGGGCATAAGTGCTGCTGCTGAGATCAAGGGCGATCGCCACGGCAACAGGGGGCTTTCCTATGCCAAAACCCCAAAAGCTAGTCAACCCGATCAAAGCAATGAGTAAACAGACTAAAGGTAATAAAAACCATGATTCTTGCCAAAATTTCTTGCTGTAAGTTCTCATAATAACCCTTTATTTTGTTAGTCCTATTTTAAAGGATCAAATTGATAATCCGATCCCTTGGGACCTTGATTGCCTTTTACGGCTTGAACTAAGGGAACTTGGTCGAATAAGTTAAAATTGGTGGTACTATCAGAAAGGTTGATCCCGTTAGTTAATTCTTGGAAAACCAGAGTGCGATCCGGGTTTTTACTAACCGTTTCTGCTAAAGCTTTGGTAGCATCATAAGCCGTAGCTGTGCGCCAACTGACTCGTCCTTTCCAGCTTTGTAAGGCATCTTTAGCAAAGTCATCTGTGGGGCTAAAACTCCAAGGAACTGCTAAAACTATATCTGCGATCGCATCACCTCCGTCCCTTAAAATATCAGCGTTATAAAGTTCGTCTCCTCCCATTAATAGTAAAGGAAAACCATTATTTTGATTAGCTTTAGCTATAGCTACTGCTTGGGAAACTTTACTTTTGCTCATAGCTAAAATAGCAATTCTTCCACCGCTATTCTGCACATCTGTAACGGCACTATTAGCATCAAAACCGGAGTAACTAATATCGATTTCTTTGATTAAATTTCCCTTAACTTCTGGCAAACTATTGATAATTTCTTGCCGTAGTTGTTGAGAGTAACGACTATCAGAATTATAAAAAATAGCGATGTTTGGGGAGGGTTGCTTTTGTGCCGCATATTCGGTTAAAGTTTTCCCCACTGCTTGCAAATAACTGACTAATAATTCGTCTTCTTTTTTATCTATGGGAATAGTTTTCAGGGTCGATCCTTGAAAGCTAGTAGTCAGGGGGGATAAAACCGTAACCCCGGCCCTTTCATATTGTTTTAAGGCTGCTTGACTCCCTGAATCGATACCATAGCCTACAATGCCAAAAATTTCGGGGGTATTGATGACTTCTTGGGCAACATTTGGGGCGGTGGAGGGGTCACTGCTATCGATGATGGCCACTTCTAACAGTCGCCCTGATGTGGAAGACTGATTATACTCTGTTTGATATCTAGCTACCCCGCGCAAAATTTCTGCTGCTGAGTCGGGAATTGCGGAGGTGGGAACAGCTACAGCAATAGTTATGGGGTTTCCTGCTTGTTTAGCTTGGGCGTTATGCCAATAGATACGACTTTCAGGATCGTTGGGATCTCTTTCCGCTGCCCTTTTATAAGCTGCGATCGCATTAGGCCAGTTTTCTTGGCTAAAGGCATCGGCCCCTTCTTGTTTCTTGGGGGTTGATCTCAAAAAGAGTTTTTCTCCCCGACTTATAGACTGGCCGTTGCTAGGAGTTGTGGGAGAGGGAGTGGTTGGGCTTGGGGATAAAGAAGGAGAGGGAGCCATGGCTTGATCATCGGATCTAAACAAGAAAAACGCACCTACATCACCCCCTAAAAGAAGGATAATAAGGGCAATAATGGCAGGAATTAGCCATTGCTGGCTTCCATTAGCCGAACCACCATTACTCCCTGTCATAACTGTTTTTCCTGGTTTACTGCTCCCACTAGGTTCCATGGCTTCTCTTGGCAAGCCACAGATAATACAGTCTGGTCCGGTATTATTTTGGGGGGCGTGGGGAGATACCCCAGGATGTTGTTTCCCGTCTTTAGGTACTCCATCACAAGTCCATGAACTCATGGTTAGATTGCGCTCCTTATCACCATCCTTAAATTATGAACGATTGTTTGAGAATTTGACTCATTTTCGCCATAACATATCTATCAAATTCGGCCATACAAAATTGTATCACAGATTTAACACTGGGGGAGACTGGGGAGACTGGGGGAGCAAAACATTAATATTTTTTCTCGTCTTCCCACAGTTCTTCAATTGACTATATCTATGTTGAATGTCAAAATGCTTGATGTTTATAGCGTTTCTCGGACTCAATATGTACACCTAATATCGCGCCTCCGAACTCCGAACTCCTAACTCCTAACACGAGAAAACTCTGTACCGTTCGGAGCCGCGCTCACGGCGAAGCCTCACAAGTATGAGAAATGCTATATATGTTTGTACGGTTTTTAATAAGTTAGAAATATTTTTATGAAAATTTCTTTAACAAATAGCTCAAGTAAAACATTGAATTTTACTCCCTATTTATTTTTACTCCCGGCTTTACTCTTGCTACTATTCACTGTTTTTATTCCTGCAATTCAAGCTTTTTCTTTGAGTTTTACTCAATACGATTATGATATTACTCAAGCCCCCCAGTGGGTGGGTTTGGATAATTTTCAAAGATTACTTAAAGATCCGGTATTTTGGTTGACATTAACTAATACCATTTTATATTTGGTTGGTGTTGTTCCTCTCTTGGTTATTTTGCCGTTGCTCTTAGCTATTTTAGTCAACAATAAACTCAAAGGAATCAGTTGGTTTCGCTTAGCTTTTTATGTTCCTGTTGTTATTTCTATGGTTGTGGCTGGAATTGCTTGGAAAGCTTTGTATAGTTCTAATGGCTTGTTTAACCAAATATTAGAAAAAATAGGCTTAAGTGAAGGTATTCCTTGGTTAACCAGTCCAGATTTGGCGATCTGGAGTGTGATGTTAGTGACGATTTGGAAAGGATTGGGCTATTATATGGTTATTTATTTAGCAGGATTACAAGCTATTCCCGAAGAATTGTACGAAGCTGCTGCTATTGATGGTTCCGATGGTTGGCTTAAACATTGGGACATTACTATCCCCTTAATGCGTCCTTATTTATTATTAGTTGCGGTCATCTCTTCTATTGCTGCAACCAAGGTATTTGAAGAGGTTTATATTATGACTCAAGGTGGTCCCTTAAATCGCTCTAAAACCATTGTTTATTATGTTTATGAAAGGGCATTTGAAGATTTGGATATTAATTATGCTTGTACCATAGGACTGATTCTATTTTTAATCATTTTAATTCTTTCCTTTATCAATCTGAAAATTTCTAAGAACCCAACTCTTTAGAAAATCTTAGTTGACAAAGTATTATTAGTTTAATACTTTGCCAATGGGTTTATTTTTTGCTCACAGGAGGAACGGGATCGTAACCACCAGGATGAAACGGATGGCAGCGTAAAATTCGTTTTAAACCCAACCAACTACCTTGTACCGGACCAAATCTCTCAATAGCTTCCAAGGTATATTGAGAACAAGTTGGACGAAAACGACAACTAGGGGGAAACAAAGGAGAAATAAAATTACGATAGCCTTTAATCAGTAAGATTAGAATTTTTTTCATGAATCCTCGCATGGGAAGAAAACGATCAGAAGAGTCCCTTTTTAAACTATAATAAGGGAATTAAGCTATGGAGATCATCAAAGGGTAAGACGATTTATGCCAACCATTGATATCTTGGGGGTTCCTCATGCTTATGAGTTAACGTCTCCATCCTCTAAAAACTCAAACCCTGTTTTAATTTTTATTCATGGCTGGCTCTTGAGCCGTCGATACTGGCATCCTTTGATAGAGCAGTTGTCGGTGGAGTACCCTTGTCTTACCTATGATCTTAGAGGCTTCGGCGATTCTAAACCCTTGAGCGACTCCGTATCAGAAACTTACTCTAGCTCTTCTCCTTACACTTTAGAAGCTTACGCTCAAGATTTAATTATCTTACTGGAAAAATTAAACATTAAAAGAGCTTGGTTGATTGGTCATTCTTTGGGAGGTAGTATTGCCTTATGGGGTGCTGATCTTTGCCCCGAAAAAATACGAGGGGCTATTTGTTTAAATGCGGGAGGAGGCATTTATTTAAAAGAGGAATTTGAGAGATTTCGCTCAGCAGGCCAGCAACTAATTAAGTATCGTCCCCCTTGGTTATCCAATGTTCCTTTGGTTGATATTTTGTTTTCTAGGATGATGGTGGCTAATCCTATTGCCCGACAATGGGGTAAGCAACGAGTCCTAGACTTGGTAAGGGCAGACTCAGAAGCCGCTTTAGGCTCACTCCTAGACTCTACCACGGAGACAGAAGTACATCTATTACCTCAAATTGTCTCTCGTCTGGGACAACCTGTTTATTTTTTTGCGGGGGACAAGGATACAGTGATGGAACCGCAATATGTTAGTTATCTAGCCAGTTTTCACGAACTTTTCAAGTATCAAGGACAAAATGTCATTGAACTTGCCAATTGTGGTCATTTCTCTATGGTAGAACAACCAGAATTATTAGGGGAAAAAATGATCAACATTCTGATAACCCATGAAATCTAAAGGGGACAGGTATTTGAGACTGAGATCGCCTTTGAGATCAGAATCAGAAGAAAAAGATGAGAAATCTGACGAGAGTTTGTTAAATACATTATCATTAATTTAAGGAATCGTTTAGATCATAAGACAATTTAAGTCGTGTTCACTCGTCCCTCCTTGTTGATGGCACTTATTATATCTAAATTTTTTGAATGTTAGACCAGATTCTTGACTCTTCTATGGCCTTTAGTCTAAAAACCCCGATCTTACTATTAATTTTAATCACTCTAGAGGCGGTGCTATCAGCTGATAATGCCATTGCTTTAGCGGCCATCGCCCAAGGGTTAAAAAAGCCAGAATTACAACGTTCAGCCCTTAATCTTGGCTTAGTGGTGGCTTACGTGCTACGAATGTCCTTAATTCTCACAGCTACCTGGGTGGTTAAATTTTGGCAATTTGAACTGTTAGGAGCTATTTATTTACTGTGGTTAGTGTTCAATTATTTTACTTCCCAAGATAATGAAGAAGATAATCATCATGGTCCAGAGTTTGCCTCCCTTTGGCAAGCGATTCCTTTAATTGCCGTTACAGACTTAGCCTTTTCTTTGGATAGTGTTACCACTGCCATTGCTTTAGCTGACGAAATTTGGTTAATTTTGTTAGGAGGAACCATTGGGGTGATTACCCTACGGTTTTTGGCAGAATTATTTATCCGTTGGTTAAACGAGTATACTTATCTTGAGGATGCTGGTTTTATCACCGTTGGTTTTGTGGGATTAAGGTTATTATTCCGGGTGATTAATCCTGAGTTGGTTCCCCCCCAATGGTTAATGATTAGTGCGATCGCTTTAGTCTTTGCTTGGGGTTTTTCTAAACGCAACCCAGACAGCAAAGATGAGGTAAAAATTCCCATTGAACCGATGGAAGATCAAGTTAGTAAAGAACCCGAAAAAATCTCGTCCTAAAAGTGCATAAGCTAACGGTGATGAAGACTACTTAATGAGTGTAGAGAATGAACACAAAACTTAAGGAGTTGCAAAATGTCATTATCAAACGATTTTACTTGTCTGACACTTAGCTTATTGTCATTTGTTGCTTTAGGGGTTCCAGCCAAGGCAACAGACTATCCCGACATTATTGTTAACGGTTCAGTTTCCCAGGAATCCGTTGCTAATCAAGGGGTTATTTTACCTCAATCTACCCCCTTGTTAGTGACCTTTCCCCAAAATACTGTTGTTGATGTGGGACAGGGAGATTCTGCACCGATTATTTTGCCATTAATGCAGGATATTAAGTCTCCTTCGGGAGATATATTGATTCCTGCTAACACTCCTATTAGTTTGAAAGTACAACCTTATGGAGATGGTGCTTTATTGGTGGCAGAATCTATCATTTTGAATAGTCAAATGATTCCTATTAATGCTATCAGTTCTGTGTTACCTGGAAGAACGATTACCGTTAGAACCGCAGAAGAAATGGCCAGACAAGGAAGTAAAGTCTATGGTAACTTAGCCAATGCTCTTGGTGGTGTATTTGATGCTGATATTCCTGATATGCAAAGAGGCAGTTTTGGCGGTGTTGCTTTTGGTATTTTAAAACCCAGATTCCGCACTTCAAAATGTAGTATAAAAAAATACATAGTTTTAAAAAGTCCGAAAATCATACCTGGGCAAGAATATTTCTCTTTTCATTAAATTTTTAGGAAAAATAATCAAATTAAGAAGATTTATACTCATTGAAAACTTAGCAAGACTCAGCACAAACGAAGGAGAGTTTCCTCTTCTCATTTGATATCATTAGACTCTTATTCTTTTATTATTTTTGCTTTATCCAATTCAATTTATAGATAATATCTTTGACAAGATGCAGGTAATAAACTCAATATAAAACGCCTTTCTTCTGTTAAATTGACAATTTGTTTAACTCCGTTTAAAATCACATAATGAATACCTTGAAAACATTGAAATATCCACCTCAAAGTCGGACGCAATGTTACTTTCCCTACTTAATTATTTATTCCTTTTTTGACTCTTTTTAAACAATTTCTTAATTCTCTTTGCCCCAAGTTATAAATCAACAAACACAAAGACATTAAAAATAACATTGTTTCTATTCTTTCTGGTTTTTCAACGAAGAAACTATCAGTAAAAAATAAGGGATCTTTCAAAAATCGAAATCCTCTTTCCGTAGATTGCTGGTTTTTATAAGTTATCAGAATTTCACTAGCTTCTAATTTATTTTCCTCTACTAAGTTAGTTGCTAAAATAAATTTTCCTGCTTCTTTAGTCTTTCTACTTATCTCTTCATCTTTTTTGATGATCAGACTAATCATTTTATAAATCTTTTCCTTTTTTTTCGAGTAAGTTTCAATCAGTTCAACTTCTTTTATTTCCAACAATCTCAATTTTTTATTAATAGCTTTTAATTTATATCGAGCAGCTTGAGGATGTTCAAATTCTTCAGATTGTATTTCTTTAAGAAATTTTTGGGATTTCTTCTCTTCTTGGGAAAGTTGTTTTTCTAGTTTTTCCAAATCACTTTTCTGTCTTTTTTCACTCAAGACTATTAACCAAGTTTGCTTGATTCCACCATAAGTAACAATTTCTTCTTTCCAGGTATAACTTTCTAAATTTAGGTCACTTCTTTTTTCTTTATCTTCATCTTTTACTTCTTCCACCTCTATATTTTGCACTAATTCTTTTGCTTTTTTTATGGTCATTGGAACTCTCGTTATCCATTTTAAATGTTGGATTATTTGGAGATTTTCTTGACCATATAAAGCACTATCACAAACCATGATACTATCAAACTTTATTTGCTTTTTGAATTCTACTAAAACTTTTCCAAATACAGCTTTATCAGATTCATTTCCATCTCCTGCTCTCACAAATAATGGAATATCTCCATCTTGGCTTGTTATTAAATCCAAGACACATTGTTTTAAGTCTGGTCTATGATCCCGAGAATATCCTTTCTTAATAAAAATTGGTCTTTCTTTAATAATTTTTTCTTCTTCCTGTTTCTCTTTATCTTCTTCCCTTTTATATTCTCCATCTAAATGAAATGATGTGGAATCTAAATGGGAGTATTTAAGGTCTATTTTAAATTTTTTAATTACTTCTAAAACTACTTCAATAAAAATATCATTTAGTCCATATTTATATAATTCATCCATTACTCTCCCAATTTTATCATCATTAAGGTAATCAGGTTTAATTCTTTCTCCTAACAATTTCTCAATGGCTTTATCTTGAAAAAACTGACTGAATAAATATAGAGGTCTTGAAACAAATCCTAGTCCATTGATTAAAATAGACTTAACTACTGTACCTGCTGAGATTTTTTCTCTAACATCTATTCCTAATTTATTATTAATTATTTTGACTATTCCTATTTCATCAATTAAACCAGCTACTATCCCTAAATGGTCTAAATTTTTAACTTGTATTTCTTCTAAATAAGACATTTTTCGCTCTTTTTTTACAGAGGAAACAACTTAAACAATTATCCCACTTTTTTGTCTTCAAGAGCTTAAGTAATTATACTTAATCATTGACCCCAGGCTTGTAGTATTTAATGCTACTTTTTGAAGTGCGGAATCTGGGATGTTAAATCGTGAATTAGCCATTGAGTTAACCACGGATCAAATAGGGGAAATTTGGGCTAATCTAATTGAATTAACTGGTCCAGTGACAAAAGTGGTTGGTTATAAGGTTATACTGACTATTAATGCTGATCTGGTGGTGGTAGACACAGAATTTGACGATGGAACCAGCGATCAATTTGTGGTGACGTTCAACAAAAAAGGTGAAATAGTGGGCATTGACTTCCCTAATGTGGAGTCAATCGAAGAAATTGCCGAGATTATGGTTAATTCTGTTGCTATTAATGATTTTGCGAGAGCTAGAGGTTATTTACATCCGGCCTTGAAAACAGAAATTCTCCCCACTCGACTGCAAAGCTCTTGGCAGAATATTCAACGAGAAAGCGGACTGTATGAGCGTATTGAGGAGATAACTGTACGGCCCGGTTCTGGGGTTGATGAGGTGGATCTTGTTGTGGTAGAAGCCAAATTCCAGAAGGGAATTAGACAATTTTTATTCATATTCGATGATAACCGCCGTATTGTTGGGGTTAATCTGGCTGAATAAGTCAGTGAGGTGGGCAATGCCCACCCTACTTGTTTATAAATCAGCAAAAACTTCTTTGGCTGCGGCCAAAGTCTTGTCAATATCCTCTGAGGTATGGGCTAAGGAAGTAAATCCGGCTTCAAACTGAGAAGGAGCTAGATAAATACCTTTTTCTAACATTCCTCTATGAAAACGTCCAAATTTAGCTGTATCAGACTTTTTGGCATCGTCGTAGCTTTTGACGGGGCCTTCGGTGAAGAATAAGCCGAACATTGCCCCAACATAGCCACCACAAACACTATGACCAGCATCTTTGCCTATCTTAATTAAGCCTTCGCTTAACTGTTGGGTAATTTGCTCTAATTGCTGGTAAGTTCCTGGTTTTTGCAGCAATTCTAGGGTTTTTATCCCTGCGGTCATGGCTAAGGGATTACCGGATAGGGTTCCTGCTTGATACATGGGTCCGGCTGGAGCTACCATCGACATGATATCTTGACGGCCACCGTAAGCACCAACGGGTAAACCACCACCGATGACTTTACCCAATGTGGTTAGGTCGGGGGTTACGCCAAATTTTGCTTGGGCCCCACCGTAGGAAATACGGAAACCGGTCATTACTTCATCAAATACTAATAAAGCACCGTTTTCTTGGGTTAATTCCCGTAATCCTGCTAAAAAGCCGCCATCGGGTACAACAAACCCAGAATTGCCCACTACAGGCTCTAAAATGACCCCTGCAATCTGATCGGGATTTTCGGCAAATAGGGCTTTAACTGCTTCTAAATCGTTGTAAGGGGCGGTTAAGGTGTTCGCAGTGGTGGTTTTGGGAACCCCAGGAGAGTCGGGTAAACCAAGGGTAGCGACTCCAGATCCGGCTTTCACCAAGAACATATCTGCGTGGCCGTGGTAACACCCTTCAAATTTAATGATTTTGTCTCGGCCAGTAAAGGCCCGCATTAAGCGCAATACGGACATACAAGCTTCGGTTCCTGAGTTGACAAAGCGGACCATTTCGATGCTAGGAACGGCATCGATGACCATTTCTGCTAAGGTATTCTCTAAGGAACAAGGTGCGCCGAAACTGGTTCCTTTGTCTAAAGAGTTGTGAAGGGCGGCGATAACGTCAGGATGGGCGTGGCCACAAATAGCGGGGCCCCAGGTTCCGACATAATCAATGTATTGGTTGCCGTCTACGTCCCAAATATAAGCCCCTTTGACGTGATCAAAGACGATGGGTTGCCCTCCAACGGACTTAAACGCCCTCACGGGGGAACTTACGCCCCCCGGCATTAATTTCTGTGCCGCAGCGAAAATTTCTTCTGATTTTGTGGTTTTCAATGATGTTGTGGTAACCAACTTAAATCTCCTTATGTTCGTGACGTACTTCTCATCATGCTTCCGTGGGACTCCATAGGGTTGTTTAATTTAAGAGATAATTACAACCATCGTGTGACTGTTTCTATGGACACGGTTAAGCTTTACTTAAATCTTTGATTGAGAATTCGTTATATCTTCCATTGATCCTTATTATACGATGATGGCTGCCTTTTTTATCTTCATGTTGTTCTATTACTGTAAACTTCTAACAATAATGGGTAGTGCTGTAGACTTCATGAGTAGGAAAAAACCGAATAGTGTAAATATTCTATAATTGAAGTCAAACAATCTCTGATCAAGTAAAACAATGACAATTATTCTAGATGATATAAAACCTGAAATCTTAGAAGAGTTACAAAATCAAGCTACTTATCATGGTAGAACTTTAATAGAAGAAATTAAGTTTATTTTAACTAATGAAGTTAAAAAAAATAGAACTAATATTCGTTATAATGCTTGGGGTAAACCTGTAACGAAAGAGTCGATTGAAAATACGATTAATGAAATGAAAGCGTTACGAAAAAACATTGCAATAGATCAAAGTAATATTAGAGAGATGAGAGAACAGGGGAGAAGATTTTGATAGAATTTGTTTTAGATTGTTCAATTTCAATTAGTTGGGTTTTAGTGGATGAAGATGATGATTATGCTAATTCTATTTTAGATTTAATGACAGATGCAACTGCTTTTGTTCCTGAAATTTGGTCATTAGAAGTTGTTAATACTCTATTAGTAGCTGAAAGAAGAAATCGGATGACAATTGAACAAAGTGAACAAGCAATTAAATTATTACAATCTTTACCCATTGTAATTGATACTTTAACGTCATCACAAGCTTTTCAACAAACATTAAAATTAGGAAGAGAACAGAGTTTAGCTTCTTATGATGCTGCTTATTTAGAATTGGCTTTGCGTAAAAATTTACCTTTAGCAACGAATGATAATCGTTTAATTGAAGCGGCAAAACGTTGTCAAGTTAGGTTAATGGAAGTATAGGTAATCGCTGTTTTAATTCTTTGTATATCTTGAGGGTTAATTGAACGGAAATCTTTTTTAACACGCTTATTAAATTCTATTCTGTACAGGCTCACTTTCAACCTCTAATTCATTAAAAAATTCCTCAAATGTCAATTTTTCTTGTTCATTATCATTGATACGTTTATCTGCTTCTTCAATGTCGATTTTGTCTTCTGCTTCTTCTAAGAGTTTGATAAAGAGTTCATAGTCTTTTGCTGGAATCATATAAACTGGTTCTTGTCCAGGTTGTTTAATTTTGATATGCTCTAAATCACAAGCTACATGATTTAGGGTATCAGTAAAATTATTTTCTGCTTCTTTAGAGGATAAAGACCAAATTTTCATATTTAATAGATGATGAATAGAACCTACATAAGATTATATACTATAATTAAAGTTGTAGAATGATTTAGCCTTAAAGGAATATGCAATATCAGGTTTGTATTAAAAAAACAGAAGAAGGATATGCTGTTTGGTGTCCTAGTTTACCTGGATGTGCTTCTCAAGGAATAACAAAAGAGGAAGCTCTTGAGAATATTCAAGATGCAATTATTTCTTATTTAGAAGTTGCCAAAGAACTCAATACTGGAATTGAATCTTGTTATGTAGAAGTAGAATTAAATCATGCCTAATGTTCCTGGAGTTAATCATAAACGAGCCATTAAAGCATTTGAAAAAGCAGGTTTTTCGATTGTTCGACAGGGTAAACATATTACCATGACTGATGGTGAACATATCTTAATCATTCCTAGAGCAAATCCTATTAATGGTTATACAATGGGCGCAATTATTAAAGGTTCAGGAATGACAGTTAAAGAATTTAAGAAGCTTTTATAAACAATAAGTTAAGGAAATTTAATAGTCTATCCAAAAAAAAGAAAGTAACCAGAAAATTTAAGAGTATTTTTATGAAGATCCCCCTAAATCCCCCTTACAAAGGGGGACTTTTGATGATTCTCCTGTTTGTCAAGGGTACTTCTGATAATTCCCCTGTTTGTCAGGAAGACTTCCGATAATTCCCCCCTTTTATAAGGGAGGTTAGGGGGGATCAAACAAGCTATAAGATTACCGAAAGACTTCTGTAATTTGTGTTTTCCATTTGCTGGTAGTATCAATCTTTGTCAAACTCCTTGGTTTGGTGGTGGTGTTGGTATGAATATCGCTTGGCGATTTTTACTCAATCCCGAAAATAAAATTTTCTTTGTGGCTATTGATTTACTTGCGTCTCCTAAAGAGCTATTGAACTTAGCTCGTTAATTAGCTATATTTTTGCTATATTTTTAGATATAGTAAAATCACAATTGATACGATAGATGCGCTCTACTGGTTAGGGCGTATTCTAATGACTTTAAAACTCCGATATGAACAGCAACACTCAACAATCATTAGATAAAGATCAAAAAATTGCTCAAGAAGCATTGAAAAAAGCTTATGCTAGAGAAACGAAAACACTGGTGGCCGAAATTAATCAAAAAGCCAGTCAAATAACTGACATTAACGATATTTGGGCTTTAAGTGACTATTTGAATAGCCAACGCTACAATATTGAAGGTAAGTATGACTTTGGAGAGTCTACATCCGTTTTTGTGTTGGCTCAATTAGTTAAAGAAAAATGGTTAACCCTCGATGAATTAAGCGATTTAACCCCTTCGACAAGAGCCAAAGTTGCTGCTCTGGCAAAGATGTAATAATATTTAATCATCTTAATGTTGCCATTTATCTCTAAATTGTAGAACATCAGGGATGAATGGCAAATAAATAGAAATAAACCCAAGGGAGTCAATATATAGTTTAACTTTTTTGCACAAAACCGAGTATCTTTATTTTAACAGCAACTTAGGTAAAGATTAAAGTTTCACCTGAAAAATTCTGTAATTTGTTCTTTCCAGTTGTTGGTGGTATCAATCTTTTTAACATAACTCATTTCTTCTTCATTAAAGTCTTGAATATTATTTTTTTGTTGCTGCAATAAGTCAGAGGTTGCATCAGAAATATCTCCTTTACGTTTTGAAAGGCGATCACTTAAAATTTCTACAGGGGCATAACAAGATAAAATTGTCAAGAAAATGTTATCTTTTTTAGCTATTTCCATCACAGGTTTTCGCAATTGATGACGATCAAATTTAGCGTCTAATATCAGATTAAATCCTTCTTTAGCAACTATTTCACCCAGTTTAATCAACCTTTCATAAGTTTTTTGGTTCATTTCTTCACTATAAAGTTCACTGTTTCCTGTTTCATCTAAACTCACATTTCCTAAGTGTTTTCTCACAGCATCAGAACGAATTAAAATACCATTAATTTTTTCAGCAATATATTTTGCTACAGTTGTTTTTCCTGATCCTGATAACCCTGACATGATAATAATTTTACCTTGATGTTGTTGGGTATATTTCCAAGCTAAATGATAGTAATTTTTGGCTTCTTGTTGCGCTTTCTGATGATTTTCTTGGGAAATATTAGGATCATCAAGTATCATGGAATTAACTTTTGCTCTAACATAAGCTTGACGGGAAAGATAGACGGGTAAAACTTGTAATCCTTGCCAATCTCCTGTATGTTCTAAATAAGTATTGAGGAAAATATTACTCAAGTCTTGACGGTTTCTTGCATCTAAGTCCATAACAGTAAATGCAACATCACACATAACATCAACATAACGGAATTCCTCGTTAAATTCAATGCGATCGAATAACTGTATTTTATTGTTCCACAGACAAATATTTTTTAAGTGTAAGTCTCCATGACATTCTCTTATTTTATTCTCTTGTTTTCGTTGTCTAAAATAGTCTTGTTTTAGTTTAAAATAGCTATCTGTAAAGTTCTTTGTTTCTTGATATTTTTCTTTAGTTTGAATAATACCAATATATTTATCTGTGATCTCGTAATTCTCATCAATGGATTTTTTGATAACTTCAATGTCACCAAAACTACGAATATAATCATCGGTTTTCGTATTTTTGTGAAACTCTGCTACTATTTTTCCTAACTCTTCTAAATGATGTTTTTCTAATTTTCCTGCTAGAAATAGATTGATAAATAAACTATCTTGAGGAAATTGATTCATCTTGAGAACATAATCTATGATTTCTCCTTCTCCTCCTATTTTTACTTGCTCATTTTGTATAGTAATAGGCAAAACATCTAAATAAATATCAGGGGCGATCGCTTGATTAATAGTCAACTCTTGGTTAAGGAAATGTTGACGTTTTTCCATACTTGAATAGTCTAAAAAGCCAAAATTAACAGGTTTTTTGATCTTATAAGCATAATCTCCTGTTAAGAAAATAGCAGAAATATGGGTTTGAATAACTTTGATAGTAGTTTCTACAACATGGGGATAACTATTGGTGTTTTGTAGTTGTTTAATAAGGTTTGAAAGTTCCATTATTACTCCTAAATATTAATACTAAGATTTAAGTAACTCTAATATGATCAGCAAATTTAAACTCTTGAAGTTGTTTTAATTGTTCAGAAACTTCCTTGAATATTGATAATACTTGTTTAAAAGTTCTATTAACAATTTCTAAGGCGATCGCATCTCCAGAATGACCCCCAATACAAATTTGATTATCAACAACATTACTAATAAGAAGGGTACTGCCCAAGTTAGGATGAACTAAGTCACAGAATAACGCATATAAATCATGAATTGATTGTTCTTCTTCTATCCATTTTTGTAAACAAGTCAGCACATTAACCTGAGAATTTTTGAGAATATTTCCAGGTTTAAGATTATCCAATTCATCAAAATAATCCACCAAAAAATCTCCCCAATCAAATCTATTTCCCATGAGATGTTTTTCTAACCAAGGAATAATAGTTTCTACCTCTTCCGTGGTAACTTTGCCATCTTCTAAGGCCATTTCTACGAGAGGAACCATTTTGCCAGTAACATAATATCTCAGAATAGCAGTATGTTCAATTAAGGATCTCCCAATCAGTCCATATAACAAATAATTTTCTTCATTTAACACTTGAATTAAAGACTTACATAACGTATAATACTTGTTGATATAGACAGTCAAAATTGCCTCTAAATAATGGTCATACAAATTATGACTATCTTTATCGATGGGACTCCACATCAAATTTTTTTCACTTTTTTGGTGTAAAAATTCTGTGATTTCTTCAAAGGTTGCCAAAGAATCAATAAGATCGGGGGCAATTTTTTCACGTATTTTTGTGTTGAATTTAATCATGGTTTGTCGTTTTTCTCCTTCTAAATGAGATACCCCCAACCCCCCTTACTAAGGGGGGCAAGGGAGGATGCGATCGCAGACAAATAAAGTGCCACTTCCCACACAAAAAGGAATAGTAATCAAGTTAATAAAAGGAACACTAATTAACAGTAAACAAATAGCAGCAAACCCTGCACTTGCTGGAAAAGTTTTCCAGACAAGAGCAACTTTTTTTCTAAACTTTAGTCTTCTTCTTTCCAATGCAGCATCAAAAAAGTCTAAACAAATAAGATTTCCTGTCACCGTTAAACCTCCCACAGTAGAAATAATAGCCCCAATTACAGGAAGAAAACTCAAGAAAAAGATTAAGATCCCACAGGATAACATTAACACAATTTTTTTCAGTTCAAATAAAATAGCGCGCCAAATATCTCGAACAATTCCCACTTCTATAATTTCTATATTATCTGTCTTAATTTTCTCTATTTTCTCCGATAAACTCCCATACCAGGATGCAGCTAATAATACCCCAAATTGCACCAAAATAAAACCTGTTAAAATTAATAACAATACACTCAAAATAATTCTAATTAACCAGGCTAAAAATATTACCAGATAATCTAAACCATTCAACCAACTAGGAAGATCAGCTAATAATAGATCAAGACGGTTAAGCAGACTATCTGTTAAGAGTTCAGTAATTTCCCAACCGAAGAAAAATAAACCAATATAGAGAAAAATCCCAACAACAATATTAACTAAAATAGGAACAATAATATAAGATAATAGACTAGGATTAGATACAAAAAGTCCTAATAAACGGAAAGGGTAACTCATTCCTGAAAAAAAAACAAAACCTGTGATAATTTGTAACATAATTATTCTTCATTTTATTTCACAGGGACATTCTTTATTTTACCATTGATTACAGTAGGGTGGGTTAGAGGGCTATAATGCACGGTTATCACAGTAATATAACAATCCGTCGTAACCCACCATTTTAGTTGAAATAATCTACTACCTAATATTTAGTTTATTCTACCACTAATTGAAAGCATCACCATCATCTTTAACGGAATCTAAAATACCTTTAAAGGGGTTTCTTGCTTCATAATCAAGTTTTTGTCCCCATTGCCATAAAACGGTACAGACTCCTAAAATACCTATCCAAATAATAGTAATTTGTTGCCAGTTTAAACCAAACCAATCATAAAAAGCATAAGAAGAATAACCTAAGACAATAGGAAAAGTGCAGAAGAAAGGAAAAGCCAAAATTGCCAGATAGCGACTCTTATCTATTTTATCCTTTGCTCGATACCAAGCTCCTAAACCCACCCCTACTATTCCTCCTATTGCTATGGCTATCCATGTCCCTAATACCGTTTTGATTAATACAATATCTGCTGGTAAATTAAGCACTCTTTGTATAAAGAATGATAAAATTGTTCCAACTATTCCCCAATTATTCCTCCAAATATAATAATTACTGCTAACTCTCTAATAACTATGTCTTGAGGTTTTTCGGTTTTTTCAGTGCTTTTTGCGCCAGAGCTAACTATCGTTGCTATAACTCCTGCTATTACTAATACTGTTACCCCTAAAATCAATAATTCCAATATTCTTATTTTTAGGATAGTTCCTGTCAACATCAGTATAATAATTATTGACAGAAAATTAACGTAAAGTAGTCTTAATGAATCAGAACCTTCTACAGCAACATTATAAAGATTATTAATATTTATATCAGAAGAATCATAAATTAATAAGGAGCGGAATTCTTCTAAAAATGTTATTATCCCCAATAGACTAAAAGTGATAAGAAATTCGGGGTCTAATATTTCTGTAAAACCTTGCAATAAAATTACCCAAAAATACCAAATTAATAAAGATAAAGAAGGAGTAACTATCAAATTTATGATGTTCATGGGATCACGAAACATTATGACAAAGAGTTCTGCCAATGAAATTAAAGAAATCACAAAGCTAATTACTAAAACTATGTAATAATGCCATGATTTTTGAAAATTATAATTAATATCTTTGGCATATAATTTGATCCAATCACGGCGAGTTGGAGTTCGATAATTAATGAGACGATTTAATAGATTTAGCTGTAAACGCTTATTAAGAGAAAATATTTTAAATTGCCAAGTATTAAGACCTTCTGGATCTCCTAAAAGTGTCTTTATCCTCCGTCTGAAAAGTGCTTGTAAGTGAGGGAATCCTCTAGGTTTTACTAGAAGTTCATCAATAAAAAGTCCATCATAATCACGTTCAATATCTACTTTTTTAGGTAGTTTACCTTGCTCAAGAGTTTCAATAGCAGCAATAGGAATAATAATACGAGGATCAACTGGTTTAAAAAATCCAGAAGGGGCATTTTTAATTGATGATACTTTTATTAAATAAGCTAAACGACTGGTAATTATAAACAAAGCAGAGTCAGAATTATTCTCAAAAGGTCGCCAAATATAAGTTAATTCATTTACTGGAGTTTGTTCATTTTTCAATAGATATTGAGACAATTTTTCTTCTACTTCTGGATTTTTTAATAATACACCTAAATGCCAAGCAACATAAATTGCAAAATCTTCATCTTCATCCCATAAAAAAGGCACTAATTTAACAGCAGCATCAGGGGTTCCAATGCGGTAAAGATCATCGATCGCTAATTTTCTTGTTGATTTTATTGGTTTGTCCATTTTTCTAACTCCTCTAGTGCTACATCTCCCATATCCACTAATAAATCACTAATAAAATTAAGACTATTATAATGCTTTCCTAATGCTCTTGCAGCTTTCGGTAAATTGGTTTTTGATAATATTTTTGCTGCTGCTTCTCGCTTTGATAATGGTTCATTTTCATTGTTTAAAATATTAGTTAAAAAGCTAAATAAGGCTTCACCCCTTGGACGAACATCGGCTGCAACCACTGCAAATGCTTTATGAGAGGCTTCATTCTCTAAATTTGACTTTAAACTCTCCAGAATCTCTTTTTCTACCTCTGGTTGGATTTTAGCAGCATCAGCTAAACATTCAAATCCTGTTAATTGATCTTTCTCATAAATTTCTTTAATAACATCAGTGCTATCATTAACTAAACCGCACCATAATTTAACAATTTCCCGCCAACTATCGGGATCAACTTGAAAGCGACTTATTAGAGTTTCTCCTTCTTCTCGCATGGCCAAAGCGGTGAAATATTCTTGTAAAGTTAAATGAGAAAACATATAATTTTCTCCCCCATCTAGTTTCTGTAACATTCCACTTCTTTCCACAATTTCATCAATAATAGGAAGAATATCATTATCTGTGCGACTTAAGCTAGAGAGTTCTTTCTTCACTTCTTCTCGAACGTTTTTCAACGATAAACTTTTCCTATCTTTACCTAATTTATCGGGGTTATTTTGAGCATATAATGCTAACCGTTGCAAAATACTTTTTTTCTCAGATAATCGATAGTTATTATGTTGTTGTAAATAAGGTCTTTCCATATCTCTTAACTCTAATAAGCGATCTGTTACTTTATTATAAAATTCTAGACGAGAATGGGGTAATACAAAAGTAGAATCTATGTAAAGAGAAGCAATTAATGTTAAAATTAATGGGTTTCTTGCCATTTGTAAAATTTGGGGACGTTCTCGCAAAGAAGCAATTAATTGTTCCCTGGAATGATCAGGGGTAAATGATTCTTTCCATGCTCTTAGAAAGCGTCTAATTTGCTCATCATCAAAGTCAACTAAGGTTAAAGTTTGATCAACATTATACTTAAATTGTTCTTGATAAACTGCAACACGACAAGTAATAATCACTCGACATTGATCATATTTTTTCAAAAAATCTTGAATTATTTGTACAACATGAGAATGCTCTTTACTTGCTACTTCATCCAATCCGTCCAATAATAACATCAATTTCCCATTATTTAACTGTTGTTCAACAAAATTATCTGCTTTGGGAAAGTTTCTACGTTCAAATGCTTTAACAATAGCATTTTGTAGTTTTTTAATTGTTAATTCACTATCACTGACTCGATATAATTCTAGAATAATCGGAATAGGTTTATCTGTTAAATAATTAAATCCACCTTCAGCATAATTCAAACTCAAATATTTACATAATAATGTTTTGCCTGAGCCGGGTTCTCCTGTAATCATCAAACGACGATGAGATTGAATGATACTTTTAATATTCAGTAATTCTCTATCCGATGAATTCGCTATTTTTAAAGGTACATAAATATCCTTCATCGGTAGCTTTAACTGATTTCCTGTAAAAATAATTGGTAATAATTGATGATCTTCAATCAGTTTTTTATTATAACGTTTGAGAGCAGTTCCTAACAAGAAAATACTTCCTGCAAATTGTTGATAAATCGCTTCCCAAAGTTTTCCTAATTTTTTACTCGCAGGTTCAATTAAATTCTTTTCAAAAAATCTACCTAAAACAGCACCTATAAATAATAATAAGATGGTGATTATAGCCAAAAAGTAAGGAAATTTATGAGATTCATAATTTAAATCATAAATGGTCAAAATTTTATTATTAGTATAACAATTATATTTTTTATTTTCCTCTCCGAATAAATTATTCAAATCTTCAATATTTCTAGGACTTCCCTCTAAATTTTGTAGATTAAATCTATCAGACTCTGCGTCACTTTTGGCTCTTTCCTGAATGTCATTGGTTAAAGCTTGACATTCAGGAGAAAGTTGTTGAGAATAACTAAAAAGATGAATATCTAACAATAAAAATAAACTAAGAGATAAGATAAACAATTTCAGAAAAGTTATATTTTTGTATTTCATCTTCTTCATAAATATTCTATTTTTAAATAAGGTAATAGGAATGTGTAGCACCTTGCTCACTATAGCACTACGCATTATACTGCTTGACCTTAACAGAGATTCCTCGTACCTCACCAATGACAATATATAAATATATAGCACTAGGGATTATGGTGTTTGAGGTTAAAGAGATTTCTCGTACCTCACCAATGACAGCTAAAGATGCTAACTAGAAGAAACTCATTTTTATACTTCTATAACAATTTACCAATTCACCCAACTGGGTGAACCAGTTGACCGAGGTAACATCAAGATTGTCCACGTTAACGTAAAGGTAAGTTAATTGAATTGGTGTGAACAAGAAAGATTGTGACTACTATCAGCGTTGGACTCCAAGAACGTATAGACGAAGCACTCAAAGAAGCTCGTAAAATCTCTTCTCAAGGCAACACGACACAAGCAGCCGAAGCATGGGACGAAGTAGAAGAACTGTTTGCAGAAGCATCTCATCAACAAAACCACCGTACAAACTTTCAACAATATTGTCAAGAACACCCCGAAGCAGACGAATGCAGAATTTATGATGTTTAATTTTTGAACAATCCTCAATTATTGACTAATCGCCCTATTTAGGGCGTTTTTTCTCTTCTAACTGAAATAAGGAATTTCTCGGCACAAAAACCCCTAAACTTTGAGGAATCACCCGAAAAATAGCAGGGGTTGCTGTGATAATCTCCCCATCTGTGTTAATCTCTTGCTTCTTACGAGTACGAATTTCTATATGTTCCCCTTCTAAGGTTCTTACCCAAGCTAAATTACCATGTTGTCCTTGGGGAAGTCGCCATAAAAGGGGAAACAGTTGCCACCAAGATTTTAATTCTAAACTATATAAATCCAATCTTTGGTCATCAATGGTTGCATCTTCGGCCACTGCCATTCCTCCCCCATAAAACCGTCCATTTCCTACAGCGATCTGAACAGTTTTCACCTTAATTTTTTCCCCATTGATCATGATATGGGCGCGAAAAGAACGGGTTTGACTAATCACTTGTAAAGCAGTGAAAGCATAAGCCAAAATGCCCCAACGACGCTTAGCCCCTTTGGATAATTTTTCGGTGATCCTCACACTCAATCCCAAACTGGCCACATTAAAAAAGTGTTTGCCATTAACCCAACCGAGATCAATATATTTTATGTGTCCCTCTGCAATTACCTGACAGGCTTGAGGAATATTCACAGGAATATTTAGGGTACGGGCGAGATCATTGGCGGTTCCTAAAGGTAAAATCCCTAACGGGAGGTTCATATCCATTAAACTATCAACCACCCCATTAAGGGTTCCGTCCCCTCCTCCCACAATCACTAGATCCACTTTTCGTCCGTGTTTTTGTATGAGTTGGGGTAAATGTTCAGAGGATTTTATGGGAACAACAATTAACTCAAAACCCAAATCGTTGAGAATATCTACCGCTTGGGCAAAATTTCTTTGTCCTTTGCGAGAGTGACGGTTAACTAGAAGAAGGGCCCTTTTTGTCATGATGGGATTCGTATATCAAATCGCTTTTAGGCAGTGGAGTTGTCAAGACCGATAGTTACCCATCAGCTTAGCGTGTTAGCAACATTTTTTCCGACGATTTCCTGATTTAACTTCCCACTGCGATACCCTTCTAAATCAAGAGTGACGTAGATAAAGCCTAATTCTTGCAATTTAGCCACCAATTTGTCTAAATCTGTGGTAGCAACAAATTCTTTAATTTTTTCAGGGGCTAACTCGATTCTCGCTGTGTCCCCCTGCGATCGCACCCGTAAGTTATGATAGCCTAAGTTACGCAGGTAAATTTCCGCACGCCCCACCCGTTGCAATTTTTCGATAGTAATCTCTTCACCGTAGGGAAAACGAGAACTTAAACATGGTTGGGCCGGTTTATCCCACCAGGGTAACCCTAACCCTTGGGAAAGTTGACGGACTTCTAATTTTGTAATTCCCACTTCTGCTAAAGGCGATCGCGCACCTCTTTCTTTAGCCGCTTGAATACCAGGCCGATAGTCTTGTAAGTCATCAGCGTTAAGCCCATCCACAACGTAGGGATAACCTCGTTTTAGAGCCAAGGGTTTGAGGGTATCGTGGAGTTCGCTTTTGCAGAAATAACAACGGTTGACGGGATTAGAGGTATAGTTAGGATTATCCATTTCATGAGTGTTGACCAACTCATGGGAAATACCAATGGTGGCTGCTTGGATTTTTGCGTCTTCTAATTCTTCCGGGAGTAGGGAAGGAGACACCGCCGTTACCCCTAAGGCGCGATCGCCCAAGACATCATAAGCGACTTTAGCAACTAATGTACTATCAATTCCTCCAGAATAGGCAATCAATGCCCTTTCCATTTGTTTAAATATTGTTTGTAATTGGGTTAATTTATCCGTCAGCATTTTATCTTAAGAAAATCTTTATAAACTCTAACTATTATCTTAGCAAATAGGGTTAGGGTTGGGTTGACTTAATTTAAGGGGTAATTCTAAGGTAAAACAACTCCCTTTACCATATTCTGAGGTTAAGGTAAGCTCCCCTTCATGTAGTTGAGCTAATTTCCTAGATAAAGCTAACCCTAACCCTGTTCCTTTGTGTTGGCGACTCAGTTTACTATGAATTTGTTGGAAGGGTTGAAATAGTTTCTTTTGATCTTCTTCTTTAATGCCAATTCCTGTATCTATAACGCAGAACTTAAGCCAATTGTCAACCTTTTCCACCTGTAAAGTAACTGAAGCTTCTTCAGTAAATTTAATGGCATTAGACATCAAATTAATCAGAATTTGTTTTATTTTTCGTTGATCAACCGTACAAAAATCAACTTGCTCACTTACCTTTAAAATTATGTCTATATTTTGTTCATCTGCTTTTGGTTGAATTATGGATATTGTCGCTAAACAAATATCTTCAACAGTAACGTTTTCTAGAAATAATTCTTCTTTATCTGCTTCAATTTTTGAGAGATCCAAAAAGTCATTAACCAAGGCTAATAAATGCTCTCCTGATACCCTAATCCCATTTACATACTCTTTTTGCTTTTCATTTAGGGGTCCGTAAAGTTCTTGTTTTAACATCTTAGATAAACCTAAAATGCCAGCTAGGGGAGTTCTTAATTCGTGACTAACATGGGAAAAATAATCACTTTTGTTATTCTTAGAAGATTTCAGTTGTTTATTCTCTAATTCTATTTTTTTATTCTCTCTTGGTATTTAATTTGCTGAATAGCTATAGCAATTTGATCAATAATAGTCTCTAAACTATCTATCTCTTCACAATTAAAAATTCTATCAGATTGATCATTCTGTAAGATTAAATAACCAAAAAAGTTATGACTCACATATAGGGGTAAACTCAAGATACAGCAATGCAAATCCTCATTACTTCTTATTTCTTCGCAGTAGGAAACCTTTCGATAGTCGTTAACGATAACGTTTTCTTGAGAAAATTGATAAACTTGATGTTCTTTGCTAGAACTGGCTAAGGTAAACCATTGCTGATCGATAAAACTTTCTAACCAACTTCTATCATTACTCCCCCAAGTGCCGTAAATTTGGGAAACCGATGATTGTATCTTTAACAAAACTACATTATCAACCTGGTATGTTTCCCCTATGATTGCTAAAACTTGGGCAATTTTTACTTGAGGATCAATATCAGAGTTTAAAAGACAATAAATCTGCCTAATTAGGTTTTTTGACCAGTTTTGGTGATATATGCTTTTAGGCATTTTTGTCTCTTGCTGGAAAATCTGTGAATCTTGATTGGTCAAGGTATTCATCAGGTTGTTACCCTCTTAAAGGAGTCGGACACATTGGCAGTCAACTACTAAGTAAAAGTACGGGGTATTGTCAAGGGTGTTTTTTTGACATACTCCACTCCCTGAAGTGAGTGGATCCTCCAAACATCACTAGTCTGGATTACTGGCTCATCCAGACCGCTTAACTATCTCCACTCTCGCAGTAGCTAGTCATAGGCGGGGCTGTCCCCAGTCGTTTAGGTGGTTGGCCTCAGTTTTCGGATGCCCGACCATACTGTTTATTGAGAATTTGGGTTTATTTGAACTTTGGTACTACTGTCGTTTCCCTAGCTGTTTTTGCTGTGCTTTCGCCACCACAGGTTCTTAGTTTTGACCTTCTCGGAACGCTTTGCCTCTAGAATTTTCTAGCCTACGCAGTAGGGGGTCGGGTATTTCAACCAAGGACATTCTACCATAAATTTCGCTTACTGTACGCCGTAAACGGCGGGGCTTTCAACCCCTAATTTTTCGGTAATAATTTTTAACAGGGAAACCTTGATTAATGACCGACTAGGTAGGCATGATACACCACTCTACTTAATTAGAGAGGTTGACATACTCCCCCGTTAAACTGCGTCTTCCACGGGGGATTCTTTCCACATCACTGCTAGAAATTCCTTGCTCAACGAGACGGCTTAAATTCTCAATGTTGCCATTAAGAATCCAGAGGTCGGACTCTCCCAAGGCGTTCGGGTACACCAGTTGCTCTACTTGGGGAGACCCCAAGACCGCACTGGCTCCGGTTTCTGTATGCCCTACAGTACCGTTGAGATGTTCTCCCAAATATTTCAACCCCTTCTTAAGAATATTTATTGCTGCGTTATGATCCCTATCTAAGACTGTTTTACAGTTAGGACATTGATGAGTTCTGGTACTTAATGATTTCTGAACTCTTGTGCCACAAACCGAACAATCTTGACTGGTGAAATCGGGCGGCACAGCAACACAAACGATGCGATAAATCTTGGCAAAATAATTCAACCATTCAGTGAATTGATACCAAGAAGCATCACTAATTGACTTAGAAAGTTTACGGTTCTTTACCAAGTTTCTAACTTTTAAAGCCTCATAGACTACCAAATCATTAGATTGGACTAACGCCAAAGCATCCTTAATTGCTTTGTCTTTACGCTGTCTTGATACTTTAAGATGAAGCTTGGCAACTTTTACCCGTTGCTTGTGGTAGTTGTTAGACTGTTTGGCCCTTTACGGAAACGTTTTGATAATCGTCTTTGTGCCTTTTTAAGACGCTTTTCTGATTTCCTTAAATAGCGTGGATTATCAACAGTATTGCCCTGAGCATCAGTATAAAACTCTTTTAAGCCTAGATCAATTCCTGTTACTTGTCCCGTTGGTTCATGGTTTTGTTGACGTTCTACATCAATTAGAAACTGGCAATAATAACCGTCAGCACGTCTCACAACTCTTACCCGTCTAATCTGTTGTTCTGAATAATAAACTAACGTTCTCTGACTACACCATAAATCAAATTCTCCGGCTTTAAAACCATCACTGAATTTAATTTTACGTCTGTCATCGGATAGCTTGTATCCTGTTAGTTTATACTCAACAGAACGACTGTATTTTTTAAACTTAGGAAATCCTTTCTTCCCTGATATCTTGGCACGACAATTCTGGTAGAACCTGTTAATTGATTGCCATGCCCTATCAGCAGCGGATTGACGGGCTTGAGAGTTTAATAAATTTACCCAAGGTGTGTCTTGATTTTTAGCTAATGTAGAGCAAAGTTTTTGGAGGTCATTACGGGTTATCCCCTTATTATCCATCCAATAACGAACGCAGGTATTACGCACAAACTGGGATGTCCTAATGGCTTCATCTAGTTTCTGGTATTGCTGTGGTGTTCCGTTTTCAAGTTTAGCTTCTACAACTAGCATTTATTAACCTTCGACCTCGGATAAATTAATTATAACATATTTTACCTAAAAACGCGCTTAATTAAAATCGATGCTTTGCGTTAATTTATTGGTCGGATTTCATCCCCCGCTAATTTTGGTGAGTATTTAGCTCGAAAAATGTAGCGGGGGCATTCATCCGACATTTTAGGTAATCTACGATTCCGCGAAATTACTTCTCCAAAAATAGGAAGAAAACCTCCTATTTTTGCCAATTCAATTTTATGCAGGATCTGGCATTTCTAATGCCTCCTTGGCCTTCAGTAAAGCATCACGATAATTATAGCTTGCTTCTACGATCGCCCCTCTTTGTTGAGCATCCAGAGAACTATAAGGGGCAGCTGCAACTTTTCCAGGTGTGAAGAAAGGTTTAATGGTTTCCATACAAGCTTGATAAGCAGCTTCTACTTCATCGCTAATAGCTTTATCAAGAACCATTTTATAAGGTTCAAATTGACTATGAATACCAATCCAATTATGTTTGAAAATTAACAGGCTTTGATCGGACCAAGTTTCCTCTTCACTAGATATTTTTTTCGCAGGAACTTCTGTGGTCAAACTCAACATTCCATTAAAATTAAGAGAAGCATTAAAGTTATTAATATCATTCAGCTTTACTCTTAAAGATTTAACACTATCGATCAATTCTTCTCCATAAGGAATGGCTGAAGCTAAGTCCTCATCCCGATATATAAAGGCTTCAATTTTATGAAAACCTTTAAACTCATCGGAGTTTTCCCCATCGTCAAACGAATAAGGACGAGCATCAATATCTGAGTCTTCTTGTTCAAAACTCCCTGCATAAACTTCGATTTCTTCGTAGGGAGGACGGGCGTTAACATAAGCCATTTTCGCCTTGGATAAATCCCCCGTTTTTAGGGCAGATAATTAAGTCTTCTACTAGGGGAAGTTGCTCATCAACTCGTTCACGAAAATAATCGACTCCAGCGATTACTTGAGGATGATAATCAGGGGTTTGAGCCGTTAAATATCCGGCACACAACAAGGAGCAGGTTACTAATGCTATAATCAGAAAACGTAGGTTGTTTTTCATAAATATTTACTCCCAATATAATAGTTTTATAGCATTATAAAATAGTAAAGATATTTAAGGTAAAAATTTAAGATGTTTTTAAAAATCTAGTCAACTTCTTCCACACACAAAGCATCAGCTTCGGGTTTACTTAATCGTATTAAATTTTCTTCAACTTCTAAGAGAATTGGCCAATTTTTTGAAGCTTGGCGAATTAGGATAAACTGTGTTCCTGGTGTTAATCCCATAGACAATAGTTTACCTTGATAACCTTTGAAAACCTTGTCATATCCTACGATATAACCTATGGCCCCAATTGGTAGTTCTCTTAAATAAGTTTTGACAATTTGTTGCATTGTTTTCCTTGAAAAAGTGTTGGATTTTTTTGTGTAGGGATAATTAGTTAATTATCCCTAACGAGGAGATTTATTAAGATACTTTCTGATATTAACTAGAATTCATCATTAACTCCTCTCCTAATGGTTTAAAAGGTAAATGTTGTACGAATTGTCCCGATAACTAAAGCATCGTTCCTGTCATCAAATTCAGGTTCTGTGATGACGATAATGCCAGGAGTAATCGCGATATTATCGTTAAGAGGGTATTCGTAGATCGCCTCAATATGAAAAGAACTATGTTCATCGGTTTTTCTAAAATTGTCGGGTAAGTTAATATTCGCGTCAGAAACCCAAGGTTCCATCCCGATAATAATAGCCCCGGTATCTCCTTCTTTAAAAGCATCAGGAAAAGCTAAAGTAACGGCCCAATTCCAAATATCTAATTGACCCCTTTGGATAACATCATCATCGGGACCGATATCGATCGCACCGAGGGTTCTGGTAGTTGTAAAACCGCCCCAACCACCGATGACAAACTTATCCCAAACACGCCAAGTAAATTCTCCCCCGTAGGAATTATTGACCGTATTAACAGAGGCTTCAAAATCTTCAAATTCTTCTTCGATAAAGGTTTGAAAATTAGAACGACGAGTACCAGTTCCGGAGTCGAGATTATTGTAACCATGAACATAGGTAAAGGCTACTTTAAAGTTGTCACTGGGTTCGTAGGCAAACTGTCCAATCAACCCATAGGGCCCATTAAACATACCTGCACCCAAGGCCGGATCATTACCATCGGTGGCTAAATAACCCCCACTCCATTCAAATACCTCGAAAAGACGACCTTGGAAGCCAATACCAGGGCCTTCACCCATATAATAAAGAGGATTACGACTACCAAAGGAAGAAATCGCCCCGGAAGCTCCGTCCCCGTCGAGGAAGTTGACAGTGGGAACAAAGTCATCAAAAGCTCCACCCACCGGTTCAATGAACATTCTCACGTTTTCGGCGAGATCAAACTCGTAAATAATCAGTTCGATGGCCAGATCGCTATCATCCGGTTGGGAAAAGCCTAATTCCCCTTCAAAAGTACCTGTGATGTCAGAATAGGCGGGTACAGTCCCTGTTGCGAGACGGGTATAGAGTAAGTCATTGCCATCAAAGGTGGTATTGAGTTCTAACCGTCCCCTGTAACCAAAGTTATTCACCTTGTTGATCTCTTCGGTTCCTCCGTTTTTATCCCCACTGGCGATGCCAGTCAAACCAACCACAAACTCTCCACTGAGGACGGTGGTGGTGGAAAACTGGTGATCTTCTAGGAAAGCAACTCTTGATTCTAAATTATCCACCCTCGCTTTCAAGGCGATTAATTCTTGTTCAAATTCTTGGGCCAAGCGTTTCAACTTTTCGATATCTTCCCGTAAAACGGCAACATTTTCCTGAATTAACCGTTCTATGGTGTTCATACAGGCATTTAAACCGGCGGCGAACTCGTAACGAGATAAAGCGCGGTTGCCCCGGAAGGTGCGATCGGGATAACCAACAATACACCCATAGCGTTCCACCAGTCCCCGTAAGGCTTCGTAAGCCCATTCTGTGGGGGAAATGTCTTGTAACTCAGATACGCTGGTGACTTGAGACATGGAACTTTGGCGACGACTACGCGAGTTCAAAAAGCCATCCCGAGACTGTCTTAAACGAAGATCCCGATCAATTTTGGGTAACTGAGGCAAGGGAGATGTCTCTCCCTTTTCTAAAGACACAGTGCCTTGACGACGGAGAAACTGTCCACCAGACTCTCTTAAAGATAAGTTTTGCTCAGGTAAAGCCTGACTGGCAGACGCAGAAGACAGAATCATTTCTAAGACTAGGATTACATTATTAACAGAAACAAAGCGATTCATCATTCAATTCCTAACACTAATCAAAAAGTGATAATTTCTCATTATATTTACTTTCCTTCTATAGGGTGGATCGGCACTGGGATACCAGAAGATATGATCTATCCTATATTGCCCAACCCTTTCCATTTAGGACCGGCTAAGTCTTCATAAGTGGATAATTCTTCCGGTTTCACCTTATCTTGATTGTACATGATGACCCTTGCCCGTCTGGTGAAACCAAACCAAAGACCATTGGGATCTCGTAAGGATGCAGGAATTCTTTCCTCTAATATAGCCGAACTGGTGGGGGCAAAAATTGCTGCATCTTCAGCCCGCCACAGTCTGGCAACATCCACTGTCATGAATACGTCCGCTTGGGTGTTTTCTCCTTCGCTTTTAATCCGTTCGATTAGTTCATCTGCCTTACCCTCTACCAGGTTAACTTTAATACCAGTTTCTTTGGTAAACCCGTTATATAGTTCTGTATCGGTGTTGTAGTGACGAGAAGAGTAGAGGTTAACCTCCCCTGTTGTTGGAGTTGCAGGGGGGCTAGAAGGATTATCCGAGGCATTATTATTATTATTGTTATTGTTGCCACAACTGGTCACCAGTTGGCTAACTCCCACAACGGTTACTGCCGTACTACCACTTAAAAATATTCGTCTTGATAATTTATTCACGATAACTAGACTATGGTTAAGATAGATTTTTATTATTCATCTCACGTATTCTAGCACTATTGAAAATTATTATTGATAATCAAATAAAAAGTTTTCCTTAAGGGTAGGTGTAGGTGACTGGGGGACGGGGTGACTGGGTGACTGGGTGACGGGGTGACAATATGAAACCCACGATTTTCAGCCGTGGGAGTGTAAGAGTTATTCCGGCAAAATGTTAGTCTGGGATACTTTCTGATTCTAGGGGATGTTTTTCTATGGGAGTTAGTTGTTGACGAACATCATCAATAGCGTGATTGAGTTGAGCGATTTTGTCTTCTAAGCGATTACGAGCCATTTCGATACTTTCTTCAGAGTCCAGTTTTTCTCGTTTATCTGATTGAAATAATGAGGATTCTTGTTCTTCTTCATTATTATCAAGACGAGACGCAACCACCGCTCCGATAATTCCCCCAACAATTCCTCCAACGATTGTTCCGGTTAAAAATCCGCCTGTAAATCCATCTCGTTGACTCATAAGAATTGACCTCAATATTAAGTGATTATGGCTAATTTTCTGGAGATTAATGTTCATTAAATACTAAGTTCCAAAAGAGCGATCTCCGGCATCTCCTAAACCGGGAACAATGTAACCTTTGTCATTAATCCCTTCATCAATAATAGCGGTATAGATGTTCAAATCGGGATAATGTGTATTTAATTGTTGCAGTGCAGGGGGGGCTGCTACCACGGAAATAATGCGGACTAGGCTAATATCAGCCTCCCGTTGGCTAATTTCCTTCATAGCGGTCATAATTGACCCCCCAGTGGCTAACATGGGTTCTAAGACAATAATTTGCGTCTTAGGGGCAAATTTTTGTGGCAATTTGTTGAGATAGCAACTATTTTCCAAAGTTTCCTCATCTCGGGCTAAACCTAGATGATAAATAGAAGCCACTGGAAGCAAGGTTTGGGCCCCATCCAATAAGGAAAGTCCGGCACGTAAAATAGGAATCACGGCAATGGGGACTTCAGGATTGATCAGAGTAGCATTACAAGGGGCCAGAGGACTGTTAACAGTAGTTTCTACAGTAGGAAACCAGTAACGGGTTGCTTCGTAGGTTAACCACCGCCCTAACTCGCTCATAGCGGTTTTAAACAACACTCCAGGGGTGTTGACATCACGGGCCACACCTAACCAATGTTTAATTAGAGGATGATCAGGAACGTAAACTCGAAGTTGAGGAGGCATGACTTTTCCAGTGAACAGTTACCACTTATCCATTGTCCATTGTCCATTGTCCATTGTCCATTACCCTTGGGATAATGCTTGTATACGATTTTGGGCTAATTCAAAGCTAGGCTCAATTTCAAGGGCTTTTTGATAACTTTCTATAGCATCCGATGGCCGCCCCATTAGTTCTAAGGCACTCCCCCGATTGTACCAAGCTTGGTAATAGTTAGGTTGAAGGGTGAGAACTTGATCCCAACAGGCGATGGCCTCTGTCCATTGCTGCAAATTATATAAAACCTGGCCTTTACCGTTGAGGGCTTCTATATCCTGGCTATTAAGGGCTAAGACTCGATCAAAACTAGCGATCGCTTCTTCTAGTTGTCCGATGGTTCCCAAAGCACTGCCTCGGTAATGCCAAGCAATGGCAAAATTGGGATTGATAGCCAAAGCTTGATCCCAGAGAGCGATCGCAGCTTCTAAGTCCCCCAAGTTAGCTTGTTCAACCCCTTGATTAAAGTAGGTTTCCACGGTTTCTACAGTCTCAGGAGAGGGTTGAGGGGTAGTAGCTGCAGGTTGTTGGGCTTCTACTGTCTCAGGAGAGGGTTGAGAGGTAGTATCTTGCGGTTGTTGGGCTTCTACAGTCTCAGGAGGAAGTTGAGGGGTAGTATCTTGCAGTTGTTGGGCTTCAAAATGACTAATTAAAGCATCTACGAGGGTTTGGGGATCGGTGGAATCAACACCTAATTGTTGAGAGACTTGCTTCGCTAGTTCTGGATCTTGTTGTAATCTGACGGTTAATTCTTCGATGGTTAGGGTTTCGGTTTGGGCCGGTTGAGAAGGAGCAGGAGGAGGATTTTTTTCTAAACTTTCTTCAAGGGTAGGAGTCTTAATTTCTCTTCTTACCACATCCGTAAGTCTTGTATCCGGTCCTGCGTATTCCCACACCGCGCTACTTGCTTCTTTACTGTAGAGTTTTCTGCCAATTTCGTAAGCTGTTTTACCGATGGGCTCTATCTTTTGAAAGGACTGAGCTAACTCTCCTAAGCGCATCATTCTCGCTGCCAGTTGTAAGTTAGGGGCAGCTGAAGAGGCCGCTTTTTCTCCAAAACGCTCCAACCAAGCTACCCAGAGTTTGGCTTTGCCTCTTTCTCCCAAATCTTCAAAATATTTGAGAATGCGCCCCTCGTGCCATCCGTGGGCGACTCCATCCAGGAGTTGGCTAAACAAAAATTCATATTCTGTGTCGCTTAGGGGCTGTTGCGAGGCGTTTTTGTCATCTCTTCCTAAAGGAGAAGATGAACCAAATACCTGAGCAAAAAATTGTTGTATCCACTGCCAGAAGCGTTTTAGTAAACCCTGCATACTCAATATTGATAGACTTGGACGGTTGAGAGACAATATTTATTATAATGATCCTCAATTATTCTATCTTAAGTGTTACCAGAGGACTCCCGTTAAATTTCTCCCGAAAAAAATACCCACAGAAATCTTTAGTCCTGAACTCGCGAAGGATCAGAGGAGACGAATTTTTGCCAACAAAAAAACTGACGGGGGAGTGTCAAATTAATTTGTCAGCAATTGTCAATTCGGATATTTTAGCTCTGAAGTCTAATTTTCAAGCAGTTCCCTGTTTGAATTGACCTTGTTTTTTATATTGTAAAATACTATCTAAGTTATCTAATATTATTAAACAGCGATACTTTCTTAAATAATGTAATATACCCCTTTCCTTAAATTCCTTAGATTGATTGTCACTAAAAAAAGTTTCTAAGTCTTCTAAAAGAAAATTATAAGGAGGTGCGTTATTAAGCGATCGCCAGATTAAATAATCAAAATAATCTTGAATTTGTTTCCCTAATTTAATCCCTAAAACTGTTTTTCCAATTCCTCCCATTCCCAAAATTTGGACAACACGACATTTATCTGTAATGATCCATTGGTTTAATTCTTTTGGAGTTGATGGGAAAAAGGCATTACGCCCTAACCAAAGATTAAAGTTAGCCAAAGAACTAGCTTTAAAAGGGTACAAAGCAAAGGCACTCCGACGGGTTTGGATTCCCAAGCCCGGAAGAGATGAAAAACGTGGACTAGGCATCCCTACCATGAAAGATAGAGCAATGCAAGCTTTGGTTAAATCAGCCCTTGAGCCATACTGGGAAGCCCAATTCGAGGGAACATAGACATGGTTTTCGTCCAGGCAGAAGCGTGCATGACGCAATTGGCATGATATACACAGCCATCAACAAAAAGGCAAAATATGTCCTTGATGCCGACATAGCTAAATGCTTCGACAAGATTAACCATGATTACCTACTGTCTAAAGTAGATTGTCCATATAACATCAAAAGAATCATTAAACAATGGTTGGAATGCGGTGTAATGGACAACGGCATATTTGAGGAAACTGATGCAGGTACACCTCAAGGCGGTGTAATAAGCCCACTATTGGCTAACATTGCACTACATGGAATGATTAACGACATAGAAAACCACTTCCCTCGCAAAAAACGCAGGGAAGATGGTAGTCTAAATGAGGGTTATAAACCTAGAATCATTCGCTATGCCGATGATTTCGTAGTTCTCCACGAAGACTACGACATTATTCTACAATGTAAAAAACTGATTGCACAATGGTTAGAACAAGTCGGACTGGAACTTAAACCAGAAAAGACCTCCATTAGACATACTTTAAAAAGTATCAAACATGATGGAAAAACCATTAACCCAGGTTTTGATTTTCTTGGATTCAATATACGGTCATACCCTGTTGGAAAACACCACTCTGGAAAAACAGGAGGGCGAAATTCCACAATAATTGGATTCAAAACAATAATTAAACCAAGCAAGAAGAAAATACTAGCTCATCATGAGGCAATCAAAGAGGCCATAAAAGCCAATAAGAAAGCCCCACAAGCAGCATTAATCGTCAGATTAAATCCCATAATCCGAGGATGGTGTAATTATTACCGAACTGTAGCAAGTAAGGAAACATTCTCATCTGAGGACGCAGTAGTATGGAACATGCTTAGAGCCTGGACAGTTAGCAGGAAAAAGAGAAAGACACCATTAATAGATGCCCTCAGAAAATATTTCTCACACGGAAAACACGGAATATGGACGTTCCAAACAAAAGGGGCAGTCCTTTACTATCACGCCGAAACGGAAATTAAGAGACATCAACTGGTCAAGTCTGAATCATCACCCTATGACGGAAACTGGACTTATGGTCGTAAAAGACGGGGTACACATACTGGGACACCAACTAGAGTCGCAAAACTCTTAAAGAAACAAAAAGGTATATGCCCTCAATGTAAGCAACACTTTACACCTGAAGACTTGATAGAAGTTGACCACATTATCCCGAAATCGAAAGGTGGTTTGGATACATACAACAATCTCCAAGCCCTACATCGTCACTGTCATGATGCCAAAAGCAGAAATGATTATCTCTATGATTGGCACTTATAATGGCTATGAATGGAAAGACGACGTATTAACAGTACCCATGACAAGGGACTAATTGCCGAAAGCCGTATGAGGTGAAAGTCTCACGTACGGTTTGGAATAGGAGGAGAGGAAGGCGACTTCCTTTTCGACCCTTAATTTCTTGACTATAGCAAAGCAGAAGGCGACAAAATTGCTATTTTTGGTCATACGGTAGAAGCAACAGTTTCCCATATTGACAGCGATAATAATGGTAGTATTGACTATTCTTTGATTGACTTAATTAGTAATCAAGGGGGTGCAGGGGCCCATGATAGTGATTTAGTTGGCAGTATTGCAGTTTATGGCGATATTGTTAATCAATCCGATTTAACAGTGGATAAGACCGTTTTCTATGGTGCTTATGAGTCTATTTCGGTTGTTTAGACTGTAGTTTGTAGGGTGGGCAACTGTTAATCTAAACCGAATTATAACAATATTCAGAGTTAGGGCTTCCCAATTATGAGAGGATCAATTAAACCCTGCTTCTTGTAATTTTTCTATGACAAGTCCTTCTCTTACGCTACTACGACAAATACAAGTCTTAGATCCTGTGGCCAATAGCACCATGACTAATGATGTGTTATTGGGTTCAAGTCTAATTCAAGCGATAGACTCCCATCTTGATAATATTCCTCCAGACACTAATATTGTGGACGGAAAAGGCTTAATTCTTGCCCCAGGATTGATGGATCTTTATAGTTACAGTGGAGAGCCTGGCCATGAAGACAGAGAAACTCTAGATAGTTTAGCTGCTTCTGCTATTGCTGGAGGATTTACCCGTGTAGCTATTCTCCCCCAAACCCAACCCTCGATTGATAATTTAGCCACTCTTAGCCACTTAAAACAGCGTACAGCGTCTATTTCAGGGGTAAAATTCGATTTTTGGGGAACTTTCACCCATCAAGGCAAAGGCGAACAAATCACAGAATTAGGGGAACTGGCACAAGGGGGTATTATTGGCTTTACAGATAATCAAGGGATTGAAAATTTAGCACTGCTCAGACGAGTCTTAGAATATCTTAAACCCCTGAAAAAACCTTTAGCTCTGGTGGCGGAGTTTCCTTCCCTCAAAGGCAGTGGAGTGATGCGAGAAGGGTATTTTTCCACCACTTACGGACTTACGGGAAACCCTGCTATGACGGAGGCCACAGCAGTAGCAACTATTTTAGAAATGGTGGCCGCTATGGAAACCCCTGTGCATTTAATGCGTATTTCTACCCGTCGTGCGGTGGAATTAATCGCCTGGGGCAAAGCTAGGGGTATTCCCATCACTGCTAGTACCACCTGGATGCACCTCTTATTAGATAGTGAAAATATTGCCAGTTATAATCCTAATTTACGCCTAGATCCCCCTTTGGGCAACCCAGAAGACCGTTTAGCCTTAATCGAAGGCATTTCTCAGGGTATTATTGATGCCATCGCCGTCGATCATCGGGGTTATACTTATGAGGAAAAAACCGTTCCTTTCGCGGAAGCTCCTCCAGGGGCGATCGGATTACAATTAGCATTACCTTTATTGTGGCAAACTTTAGTAGAAACAGGAACTTTGTCCCCCTTACAATTATGGAAAGCTTTAAGTAGTAATCCCAGAAAATGTTTAGGGCAAACTGTCCACCCCGTTAAAGCTGGCCATCCTTCAGAGTTGATTGTTTTTGCCCCTCAAAAAACCTGGACTCCTACTCCATCTACTCTCAAATCTTTGAATTATAACACCCCCTGGTTAGGTCAAGAAATTAAGGGACAAGTAATAGCAATTTAGAACTTAATTTAGTTTAAATCCTATAGCAATTTTGAGAAGTTTAAAGAGATTCCTCGTACCTCGGAATGACAATTATTAACTGTTAACTGTTAATTGTTAATTGTTAACTGTCCATTAAATTCCTAACCATTGACTAATTGCACCGGGTACAGGTAATAAGATTACTATTAATAAGCCTAAACAAAATAGCCCAATAAAATCCCTAATGTCATCTAATTCTGTAACATAATTAAGTGCCGGTTGATCCATAATTGGCATTAACCACAGAAGAATTGCCCAGATTAAAAATTCTGGTCTACTCATGGCTAAAACTAACATGAAAATTCGAGTTAATTGACCGATAACAATGGCAGTTTTTTGGCCAAACATAGCATGAACCATGTGACCCCCATCTAACTGTCCCACTGGCATTAAGTTGAGTGCTGTCACTATTAATCCGATATATCCAGCCACGGCTAAAGGATGAAGATGAAGGGCTTTTCCTGCTACAAAGCTACTGCCTAAAACCAGTTTAACTAAAATAGCAAACAGAAAAGAAAAACGAGGATCAAGGGCTTCGACATTCAGTAAAGAAGCACTTTCAACCGTAGGTAGAGGCACAATGTCTGATAGAGAAATTCCCCATATTAGTAAGGGAATGGTAACAATAAAACCCCCCAAAGGACCGGCAACTGCCACATCAAATAAGGCTTTTCGGTGAGGGACTGGAGCTTTCATTTGAATAAAGGCTCCAAAAGTTCCCAGGAAAAAAGGAATAGGTATAAAATAGGGTAAAGTTGTGGCAATTTTGTAGCGAACAGCAGTAAAATAATGGCTCAATTCGTGAATTCCTAAAATGGTAATCAAGCCTAAACTATAGGGCAGTCCTTTTAATAACAGACTAGGATCTGTATTAAGGGTTTCTTGGGCAACCCCAACAATGGCAACTGTACCAATAATAGTAGTAGTTAATAGGGTGAGCAATAATAATGTTAAAGCAAATACAGGTCGTTTTAATTTTTCTTCGTCGCTATTTTTTTCGCTTTCATTTTTTGACCAGGGGTTAGGCACTAAAGCAAAAAAGGGCTTTTCCTGTAATCCTTCTTGAAAGAGAATTAAGAAGCGATCGCCAAATACTTTCTCAATATTTTTCTTAATGGATTTATAGGCTTTTTCTGGGGCGGTGCGGAGTTTTCCTCGACAAAGAATCCCTTGGGGACGATAATCTACATTCTGTAGGTAATAGACTTCCCAAGGAAAACAATCTCGCAAAGACTTCTCTTCTGTGGCTGTAATTGGCCTAATCTTCTCGCTGTCTTGAGGAGGTTGTTCTATGTTTTCTAGTTTTGGCTGTGAGTTTTGAACCGTTTCTTTGGGTTGATCGGAGGAAGAGATTTTTCCCAGTCGAATTAACCAGACATAGAGGGTAAAACCAATCACCAAAGGGATGATGATTATCGGAAGAGGTATCTGTTGATCCTCCCCATTAATTTCATACCAGATCGTCCAGACTACCGCTGGCATCATCATCACTAACCAAATAATCCAGAGGGGTGTGCGAGTAATAGGGGCAACGGTTTTCTGGGCAAGATAGTATGTAAATGCGCCTAAAAGAAATAATAGTAACCAATTCATATTGACAGTTGAACTTGATGTTAAGGATGGTTCTTTCTAGGGATAATTAACCAATTGAGCAATAATACAGCAATAGCCCCATATCTATATTGTAAGCAAGTTGTCCCCAGAAATGAATTTAAACACTATTAAAAGTCCTAAACCCCCTCGTCTATTGTTGGAAGATTTATTTGCTTTTGCCCCCAATCGAGAGATTTTGGGGGGAACTTCCTATTTCATCGGAGAAAAGTCTGGTAACGTCTTGATAGATTGTCCTGTTTATCACCCTGATTATCTTAGCTTTATCAACAAACAAGGTGGGGTAAAGTGGTTGTTTTTAAGCCATCGTGGGGGTATTAGCCCCTCTCTCAAGTCTTGGCAGCAAGCTTTGAATTGTCACGTTATTATCCAAGAACAAGAGGCTTATCTTTTGCCGACGATGACAGTCACTTCTTTTGAGAAGGAAATGGCCATCGCCGAATCTATGACGATTATTTGGACCCCCGGCCATTCTACGGGATCGTCTTGTCTTTATTGGCAACGACACGGGGGCGTATTATTCACGGGACGGCACTTACTACCCGATCGTAAGGGGTTTCCGGTTCCTCTGAAGCTAGATAAAACCTTTCATTGGGGTCGTCAATTACAAAGTGTTGCTCTATTATGCGATCGCTTCTTCCCTGACACTCTTCATTATATTTGTCCTGGGGCTAATACTCGCTTACTAGGAGAGACAGGGTTAATTGATGATGCTTATCAAAGTCTCACTAGGTTCGCTGAATAAGGTGATTTCCAAGAAAAAGTTTCCCACCCATTCTCAGAATCTGTTTGTAGAACATCTCAAATAAGCGAAAAGGGAAAAATAAAAAGTTGTTCGCGGATACTTTCCGCGAACAAAAACCTCCCTATCTAAAAGAAAGAAATACGCTAACTTTTAAATTAGCTTTGACTATTTTTAAAAAGGAAATTCACTTAATTTTACACTCTTATTAACTTTTTAGACTAACTGGGTCTAATCAAAATATCCCATTTAGGTAAGTGAGGATTACGTTCTAAACGTTTCTCAATTTCCTTCATCTCTTTTTTCGTTAAAGAAATGCCTTTTTGATAAACTTTTTTACTTAACTTAACTATCGGATTTAAGCCTTTCCATGTCATAGTTTTTACCCAAGCTAACATCGTTTGAGCATTTCTCAGAAGTGTTCCGTTCCAATGCCTCTCTAAAATTCCCCAACATCTTTCTATGGGATTATATTTACTGTGATAAGGAGGAAAATATAGCAATTGAATAGATTTCTTAGTTTGGTCGGCAAACTCTACCATTCTCTTCAAAAATTGCCTTCTTATTCCACTATTTTCTGCTCCATTATCAACTTTAATTTGGATGTTCTCTAGTTGCTGCTTTTCAGTTATACTCAGACTTGTCCACCATTGCTCCAAGTTATCTACCATGAAATCACTCGTTTTATAAGAACTTCCAAAAGTTACATAAAGTTGCCCTGTATCTTCATCTACAATCCCACAAGGAACGTATTTTTCTTTAGTTCCCATATCATGATCTTGAGCTTGATTATAACCTCTGGTTTGTCCGCCACGTGAATATTCTCCTATTTCCACAGTTGCTTTACAATCCATACTTAAACGTTTCACAGAAGGGTCTTTTTTTCTATCTTTTTTCTCTATATTCTCGAAGATAGCGTCCGTCTCCGAGATTTTTTTTTAGGTTTAGCCTTTACCACTTTTCTTAATCGATAGCCCAAACGATTTAAAATATCTGCCATTGTCGAAGCAGCAGTAACCTCCTCTCCATTATATCCTAGATTTCTTAATTGTTTAATGGCTTCAGCCGCCGTTAATCTTGTATAGGCAATGGGGTTATTAAATGTGGGGTTTTGTTGTGCGTGAGCTTCGGCTATTTCTTTCAATGATTGGGCAACTATTGGGTATCTTTCCTCCCATTTTTTACATCCACTATTGACTGATTGTAATCCTAAACACACTATCCCAGTTCGTTTTTCATGTAATCCAAGTTGAACATTTTTTCTCCCCCAACCAAACACGATTTCGGTTTGTCTGGCACTTCCTCCACAATACTTGAGACACATTTCAGCTTGAAATGAACGACGCTCTGCTCCCGTCATTTTTGAGGCTGCTAAACGTAAATCATCGACCATCGACGGGGTTAAGGGATTATTTGTCTGTTTTAGCTTCAATTTACTCTCTCTAATCTTTTTACCTCTTCATTTTAATCTATTTCTTCTGTTTTTTCAGACAAGCCAATTATGAAATTTTAAAGTTGTGTACCAAGATCCGCTAACTCTCTGTTCCTTTTATTTCTTGAAAGCCTTTAGTCCAAGCGATTACCCCCTATGGGAAAAGCTTTCTCGGAAATCACCTAACTTGATCAAAAAAATCACAATTTTGTTCTTTCTGCTGAAACTTTGTAATATTTTTTGATAGACTGTAACATATAGAAACACTTTACTCATAAAAGCGTTAGGAGAAAACAAAACAATGGCAGGATTCTTAGGATTGTTTAGTGGTCGTAAAGCAAAATTTGTAGACCAACAAGATAATACCCCAGTTGAACCCCAGAACAAGGAAGCATTTTTCTTGGATAGTGATTCAGCGAAAACTTTAGGTGATACCAAGTTTATGCGTACACCCATCACCATTAAGCGTACTTTTGCTAACGGTGGTGAACTGGTTCAAGAAATTTCTTCCTTAGAGAAGAAAAAAGCCGGAAATGTCAACAATGCTCCGAAGCAAACCGAGCCAACCAGTAGCTCTCAACCAACAAGTTCTGTGAATACGAATACGGAGCGTCGTCAAGCGGACACCAGCATGGATATGTTCCGTAATATGGCTCGTAACATCAAAAAATAGTTATTTTTTGTCTTTTTTGAAAATTAAAGCCTGATTCGGTGAGGGTTAAGTTTCTTACCTAATCAGGTTCAATTTTAAGGTGGTTTGACATACTCCACTGCCTAAAGGCGAGTGGATTCTGATTCAACAATTACTTGTTGAAACCTACTCTCAAATGAGGTTTACTAGGCTGACTGGTACTTACCTTACTAGGTCATACATCCATCTGTTTCCAGACACCCTGCCAATTCAGGGTTAGTCGTCACTTTCTGGGGGACCCCCAGTAGGTAGCTGAATATTGCTACAGTGTAATTCTAACACAATTAAGCCTGTTAGGGCGGGGTTTTAGACCCATGATTTTTCGATAAAATATAAACCCCATAAATGTATCAGGCAAGGGTTTCAATCACTTCCACTTCATTATCACGAAAATGGGCCCGAAACCGTTTCTCGAACTTGACTAATATAGGTAGGTTAGCACTAACTGGCCTACCTTGCCAGTTGGTGACAATCTCGATTATCTCCCCCTCCATTCCTTTGAGATCAAATGCTTGTTTCTTATGCTGAGGATGATGATAAACAATAACAGATTCCATAACACGAACGCGATCGCCGATTTTCATAGTCATTATTTTTATATAATCCTCCTATTAAGGTGCTTTTGGGGCTAATTCACAACCTTAACCATTCTGACATAGAGTGTCACGAGATCATAGCAGGGGCAAAACTACTCCATAGGTTAAATAATATAAAGAAAACTTGAATCATTGTCAATAGAATTATTATAATCATAGTTCGTACATAAATCTTAAGAGAATGTTCCTTTCGATCTTAAGAAAGCAGTTATCTTGTAGACAAGTTGCGGTTATTTTTAGCCGCCTAATTATTATTGAGTTATTATTATTATCTTTTGGTATATTCGCTGTTCGTCAAACTTATTATACCTATCAAAATTATTCTTTTCTCGCCTCAGAAAGGTTAGATTATAACGTTTTGTTTCCCACAGTTCCTTTAACTTTATCTTCTGCCATTATTACTAATGATACACAACAAATTGAAGAAGTTTTAAATGCTGATTATCAGGGGTTACAAGGGCTAATTATTACGGATATAGAAGAAAAAAAAATTCTGGGATATTCTTACGAAAATTTTCCCAATAAATCAAGTTGGATAAGGAATATCTCAGTTAATAATCTCAATAATTATTCTCATCATTTACTATTAGATCCTTTTTCTGCTTCTGCTAAGAGTTATTATTTTGCGAAGGGAGAAGATAAGGTTTATAATCAAGAATCAATTGATTCACAATTGATTCTTGCTAGAGTCTATTATATTAGAGACATTGCTGATAGCTTTTCACAAGAATTATTACAATGGCTTCAGAATCCTTTTAAAAAAAATTCTCGTTTCCCTCTTTATAATCTAACTATACTATTATTTATAATTATTGGATTATTTATCTGGAGTTTTACTGAGTGCTTTGTGATTTATCGGCTTTCAACTATTAGAGAAAAACAACAATTATTTCAAAGATTAAAATTAGAGAAAGAATTAGTAAAACAAGAAATAGAAAAAAGAAAAATTTCTGATCAAAATCAAGAATTGTTAAAAAATCAGCAGATTCAATTAGAAAAGGAAATTATTATTCTGAAGAATAATCTTAAGGACAAAATAGCTCAAAATTACCGTTTAATTGAGGAAAGAGAAAAAGAACAAGAAAATTTAGAAAAATTGGAGATTCAGCAAACTCAAAAAATACAAAATCTTCAAACTATTATCAAGAAATATGAACAAGAAATTTTAATTTTGGAAGTCTGGCAAGATAAATCTCAAGAGTTGGAGGAGATAAAACAAGAAAAAGAGAATTTGTTGCTACAATTGGAAGAACAAGAAAACCTAGAACAAGAAAGCAAGCGACATATTCAATCTCTGAGAAAAAAAATTGAAGTTTTAATGATTCAGAATCAAGAAAATGAACAAAAGATCAATGATTTACATGAATTACAGTTGTCTAATGAAAAGTCTCTTCAACAACGAGAAGAAACTATACAAAAAGAGTTTGAGAGACAAATTAACTTAGTTAAACTAGAGTCACAATATGCTTTTGAAGAAGCAGAAAGTCTAGAACAGGAAAAAGAAAGGTTGATGTCACAAAATAAAAATCTAAAAGAAAACTTAAATTCAGAAATAGAAAAAAATAAATGCTTAGAATTGGCACTAAAAACCTGTAAAAAGGGTAATAATAATGTTATTAATGAATTACAAAATACCAATGATGATAATGCCTCAATTCCTACATCTAATTTAACCAACATCTCTAGTAGAAAAGCTATCAAAGCTTTTCGGAAATTAGGATTTGAAAAAGATAGACATACTGGAGATCATTTTATTCTCAAAAAAACAGAAACCAGTACAATTACTTTCCCCATTCCTCATCCTCGACAAGAACTTAATCCCCTAACACTAAAAAACATTTTGATACAAACAAATACTACTTTAGAGGATTTTTTAAATAATTTGTAAAGCTGAATTAGATTTGTATCTAAAATAATTGTTAATTTCTGCTGTTCAAAAATACAAAAGATAAACGACCCATAAAACCTAGTCCAAATAGAAATAAAATGCCTAAGGAAACAGAAGGTTCCTCAACACGATGAGCTAGGGCGTGTCTGCAAACAGTGTTAAGCTGAGTAAAACTACTTAGATTTTTATGGCAATCGATATCATAACATTCTAGTGTTTTACCGAATAATTATTAATTGCTACTCGATCTTGCTATAACAAAAAAGAGCGATCGCTAAAAATAAAAGCGATCGCAGTAAAAATTCAATAACAATATACCGTTAAAACCGTGTTTCTGCCCAACGAGCAACATTTGTTAAGAGAGCATCGGGGTTATCAAAAGCCTTCATGAATATTTGGTGATAATAACACTCTTCTGCTGATCTTAATTTTATATCTGGATGCTCTTTTTGATATTGTTGAGCCTGTTGTTCATTCATCACATCTTTTAAGGTTTCAGTTAACAAGTCAACTGTGCCACTTCCTTCATCAAATTGTTCTTTTTTGCGCCAAACAATTTCCTCTGGTAAAATATCCTCAAAGGCTTTGCGTAAGATCCATTTTTCTACAGGGGGCGTACCTTTCAGTTTTAAATGAGCAGGTACTTTTTGACCTAGTTCGATCATTTTTAAATCTAAAAATGGCACTCTTCCCTCGATAGAATGAGCCATAGTTAAACGATCAACACGCTGTAGATTAATGTTGTGTAAACTGTTGACAGATCTTCTTAATTCCCTATGTAATGTATCATCGCTGGGAATATCTTTGTAGTAAGTATAACCAGCAAAAAGCTCGTCTGCTCCTTCTCCCGTCAGAATTACTTTTACATATTCAGAGGCTAAACGTGAAGTAAAATAACAGGGTATCCCACTTCTAACTAAGTCTTGGTCAAAGGATTCTAAATAATAAATAATCTCCGGTAGTTTGGCGATCGCTTCTTCGGGTGTAATAATGTATTCGTGGTGTATGGTTCCTAAATAATCAGACACCAAACGAGCAGCATTAATATCTTTACTCCCGGCAATACCCACAGAAAAAGTATGTAATTCAGACTTATATTTTTTGGCGATAGCAGCGATAATACTACTATCTAAACCTCCCGACAAGAAAGCACCTAAAGGTACATCGGACATCAATCTTTTAACCACAGAAGCTTCTACGGTTTCTCGTATTTCTTGCAATAACTCATCCACATTAGCATCCAGTTCGGGGGGAATATCTGGTAAGCTGTAATACTGAGAAAACCCTGTTTCTGATGAGAAGAAATGGCCAGGGGGAAATTCTTCTACATTCTCACAAAATTGTGTGATAGCTTTTAATTCCGAGGCAAACCAAAAGTTACCGTCTTTTTCACTATAATAAAGAGGTTTGATGCCGATGGGATCACGAGCAGCAATAAACTTATTATCGTCAATAATAGCAAAGGCAAACATTCCATCTAATTCGCCCACTGCAGTTGTATTCTTTTCCTCGTATAAGTGTAAAACTGCTTCCGTATCGCTTTTCGTTAAGAACTTGTATTTTTTGGCTAATTCTGGTTGCAATTTAGGATAATTATAGATTTCTCCATTACCAATAATTGCTTGGGTGTTTGCCTTGGAATAAATGGGTTGATCTCCCCATCTACATCCATAATACTCAATCTCTGATGCCCCAAAATTCCTGAACCGTTGGGAACTGTAAAAATCCCTTTTGCATCTGGGCCACGATGAATAATACTCTTCATCATCGCCTCAACGTTAGTTTGTTCTGTTTGTCCCCAGATTCCTGCAATGCCACACATAATTTTTTTAGAACGCTACCCTTGAGGTTAGTCCAATAATCTTGAATCCCCTACAAAATCCAAGAATAATTTAACAAGTGCTGGTCAGGTTTATACTCAGGGCGAACGATGGGACTTGAACCCACGAATGCCGGGACCACAACCCGGTGCCTTAACCACTTGGCTACGCTCGCCATACACCTTAATCACTATAACATATTGTTCTGTTTCTGCACAAGATATAGTAGAGCCAATTTGCCAATTGGCTCTACCAATATTCTAGTGGTAAAAATTAACCTACAAAAGCTTTGCGGGGTTCAGAAACACCAGCAGACTCAGTGCCTTTGAGGTAAGCTAACATGGTGTCAGCGTCGGATACTTCAAAGGGATCGGTAGGACAGTTATCGCTGAAGTCAGGTTCGACGAACATTTTCTCTACCTTGCAGTCGTTCACTAACATAGAGTAACGCCAAGAACGCATACCAAAACCGAGGTTAGACTTCTCGACTAACATCCCCATTTTACGGGTAAATTCGCCGTTGCCATCGGGTAATAAGGAGACGTTTTTGGCTTCTTGTTGTTTGCCCCATTGGAACATCACAAAAGCATCATTCACAGACACACAAATAATTTGGTCAACTCCTAACCCCTTGAACTCCTCATATAACTCTTCGTAGCGAGGTAAGTGGTTAGATGAACAAGTGGGAGTAAAAGCACCAGGCAAGGAAAAAACAATCACTTTTTTTCCTTTAAAAATTTCTTCGGTGGTTACATCTTGCCAACGAAAAGGGTTAGGCCCTGGCACAGACTCATCACGAACACGGGTTTTAAAGACAACGCTGGGTACAGTTTCGATAACAGCCATACTTCACCTCTTGACAATGAATTTTGTATCAGTTTTTACCAACATATATCAGAATAATTCTTATTTAAGAAAAAGTCAATGGTAATAACTACTCAGTTTATTGAGTAATTTTAAGATATGAAATAATCTCAATAACCCTAAATTATAATATAGGGAGATGAGAACAACAAAAAGTCAAAGCGATGAAAAAAGAAGCTAATACGATTGTAAACGCGCTAAAAGCCAAGAAATTGAGGGTAACACCGCAACGTTTTGCTGTTTACGCAAATTTACTCCAGAGAAGCGATCATCCTACCGCAGAGCAGATTTTAAAGGATCTCAATGAAAATGTGCCAACCTCTTCACAAGCAACGGTTTATACGGCATTACAAGCGTTACGTGAAGTAGGTTTAGTCAGAGAGGTGTTGTTAGAGCCAGGGGTATGTCGCTATGATGCTAATCTAGAACCTCATCATCACTTTCATTGTCCTTGTTGTGGAGTAATTGAGGATATTCCTTGGGATACTTTTCAGCCCTTGAATTTACAACGGTTACGCCCAGGTATAACCCCAGAACGTTACCAAGTGACCGTTGAAGGGGTGTGCGATCGCTGTCAAGAATAAACGGTAACCATTAGTTGTGCAAAAAATTGAATTGCCTATGCTTATCAAGTAAGTAATATTTGATATACTTTACTAGGTATGGGTTTATGTGGCCTAAATATGCCTTGTGATTAGGATTGGAAACTGCCCCAGAATATTGTGGGCTAATAGTTGAAATATTGTGCGATCGCTGTAACTAATAAAAAATAGCTCCAACTTGTGCAAAAGTTTAATGTAATGTTAATGGTCAACTAGGTAATATTTGCTATACTCTTATAGTCTTTATACAATCTAAAATGCGATTTCTGAGCATATTCTCAGATAATGCTGCCTTAGGTGATTTCCAAGAAAAAGTTTCCCACCCATTCTCAGAATCTGTTTGTAGAACATCTCAAATAAGCGAAAAGGGAAAAATAAAAAGTTGTTCGCGGATACTTTCCGCGAACAAAAACCTCCCTATCTAAAAGAAAGAAATACGCTAACTTTTAAATTAGCTTTGACTATTTTTAAAAAGGAAATTCACTTAATTTTACACTCTTATTAACTTTTTAGACTAACTGGGTCTAATCAAAATATCCCATTTAGGTAAGTGAGGATTACGTTCTAAACGTTTCTCAATTTCCTTCATCTCTTTTTTCGTTAAAGAAATGCCTTTTTGATAAACTTTTTTACTTAACTTAACTATCGGATTTAAGCCTTTCCATGTCATAGTTTTTACCCAAGCTAACATCGTTTGAGCATTTCTCAGAAGTGTTCCGTTCCAATGCCTCTCTAAAATTCCCCAACATCTTTCTATGGGATTATATTTACTGTGATAAGGAGGAAAATATAGTAATTGAATAGATTTCTTAGTTTGGTCGGCAAACTCTACCATTCTCTTCAAAAATTGCCTTCTTATTCCACTATTTTCTGCTCCATTATCAACTTTAATTTGGATGTTCTCTAGTTGCTGCTTTTCAGTTATACTCAGACTTGTCCACCATTGCTCCAAGTTATCTACCATGAAATCACTCGTTTTATAAGCACTTCCAAAAGTTACATAAAGTTGCCCTGTATCTTCATCTACAATCCCACAAGGAACGTATTTTTCTTTAGTTCCCATATCATGATCTTGAGCTTGATTATAACCTCTGGTTTGTCCGCCACGTGAATATTCTCCTATTTCCACAGTTGCTTTACAATCCATACTTAAACGTTTCACAGAAGGGTCTTTTTTTCTATCTTTTTTCTCTATATTCTCGAAGATAGCGTCCGTCTCCGAGATTTTTTTTTAGGTTTAGCCTTTACCACTTTTCTTAATCGATAGCCCAAACGATTTAAAATATCTGCCATTGTCGAAGCAGCAGTAACCTCCTCTCCATTATATCCTAGATTTCTTAATTGTTTAATGGCTTCAGCCGCCGTTAATCTTGTATAGGCAATGGGGTTATTAAATGTGGGGTTTTGTTGTGCGTGAGCTTCGGCTATTTCTTTCAATGATTGGGCAACTATTGGGTATCTTTCCTCCCATTTTTTACATCCACTATTGACTGATTGTAATCCTAAACACACTATCCCAGTTCGTTTTTCATGTAATCCAAGTTGAACATTTTTTCTCCCCCAACCAAACACGATTTCGGTTTGTCTGGCACTTCCTCCACAATACTTGAGACACATTTCAGCTTGAAATGAACGACGCTCTGCTCCCGTCATTTTTGAGGCTGCTAAACGTAAATCATCGACCATCGACGGGGTTAAGGGATTATTTGTCTGTTTTAGCTTCAATTTACTCTCTCTAATCTTTTTACCTCTTCATTTTAATCTATTTCTTCTGTTTTTTCAGACAAGCCAATTATGAAATTTTAAAGTTGTGTACCAAGATCCGCTAACTCTCTGTTCCTTTTATTTCTTGAAAGCCTTTAGTCCAAGCGATTACCCCCTATGGGAAAAGCTTTCTCGGAAATCACCTTATCTTTAGTGTTTAATTATCTTCCAAAAATGTTTTCTATTATTCTTTTAGGGGTGATAGGACTCCTTTTAAATATTAGTGGAATTGAGATAGCATTACAAAAGGATATTGCCCTAAATCATGAATTAAAAATAACAGGAATTGCTAATATTTTATCGGGCTTAATGGGAGGGGGTTTAACCAGTTATGTATCATTAAGTCGTTCGGTTCTTAATCATCGTCTAGGGGCTTCTAGTCGTGTTGTGGGTTGGTTCTTGAGTGGCTTTTGTGCCTTAGCTTTGTTTGGAGGAATGTCGATATTATCCTTATTACCAGAAGTTTTAATCGGAGGATTAACTTTATTTTTAGGCTTAAATTTTTTGGTAGAATGGCTTTATGATGGTTGGTGGAATTTATCCAAAAGTGATTATTTTTTAGTTTTATTGATTGTAGTCTCTATCGGTTTTTGGGGATTATTACAAGGTATTATTGTTGGCTTTATTGTAGCTATGATTCTTTTTGTTATTAAATCTAGTCGTCTCAGTATTATCAAAAATAGTTCTTCTTTATTTCACTCTTCTTCTCATGTACAACGTTCATCTTTAGAAACAAAAATAATTAAAAAGCATGGCGAAAGTCTTTATATTTTAGAACTACAGGGTTGGTTATTTTTCGGCACTGCTAATCAATTATTCAATACTATCCGTAACCGTCTATATGACGGAGAACAACCTTCTATTAAATTTGTATTATTGGATTTTCATATGGTTAATGGTCTAGATTCCTCTGCTTTAATTAACTTTATTAAAATTAAGCAACTACTTAAAAGTTATTCTGTTAATTTTATACTTACTAGCTTGACTATAAAAGATCAAGAAAAGTTGGACAAACAAGTAGGTTTACAAGACGATTTTATTCATCTTGTTGAAGAAAAAAATATTGGTTTAGCTTGGTGTGAAGAAAAACTGCTTGAGGAATATTATCCGATTCATAAAACCTGTCAATTATTGGAAACACAGTTAAGTAACTATTTTCCTCCTTCTGTGGACATTCCTAAACTTATCAGTTATCTTAAACCGTTTAAACTCTTACCAGGAGAATTTTTATTTAGTCAAGGACAATTAAATTTAGGGATGTATTTTTTAGAATCAGGACAACTCAGTGTTATCAAAGAAATAGCACCGGATAAAACTAAATGTTTACGAACTTATAAAAGTGAAACCATTATCGGGGAAATGGGGTTTTATAGTCAGTCTAATCACTCTGCTTCTGTCATCGCTGATGAACATAGTTCTGTCTATTTCTTTTCCAGTCATGCTTTTAAACGCATGGAAAGAGAGGAACCTAAACTAGCATCAGCGTTCCATAAATTCATTGTTAAACTATTAATTGAAAGAGTGCAATATCGAGAACAAGATATGCAGAATCTTCTATCTTAGATATTTTTATATCAGTTTCCTAAAGTTAAGCTACACAGTCCTGTAGGGGTCAACGGCCGTTGACCCCTACAACGTTAATACCTTTACTCAAGTAGGCTTTATTAGCTTAATTTAATACGCCAAAAAACGAAAATAGTGGGTTAGGAGGGATGATCTAAATATATTAGTCTAACCTACCCCTAAACCAACCCACTCCCGCCCCTCCCTGGAGGGGAATGGTAAGGTTAAAAATCAACCACAGGAAAACGATGGGTAGGACGAAAATAGTCCCCTACCTGATAATTCAAATCTTCATAAGTTTCATTGAGTCTTCTAACTCTAGTTTCGTACAAATCTAAGTCCAAAGTGCTAGAATCTAAAGGAGTAGAGGTTTGAGGTGTAGGAAATGGCCCCCCCACTCCCCAATCCCAATCTTCTATAGTTCTGGGTTGAACTCCTCCTAAATCTTCGCTGGATGTGTTTGCTAATGTGTTAAAATCAGAAGAACGAAGAACTTGAGCAACAGCGTTAGGTGCAACCAAAATAACACTAACAGTAATCAAAATCGAGGGGATAACTTTCATGGCATTCCTAACAGTATGATTTCTATCTCCTCATGCCACACTCTATTAATTAATCACAAAAATATTAGGGAAATATTCCCCTAATAAATATTGTAACCCGATTTTAAAGCTATTAGAAAACGAGAAAATATTATTTGATAATTATTTTATTTTCGTTACAAATTGGTAAACTTTTGTTGTTATTTAGTAACATAGCCTTCTAGGCTGTAACAATTATCTTGCTTGTGTTACGGTATATTTGTAGCTACTATTTCCTCTACAACCTTCTGAGAGTTACTAAAGCAAGGTTCTAAAATAGTAAGATACAAGTTTTTCCGAGTTTGATGATTGAGAAATTTTTGCTGTAAATTTTCCCATTCTTGCCACTTTTGATAACGACTATCTTGTAAAGTTTCGCAAAAAGTTGGCAGATTACTGAGAATATTATCATCACAAATCTCGTTAAGAAACTCAGCTAAAACAAAGCTATCTTGAATATCCCCCAAAATACTTTGTATACCTTTAACATCTGTGACATAGGTTTGATATATGTGATCATAAAACTGAGTAAACAATTCCATATTATAACGGGTTCGCTTCCCTACTTTACGTAAATCGTGTAAAATCAATTCGTCTTTATCTAATAAAGATTCTACTGCTTTTTTAGATAAATTATTCGTCTGTGATGCAAAGTCAAAACCTATTAACCATCCAGGATGTAACATTAATTGACTCACTTCTGGTAAGAGAATATCCGCTAAAATTGTCTCAATAGAAACTTGAGCAATATCATGATATTTGGGATGTTTTAACCAATGAGCAAAAGCTTGTTTTAAATCAAAATAGTTTTGACTGTTTAACGTTTCTCTTACTTTTTTAAAGGTTTTTTTTCTGTTTTTTTCTAAACTATATAATACTTCTTTTAACCGTTTTTGTTCTTTGTTGGGTAAATGAGGATAATATTTATTTTTTAAGGTGTCTTCTAAAACATCTAAATCTCGTAAATTCCCCAATGATTTAGCAATTTTACCGACTTTTTTACTCTGTCCATTTTTAGGCAAATTTAAAGCAGCAGTAAAGCCATTAATAGCACTTCTTAAGCGTCGCATACCCACACGCATTTGATGTAATTCTTCGGAATCTTTATCTTCTAGCACAGCTAATTCATGGGATAGGAATTTTTTATAATGTTTAGCAACCGCTAAATAAGCCCAATCTCCAAACGTTTTTGCTTCGTGATCTAATTTATATTTCATCTGATTATCTCCAACTAGATCGAATTATGTGAGAGTATGCCTCTTCTACATTTATTGTAATAAAAATAATTGTTCATGTTGACACAAGGTTAGAAATAAGGTGGGCAGTGCCCACCTTACTAACTAAAAATTTCACCGTAGGCCGATGCACTGCCCACCTGACAAGGATTAATATTTTCGTTCTTTAGGTTCAAACATATCAAGCACCACATCCATATATTGAATGTCCAAACCAGCAGGGGAATAATAAGCCAAAGTATGCTTCAAGAAGTTGGGATCATCCCGTTTTGTATAATCTTCCCGTGAATGGGCCCCACGACTTTCTTTACGGTTTAAAGCAGAGGTTAAAATCATTTCCCCTACTACCATAATACTGCGTAATTCCATGGCTTCAATTAACTCTGTATTCCAACAACTTTCTTTATCATCGAGATAAATGTTGTCGTATCGAGCTTTAAATTGTTGAATTTTCTCAATTCCTTCCTGCATTAATTCTTCAGTACGGAATACCCCACAATGTTCCGCCATAGAGTCTTGAAACTGTTGACGTAATGCCCCAATACGAATACTTCCGCCTTTATTTAACAGGCCAGAAATACGCTGTCTTGCTTCCTGTAAATAAGCTTCCTCATCCAAATCAGAAAACTTACGATCTTTTACATAATAGGCGATATTTTCCCCTGTAATTTTGCCATAAACCACACATTCTAATAAAGAGTTACTGCCCAAACGGTTGGCCCCGTGTACGGAAACACAAGCACATTCTCCCGCAGCAAAAAACCCTTCTGTGAGGCGATCTCCGCTTAACCTGACTCTACCTTGAGTATTAACTGGAATACCACCCATACAATAATGGGCAGTGGGACGCACAGGCATGGGTTCATAAACCGCATCTACTCCCACTAAACGGTGTGCTTCTTCCCAACAAAAGGGAACCCGACTCATGATCTTTTCTTTCCCCATGTGTCGCAGATCCAAATAGATAAAGGGACCCCCTGGGCTACCATCAGGATGTACACCCCTTCCAGCACGTATTTCCAGGGTAATAGCGCGAGAGGTAATATCACGGGGGGCGAGTTCCATGCGTGAAGGGGCATAATCTTCCATAAACCGCCTTCCTTCGCTATTGATAAGGTAGGCCCCTTCCCCTCTAACTGCTTCGGAAATTAAAACACCAACGGGATATAAACCAGTGGGGTGAAACTGGACAAACTCCATGTCTTCTAGGGGAACCCCAGCGATCGCAGACATGGCTAAACCGTCCCCAGTGGAAGCATAATCATTGGAGGTGGTATTAAATACCCTGCCATAACCTCCTGTTGCAAACATCACCACCTTACTGTGAATGATTTCCAAGGTTCCATCTTCGATATGATAGATGACTATGCCTTTGGCTTCTTCATCTTCAAAGATCAACTTCATCACATACCATTCATCATAAATTTTCACTCCGTTGAGTCGTAGGTTATTGACTAACTCATGAAGGATAGCGTGGCCCGTTTTATCGGCGGCGTAACAGGTACGGTTATGGGTATGGCCACCAAAGGCCCGTTGAGCAATTTTCCCATTGTCTAAACGGGAGAATAATACCCCTAAATGTTCGAGATCGATGATCACATCGGGGGCCTGTTGGGTTAGTAAAGCTACTGCGTCTTGATCCGCTAAATAGTCCGATCCTTTAACGGTATCAAAGGCATGAGACTGCCAACTGTCTTCAGGATCAACATTTTTTAGACTGGCAGCGATCCCTCCTTGGGCAGCAACTGAGTGCGATCTGATGGGGTGGGTTTTGGCAACAACAGCTACATCAATACTAGGGTTGAGGCGTTTAATTTCTAGGGCAGCGCGAGATCCCGCTAAACCACCGCCCACAATAACGACATCATGTTTTAACATTTTTTATTACGCTAGAGCTTGGTTATTTTTGACTCTAACTTATCAAGGGACTTATAGCCCCAAAGAAACCTTAAAATTTTATAAATTTATTAGGAATGATCCCATTGTGTCTCTGCTAATACCAGTAAACTCACCACCATGATCCCGGCTGTGGCTAAAAATTCCCAACCCATGACATAAGGTAAACTAAAAATACCCAATAAATGTCCTAACCCTACCAATAATAAAGCACGGGAACTTAACCCCAAGGCCGTGATAATGTACCCGAGACTACATAACCCTAACCAAAGATGGGATAGATGGATCAATAACCAACCCCAACCCAAAAAAATACTACAGTCTGTTAAGATAACACCACTAACCATCAACATCACCCAAAGGTACAAGATCCAATTAAGCTGTTGTTGCTTTACCCAAAAATGGGTGAGGATCATCATAGACAAGGTTCCGGCAAGGGTTAAAATTGACCAAACGATGGCCTGAGTTGTCCAGCTAATGGGTAAAAATTGCGCAGTCACAAATATAGCCGCCACAATAAGTCCCCAAATGATGAAAACCTGATCTAAACAGCTATATAAACCAGAATAAAGTGTTTTACCAGCAATTTTGAGATAAAGACTCACTAAAGATTGATATTCTTGGCAATAGATATCCCTCTGCTTTCGTCTTAAAATGGGTTTTGTTGAATGTAATAAATTCATTTAAAATGGACTGACGCAAATATTAAATCTTAAATGTAACGTATTTTTAATAAACTTTACAAGGATCTATCTTTTTTTTCAAGGCTATGGTAAGCAATCAGCTATCCTGACAATAATTAAGAAAATATTATAAATATTGCTTATTGATGATTATTATGGTAGAGAATATAACTTAGAAATTGTCATTCTGAGGAATGGATAATGGATAATGGATAGTTGTCATTGTGAGGTACTAAGATAAATTTTGAGAAAAAAATCAAACAACTAACTAAGAGAAAAAAGAAGCAAAAATTGTCATCATTACCCAAAAAAATAACGAAATCTTAAGCCTATCTTCCTAGCAAATATATCTATGATCGATTGAGGGAGTGTCAAAAAATTCCCCCTGTGTTAAAAACTCGTGCAATAATTCCTATGGATAAACAACAACTGTGGCAACGTTACCAAGATTGGCTTTATTATCATGAAGGATTAGGGGTTTATGTTGATGTTAGCCGAATGCGCTTCGATCATGGCTTGGTAACACAACTAACCCCAAAATTTGAGAAAGCCTTTGCAGATATGGAAACCCTAGAAAGTGGGGCGATCGCCAACCCGGATGAAGGCCGCATGGTGGGACATTATTGGTTACGGGCCCCAGAATTAGCCCCCAATGATGATGTGAGAAAGGAAATAACCGAACCTTTGGCTAATATTGGCGAATTTGTGCAAAAAGTCCACGCAGGAACCATTAAACCCCCCACAGCAGACAAGTTTACTCATGTTCTTTCCGTAGGTATTGGGGGATCGGCTTTAGGTCCTCAATTTGTGGCCGAAGCATTATCGGATGTTGATCCTCCCATGGTCATTCATTTTATTGATAATAATGATCCGGCTGGTATTGATCGGGTTATCGAGCAAATTGGTGATCACCTCAAAAATACCCTAGTCCTCATCACCAGTAAGTCGGGAGGAACCCCAGAAACTCGTAACGGGATGTTGGAAGTTAAAAACGCCTATGAAAGCAAGGGGTTAGCTTTTGAACCCCACGCGGTTGCTGTTACCATGCCGGGCAGTAAAATGGACAAAGTAGCAGTGGATGATAAATGGTTGGCAAGGTTTCCTATGCAAGACTGGGTTGGGGGCAGAACTTCTGAACTATCTGCCGTGGGTTTATTACCTGCTGCCCTACAAGGGATCAATATTGATGAAATGTTGGTTGGGGCCAAGGAAATGGATGAAGCGACACGGGTTAAGGATCTCAAAACCAACCCTGCTGCTTTATTGGCTTTAGCTTGGTATCATTCTGGCAATGGTAAGGGAGAAAAGGATATGGTAGTTCTTCCTTATAAAGATAGTTTACTGTTGTTTAGTCGTTATTTACAACAGTTAGTCATGGAATCTTTGGGTAAGGAAAAGGATCTCGATGGCAATACTGTTTATCAAGGGATTGCTGTTTATGGTAACAAAGGCTCGACGGATCAACACGCTTATGTACAGCAACTAAGGGAGGGTGTTCCTAACTTTTTTGCAACCTTTATCGAAGTCTTAGAAGATGGCAGAGATACCCTTTTTGAAATCGAACCTGGAGTGACTTCTGGGGACTTTTTATCGGGGTTTTTACAAGGAACCAGACAAGCTTTATTTGAGAATAATCGTGACTCGATTACTATTACTATTCCTCAAGTTAATCCTCGTATTGTTGGGGCTTTAATAGCTTTGTATGAAAGGACGGTTAGTTTCTATGCTTCCCTGGTTAATATTAATGCTTATCATCAACCTGGAGTAGAAGCAGGTAAGAAAATGGCCGCCTCTATTTTGGACTTACAAACTAAAGTACAAACGGTGATAAAAGAAACTTCTGAAGTCTTAGATATGGCAACTTTAGCAGAAAAAGCTGGTTCTCCTGATGAGGTAGAATCTGTTTATAAAATTGTCCGTCATCTCGCCGCAAATGGTCGTGGGGTAAGTTTGGAAGGCGAGTTAACTGACTTAAAAACATTGAAAGTTTCTGCTAGTTAATTACTTGGGTGGGCATTGCCCACCTTAGTTAATCTTAAATTGTTAAACTAGAATTATGCGTATTTAAAAAGTTGAGGGAAAATATCATGACTATCGCATCAGAAAAAAAAATTTATACACCAGAAGAATATTTACAATTAGAAGAAAAATCAGCAGAAAAACACGAATATCGTCAGGGAGATATTGTTCTAATGACTGGAGGAACTACTAATCATAATCGTCTTGTTCTTGAATTTTGTACTTATTTAAACTTTGCTTTAAGGGAACAAAATGCAGAAGTATTTGCAGGAGATGTTCGTTTATGGATTCCTGATTATCGTGAGTACACTTATCCCGATATTATGGTAGTTAAAGAACAACCCATTTATCAAACTCCAGGAACCACCACTATTACTAATCCTACTATTATTGTGGAAGTTTTATCCAAGTCAACTCAAGCAAGGGATCGAGGGGATAAATTTCGTTTTTATCGGTCTATTCCTGAGTTTAAAGAATATATTTTAATCGATCAATATAGTCTATTAGTTGAACATTTTGTGAAAACATCTGAGCATCAATGGATATTAACAGAGTACGAAACAAAAGAAAGTAAATTATCTTTAGATTCCGTTGAGTTTGAAATTAGTTTAGAGGAGTTATATAAACGAGTTAATTTTGATGAAGGAGTTTAACAGTGTGTTCTTTTTAAATTTTTGTAATTTTTTCAAGAACATGGTTTTGAAATCCAGATAAACCACCGTACTGATTCCAGTATTCGTGAAACTGAGGCATTTTATTATTATCAGCTAAACTATGAGCGTGACCATCTCCAACAATGTAATCTAAACCAAAAAACTCTTTTTGATGAAGACGATCATCATCCCACATAATGCCTTTTGATGGCATCCAAACAGCTTTTACGACTCTATATAGGATTTGCTGAATAAAAGCAAAACCCTATTCTTTAAAAGGTTACACCCATATTCGCGATCGCAAAAAAGATCAGCTTTGTCGGCTACAAACCGCTATAATTGGTAGAAACACCTCCCAGTTGTTGGTCAAGAACAAATGTATCGAAAAGAGGAGCAACCTTTACCGCCCCCAGAAAAATTTGAATTACCTTTCGAGGGCAAATTGTCCCCCAATAATCGTTGGGTAATCATGGCAGAGTTGATACCTTGGGATGATTTTGAGGAAGAATATGCTAAACTTTTTTCAGCAGAAAAAGGTGCGCCAGCCAAACTATTTAGAATGGCATTAGGGACATTAATTATTAAGGAAAAATTAGGAACAAGTGATAGAGAAACTATAGAACAGATTAGAGAAAATCCCTATCTACAATACTTTATAGGTTTAAATTGTTATCAACAAGAGCCACCACTGGAATCTTCAATGCTAGTTTATTTTAGGAAAAGAATTGATGGAGAATTGATAAACAAAATCAATAAAAAAATAGTAAAAAGAGAAATAGACAAGAGTGATAAAGAAGTAAAAAAAAAGGATTGTCTCCAAGAAAAAGGAGAAAAAATAAAAAATAAAGGTAAACTAATTTTAGATGCGACTTGTGCGCCAGCAGACATCAAATACCCAACGGATTTAGGCATATTCAATCAAGCCAGAATTGAGACAGAAAGAATAATAGATAATCTTTATAAACCATTAAGAGTAAAATTGAGAAAAAATCCGAGAACTTCTAGAAAAATTGCTAGAAAGGAATACTTAAAAGTAGCTAAAAAACGAAAAGTATCTTATCAAGAAAGAAGAAAAGCTATCGGGAAACAGTTAAAATACCTTAAGAAAAATTTAGGAAATATAGAAGACTTAATTCAAGCTGGGGCTTCCCTGGAAAATCTGAGTAAAAGACAGAAAAATTGTCTAGAGACTATCAAAAAAGTTTATGAACAACAACAGTCAATGTGGGAGAATAAGACCCAGAGTGTTCCTCAAAGAATTGTAAGTTTAACTCAACCGCATATTCGTCCAATAGTGAGGGGAAAAGCAGGAAAACCAATAGATTTTGGAGCTAAACTCTCAGTAAGCTGTGTAGATAACTATGTGTTTCTAGACAAAATAAGTTGGGAAAACTTCAATGAATCTTGTCATTTAAAAGAACAAGTAGAAAAGTATAAAGAAACGTTTGGCTATTATCCCGAATCCGTCCATGTAGATAAAATTTATCGAACTAGTGCAGCTTAGCAAAAATAATCCACCAGTCACTTATGATCTTTAAAGCCCTTAAATTTCCAAACGAACGGCTTAGCAAAATGTTGATTAAAGTAATCAATACAATTGAGAATTTTTTGGGATAGTTCTTCAGTTGAACGGACAGTAATTCTTTTGAGTAAACGCCTGACTAAGATCGAAAACCAACACTCAATTTGATTAAGCCACGATGTATGTTTGGGAATATAAACAAAGCGAATTCGATGAGATTCATCTGATAAAAAATCTGCTCTGCTGTCCATAGATTGCAAAATCCCCTCCTTTCCTTTTCTCCCCAAATCAATAGTAATTCCACAGCTTTCTGCTACTAATTTGACTAAGCTTTCCGATTTATGAGTGTTGAGTTTATCTACAATAAAAATCCATTCTGCTTTTTCATCAATCTTAATCGTTCTCTGGATATGTTCAGAAAAATCTTGTTCTGTTCTTGTCGGTCCAATAGAGGGACTAACAACTTTTCCTCTTGCCACATCCCAGTTCGCAATCAAGCTTAAAGTTCCGTGTCTTTCATATTCAAATTCGATTTTTTCTACTTGTTTAGGCTTGATTCTTTTGTTCGGAAATAATCTCTCAAGAGCTTGAATCCCTGTCATTTCATCTGTACTAATTAAATGAATTCCTTGTTCTAACAAAGTTTTAGCTTCTTGATGAAGTTCACAGATATATTTGACTTGCTTTTTAAATTTTAAGGGATCATCAATTTTGGCATTTAACCAGTAACGAACGAGATGTGGTTGTAATGTCGCTTCTTTTTAAAAAACGCCCCACACTACGGGGGGAAATCTTTTCGACAATTCCTCTTTTTATGGCTTCATCCGCCAACTCTGAAGGTGTCCAATGGCTCACTGGTCTGTCTGATTTTTCACATTCTTCACAAGCGATCGCTACAATCTGGACTACTTGTTCGACCGTAAAGGATTTTGTTGTTCCAGGTCTTGGGCGATCGCTTAAAATTCCTTTGATCAAGACCATTAATGCTTTCTCCGTTACCTGTTGTTCTTCGGCGGCACTCAGTTTTTCTCTCTCCTCAAACCATCGCGATCGCCACTGACGCACTTGTACTCGGTCTAACTCTAATCTTCGACTAATCGAACTATTGCTCTCTCCTGATGCTGCGGCTAAGATTAGCTTGGCTCGTCTAACAAGGCGATAGGGGTTTGTTGTCCCTCTCACTATTTGTTGGAGTACTGTTTTCTGTAGGTTGGAGAGGTTAATTGGCAATGCTTTTATCATGGACATCAACTTCGAGATTCTTCCGTTAGTTTCATTGAAACACATTGTCGTGGCTAGTCACGAAAGTTTCTGTAAAAATCTGGTGGATTACTTTCGCCAAGCTGCACTAGGGAAAACAGAAATTGGTGTAAGGAAAGAGGGATAAGAATCAGTGGTCCGAAGTTAGGAAGACCTCCGAAAAATGTCAGTGAAGAAGAAAAGAAACAAGCCCACTCCGATGAATGCTTCCGTAATGCTATTGAGGGAAAGTTTGGACAAGCTAAACGAAGATTTAGCCTAAATCTCGTGATGACAAAACTCCCTGAAACCTCCATTACATCTATTGCTATTACATTTTTAGTTGTCAATCTTTCTAAACTTCTGAGGCAGTTTTTGTCGCTTTTTTTGTCCTTATTTACTAATAATAGAACAGGGGAACTCATCAAACCGCCTTTCATTAATTTTGATTATACTTTAAACAATTTTTATGTACTAAAACTTATTGATTTGTCAGAAAATTCTTGGTCAAAAGTGGCATAAATTTTGGAGAAACTTTTTCAGCAAACCCTATATATACTCCATTCATCTAGACTATTATCATAAACTTCATCATCTAAAAACTCAACAATATGAGTCACTTTTGCCCTTTGAAGCAGAATCATCAAATCGCCCTTACTTGGTTTTTGAGCATTGCTTTTTTGTTTAATATCTCGCCAATTTAAACAAAAAATTTTAGCTTCTACAATTTGCATAGTTTCCGGTAGATAAGCCCAGTATTGATGGTTATCTTGATGTTTAACATTTTTAATCCATTTGAGTTTAGATATATTCATCATTATGATGTTTTTCTCAAAATTAAGTCTACACCTAACCCACCCTACTATCTGTTCCCCTCCTGGGAGGGGTTAGGAGTGGGTTAACTTCTGACCTCGTTGTTAACCTGAGTTCGGTATAAGAAAATTTATAGACAACTTTCAAAATTAGGAGTCTCAAACGCCTATTATCTCGTAAAAAAAGACTCAACTCCGAACTCCGAACTCCGAACTCCGAACTCAGGTCGTTACCCTTGAGGGGTTAACCACCCTGCGCTTAAAATGATAGTTAAGGAAATAAAAGTGATACTAAGACCCCAAGTCACTTGATTTAAGGTTTTCTCCGCACTTTTAGCAGAAGTAAATAACTGTGCTTGTCCTCCAATACCCCCTAAACCGTCTCCTTTGGGACTGTGTAAGAGGATGAGAACCACCAATAAAACCCCGGAGATGGTCCAAATAATTTGAATCAGTTGTGGTAGTGTCATCGTTTCTTTAAGAATTGTTTATGTTTTCTCATCTTACCCTAACGACCGATGCGAACAGGTGTACGATTGGCTCGAATTTCTATTTCTGCTGGTTTAATCAGCGATTCCCCCGTCATTTCTGAGGGTTTATCCAGCTGTAAAATTTGCAGGATAGTGGGGGCAATGTCAGCCAGTTTGCCGTCATCTCTGAGTTCCACTAAACCACCGTGGCCGGGAATTTTTCGTTGTTCCCCTTCTACAAAAATTAAGGGAACCGGGTTGGTGGTATGTGCAGTCCAAGGGTTGCCATTTTCGTCTTTCATGGTTTCGGCGTTACCGTGATCCGCCGTAATGATAACCGTTCCCCCCAGTTTACTCACACTAGAGAGTAACTTCCCTAAACAATTATCCACGGTTTCGATCGCCTCGATGGCCGCCTCAGTATTCCCAGTATGACCCACCATATCGGGGTTAGCATAGTTAATCACAACCAAGGAATAAACGGCTTTGTCTACTGCATTACAAGCAGCTTTTGTCACCGCTTCGGCAGACATAGCTGGAGACAGATCATAAGTCGCTACCATAGGACTTTGAATCAACTCCCGATCTTCCCCTTCCAAGGGTTCTTCTAAACCCCCATTAAAGAAATAGGTGACGTGGGGATACTTTTCTGTTTCTGCCACACGAAACTGTTTTAACCCTTCACGGGCCACAACTTCCCCTAAAATATTGTTGAGGTTTTGGGGTTCAAAGGCTACTTTAACAGGTAGTTTAGGATCGTATTGGGTAAAGGTGACAAAACTCAGAGGAGTGATTAACTCCCGTTCAAAGCCGTCAAAATTGGGCACAGTCAGGGCAGAACAAAGCTGTCTGGCGCGATCAGGTCTAAAATTGAAGAAAATGACCCCATCCCCTGCTTCTATAGCTCCTGGAGCGATACGAGTGGGGGGAATAAACTCATCGGTTTTATCTTGAGAATAAAAATCTTTTAGTAGTTCAAGGGCGGAACGTCCATCCCCATCCCCATCTTGGGTAATTACATCGTAGGCCAGTTTAACCCGATCCCAACGGCGATCACGATCCATGGCATAATAACGCCCACTGACGGTGGCAATGCGCCCGATCCCCAGTTTTTCGATGTGATCCTCAATTCTGGCGATCGCTTTTACCCCATCCGTTGTGTTGGTATCTCTGCCATCGGTGATAGCATGAACGCAGACATCCTGGAGATTTTGCTTTTGCGCCAGGTTGAGAAGTCCTAATAAGTGGTCTAAATGGGAATGAACCCCACCTTCAGAACATAAACCGATCAAGTGCAGTTTCCCCTTGCGAGAAGCTACTTCTTCACACAAGCTAACTAGGGCTTTATTTTCGTAGATTGTACCCTCTTCCACTGCATCGGATATTCTTACTAACTCTTGGGGAACAATGCGCCCGGCACCAAGGTTTAGATGTCCTACCTCTGAGTTACCCATTTGACCTTGAGGTAAGCCAACTTCTTTACCCGATGTTTTAATTAGGGTTCTGGGATAGGTTGTCCACAAACAATCCATTACCGGAGTGTTTGCCATTACAACTGCGTTATCCTCTTCTGTAGGACGATAACCCCAGCCGTCTAATATTACCAGCACCACTGGAGATACAGGTGCTTGTGCCATGTTAATTCACCTACGTTGTGTTGTCCATGAGCTTCAATTATAGCATTTTTCTTATCTATTTATTGATATTTGTCTGTATTCTGGATTACTTTTTTCCTCTGGTTATCATCCTTATCTTGTTTATTTGATAATAGCCATATTTTTCGGCAATAAAGCAGTAAATAAACGGTATTTTACCCTTGAAGATTTCTCTATTCGACTTTTTGGGCTTTGTTCACTATTTTTTGCTAGACTTTAAGATAAGATTATGTTTCTAAAGTCATGAAATCCTAAAAAATAGCCTTTTTGATTATGGTATCTCAGTTTAATTCATTAGAAAATGCCCTCAAAGATCACTTTGGTTACGATCAATTTCGTCCTGGTCAAAAACAGATTATTACTGAAGCTTTAAATAATAAAGATTTATTGGTTATTATGCCCACAGGAGGCGGAAAGTCTTTATGTTTTCAACTTCCCGCATTACTCAAACCTGGGTTATGTATAGTGGTATCACCTCTCATTGCTTTAATGCAGGATCAAGTTGATTCTTTACTAGATAATGGTATCGGAGCAACTTTTTTAAATAGTACCTTAAGTCGGGAGCAGTTAAAGTCAAGAGAAAATTCTATCTTAAACGGTAAGATAAAGCTGTTATATGTGGCACCAGAACGATTGTTAAATGACAGTTTTTTGAACTTTTTAGATTTTTTAAACCAAAAAATTGGTTTATCTAGTTTTGCCATCGATGAAGCTCATTGTGTCTCTGCTTGGGGTCATGATTTTAGACCAGAATATCGGCAATTAAAACAATTAAGATTTCGCTATCCAACTGTTCCCGTAGTCGCTTTAACTGCAACAGCAACTAAACGGGTTAGAGAGGATATAATTGAACAATTAGGATTAGAAAAACCCTCGGTGCATCTGGCTAGTTTTGATCGCCCTAACTTATACTACGAAGTGCAGCAAAAATCAAGAAGAAGTTATGCTCAACTATTAAATTATATTCGCAGTCAAGAAGGTTCAGGAATTGTTTATTGTTTAAGTCGGAAAAATGTTGAAACAGTTGCGTTTAGACTACAACAGGATGGAATTGAGGCTTTACCCTATCATGCTGGAATGTATGATGATGAGAGAGCTACTAATCAAACCCGTTTTATTCGGGATGATGTGAGAATTATTGTGGCAACTGTTGCCTTTGGCATGGGAATTAATAAACCCGATGTTCGCTTTGTTGTTCATTACGATTTGCCTAGAAATTTAGAAAGTTATTATCAAGAATCTGGCCGCGCAGGAAGGGATGGAGAACCTGCAAATTGTGCTTTGTTTTTAAGCTTTGGTGATCTGAAAAAAATTGACTATTTAATCGACCAAAAAAGTAGCCCAAAAGAACAAAAAATTGCTCGTCAACAGTTACGTAAAGTAGTAGATTATGCAGAAGCAAATGAATGTAGAAGGACGATTATTTTAAGGTATTTTGGACAACAACATAACGGTAATTGTGAGAACTGTGATAATTGTAAAAATCCTAAACCTATTGAAGATTGGACTATTGAAGCACAAAAGTTTTTATCCTGTGTTGCCCGTTGCCAAGAAAGATTTGGCATGACTCATATTATCGATGTATTAAGAGGATCTAGAAAGAAGAAAATTGAAAAATATGGACACCATTTGTTATCAACCTATGGTATAGGTAAAGAAAGAAGTACAGAAGAATGGAAGATGTTAGGA